>Ga0134122_10001169_pt1 | contig 18808 bp, 14 predicted proteins | sample KB302_FD_96461 | JGI IMG/M metagenome (GOLD analysis project Ga0134122, IMG submission 96461) | Terrestrial soil microbial communities without Nitrogen fertilizer from Kellogg Biological Station, Michigan, USA - KB3-0-2 | ecosystem: Environmental > Terrestrial > Soil > Unclassified ... | reverse complement strand
AAGAGCATCTGGGAGAGCGAGTTATATATGCCATAGCGCGCAATCTCTTCTTGGAAGGGGAGGAAATCCGCCAAGAACAGATTCGGCCCGGAGCGATCGAGTATGCGATCGATAAAATCACGCACTGCCTGGTCATATGCGCCATTCGGATTGACCCAGCTTGTATGGACCTTGGCCTCCTTCATCGCTTTCGCCATGTAGGTTTGGATCCGGTCACAAAAGCTTCTGTACTCGCCATCGTCAGGCGTACCGAACGGCCAGGTCCCGATTAACGTTTGATACAGTAAGTACTCATCGTTGCGGTCAGGAGCGAGCGTTCCGTCCGCCTCGGTTTTGAATCGTTTATTGAGTTGACTCCACCGCTGGACGTGGGTTTTCCACACCAGAGGCATTTCTGAGAGGACATTGATCCGGGCTCTTACGTCTTCACTACGTTTCGTGTCATGGGTCGAGGTAGCGCTGATGTTTGCAGGCCAGAGTGCCAGACGTTGGCGCATGCGTTCGTGGAAGACAGGAATCGCAAGCCCGAATTGTCGGGGATCTCCTCCCACCTCATTCAGTGACACGAACCGGTTATACTTATAAAATGCCGTATCTTCAGTCCCCTTCGCCATGACCGCCCCCGTGATCTGCTGAAATTTCATCACGAATTGGAGCTGATCTCTGCGCTCTCGCGCGTTATGATAGGCGACCTCCTTGAGAAGCAGCGCCTGGACGAAATCGAACACAAGACCGCTTACCGCAGGATTTCTGCGTTTTGCCCGGGTCACTGCAAGTCGGATGTAAGACCGATCCCGATCCAGCACTGGTTCCTCGTCGGCAGTCACATAGGTCCGATAGACCGGACAACAAGCGATAATTTCACGAATCGCGTGAATCAGGCTGTTCAGTGTGAAGTCCCTGAACCGTCGATTCATTTCCGAGAGATGATTGAGTTGGTAGCCGAGCACATTGATTTCGCTCGACATGGACGCTTGCATAATAAGCTGCTTGCTTTCATAGGCAAGATCGTCGAAGGACACCCGCGTGCCGATAAAACGCGCGTAGAATGCACCGAACGACTGTTCATGCGCGCTATCCACAAACAATCCATTGACCAGGTTCAGGAAGTCATATCCGGTTGTCCCGCACACAGGCCATTGAGTCGGTAAGGGCTCGTCTCTGGTGAGGATTTTTTCAACGACGAGAAAGAGAGGCCGCGCGTCGTCGTCTGCGTGGGAGCACAGTTCATGTTTTGCCCAGGCCTGCAATTGCCATAGGTAGGTGCTCGGATCATACAAGCCATCAACATGGTCGATGCGCAAACCGGTGACCACTTGTTCTCTCAGAAGCTGAAAAATGAGCTGGTGGGAAGAGTGGAAGACGACAGGATCCTCCATGCGAATGGCCGCGAGTTCGTTGACGTCAAAGAACCGCCGGTAGTTGATTTCATCAGACGCGACCCGCCAATGAGCGAGCCGATACACTTGGTGGCTGAGGAGCTGGTCCAACAGATCAAAGCTTTTTGCGTCTCCCTTCGTTCCGTTCAAAATGGCGACATTTTCGCGGACGAAGGCTTGGACCGCGTGGCTCTCCGCCATAATGCGTGCCAGCCGCCGCCTGATGATCTCTTTTTCCCGATAGCGTTCTTCGACCCGCGCAGAATCCAGATCGTTGCGAGTGGGCAGATATCGAAGAGCCGTCAAGATGCTCTGAAACTCCAGCACAGAGGGATCATCCGTTCCTACCCGGCCAATCAACTCATCCAGACGAAGCATGAGGATCATGACAGAGTGTTTAGGATCAATGGGAAGTCGGTAATCGCCGTATCGAATGACAAACCGACCTTCGTGGTATGCGACGCTGATCTCCTGGTTCTCGACCACGGTGCCATACTGCTCTCCCAAAATGGGCAGCAGGACTTTACCCTCCAACTCGGCCTTGACAGGATGCCAATCGATATCGAAGAACGACGCATAGCGGGAGCCAGGCCCGTTTTCCAAAACATCCAGCCACCAGGCGTTCCATGAATGTGCGATGCCCATATGGTTCGGCACCACATCGAGCACCTGTCCCATTCCATGGCGAACCAACGAATCCGTGAAATTCCGATAGTCCTGTTCAGTGCCAAGATCAGGGTTCAAGGTTGTTGGATCAACAATGTCATAGCCGTGCGCACTGCCTGGAACGGCCGTCAAGTATGAAGAGCTGTAGCAATCTGTAATACCCAGTGCGTGGAGATATGGCACAATCTTCATGGCATCGACGAACGTGAAGCTACGATTGAACTGAAGTCGATAGGTCGCGGTGGGAATCCTCGGATGGGAGACTGGGAGATTCATGAGATCCTCCAACGCCTCTGAGTATTGTCGACCACGTGCAGGCCTTAAACAACCCTCTTCTTTCTTCTTTGCGTGTGACACACTCAATTCGTTGTCTGTGGGGGTTTTCCCTAGTTGAGATGGGTTCCCCTTGCACAAGGAGCAGGCTCTCGCTACTCTACATAAAGCGTCAAAGACGTAAGGAGGGGGAGAGATGAGGGTCTTGCCGGGTCATCCATATCCATTGGGGGCGGGATGGGATGGGGAAGGCGTCAACTTCGCGCTGTTCTCCGAGAACGCCACAGCAGTGGAGCTCTGCCTGTTTGACCATTCGGATCAGGCAAAGGAATCACACAGGATCAGGATCGAGGAACGCACCGATCAAGTCTGGCATGCGTATCTGCCAGAAGTTCGACCCGGGCAGATGTATGGGTATCGCGTCCATGGTCCCTATGAACCCATGGTCGGGCACCGGTTCAACCCCTCGAAGTTGTTGATCGACCCCTATGCAAAGGCCTTGACTGGCACGGTCACACGATCCGACGCCATGTTCGCCTACCCGATTGGAAATCTTCAAGCTGATCTGGTTCGTGATGATCAAGACAACGCGGCCAGTATCCCGAAGTCCGTCGTGATTGAACAGGCGTTCACGTGGGGTAGCGATCGATTATTGCGGACGCCCTGGGAGAAGACCATCATTTATGAAGTGCATGTGAAAGGGTTTACGAAGCGTCATCCGGATGTGCCGGAAGACCTTCAAGGCACCTATGCCGGGTTAGCTTCTCCAGTTGTCGTGGAATATCTCCAGAACCTGGGAGTGACTGCCGTCGAGCTACTCCCGGTACATCATTTTATCGCTGACAAGGTCCTCACGGACCGGGGTCTCTCCAACTATTGGGGCTATAACACCATCGGCTTTTTTGCACCGGACGTGCGCTACGCCGTTTCACACGACCGGGGTCGCCATGTCAATGAATTCAAGACCATGGTAAAGACTCTGCATAGTGCAGGAATCGAGGTCATACTGGATGTGGTCTACAACCATACAGGAGAGGGCAATCACCTGGGGCCTACGCTGTCATTCCGCGGGATCGACAATGCCACGTATTATCGCCTGGTTCCTGAACAACCTCGTTACTATATGGACTATACGGGCTGTGGCAACACGCTCAATGTCCGGCATCCCCGAACCCTTCAGCTCATCATGGATAGCTTGCGGTATTGGGTGACCGAAATGCATGTGGATGGGTTTCGATTCGACCTAGCTTCCGCTTTGGCCCGAGAACTGCATGATGTCGATCGACTAAGTGCATTCTTCGATACTATTCAACAAGATCCGGTTCTGCAACAAGTCAAACTTATTGCTGAGCCCTGGGACCTGGGTGAGGGAGGATATCAGGTCGGAAATTTTCCTGCCGGATGGGCCGAGTGGAATGGGAAATATCGAGATACCATCCGGCGCTATTGGAAGGGGGACGGAGGCCAGGTGGCTGAATTGGCTTATCGTCTTTCCGGCAGCAGCGACCTCTACGAAATGGGTGGACGGCGCCCTCATGCCAGCATCAACTTTGTGACTGCCCACGATGGCTTCCCATTACACGACCTCGCCTCATACAACCAGAAACACAATGAAGCCAACGGTGAAGACAACCAGGACGGGACCGACGATAACCTCAGTTGGAATTGCGGAGCCGAAGGTCCGACTGACGATCTGACGATCGTTGAGCTGCGAGAACGTCAGAAACGCAATATGATCGCGACCCTTCTTCTGTCTCAGGGGGTTCCGATGATCTGTGGCGGCGATGAGATCAGCCGCACCCAACGGGGAAACAATAATGCCTACTGCCAGGACAATGAGCTCAGTTGGTTTGATTGGAAGGTGGACCGTAGGGCGCGTGAACTGCTCGCGTTCACGCGCCAACTGATTGCGCTCCGACGGGAACATCCGGTTCTGAGGCGACGCCAATTCTTCCAGGGCCGCCGCATCCGGGGATCGGAGGTGAAGGACCTCGCCTGGTTCCGGCCCGATGGCAAAGAGATGACCGATGACGATTGGAGTCAAGGCTATCTTCGCTCACTCGGATTGCGCCTAGCGGGTGATGCCATCCATGAGAAAGACGAAAAAGGCAGAGCAATCAAGGACCACAACTTCCTCCTCCTTCTGAATGCCCATCATGAACCGCTGCCATTTACATTGCCGGCACACAAGCGGAGTGTTCGCTGGCGCATGTTCCTGGAGACGTCTGAATCTGAGCGAACGACGGAGGGGAGGACATTACTGCGGGGTGGAACTCTGCTCAATCTCCCAGCACGATCCCTTGTGCTCCTGCAGGAGGAAAAAGATGTCCGCTCAGCCTCAAGATCCTGACAGGTCACCCCGGCGCGCCAAGACGCCGAGACCGCAGGCAAGGCCGCAGCGGAATGGAGAGGTTTAGATCGAGGTTAGATTCAGCCTCGAACAGGTTCTTGTTTGCTCAACCTTAGCCTCAACCTTAACCTTTCGATAGCGCTGGAGGGCTTTTTCAACATCCTGCTAGAATTTTCGAATGCGCAGGGTTTTGCTCACCATCAACGTTCCGGATAGAACAAAGAGCAGGACAAGGGGGTGCAGATTCCAGGGCCCAATGGCCCAGACACCTCCGTACATGTCTTCATCTATTCGACCCTGCCACGTGGCCAGAACCAAAATGCCGGGAAGCAATACGCTCGTCGGAATGGGGGTGCCTTCAAAGTAAGCCACTGCGTCTCCTCCCTTCGAAAGATCCTCAGCAGTCACGTTAAATCGGGCCAATCGGCTGACTCCACAGCAGACAAAATAGAGGAGCGCGATCCAATCCCATCCTCCGCGCAGGCCCGCGGAAAAACCAAGCGCGGCCGGGGCGACACCAAACGAGATGATGTCCGCAAGCGAATCCAATTCACGCCCCAGCACAGAATGTTTGCGACGCCATCGTGCGATGCGGCCATCGAGCGAATCAAAAATCAGGGCGAGCAGAACCAAGGCGGCAGCGGCGATGACGAGGTCCCTCGAACGGTTCCCCATATAGAGCATGCTGAGCAACACGGCTCCCATCCCGCTAGCGGCATTCGCCAGGGTCAAGAAGTCGGCCAAGTGAAACTCACGAATCATCGAGAAGTGTCGAGGAGAGAAGGAGTTCATAGGATTCCTGCCAGCCGGAACAAGGCCGGCTCACCTAGCGCCATTCGACCGCACCGAATCCGGAATCTCCGAGGAAGACATACATCAAGCTGATGGTTTCGACAGTCTGGTCCCGATAGGCGACATTCGGATATTGGGCATCACGGTGGGATATCAGGTACCGGAGTGCGACCCCATGTTGCTCAAAGATCCGGACGGTGAATGAGCCGTCTCCACGCAGAATATTTTCATATCCTTGTGGCTCTGAAGATAGCAGGCCGCTCACATAATACTCGCGCCCGGTGAAATCGATCATCACCCGGTCATCGAAGATCAGACGGAGGGCAAGCAGGGCCTGGGGAGTGAGTCCATAGTGATAATCCCGCTCCTCTGTGCGTTGGATACGACCGGCTGCGCCATAGCCACCACCTCCGAGAGCGGTTCCCTGGAGCGCCACCATTGGTGATAACCACGATTGCCAAGTCGTCCCCAGAGAGAGAGCAGTGCTGGAAACACGGAAGACTTGAGGTGAAATATAATCGTAACTCCCATAGAGACCCCACACCCCTCGAGTGGCATCACCTGATGCATAGTCGCGACCAAGGAGAAGCCCGCGTGTATTGAGACTTTCCAGAGTATTCGCTGTCACGGCTGTCACGTGAAAGTCAAAGTAATCGAATGGGCGTGTGTAACTGTAGCCAGGCTTGCCCGGGAGACCATAGGTAAAGGTGAAGTCTCCGACGGCTCCATGCTCCTTGACGCTGGAGGACACATTCTGGCTGCTGGAGGTCAGTGTTCCCCCTCCCTGCAAACGCATGAAGGTAGCCGGTTCATAGCTGGGGTACACAGCATCGAAGCGCTCACCGAACACAAGACGGTTGAATCCAGTGGGTGGGGAAATCACAGCCGCCCCGAGTTCACGCCAGAAGCCGGGCTTCCCACCCCCGGACGCGAGCAGCAAATTGGCCATCCGGAAGAATGGTTCACCCAAAAATGTCCCGCCGATGGGAGTGGTGATCATATCGTTGATCGAGGGGTCGGTCTTCTCACCTCCCATTTCCCAGAGAAAACTCCCGGCAGTGCTGTAGAGAAAGGACTCCCAAAAGTTGAGTCCCGTCGATCTCGCCAAACCATAGTACACACTGCCGCCGTAAGGATGCAGAAACTGATTGACCGAGAACTGATCATTATCGAGAACCCACTTCGAATCAGTCAGGTGCTCCCGGAAGGTATTGGGCGTTGTGCGGTATATGTCTTTGGGCTCGGTAAAATGCCGGTCATATTGATTGAGCAAGAACAGGTAGGACAATAATTCCACGCCGGGAATGAGATAGCTACGGCCTTCACCAGTTTCCCAATTTAAACGGACCGTCTCGCGCTTGAAAGTGGTTTCAGGGACAGTAGGTTGATTCGAGGGCCCCTGTACCGGTGCGGGGCTCTGCTCAGCGGAGCCAGAAACTCCGGCGAATCCCTGGTCCGCCATGCTGAATGTAAGCACGAGGGCTATGGGAACCAGAATGATTCGAGGACATTGACGGTAGGAACCTGCACCATTCATTTCTCAAATACATGGTGGCCTGACACCACAGACCACGGAGGGTTTCGCCCCTTTATGATGATCCGGTCCCTAGTAAATAGATGCGAGTCTTCTTACGAATGGGATACTGGTTAATACCCTAGTCCGGTTTAGAGCGGGAATTGCGGAGCTTCGAGGATGGACTATGATGTTGATGTTGTCGCGACCCCTCCAATACTGTCAGGGTGATGTCCGGTGTACCCTGGGCGGCAAGATCCTTGATTGTATCGGTCCTCGCCTTCTGAGCCAGCTCTTCATACAGCGCACGAATTTTATCTAAATCTTCCGTTCCGAGTTGCTCGAGATCCAGTAGAGCATTATGTGCACCCTGCGTGGAGCGGATCATCTCGTCGAGTTTCAATTGAATAGCTGCACTGTCACGGTTCTGCGTATGTTGCACCAAGATCACCATGAGAAAGGTGACAATCGTCGTTCCGGTATTGATGATGAGTTGCCACGTATTATTAAAATGAAAAACAGGGCCGGACAAAGCCCAGAGCAGGACAATACCCAAGGCAAGGACAAACGCTTTTGCACTGCCCAAGGTTCGCGCGGCATACATGGCCCATCGGGAAAACATCTTTGGTGCCTGTTGTCCAGTTCGTGAATCCATGTTGTTATCTTTTCTCACGCGACCTTCCGGGGGGATTCGGAGGTCGTGCCTGGAACAGCCGACGAGCTATCGTGGGTCGGCATAGCGTTGGGAGTTGGTTTCACATGGGACCCATGGGAAGCCGCATAGACCGCCGTGAATTCCGCCCCAAACAAGAATATCTGCGAGGCATAATAGACCCAGAGTAAGACGACGATGAGAGAGCCGGCTGCGCCATAGGCCAATCCGACTTCACTCTTGCCCAGATACAAGCCAATAAGGGATTTGCCGATCGTGAAGAGAAGCGATGTCATCCCCGCTCCAACCCATACATCCTGCCAGTTGTTCGACACGTCCGGGATCAATTTATAGATCATTGCGAACAGGAAGGTGATCACCACAAAGGAGAGGATGAAATTGATGGCCTGCAGAAGGAGTTCCGGGGCTGGGAGTACCGCTTCCAGTGTCTGTCCCACGGCGGACAAAGCCGCACTCAGCACTAAAGAGACCAATAGTAAAAACCCGCTTCCGAGTACCGCCACAAATGAAATGAACCGGTCTTTTATGAGTTGGATGATGCCTCGTCCCCTCTTGGGTTCCACTCCCCAAATGACATTGAGCGCCTCTTGAACCTGCGCAAATACGCTGGTCGCGCCAAAGAGCAGAGTCACAATGGCCAGGCCTGTCGCGATAAGGCTGGTCGACGGCTTCCTGGCATAGGCAAGCATGCCTTGAATAGCTTTCGCACTGTTGTCGCCGACGAGGTCTTGAATTTGTCCGATAATTTGGCCTTCAGCCGCCTCTTGTCCAAAGACTAGTCCGGCAATCCCGATCACGATCAGCAAGATGGGCGCCAGTGAGAAGACCGTATAAAATGCCAACGCAGCACCCAATTGTTGAGCGTGATCCGCGGTCCATTTTGCAAAGGTTGCGCGCAGGAGTTCCCAGATAACCTTGAGGTTCACTTGATCCTCCACCTCTCTCATAAACTGTACGGCGACTGTAGAAGAGCTACGCCTGGGTGGTTCCCGAGTGCAGTCACGAGCCGCCATGTGTGCTCAGGAGCCATCATCATTGATGTGGGGACCGGATCTCCTTTTCAAAACCGGGAAGGATTGCCTGGAAGAACGCATTTCTTACCAGATTGATAATGACCTGCCAGGTGCTCGCTTCGGGGTTCTCCACGGCGCCCGATAGATCTGTTCGAGTCGCGACTTCTTCCCTGGGTCTATTTTCAAGCAGCTTGGCCACCCCTCCGACCAGACCTTCGTACAGCTTGTGGAATAGGCTCTTCTCTCTATCCTGCCGCGCGTCGTATACCTTCATCTCTTTGAAAAGCGGTTTGATGTAGCCCTCCACTCGATCGTTTTTCACCTTCAACTCAGAAAACAGTGAAAATAGTCCGGCCGTCACATCAAAATTCCCATAGGCCCTGAGCAGGTCGTTCATCGCGCGCAATTGCGTCCGTTCGATCTTAATGTTCAGATCGAAGTCCGGGGATCTCGTCTCCGGCCGGAACGTCCCGCTGATTACGGTGTCACCGGTTCCCATAAATGCGCCTGTGAGTGTGATAGAGCCACTCCCCTCAATGAAATGATTGCTGATGTGGTCGAGATGCAGCGCGCCGCGGCTTAGGAACACACGATAAGGCGGCTTGGCCGCTGTATTGACGAAGCCGAATTCGCTGTCCTTGATCTCCCCATGATCGATCCGGATCAAGGTCCCTGATTTGTTCTGGAGTTGTCGAGCGGTCTTCACGGCAACCTGTCCCGTCTGAGTTTCTTTGGCTCTCGTTTCGGAACTGTGGACATAATCCACACGCACACCCTCGATCGTCATTGTCGTCAAGTTGGCCGTGGTCTCGCCTTCGGCCGTGTATTCCAACCGCCCGTCGGCTGCAAGCAGCCCTCCCTGTATCGTAATATTGTAGCGCCCGGTCACCGGGAGTAACGGCTCGAGTTCGACATGCTGCAGGGCCAGATCGACATTGATTCCCGCGTGTGGCTGCGCAAGGAAATTGGCATGTCCTTTCATCAGTATTTTCCCCGAGCCAAAGATCTTGCCATTCAGATTGAGATCGGACGGGTACGCGTCATCGGGAGACCGAATATTACGGATATTCCCGGCGACAAGGTTGAGGTGAGTGAAACGCAGCGGTTTGGATGGATCCTGATCGACATAGGTGACGTCGGCATCTTCGATTTTAAACTCATTGATCTTAATGGGATAGAACGAATAGAGGGCCTCTCGCCAGCCTTTTTGGTGGATGGGAACGGTGTCGTGCAGTTCTTTTTTCGCCTGCGGCAGGGTAATGTGGAGGGTCGGTCGACTGATGAGATAATCGCTAACCAGCACGCCGGATAACAGATGTCGCCATTGTATGCTAAAGACCCATCGCGGGATTTCTGCGACCGGAGGGTCTGGATGTTCCGTCTGCATCATGGTCAACTCTCGAACCTCAAGCGAGAGGCTGGGAGAGAGACTCGCTTGGCCTACGGTAAACCGATAGCCTGACACATGGGTATTGAGCTGACGCTCAATGAACCCGGGTAATTCTCGGTTGACAACAAACAAACTGCTCAGAACCACCGCGAATAGAACACCACACGCCAGGACCGACCATTTGAGGAAGGCCGGGACGGTGCCGACATGCGCAGTCGACCGGCTCGCCTCAATGGTTTCTGTGGTCAAGCTCGATTGATCGGTAGAAACGGCCGGTTTCTCTTTCTCGTGATCTATCAAATGACCGGACATGTATTCTGTAACCTTTATCAGAATCCTCGCCCAGAGTTCCTTAAATTAGCAGAGAGAAGGGACTGCGGAGCTAGGCACCTGCCTAGTTTTGCAAAGCCGGTGTCACTGAATCGTGGCATTTCGCGACGCTGCTGAGTGATGAATGATCAGACTGTGACATGAAGTTTGGTGGGCTGGGCATTTTCCTAGTACGCACCAGCCCAAGGATACAATAATAGTGAAAATGCACCGGGAACACGCAGTGCATTTACTGTGCTTGCACGACGGCAACGTGGTGAACACACAGAACAAGCAATGCGGGACTCGACGCGAAAGGTTCGGTTCCGAAAGGGGCCGAGCCTTTGTACTATGTGGGGCATTGAAGTCTTGTGAATAATCCGGGCACTGGTTGTATGTCATGATTGTTCAGGATCGGATAGCATCACATCTTTTTCAGGCCGGCCGAACCTGTTGGCGCATCGAAGAGTCACGCCACGTATCCTTCCTCATCGACGGTGACGCATACTTCCGTGCCTTCCGTGCAGCGGCTACCCATGCTCAACGGTCCATCATGATTCTTGGATGGGACTTCGACAGTCGGACCCGCATAGCCATCGATCAAGACCCGGATGGACTCCCCGACCAAATCGGAACATTTTGCCGCGAACTTTTGCGACGACAGCACCAACTCCAGATCTATGTGCTCACATGGGATCATCATCTCATTTACAGTATGGAACGCGAATGGACCTCCTATGCAGACTGGTTCCCCACCCGGCGATTGCATACCATCAAGGACGGCGTACATCCCGTCGGCGCATCCCATCATCAGAAGGTCGTCGTCATCGATGATGCGCTGGCATTCGTCGGAGGTTTAGACTTTGCGCCTTGTCGGTGGGATACCCCCGGACATCGGATCAATCATCCACAGCGCCGTCTCATGGACGGGAAACCCTGCCGGCCATTTCACGATATCCAAATGATGGTGGACGGCGAGGCGGCACGCGCCCTCGGTGAATTGGCGCGGGCACGATGGGAAAACGCGACAGGTGAGCAACTGTCTCCGCCCGTGGTCAAACCGGTGGGAGACCATTGGCCACAATCAGTGACACCTGAGTTACAGCATGTCCCTGTTGCGATCGCACGTACCCAACCGGGCTATGAGAATCAGAAGGAGATTCGGGAAGTCGAAGCGCTGTTCATAGAGTCGATCACACGAGCGCACCGATTCATCTATATCGAGACTCAATACCTCACCTCACATGCCATTGCCGCGGCGCTGGCTGACCGCTTACAAGATCCCGTGGGGCCGGAAATCGTCATCCTGCTGCACCCCCACAGCGACGGGTGGCTGGAGCACCATACCATGGATGTGTTGCGCGGGAGGGTGCTGAAACAACTGAGAGTGGATGACCGCTTCCACCGGTTGGGTCTCTACTTTCCACACCTCCCCGGATTGGACGGTGAATGTCTGACCTTGCATGCGAAGATCTGTGTGATCGATGACGATTTTGTCAGGGTCGGTTCCGCCAATTGCAGCAACCGCTCGATGGGATTCGATACCGAATGTGATCTGGCGATCGAGTCGTCCGGAGATGCTGAAATCCAGCGAGCCATCGCCGGGTTTCGGAATCGGCTCCTCGGCGAACACCTCGATGTGACATCTGATCAGGTTGCCGACGCCATCGCCCGCAAAGGATCGTTGATCACATCCATCGAGACTTTACGGGGGAATCCTCGCACATTGCGCGTGTTTGACGACAAGATTCCGGCAGATGTCGACGATTGGGTTCCGGATGCCGACTACATAGACCCCTCCAGACCCTACGAGTCAACACTCGTGCCGAAGGCTTCTCGGCGGTCGGTTCGCCAGCAACTGATCATGGGTTCCTCCGTGCTGGCTGGATTGCTGGCCCTGGCCGCTGGATGGCATTGGACGCCGCTCGGACAGTTGCTGGATATCCCAATGTTAGTGGGCATGGCCGAACAATTCAAACAGAGTGCCGCGGCCCCGTTTCTGGCTTTGGCCGCATTTGTCCTAGGAGGATTGATGGTCGTTCCCGTGACGGCGATGATTGTCGTCACCGTCCTCGCATTCGGGCCGATTCTAGGATTCTTCTATGCCCTCTTAGGCATGACGGCGAGCGCCCTTCTCACTTTTTGGATCGGCAAGCTTCTCGGAAGACCTTCGATCCAACGGCTCACCGGTTCCCGGCTACACCAGCTCAGTCGTCGACTGGCACAAAAGGGACTTATGACGGTGGTCATGATCCGCCTCGTGCCGGTCGCACCTTTCACAATCGTCAACCTCATCGCGGGAGCCTCCCATATTCGATTCCGTGATTTTGCATTCGGCACGGTGCTGGGAGAATTGCCCGGGCTGTTAGCCATTTCGATCTTCGTCAATCAAGTCAGCGATACGATTAGATACCCGACCGTCACGAGCATCGGCCTGCTCGCCGGGATCGCTCTCTTCCTCGTTCTTGGAGGCATCGGTCTATGGAAGTGGTTGAATAGACGCCACCCTTCGACACTCACAAGGCGAGCAGGCTCGTAATGCGCCTGGGACTCGCCACATATAATATCCATTCCTGCATCGGCGGAGACCGGCGCTATGACCCGGAACGAATCCTCCGCGTGATCAGAGAGCTCGATGCCGATATCATCGCGCTCCAAGAAGTGGATTCCCGGGAACATCGAGGCCTTGAGTTGATGCAGTGGCTCGCGCACGAAACTGATTTGCACGCTATTCCTGGCCCGACCTTGCTTCGACAAACGGGGAAGTACGGAAATGCGTTGCTGCTCCGATGTGACGCCCTCAGAGTGAGACTCATCGATCTCACGGTGCTGAAGAATGAACCGCGAGGGGCCATCGATGTCGATGTGAACTGCAATGGACATGTTCTCCAATTGATCGCCACTCATCTCGGGCTAGGTCCCGCCGAGCGGCGGGAGCAGGTGCAACGGGTCCTGGAGGGTGTTGGGACGAAGGACTGTGTGTTGATGGGCGATATGAATGAGTGGCTGTTGTGGGGCCGGTCGCTTCTGTGGATACAGGCTATGTTCGGTCATGCCCAGCACCTCGCAACCTTTCCTGCCAAATGGCCCATCTTCGCTCTCGACCGCATATGGGTCAGACCTCCGCACTCCGTGATGGAACTCACGGTGCACAAAAGCCCCTTGGCTCGCCAAGCCTCCGATCATTTGCCGTTAAAGGCCACCCTGGAATTGTAAGATTAAAGTCCACACCTTCCAGGATTTTTCCTTTGGCCAGCTCGACGCCCATGGCTTTCGCGATAAGCCCCACCCCGTCTAAACGGATTAATAGAAGTCGCAAAGACAGTGGCGTGAGCGGCTGGAGGAGGTCTTTGGAAGACGGGGGCACCCGCCGACCAAAACAAAGGCCCGACGCCTTACGGAATCGAGCCCTTCACTTCGGTGTCTCGCCTTGCTTTCACTCTATCGAACCACGTTTCCGTCGTCCGTTACAGTTTTTGCATTGCGGCTTTCCGAAGTAAGTTCATCATACGCCCTCTGAAAACCGTGCGTACCCGGAAAAGCCCTAGTGAGACAGCGGTGCCGCGATCGACAAACCTTACTTCGTCGGGGGTAAGGGTCCTGCCCATTGTCCCTCAATTGTCGTGACCTCTCCTCTGCAGTCATCAATATATCGATCATTGGCCTTGAGGGTCTCGCCCTCTAATTCAACCTCAACAATATGGGCTTTCAAGGCAGCTGATCGCCGGTACCAATACAATCCCGGCGCGGTGGGGGCTTGAGTGGTCCAAGGAGACGGAGGAGATCCCTCCAAAGTACTGGCCTGCCTTCGTTGCTGTACCGACATGAGGCACCATGGCCGCTTCGTCCTCGCTCATTTCTTCACCTCCCGGTTTTCCTTTAAATTGTGATGGGAGGACCGGGAAATGGCGCCGGATCGGGCGGCTGGGGTGGAGTAGGCCCGGGACCAGGACCTGGGAACGGCGAAGGATCCGGAGGCAATGGGGGATCAGGAGCAGGATTTGGTCTTGGCTGGTGAGCGTCCATGGTCAGCTCGACTTCATCTAGCCCTTGCTTCTGCATCCTTTATGGGGGCAGGAACAGGAAGCCCCGGTTTTGGCTTCTCGACAATTATTCGAACAGAATTCTTTCCCCGGCTCGGCCAGACAGGTACATCGCGGGTTCGCGCACGATTTTTCCACCATGGTATCCTCCTCCCTCCATCGTACAGTAATGCCACCCCATAAGATTACTGGACAGCCGCCAGCGCAGTGACGACCCATATTGCCAATGCCTCAAACCTGCTCCTGCCATGCCCCGATCCCGTGACCTCGTGCCTCGATGAGGACCTTGAATCGTTCCAGATCTCCCTGCGCGCGTAACGACAATGCGTCCAAGGCCTCTCCCACATTGGCGACGTCCCTTCCCGTGATTCTCCCGACCCGCAATAGAATCTTCGACTGGGCGTCCGAGAGCGGATGGAACGTGACCATGGCACCATGGAGAGCCCCCTCTCGACTCGTCCATGCAATGCGCTTGTCCGGTGTTTGCTCAATGATCTTGGCTACCCACTCATTTTCCTGGCCGGCGATCTCGGCTTTCCAATGCAGGCGATTGGCATCCATTTGCGTGACCTGTTTTACGCCTTCCATGAATTGAGGGAATTCATCAAATCGGCTCCATTGATTGTAAGCAGTCCGCACCGGCACGTTCACATCGATGGATCTGACAATGGTAGTCATTGCTCCTCCTCATTGGCTTACTTAATGGGGGTGGGCGCTTCATCTCAACAAGACGAAGGTTACCGTTGTTTGATCCATCCCTAGAACTAGGAAGATTCCTAGTTCTAGGGGAATACCATGGGTGGACTGCCGCTATGCTGGAAATGCCGAAATTGGCGGGAGGGGCAGACCGTGCGTCTGCCCCTCTAACGATGGCTAGCGAGCGTCCTCTATAGGCGCCGTTCTCCCTGCCACATTATCTGCCGTTGCTGGTGGACGCATGGTTCTCTCGGTCGCGTCGTTCTGAGCCCGCGGCTCGATGGGCACTCGGCCAGAAGCGCTGGCCGTTCCCTCCAACAACACATCGGCAAGGAGGGCCTCTTTGGTTGACGTAACTTGACCGGCTTCCTGGCGTCCCATCAATAGATCCATGGCCAAGCCTCCGGACTTATGCTGGCCGCTTAGTGTGGTCTTCATATTTCCGATCCGCGGGGTCAATTCAATCGTGGCGGCTTGCCGCAAACGTGGCCCCAATTCGGCATCGACCATGTGCCAGTACCCGGGCCCCACCTCATCCAACGCGATCTTCGTTTCATTGTCCATCTGGAGATCCGGCACCATGACCACGTTACCTCCCTGTTCCAGTCGAGGGGTGCCCCAATAATACAGGGTGCCGCTCACGGCTCCGCTGGTCTGTACAGAGACGAGAGAGCGGCCATTGACATCGGAGGCGATCGCACGTTCGATGATCAGCGTATCACCGAACCGTGTGGCCAGCCTCATCTCCTGATGGAACAGTCTGTCTTGTAGTTGTTGCGTGAGCACGGCATAGGGCACCGGCACCGTGAGGAGTATCCTGTATGGCTGCCCTCCTTGATCCGCCACAGTCGTATTGTCCATATGGACCTTTAACGGAGGCGCGGTCGTCGACTGCTGGCAGGGAGTCTGATAGAGGGCAATCGGCGTTTCCCGGGCAAGCCCACTGATCGTCGTCTGATTCCCTGGCCCCTTGAACGTGCCAAACGTGATGTCTTGCGCCCTGCCGTAGAGACAGAGCTGTCTGTTGGCTTGTCCGACGGTCATAGGCGCTTGTAATCGATCCCAAATGACCTGGATAGGAATGGAATAGCTTTCGACGGACTGTCGGATTTGCTGATTGATCACTTCCTGTCCGAACAGCTCGGTCAATTGATCGTTCACCGCGCTGTTAAACATGTTACACTTGCTGTCGCTCTCCGGTTTCAGATTAAGGGATACAGTTGAATCGGCCATTACGACGCGCAGTCCCTGGTTTTGCTCGCGCAGCATAAGCCGTCCTGTTCCCTCGAGCACGGGAAAGAGAGGGTCGAGGCGACAGGCACGTGCAGCCCGCGATTCGATCTCCCCCCGATACACCGCCTGATACTTCACGAGTCCGTCCTGAATGAATACTTCCGGTTGGCCTTCACGGACAAACTGCCAGCGATAGCCGTTCGCAAGGGGGTTAGTGAGCGAAGAATCGACATCGCTGAACCGCTCGGGGATTGCGGCTTGAATGGCCCGTTGCACCGGGGTGAGATCGGTCGTGAGGGTCACCGGGAGTAAGGACTCGGGAGCCTGTGCTTGCGTGACACTCGGACTGAGCGGCGCGATGGTCGGTGGGGTTTTGCCGAGTTGAGGCGGCGGCTGCGGCATCCGATGGGACGCGGGGATGGTATGGGTTTGGCTGCAACCGGCTACAATCAGCAGCGGGAGTAGCAACGTCAGCGATCTGGGGCTGATGAAAGATTTCATTGGAGCACCTCCTTTGTACGATAACATCGTCTCCCTGCCTGAATTCCTGCACTATCGGGCCTGCGTCGCCACGTGGCAACAGATCCTAAGGTTCTCTGTGCGCGTCGCCAGGCTCCACCTGCGGCCGAAATGGTCCTTCGCTGTCCACATCGATGGCATGATAACCAGCTGAGAATGGGTCGCATGTTACATACTCCTTTTATTGCAGTCCCATGGATCGGAAATGATGTTCACCAGGCCGAGTGGGTGCAAGGCTAATACCGCGAGTGATATCCTGAAGAGTCGGAGGTCTCGGGACGAGGGGAAGTATATGGAATCATTCGAGACCATGAAGACATTGCCGGGGACATTGCTGTGCCTTGCCTGCTCCAGCCGCTCCGATTCAGCGGTGATCCCGGTAGGGATCGTGGGCAATCTGTCCGCCTTCGTAAGGCAACCAGGACAGATAGACGGAGATTAACTTGATGTTCCTAAGACTTCGGTTCGATCCTGCCATCCGGGAATGAAGTTTCCGGGCCAGACAACCTGTCAGCATCCTTACCTAGGGATACTTCCAGTGTGCTGGAGCTGGCTTTCCGCAGTATTCTAAAAGGGAAATAGCGAACCCCTCACATTGGCTTGATCGACAAGGTCTCCTCATGCCGCGTTCAATCTGGAGAGGCGCCATCAGCTTTGGCTTGGTCCACATTCCAGTCGTCTTGTCTTCCGCTGAGAACCGCAATAGTTTCGACTTGACCATGTTGGATCGGCGCAATATGAAGCCTGTCGGATTCAAGCGCTACAACAAGGAAACAGAGAAAGAGGTTTCGTGGGACGACATCGTCAAGGGTTATGAATATGAAAAGGACCGGTATGTCGTGCTGACTGATGAGGATTTTAAGCGTGCCAATGTTGAAGCCACACAAACCATCGACATCTTGGCCTTCTTGAAGGCAGAAGAAGTTCCTCCCACCTATTTTGAGACGCCCTACTATCTGGCGCCGGACAAACGAGGGGAGAAGGGGTATGTCTTGCTGCGTGAGACCTTGAAGGCAACAGACAAAATTGCCATTGCCACCGTCGTGATTCGCACCAGGCAGTATCTCGCTGCCCTAATCCCAAACGGCGGCGTCATGGTGTTGAACACCCTGCGATACACAAATGAATTGAAATCGGCGAAGGAACTCAAGGTGCCCTCGGGCAATTTGAAAGCATTTGGCATCTCACCTCGCGAAATCGAGATGGCCAAGACGCTCGTGGATGAAATGACGGAACCGTGGAAACCGGAGCGTTATCGGGACACGTATCACGAAGATCTCATGAAGCTGATCGACAAACGGATCAAAGCGGGACAAACCGAGGTCGTGACCGAGGCCGACCAACAGGACACGAAACCGGTCAGAGGCAAAGTCATTGATTTGATGGCCCTGTTGAAACGAAGTGTGGAAGCAAAAGGCCGGTCATCGTCCCGCCCCAAACGTTCCTCGCACACACAAGACCGGTATCCTCGCCGAAAAAGCGCGTAATCGCCGATGGTCCCGTTCGATGTCATCGGACAGCGCACCGCGTGGCCGCCTACAAGGGCACGAGCAATGAATTATCGCTAGACTGATGAGGCGTGGAATTTGTGGAGTGAACTCAATAATAGAGGTGAATGCCAAGGCCAAACCATTCGGTGTTTTGAGAATAAAACTGTCCGTTGGGTGAGGGGCCACCGAAATACTCTACGAGTACCTGCAGCGTGCGATCTCCGATTCTCGCATCCTCGAATTGAAGCCCCGTCATGACGGAGCTTGCGACTCTCCAATTGCTTCTCGCATTGGCTTGAAAATCGGCATATGCCACCGGACGAACCGTGCCGCCCCAGAACGTCCTTGCGCTGGTGAGTTCCGCCCCCGCTTGACTCGTGCCGCGTTGTAGATCGTTCGGGTCCCGCCACACGAGCATACCCCCGCCGCCGTAAACCCTGAGCCAGGAGGTCAGCTCATACGATAATTT
>Ga0134122_10001167_pt1 | contig 18817 bp, 14 predicted proteins | sample KB302_FD_96461 | JGI IMG/M metagenome (GOLD analysis project Ga0134122, IMG submission 96461) | Terrestrial soil microbial communities without Nitrogen fertilizer from Kellogg Biological Station, Michigan, USA - KB3-0-2 | ecosystem: Environmental > Terrestrial > Soil > Unclassified ... | reverse complement strand
TGCAGGCCCGAGCCTTTGCGCAGCACCATGGCCAGGAAACCCGACACCAACCCTACGGTGGCCGAGCAGACGTGCAGCGTCAACAGAAATGTGGTCAGCATGATTCAGCCTCCTGATCGCGGATGCGACTCAGATCGGTTCGCGGTTGCGGCGCAGCCGTACCGCCGCGGTAAGGAAGAAGGCGGCGAAGAAAAGCCCGACCCACAGACCGGGCGCACTCAAGAATCTCAGCGGAGTGAGCTGCGACAGCCCATCGAGGGTCCCGGCGCCAGGACGATTCGGCGCGACCGCGAAAGCCTCCGACATGGCGCCGGTCACGCGGTACTTGAGCAGCGAGCCGAAAAAAGAGGTGCGGAACGCGATCCTCTCGAACAGCGGAAGGGCGAGAGGCAACGCCGCCCAAAGCACCGGAGTCCGGCGCGCCCAAGCCGAAACCAGCAGCAGCCAGGCGTAGATCGGCGCGAACCAGAGCGCATGCACGGTCAAGCCGTAGATCATGATCAGCGGCTCCTGGACGAACCGCACCTCGGTCCACAACCTGGCGGGGCTGATCCCGTTCCCCAGCAGGACCAGCGTGCTTAGAAGAAGCAGGGTGAAGAAAGTCACAAGGCTGAGCGCGAAGGCGATCCCCGGCAGCACCCCGAGCGGAATGCTCGCCTTGGAGAGCACGGTCGTGCGGTCCGAAACCGGCAGCGACTTCCAGAACAGAAGGCTGCGATCGCGGCGTTCGCCGTACAGCGCGTCGAGCGAGTAGAACAGCCCGACCAGGAACGTGGCGAGCATGATCGGAGCGGGAGCCAAGCTGAAGGGGCGGACCACGAGAGCATGTGCCGCCGCCGGGTCTGCCGGAAGGGTCCTCATCTTCCCCGGCAGGCGGAACATGCCGAGCAGAGTGGCGAACAGAACGAGCCCGGTGACGACCAGGGGCGCGATATAGAGGGAACGGTTCTCCCACAGTTCGCGCCGCACCGACCAGTAGAACGGGCGGGTGGCCGCCAAGCTCGCGGGCGCTTGGGGCTGCGTGCCGGGGCTTGCGTCGAGAGGAACGGCCGGCGAAGGAATCATGCGGGGGCTCCCTTGGCCTCTGCGGCCTCTTGACCCATCACGGCGACGAACAGCTCGGCGATGCTTGGAGTGCGCACGTCGCCCAGCGCGGCGAGCTGTTGGCGGTCGGCGCCGTCGAACAGCAGGATGCTGCGGCCAAACACCTGGCGCTCGCGGATCGGCCGGAGCGCCCGCGCCGCGGCGAGGTTCTCCGGGTTCACCATCGCCTCCAGATAGCGCGACTCGAACGCCTCCATGCTGCTTTCGAGGACGATGCGGCCGCGGTGGACGAACACGAAATCGGTGAGGACGTCCTGGATCTCGTCGATCTGATGAGTGGTGACGACGATCGTGCGGCTCCGGTCGAAATAGTCGTTCAGCAGCGAGTCGTAGAACTGCTTCCGCACGAGGATGTCCAACCCGAGCGTCGGCTCGTCCAGCACCATCAATTTCGCGTCGATCGCCATCACCAGAGCGAGGTGGAGCTGGGTCACCATGCCTTTCGACAACTCCCGGACTTTGTGGGTGCGCCGGATGTCGGTCTTCGCCAGGAACCCCTCCGCCTTCGCGCGATCGAATCGCGGATGAACGCCCGCGACGTAGTCGAGCGCCTGGGACACCCGAATCCAGCGCGGCAGCACGGCGACGTCGGCGATCCAGGAGACCTCGGAGGCCAGCCGATCGCGCTCGGTCCAGGGATCGCGCCCGAGCACCTTCAGCTCGCCTTGATAGGGGGTGAGGCCGAGAATCGCGTTCAGCGCCGTGCTCTTCCCCGCGCCGTTGGGACCGACGATCCCGAGGATGCGCCCCTCTTCGACGCGCAGGTCCACCCCATCCAGGGCGACGGTCGAGCCATAGGTCTTGCGGAGGCCGCGAGCTTCAATGCAGGCCATGGCTAAGAGCCCTCCTCTTCCGACGAGGGCCGGCCGGCCTCGGCCGCCTTCAAAAGATCTTCCGGCGAGAGGCCCAGCCGCTGAATCGTCGCGGCGATCCGGGGCCATTCCTCGGCGAGAAACTTCTTCCGCTCCCCCTTGAGCAGCACCTTGCGCGCACCGGCGTTGATGAACATGCCGCGACCCCTTTTGCTCTCGACCAACTCTTCGTCGACCAGCTGCTGATAGCTCTTCAAGACCGTGAGCGGATTGACCCGATACTCCGCCGCCACGTTGCGCACCGAAGGCAACGGATCGCCCTCCTTGAGCACGCCGTCGAGGATCATCGCGACCACCCGATCGCGGATCTGGCGGTAAATCGGCTGGCTGTCATTCCACTCTCGATCCATGATGTGTTCGACTCGGGTTACCCTCGGCTTCGTCGCTTGAACCGGTGGCTCAGGCGATGTGGTGTTATAGTCAACCACAACACCTGGGAGACTGCAAGGGGGTGCTCGTAAAATGAACCTTCCGGTGCACTCAGCGCCGTCCGAACTTGGAATGGGAGATGCCGAAATGAAGGCCTACATCGCAACCAGCGGCGCCGTCTTCGGGCTCCTCGTCGTCGCCCACATCCTGCGAGTCATCGAAGAACCCGCTATGGCCAGGGATCCCTGGTTCATCCTGATCACGGTCGCCGCCGCCGCTTTTGCCGCTTGGGCTTGGCGGACGTTGCGGCATGTCCCTACCCAGGCCGATGGCCTGGGCTAGGAAGACGCGGCCCTTCAGGCCGCATAGTTTTCAGGCCTGAAAGGCCGGCTTCCCCCAGCCCAGGCCATCGGCCTGGGTAGGAAGAACGGCGCCCCGGCACTCCTACTCGTACCGCAAAGCCACCACCGGCTCCACCCGGGTCGCCCGCCGGGCGGGCACCCAGGTCGCAAATAACGCCACGGCGAGCAACACGAGGGGCACGCCGACAAAGGTGAGGGGGTCGCGGACTTTGACTCCAAACATCAGGCTTTCGAGGGCTCGGACGACGAAGTAGGAGCCGACCAGACCGGCGGCGATTCCGGCGAGGACGGTTCCTAGCCCTTCGCGGAGGATTTGGCGGAGGACTTGGCCGACTCCGGCTCCGAGCGCCATGCGGAGGCCGATTTCTCGGGTTCGCTGCGCCACCGAGTAGGAGAGGACGCCGTAGACGCCGACCGCGGCGAGTACCAGGGCCAGGGCGGCGAGGAGGGTGAGCAGGATGGCGTTGGCGCGCGGGGCGGCCACCGAGTCGTAGACCATGCGGTCGAGGGTCTGGATCGAGGAGATCGGCAGGCCGGGATCGATCGACCGTATGGCTTGGGTGAGCGCGGAGGAGAGACCGGCGGGATCTCCGGTCGTCCGGAGGACCAGTCCCGCCGATTGCGGCGGCACCTGGGCCAGCGGCTGGTAGGACTGCATCCCCGGGTCTTCGCTCGGTTCCCCGTTATGGACGCCGCCGACGACTCCGATCACCGTCTGCCAGACCGGCTTCGGTGCGTTCGGCACGTCGAACGTCAGGCGCTTGCCGATCGGGTCTTCGTTCGGCCACATCTTTGCGGCGAGCGCCTGATTGATCACGATCACCGGATCGCCGCCCAGCCGGTCGCGGTCGTCGAAGGTTCTCCCCTTGACCACCGGAATCGAGAGAGCGGAGAAATAGCCGTTCGAAACGAACGCCGCGTTCGAGGCCGGGGCGTTCGACAGGTCGGCGATCGGCTTGCCTTCGATCTCGAAGGCGAACAGCTGCCGCGAACCGGAAAGCGGTAGCGGCGAAACGATCGCCGCCTGGCTGACGCCGGGCACCGCCGCCAGCTTGGGCAGAAGAGCGCGGTAAAACGCGGCAACACTCTCCGGGGATTCGTAGGGCGAGTTGGGCAGTTGAATCTGCGCGGTCAAAATCCCGGCGGGGCGAAACCCCGGCTTCACCTGTTGCAGCTCGCGCAGGGAGCGCACGAGGAGACCGGCTCCGACCAAAAGAATGATCGCGAGCGCCACCTCGCTGAAAACCAGCAGCCGGCGCGTGAGCCGCCCGCGCCGGTCGCCCGCCTGTCCCCGGCCCCCTTCGGAGAGCGAAGATCTCAGGTCGGTGCGCGAGGAGTGGAGCGCCGGGAGCAATCCGAACAGCAGACCGCACCCGAGCGAAAGGGCAAGGCTGAAGCCGAGCACCGTGCCGTCCACCCCGATCTCCTGGGCGCGCGGCACCCGATCGCCGAACAGCGCGATCAACGAGTGGGTGCCCTGCCAGGCGAGCAGCGCGCCGAGCAGACCGCCGAGCAGCGACAGGAGCGTGCTCTCGGTCAGGAACTGGCGGATCAACCGGCCGCGGCCGGCACCCAGCGCCGAGCGCAGGGCGACTTCGCGTTCCCGGGCCGCGAGGCGCGAGAGCAGCAGATTCGCCACGTTCGCGCAGGCGATCAGCAGCACCAGGCCGACCGCGCCGAGCAGGACCAGAAGAGCCGGACGGATGTCTTCGACCATCAGGTCGCGCAGGGAATAGAGCTGGACGCCCCAATCCTTGTTCGAGGCCGGATGGGCCAAAGCGATCCGGTCGGCGATGCCGGTCATCTCGGTCTGCGCCCGTTCGATCGACACCCCGTCCTTCAAGCGCCCCGCAACGGCCAGAAAGTGCGCGCCGCGCAGGTCGTCGTTGATCTGCATCTGCAGCGGCAGCCAAAGCTCCGCCTTCTGCGGCATGACGAACGACTCGGGCATCACGCCGACGACCGTGGTCGGCTCGCCATCGAACATCAGCCGCCGGCCGAGGATCTTCGGGTCTCCGCCGAACCGCCGCTGCCAGAGTCCGTGCGAGAGCACCGCCACCTTCGGTCCGCCGACCTGATCCTCCTCGGGCAGCAGGCTCCGGCCCAGCTCCGCGGGCACCCGGAACAGAGGGAAAAAATCCGCCGAGACCCTGGCGCCCACGATCCGCTCAGGATCGCCCTCGCCAGTCAGGTTGACGCTCGCCCGCCGGATCGCCGCGAGCTGGGAAAACACCTGGTTCTGCGCCCGCCAATCGGCGAAGTCGGGAGGAGCGCTGGGGAACCGCGGCAGGTTCGCCTGCGGATTGGTGTCGATCAGGCGGATGATCCGCTCCGGCTCCGAATAGGGCAGCGGCGAGAGCAACACGCCATGGACAACGGAAAAGATCGCCGTGTTGGCGCCGATCCCCAGGGCCAGCGCGGCCACCGCGATTCCGGTCAAGGCGGGGTTCTTCCACAGGCTCCGCCAGGCAAAGCGCAGATCGGTCGTGAAGTCTCTCATCGCAAAGTCCTCCCGCCGGTGCCTTCCGCCGGTCACACTACAGGTAAACGCACGAAGCGGGCCGGAGTTTCGAGCGGATCGCCTCTACGCGACTCCCACTCGATCGGCCGTCCCGGCGAGACGATCAGGTCGAGCCGGAACCGCGTAGATGAGGCACAGCACAGCCGCCGCCGCAGCCACATGCTTGATGGGGTGGCCGCCGATTACGCCCGACAGGTTCCAGATCTGCCGGTCGAAGTGCTCCAGCGCCTTGGCCACGAAATACAGGCCGAACGCCGACAACAGAAGACGGCTGTTGATATACCGGGCCGGAAACAGCAGCAGGATCAGAGGCATTAGAAGGATGGGCAGGAATTGAACCAGCGCATAGGGCCGGAGGTCGCCCCTGCCCAGGGATTCACTCCATGACCAGTAAACCGCCGCGCCGATCCCTAAGAGGACGAGCAGCCCCAGCCAGACGCCTCGGTAGCGAGCGATCACCCGCTCGCCCAAGAGCATGGAAAACAAGGCCATGAAGGCCACGGTCATCGGCAGCCGGTCCCACAGCAAGGTCGCGTTCGAGGGGGCCTGGTGGTAGTACGCGGAACCGAGGCCGACCAGAAAGACTCCCGAGCACAGAAAGAGATAGCCGCTCTTGCTCTCGTCATGGACGAGTCTGGAATAGCGCGCAAGACCCAGCAGCCCGACGACGAGAAAGGGCAGGTTGGAAACCACGTTCCAGAAGTTCGGGATGCCCGCGATCTCCCTCGTATCCGCAAACCGGTGATACGCGAGATCCTGAGGGATCGGCCCGCGGGTGAACAAGATCACGGCTGCGAGCACCGAGAGGAGAACGAGAAAGCCGGCCCGGTTCTTGTGGCTTGGCATGTCTTCCTTGGCCGGCGCCTCTCCGTCCTTCCTCTCAGGTTACGGCTTCGGCGTAGTGAACGCTTCGCTTTGTACTCCTATTCATAGCGTAGCGCCACCACCGGCTCGACCCGGGTCGCCCGGCGGGCGGGCAGCCAGGTCGCCAGGAACGCCACGGCGAGGAGGACGATCGGCACGCCGACGAACGTCAGGGGATCTCGGGCGCTGATGCCGAAGAGCAGACTTTCCAGGGCGCGGGAGAGGGCGAAAGCGCCGAGCAGGCCGGCGCCGACACCGGCGAGCACCGTGGCCAATCCTTCGCGGACCATCTGGCCACGCACCTCGCCCGAGTTGGCGCCCAGCGCCATGCGCAGGCCGATTTCGCGCGTTCGTTGCGCCACGGAGTACGAGAGGACGCCGTAGATCCCCACCGCAGCGAGGACCAGTGCGAGGAGCGCGAGCATCGAAAGCAGAATCGCGTTGGCGCGCGGCTCGGCGACCGAATCGGCGAGCAGCTGGTCGAGCGACTTCGGATTCGCGATCGGCAGGCCCGAATCGGCCTCGTGGACGACCCGCGCAACCGCAGCGGTGAGACCGCCCGGCTCGGTCGACGTCCGGACGATCAGGCTGACTTCGGCGGACGGCACCTGATAAAGCGGTAGGTAGGCCTGAAGGCCCGGATCTTCCTTGAGATCCGCGTGGCGGACATCGGCGACCACGCCGATGATGTGCAGCCACTGAAATCCGGGCGTGCCCGGCGTTCCGAACGTCATCCGCTGCCCCACCGCGCGCCGGCCCGGCCAGATCTTCGCGGCGAGCGCATGATTCACCACGATCACCCCTTCGCCGTCGATCGCATCGCTGTCCGAAAAGACCCGCCCCTCGCGGATCGGGATGCCGAGGGTGGCGAAGTACTCGGGAGAAACGAAGCCCATATTTGCGGACGGCGAGTCCGAAAGGGTCTTCGGCGGCGGCTGGCCTTCGACCTGGAAAGCGAGCAGATAGCGTCCGCCGGAAAACGGCAGCGGGTAGCCGATTGCGGCGTTCGTAACCCCCGGCAGCGCCGCGAGCTTGGGCACCAGGGAGCGGTAGAAGGCAACCTGTTTCGGCTCTTCTTTGTAGCTCGCTTCCGGCAGCTGGAGCTCTACCGAAAGGGCATGGTCGGAACGGAACCCCGGCGAGACGTCCTGCAGCTGGCGGAGGCTCCGCACCAGAAGGGTCGCGACCACCAGCACCACGATCGCCAGGGCGACTTCGCTAAAGACCAAAACGGAGCGCGTGCGCCGTCCGCGGCGGTCTCCCGCCTGCCCCTTGCCACCGTCGCGGAGGGACGATTGGAGGTTCGGGCTCGACGAGTGGAGCGCGGGCAAAAGGCCGAACAGAAGCCCGGTCACGAGCGACAGACCGAGCGTGAAGGCGAGAACCGTCGCATCGACGCCGATCTCCCCCGCGCGTGGGATCTTCGTGCCGTAGAGTGCCACCAAGAGCGGCGTGCCGCGCCAGGCGAGGGCGACGCCGAGGAGACCGCCGACGAGAGAAAGGAGGGTGCTCTCGGTCAGGAATTGGCGCACCAGGCGCCCGCGGCCGGCCCCGAGCGCCGAGCGCACCGCGACTTCGCGCTCTCGGGCCGCCAATCGCGAGAGAAGCAGGTTCGCGACGTTCGCGCAGGCGATCAGCAGAACCAGGCCGACGGCGCCGAGCAGCAGCAGCAAGCGCGGCCGGATGTCCTCGACCATCAGATCCTGGGCTTTGATCAGGTTCACCCCCCACCCTTCGTTGGACTGGGGATGGACTTGCGCGATGCGCTGGGTGATGCCGGTCATCTCGGTCTGTGCCCGATCGAGCGAGACCCCCGGCTTCAGCCGGCCGAACACCGACAGGAAGTGACCGCCGCGCTGGTTCTCTTCGATCACGAGCTGGAGAGGCACCCAGATCTCGGTGCGGGCCGGAACGTCGAACGCCGCAGGCATCACGCCCGCCACCAGGGTCGATTCGCCGTTCAAGATCACGCGCCGGTTGACGATGCCCGGGTCGCCGCCGAAGCGGCGCTGCCACAGCTTGTAGGAGAGCACCGCCACCTTGGGGCCGCCGGGAATGCCCTCGGCGGGCAGAAGCGGTCGGCCAAGCAGCGGCTTGGTTCCGAGCACGGCGAAGAAGTCGCCGCTCACGCGCGCGGCCTGCAACCGCTCGGGTTCGCCGTCGGCGGTCAGGTTCAGGTTGTCGCGGCTGATCGCGGCAAGGTGCGAGAAGGACTTGCTCTGCGCGTGCCAGTCCGCGAAATCCGGCGGCGAGGTCGAAAAGCGCGGCAGATTCGCGGAGGGGTTGGCGTCGATCAAGCGGATCACCCGATCCGGCTCGGGGAACGGCAGCGGCCGGAGCAGAACGCCGTAGACGACGGAAAAGATCGCCGTGTTCGCGCCGATGCCGAGGGCGAGCGCCGCCACCGCGATCGCGGTCAAAGCAGGGTTCTTCCAAAGGCTCCGCCAAGCGAAGCGCAGATCGGTCGTGAAGTCTTTCATCGGCGTGGGTCTCCCAAGGGCCTCTGGAGGAGGCTACCCAAGGTTAACGCGGGAAGAGGGTGAGAGTTTCGTCGGGGGGTCTTGCGAGGATCGGTCCGTGTGGCGGTATTACAGATTCACGATGGCGAAAGGGCGGTAAGTGCCCGGAGCCTTCACCCGCAACGGAGCTGCCTTCGGTAATTTCCTGTCCCGAGTCCGTCCAATTCAAAACCCAAGAGATAGGATCGTGGCAATCTTGCCTCCTCTGAAGACGTTCGGCTTTGCGGCTCTCGCCGCTGTCCTTGCGGGTAGCCTTGGCGCTCTTGCAGCTCGGACTCGTGGCGAGCCGAATGCCGAGCTGACTGAGGCCCTCGGGGAACTTCGCTTTATCGAGCCTCGCCTGACCGCCGAACTGCCGTTCGCGCCCTGCCAGACGCCCAATCGCCCCGGCGCCCTCCTCTCATCGGCTCGCTGCGTTCCTGCCACTTCCTCACCGACAGTCGCAACCCTGGCCCGTCTGAACCGGCTTATCGCTTCGGGCTCCCACCCGGGAAGGCGGCGCCTCGCGGCACTTGCCACGATCGTTGGTCCTTCTAGGGCGTCGAACCTCAGGGGGGCGGTGCGTAGCCTTTCGGAACTCGCCGAGAAAACTCCGAACGATCCGGAGTTGCTGAACGATCTCACCGTGGCGCGACTTGTCTACGCCACGGAGATCGACCAACCCCAAGAGCTGGTTTTGGCAGTCGAAGCCGCCGAACGCGCCTTTCTCGTCGCACCCGACCGACCCGAGGTTCTCTTCAACCGTGCTCTCGCGCTGGAGAAGGCGTCATTGATCGATCAGTCGATCACAGGGTGGGGACGCTATTTGGCCCACGACGACTCCTCGCCGTGGGCAGATGAGGCGCGCCAGCATCTGCGACTCCTCCGTTCCCCCGGCATCCCGGAGCACTGGCGCGCCCTGCGGCTGAGGCTCGACCGCGCCGCGCTGGCAGGTGACGCGGAGGCCGTGCGCCGGATCGTAGCTATCGCCCCCCAAGATGCGCGAGAGACCGCGATCGAGGAAATCCTTGGCCGCTGGGGAGAACTGATCCAAGCCGGCCGCCTCCCAGAAGCCGAGCGTGAGCTTCGGATTGCCACCGCGATCGGCGTCGCTCTCGAACGCGAAATAAACGATCCAACGGTAACTCATGCCGTTTCCGCTCTCCGCGGTCTCTCCGCGCCTCGAAACGACTCTTTGCTTGCCCGCGCCGCCCGAGGCCACATCGCCTATCGGGACGGGATCGCTCATTTCCGTCGCCAGGAGCTGGAAGGTGCAGAGCCGTCCTTCGTGGAGGCACGAGCAGACCTGGCGCCGATCGCCAGTCCCGTTGCCCTCTGGGCACGCCACGGCGCAGCGGGTTGCGCGCTCTACCGTTCGCACTACGCAGTAGCGGAAAGCGAGCTCGCCGAACTGGCGAGTCTTGCCCGCACGGAGGGATATACCGCTCTCCTCGGACGCATCGAATGGGCTCTTGGTCTCGCGAGCGTTCGCCAAGGGCAATTCGAACAAGCCCTGCACCACGATCTGGCGGCGGTGGATTTCTTTACTCTCGTCCGCGAGAGGCAAGGTCTGGCTGCAGTCAACGGACTTCTCGCAGAGGATCTCGGACGCCTCGGCCAGTCCGCGGTTTCGTGGCACCGGCGCTTTCGGGCGCTCTTTGAGTTGGTCGGAGACCGCGACTCGCTCCGCCTGCACAACATCCTGAGACAGTGCGGCAAGGGCGCCGTCGCCGAAGGCGCCCCGCTTGCTGCTCTTCAGTTCCAGAACGAAGGACTCGCCGTGGATCGTCGGAGCGGCGAACCACGTCGGATTGCCGAGTCGCTCATCTGGCGCAGCAAGATCCACCTCGCCCTTGCCAGTCCCCGCACGGCCCTCGCTGATCTCACGCTGGCTCGGTCGAGCACGGTTGCCAGTTCAGGAACTTGGGCGCGCGAGCGGGTCGGGACCGATATCGCTTTCGCCGAAGGAGAAGCCCTCCGCCCAATCGATCCCCAGGCGGCCCTTGAGCCGATAACTAAGGCCCTCGCCTACTACAGCGAGCGGGGCCTCGCGCTCGATCTAGCCGATGCGCTCTTGAGCGGGGCACGTGCGGCCCGCGCCGCCGGACGCTCCGACCAGTCCCGCGCATACCTTGATGAAGCGATCGAGTTGTTCGAACAACAGCGCAAGCTCGTAGGCGAGCGCGCATCGCGCTTCTCGTTTTCCGACACGATCGAGCCGGTCTTCGACGAACGGATCCGCCTCGAGGTCGAAACCGCAAACGATCCGGAAGGTGCCTTTCTCCTCTCCGAGCGAGCGCGCATTGTTCCCTGGAACGAGTGCGGTAACCAGCCGGAAAGAGCGACGCTGGTGGCGATCCAGGGTGCGATTCCCCAGGGGGCCGTGCTGCTCGAATACGTTCTGGTCGAGGATCGCCTCTACCTCTGGAAAGTCACACACCAGGATCTTGCCTTCGTGTCGCGCGAAATCGATCGTCGACGGCTCGATCGGGCTGTCGCGGGGTTCGTCCGCGCCCTCAGTACCGGTGAACCCGAGGATCGCTGGCGAGCCCGTTCGGCTTGGCTGCGCGATCTCCTCGTGCCCGCTTCACTTGAGATCCCTCTGGAGGCGCCGCTCCTGGTGATCCCGGACAAATTGCTGAACGCGATCCCTTTCGCCGCGCTGCGGGCCGAGGGTGACGGCCCCTACCTCATCGAGGAGCACGAGATCACGCTTCTGCCGAGTGCTTCGCACCTGCTCCGGCGGCACTTACCGCGATCCGGGAGAGTCCAAAATTCGCCGAACGCCCTACTGGTCTCCGCAACCGAATGGGACCATCGGATCTATCCCAGCCTCAAACCTCTTTCTGCTGCTCGAGCCGAAGTGCGAGAAATCGCCGGAATCTACCCAGGCAGCGTGGTTCTACAGGGTACCGACGCAACGGTCGAACGTGTGCGCCGCGAGCTGCCGCGGCACTCGGTCGTTCATTTCGGCGGTCACGCAATCGTTTCCTCCGAAGATCCCGCGAGCGCACAGTTGGTGCTGGCCCCCACGGCCAACAATCCGGGAGCGCTCCTCGGCAGCGCACTCGCCCAACTACGGCTCGATCGAGTCGAACTCATCGTCCTCGGAGCCTGCGACACGCTCGGCCCGCGCAATGCCCGCGTGGCAGGCCTGGCCGGCCTCGCCAGGCCATTTCTTGACGGGGGGGCAGCCTCGGTCGTTGGCACCCTCTGGGGCGTCGACGACCAAAAAATCTCGCTGCTCCTCACGCGATTTCATCGCACCTTTGGGCGATCCTATCGCCCTTCAGAGGCATTGCGCGCGAGTCAACTGGAAATGCTGCGGAATGTCAATCGTAAACTCACACACCCCGCCATTTGGGCCGCGGTCCAGGTTGTAGGAGGTTATTTCTAAGGAGGAAGCAGAGATGCCATTTAAACTTCAGGTGCGGTTCTCCGGCATTTGTGGCCTCGTATTGGGCGAAGACAGTGCCGACCCTGTAAAAGCCTGTATCCTATTACCCGAGAGCAATCACATCCACCAAACGTACAAGCGAAATGCCCTCGACAACGAGCCGCTCTTTCGCCACAGGAGCTTCTTATCATTCAACGCTAAAAACCTTTCGCTCGATGAGCGCCTGCCAGAGTCACTGCAGATCCTGCGCTATTTTGAACAGGAACGCCTTGCGATCAAAACTACACCCCTTTATAATAATAGCATCAATGTCGCAGACCTAAAGAGCACGGCAGATCTGATGTTGATCTCTCCTGATTTTGCGAAGGTAGACCCAGCGCTCCTGACTATAGACCCACAGAATATATCAAGTCGCCTGTCCGGACAAGTCGTCATTGATCAAGGAACTCTAAGGTCAGGAAGGGGATTCCAGTGGAACATCCCAAACACTCTGGGACGTGACAAAGAAGCTGAAGGCAAGATTGCCCACGAAGTATTTCTCTCCATAGAAGGTCTTGAGAAAGTTGAACTCATCTTTACTCGTTTCAACAATGAGATCCTCGAACCGTTAGTGCTGACGTCACCACAGCAAACGGACGTCGAGATCGAGATTGCCAACCTCTGTGAAGTAAACCCTCTTCGCTGGCCGACCGAAGATGTGAAACCTTTGGTCGACCAGGACTTTCGATGGGCCTGGGAGCTTCTCGACCCTGCAACGCAAGAAAATCTCGTGATCTCCTTAAAAGAAAACTCTCTACCCTTGCCTGTACCGCACCCCAAACCCGTTCAACCCGATGGACAAGGAATGAACTGCATGCTACCAAAATACAAGAACGCTTCACTCGCGGGCCTCTCAAAGGCCCTTCCGTGGCGGGATTGAGGCAGTCGCCATGGGAGTCTCGGTCAAACAACAGCTGGAAGCCCTCGCCAATCTGCATACTGCGTTCCAAATTGAAGTCACCTTGGAAGATACGACTGAGGGGCAAAAAAAAGCATTGTTTGAAGGCTACCTAACTCTTCGCACCATTGGAGGGGGCAGTTGCTTCGAGGTCGTTGATTTCGGCCTCCTTGCGCCCAATATTTCGGATCTGGATACCGGCATTCTTAGCACACGCTGGGTAGGTGGCGAGGTAACCGCCCAGCCCGAAGGCGCCGACAGAGTGATTTCTCTTAATGGAACAATTGAGGTCTATTACGACTCAATTGGACGAGAGAGTGGTTTCATTTACTCCCCGGCGGCTAACGACGTGCGTCTTCCGAAATGGAGGCCCTTGGTTGGAGTCTTGAACCTGACTCTTCGCGAGCGAGACGCAACTAGGTTTAACGAATTTATCGTAGTTTCCGGGAACGGTCGCTTTGAAGCGTTCGGCTCTTTCATACCGGGAGCCATCATCAAAGTCATCTCTTTTAATCTTGCTGGCCAGACGGTGATGCTGGTTCCCCCTAATCGCCGGCAGATCAGGCGCGTCCGTCTCCGCCCAGTCTTCTTCCGAGATAGCGAGAACGACGTCTCTCCATCGGGAGGAAATTGGACAGAGCAGCTCGAAGGTGTCCTAAGGCTTTGGGCAATCCCTGAACTCGTTATCCATCCGGAGCCTCCTCGAATCGTAACTCAACAAGGTGTCAAGGCGGACGAAGATGATGTGGAAGTGATATCGGGTCTATTCACCGATCCTTCGTACCAGATTATCGAGATTTTTATGGTTGATGGAGACCTTGGGTTTGGCGGATTTACGATTGCCGCCGGCGCTGCCAGCGCCAAAATTGTCCTTGGCAAGGAGTCCGTCACAAATCCTCAGCTACTCGCCCACGAATTTGGACATGCTGTGGGAGGGGGTCATCCGCGGCCCCCCGACGATGAGCCACTCTGGGAAGCGACCGAGGGTTCTGTTCTCGAAATTTCCGAAAAATTCGGAGGCACTAACCCAGACATGAATTCGGATGCGAACAGACAGCGCGCAGCCAATCCCGTAATTCTCCCAATTCGGATCTGGCTTCCTTGATTTCCGATAGAACTCCGCGCGGCGCAAATTCGATTGCTGCCGCGCACGAGTTTCTCGTCCGGAATCTTACCTGTTACAAATTCCCGTGACCACCCAATCGGGTCACACGCACCTCCACTGACCGTCACTGATGCTCAGACCTTGATCAATCTCGACGCGGCCCTCCTTCCTGCGCAGTAAGAGGGGGTCCGCTCTGGCGCTTGGCGGATCTTGCGGTTGGGTCTCTGAACTTGGGGGGTGGCTGGCGGGTAATTGCGGAGTTGAGGCCCCCTTGCGGCCAGCCCTGTCGGCACACGGCTTCCCACCCCTTGACGCGCAGCCCCCACCGCGAAACCATAGCGGGCCGCCCGCAGCAGTGTCTGTGCGAGGATTCTTGGGGCTTCCCGGGGCTTAAGACCGCCATGTTCACGATTTTTAAGGACTTCCCGTTTTCGGCGGCGCATGCGATTCGGGGTCATACCCGGGGGTGCCAGAATTTGCATGGGCACAACTACCGGGTACGGGTGCATCTGACGGCGGAGCGGCTGGATGGGTTGGGAATGGTGCTCGATTTCGCGGATTTGAAGGCGATCATGGCCGAGGTGATCGGGCCGTTCGACCACCGGGTGCTCAATGAGATCCCGCCGTTCGACGTCCGTAACACGACAGCCGAGCTGATCGCGCAGTATGTCTGCGAGGAGGTCTCGCGCCGGCTGGCCGCCGGGGCGGGGGGCGAGGGGCGGGGCGTGCGGGTGGCGCAGGTGGACGTTTGGGAGACCGACACCTCGTGCGCGATCTTTACCCCCGAGTCGGGCGTCCTCGACGCGGTCGGGCGAGAACCCGGGCGGGACTAAACGCGTAGACAGGTTTGTTTCCGCGTCGGGAATCCAACGCGAGAGCGCCTCTGCGGGCGAGAGACGGGAAGAGAACTGCATGTCCACCGAGAAACCATCCCTCGAAGGTCTGCGCATCGACCGGGCCGAGGATCGCGGGTCCGGCGGCCGAGGCCGCTGGATCGTGCTGGGCCTGTTGGTCTTGGCGGCGGCGCTCGGCATCTACTTTTGGCTTTCCCGGCCGCGGGCGATCGAGGTCGAGACGGCCGCGGCGGTGGAGGTGCCTTCGGGCAGCGTCGCGGCCGTGCTGAACGCCTCGGGCTACGTCACCGCCCGGCGCCAGGCCACGGTCTCGTCGAAGATCACCGGCAAGGTGATCGAGGTGTTGGTCGAAGAGGGGATGGCGGTGACGGAAGGGCAGGTGCTGGCCCGCCTGGACCCCGCGACGGTCGATCGCGAGGTGGCGCTCGGTGAGGCGCAACTCGCCGCCACCCGGCGCGCGCTCGACGAGACCGAGGTCCGGCGCAAGGAAGCCGAGGTCAACCGGCGGCGGGCGCGCCAGCTGTTCGATCAGGCGGTCGGCAGCCAGGCCGACGCGGACGCGGCCGATGCGGCGGCGGATTCGCTCGCCGCGCGCCTGGCCTCCCAGCGGGAGGACGTGAAGGTGGCCGAACGCCAGCTCTCGCTGCGCCGCCAGGACCGCGAAGACACGGTGATCCGGGCGCCGTTTTCCGGCGTCGCGATCTCCAAGGACGCGCAGCCGGGCGAAATGATTTCGCCGGTCTCGGCAGGCGGCGGGTTCACCCGGACCGGGGTCTGCACCGTGGTGGACATGAAGTCGCTGGAAATCGAGATCGACGTCAACGAAAGCTACATCAACCGGGTCAAACCGGGACAGAAGGCCGAGGCGGCGCTGGACGCCTACCCGGACTGGAAGATCCCGGCGACGGTGATCACCACGATACCGGCCGCCGACCGCGAGAAGGCGACGGTGCGGGTGCGCGTGGGCTTCGATCAGCTCGATCCGCGCATCCTGCCCGACATGGGGGTCAAGGTGGCGTTCTTGGGGGACGGCGGCGGCGCGGCCGAAGCGTCCGAGGCGGCGGCCAAGCCCAGGGTGAGGGTGCCCAAAGCCGCCCTGCGCGGCACGAGCGGGGAGCGCGTGGTCTGGGTCGTCGCCAACGGGCGCACCGAGCGGCGCGCGGTCAAGGTGGCGAGCGACCAGGCCGACCCGGTCGAAGTCCTCTCCGGGCTCTCTTCCGGCGAGCGGGTGGTGGTGGCCGGGCCGGCCGATCTGGCCGAAGGCGTCGCGGTGGTCGAGGCGAAGGACAAGAAGTAGCCGACGGATTTGGGATTGGGCACACGCGCGCGGCGCGGGCCGGAGGGATCGAGATGGCGGACCATGGCGTGTTGGTGAGGGTGGATCACGTCCACAAGGTGTATCGCCGGGGCGACGAGCGAATCGACGTGCTGGACGATCTGAGCCTCGAAGTCCCGCAGGGCGACTTCCTGGCCTTGATGGGACCTTCCGGCTCGGGCAAGTCCACGCTCTTGAACCTGATCGGCGGCCTCGACCGGCCGACCTCCGGCCGGGTAGAGGTCGCGGGCTCGGACATCGGCGGCCTGTCGGATGCGCAGCTTGCGCGTTGGCGGGCGCGCCACATCGGGTTCGTCTTCCAGCTCTACAACCTGCTGCCGGTGCTGACCGCCGAGAGGAACGTCGAGCTGCCTCTGCTACTGACCAAGCTGTCCAAGGACGAGCGCCGGAAGCACGTCGCGACCGCCCTCTCGGTGGTCGGCCTCGCCGACCGCGCGAGGCACTACCCGCGCCAGCTGTCGGGCGGCCAGGAACAGCGGGTGGGCATCGCGCGGGCGATCGTCACCGACCCGACGCTCCTGCTCTGCGACGAGCCGACCGGCGATCTCGACCGGAAAGCCGGCGACGAGATCCTCGACCTGCTGGAGGCGCTCAACCGCGAGCACGGCAAAACGATCGTGATGGTCACCCACGACCCGCACGCGGCGGACCGCGCCAAGCGGACGGTCCATCTCGACAAGGGCGCGCTGCGCGCGGAGGCGGCGAGATGAAATACCTGCACCTCCTGTGGAGCAACCTGCGTCGGCGCAAGGTGCGGACGATCTTCACCATTCTTTCGATCCTGGTGGCGTTCGTCCTCTTCTCCTACCTCGCCGCGATCCGTACCGCGTTCGCGTTCGGCATCGAGGTGGCCGGCGCGGATCGCCTGCTGACCATCAACAAGGTTTCGCTCATCCAGCCCTTGCCCATCTCTTACATGAACCAGATCGTGCAGACCGAAGGGGTGGAAGAGGTGACCCACGCCAGCTGGTTCGGCGCGATCTATCAGGACGCAAGCAAGGGATTCCAGGGGGTCAGCCAGTTTCCGGTCGATCCCGAGGCGTACCTGAAGATGTATCCGGAGTTCCACCTGCCGAAGGATCAGCTTCAAGCTTGGCTCGCCGACCGGCAGGGGGCGATCGTCGGCAAGAACACCGCCGAGCGCTTCGGCTGGAAGATCGGCGACCGCATCCCGCTCCAGGCCGCCTGGACCCAGAAGAACGGCTCGCGGACCTGGGAGTTCAACCTGCGCGGCATCTACGACTCGGACAAGAAGGGCGTGGACACCACCCAATTCCTGTTCCGCTACGACTTTTTCGACGAGGCGCTCCGGAGAGGCGGAGGCAACGTCGGCTGGTACATCATCCGGGTCGCCGACCCAGGCACAGCCGACAAGGTCGCCAACCGGATCGACGCGATGTTCGAGAATTCCTCGGCCGAGACCGAGACCTCGACCGAAAAGGCGTTCATGCAGTCGTTCGCCAAGCAGACCGGCGACATCGGAGCGATCATCACCGCGATCCTCTCCGCGGTGTTCTTCACCATCCTCCTGGTCGCCGGCAACACGATGGCCCAGGCGGTGCGCGAGCGGACCTCGGAGCTCGCGGTGCTCAAGACGCTCGGCTTTTCAAGCCTCCTGGTGATGGCGCTGGTGCTCGGCGAGAGCTGCCTGGTCGCAATCCTGGGCGGAAGCCTGGGGCTTGCCGCCGGCGCTTGGCTCGTCTCGCTCGGTGATCCGACCGGCGGCGCGCTGCCGATCTTCTTCATTCCGGGCAAGCTTGCGTTGCTCGGCGTGGCCCTGGTCCTCCTCCTGGGGCTAGCGACCGGGGCGTTGCCCGCAACCCAGGCCTTGCGCCTGAAAATCGTCGACGCGCTCCGGCGGGTTTGAGGCAAGAGCCATGAACGCCCTACTCCAAATATGGTCCATCATCGGCGTCAGCCTGCGCACCCTGCCGGCGCGAAAAGGGGCGGCTCTCGCCACGATCTTCGGCGTCGCGGGCGTGGTCGCGGTGTTCGTCGGCGTGCTCTCGATCGGCGAGGGTTTTCGCGCGGCGATGAAGCCGGCGGGCGCGGACGACATGGCGATCGTCATGCGCTCGGGCAACGATTCGGAAATGATGAGCGGCGTCAGCCGGGAGTCGACCGAGAAAATCAAGCAGGCGCCGGGGATCGCGCGCGACCTCGACGGGCCGGTCGCCTCGGCCGAGCTGTTCGTGGTCATCGACCTGCCCAAGCGCTCGACCGGCACCGAGGCGAACGTGCCGTTGCGGGGCGTTCAGGCCAAAGCGCTCGCCGTGCGCGGCACCGGCCTGCGAATTGTCGAAGGGCGGATGCTGGCCCCGGGCACCAACGAAGTGATCGTCGGCCGGGCGGCGGCGCGTGAGTTCACCGGCCTCGACCTCGGGGCCGCGAACCGGTGGGGCAAAAATGTCTGGAAGGTGGTCGGGATCTTCGACGCCCAGGGCACCGTCGCGGAGACCGAGATCTGGGCCGACGTGGCGGTGCTCCAGCCGGCCTACAACCGCGGCCCGTTCTTCCAGTCGGTGCGCGCGCGGCTCGATTCGCCCGCCAGCTTCCAGAAGTTCAAGGACGCCCTGACCACCGACCCCGGGCTCGACG
>Ga0134122_10001166_pt1 | contig 18819 bp, 22 predicted proteins | sample KB302_FD_96461 | JGI IMG/M metagenome (GOLD analysis project Ga0134122, IMG submission 96461) | Terrestrial soil microbial communities without Nitrogen fertilizer from Kellogg Biological Station, Michigan, USA - KB3-0-2 | ecosystem: Environmental > Terrestrial > Soil > Unclassified ... | reverse complement strand
TTCACGCCGAGCGCCCCGAGAAACGCCCGGTGCGGGGCGCGATCCAGCCCCTCGACGGTGATGCGCGACGGCAACTTCTTCGTCATACTCATGTCGCAGGTATTCTAAAGACAGGAGGAGAGGATGCTTCGAAGTGTTGTCGCATTGCTGCTCGCGCTGGCCGGTGTTTCTTCCACCTGGGCGCAGAGCTATCCCGCGCGGCCGGTCAAGATCGTGGTGCCGTTCGGCACCGGCGGCCCCGCCGACATCTACGGCCGCTTCATCGCCGCGAAGCTGACCGATTCGCTCGGCCACCCGTTCGTCGTCGAGGACCGGCCCGGCGCCGGCTCGATCGTCGGCAGCGACGCGGTCGCGAAATCCGCGCCCGACGGCTACACCCTGCTCGTCATGTCGAACACGCACACGGTCAACGAGACGCTGGTGCCGAAGAAGCCCTTCGACCTGATGAAGGATTTCGCGCCGATCACCGGCATCAACTATTCCGACCTGATGATGGTGATCCACCCGTCGGTGCCGGCGCAGAACCTGAAGGAGTTCATCGCCTACGCGAAGGCGAACCCGGGCAAGCTCAACTACGCATCTTCGGGCACCGGCACGCCCTATCACATGGCCGGCGAGCTGTTCAAATCCATGGCCGGCGTCGACATCGTGCACGTGCCGCACAAAGGCAGCGACCAGGCGCGCACCGCGATCCTCGGCGGGCAGGTGCAGATGATGATCGATGCCATCACCACCATGAACGCCAACGCGAAGGCCGGCAAGGTGCGCGCGCTCGGCACGACCGGCGCGAAGCGCTCGCCGGTGTCGCCGGACGTGCCGACGGTCGCCGAAGCGGGCGTGCCGGGGTACGAAACGACGATCTGGCTCGGCCTGATGGCGCCCGCCGGGACGCCGCGCCCGGTTCTCGAGAAGCTGAACGCCGAGGTCAACAAGATCCTCGCTTCGACCGAGGTCCGGGAGACGTGGGGCAAGCAGGGCGCGCAGCCGATGGGCATGTCGATCGACGCGTTCGACAAGTTCCTGCGCGCCGACGTCGCCAAGTGGGCGAAGGTGGTGAAGGCCTCGGGCGCCAAAGTCGACTAGTCCGTTAGGAGCATGGCAGTCTCCCAACGGCGTTGAATCTCCGCCGTCGGGTGAAACACGGCCCGGGCAGCATGCCCGGATGCCCGCCGTCCTCGTCCTCGGCGACTACCGGCAGACGATCACCGTCGTGCGCTCGCTCGGGCGCGCGGGCCTGCGGGTCATCCTCGGCAGCGACGACCCGGAAAGCTCCACGGCGCGCTCGCGCCACGTCGCCGCGTCAGAATGCTTCCACGACGGCGACCAGGACCGGCCGCCGGCGGGCCTCGAGAGCTGGTTGCGTACCCACCGTCCCGCCTATGTCTTTCCGGTCGGCGAGACGCAACTGCGGCAGGTGCTCGCGGCGCCGCGCCTGCTGGCGCTTTCCACCTGGGTCATGCCTGAAGCGGCGACGGTACGCCGCTGCCTCGACAAGCGCGTCTTGTTCGACCTCGCTCCCGCGATCGGCATGCCGATCGCGCCGTGGCTGCAGTGGGCGGGCGCGCAGGCATGGCGCGAAGCCGCGCGCCGCTTCGGCTTTCCGGTGGTGGTGAAGCGCAAGGATTCCTCCTCCCACCTGCGCGACAAGAAGGCGTTGATCCTCGGCGGCGAGGCGGAGCTGGACAGCGTGCTCGCCGAGATCAGCGCGAGCGGCGACGCGCAATCGTTCGTCCTGCAGAAATTCGCGGACGGCGTGCGGCACAACTGCCATTTCGCCGCGGACGGCGGGCGCATCGTCGCCTACCTGCAGCAGGAAGTCCTGCGCACCGACGAAGCCGACGGCACCGGCATCGGTCTGGAAGGCGTCTCGGTCGCACCCTCGCCGGAGCTGCGCGCGTACTGCGAGCGGCTTCTCTACCGGCTCGGCTACAGCGGCATCGGCTGCATCCAGTTCCTCGTCGATCCCGCGACCGGCGCTGCGAGCTTCCTCGAGCTCAATCCCCGTCTCGACAGCACTGCGGCGCTCGCCTGCCGGCTCGGCTACGACTTTCCGCGCCTGGCGATCGAGATCGCGGCGCGCACGCGCCCGGCGCCGTTCAAAGAGCCGTACCCGACGGGCCGTCACTACCACTGGCTCTACGGCGACCTCAACGCCTGGCGCCAAGGCAAGATCCCGCTGCCGGTGCTTGTGCGCTCGGCACTGCGCGGGTACGACCTGAGCCTCGACTGGCGCGATCCCGCGCCTGGCCTGCACCTCCTGTGGCGCAAGCTCGCCGAGGCGACACGCAAGCGCATGCACGCGCCTGCGCCGAAGCACGCATGAATCCGGCTCGCGCGCACAACATCGACGACCTGCGCGCAGCGGCCCGCCGCCGGCTGCCGCGGGTGGTGTTCGACTACCTGGAGGGCGGCGCCGAGGACCATGTCAGCGCGCGCGCCAACCGCGAGAGCTTCGAGGCGCTCAGCTTCGCGCCGCGGACCCTGGTCGACGTCTCGCGGCGCACGCTCAAGACCTCGGTGCTCGGCCTGCCCTTCGACGCGCCCTTCGGCATCGCGCCGGTGGGCGCCGCCGGCGTCTGCTGGCATGACGCGGAGGTCGCGATGGCGCGAGCTGCGCGAGCGGCCAACCTGCCGTTCGTACTCTCGACCCATTCCTTCGTGCCGGTCGAGCGTGTCGCTTTCGAGGCCGGCGGCCCGCCGTGGTATCAGCTCTACATGCCGACGCAGCGCGACGTCGCGGAGGCAATGCTGAAGCGCGCCTTCGATGCTGGCTGCGAAGTGCTGGTGCTCACCACCGACGTGCCGGTTGGCGGCAACCGCGAGTACAACGACCGCAACGGCTTCGGCATGCCGCTGCGCGTCGGCGCGCGAGCGGTCGTCGACGCGCTCGCGCATCCGCGCTGGCTCGCCGGCGTCTACCTCCGCTCGCTCCTGCTGCGGCCGCTGCCGCACTGGGGCGACCGGCGCGACCGCGCCTGCTGGGACGACGTCGCCTGGCTGCGCAGCCGCTGGCCGCGCAAGCTCGTGGTGAAGGGCATCCTCGGCGTCGACGACGCGCGTCTCGCGCTCGAGCATGGCGCCGACGGCATCTGCATCTCGAACCATGGCGGGCGCCAGCTCGACGGCGCGCCAGCGCCGCTCGCAGTGCTGCCCGAGATCGTCGCCGCGGTCGGTCCGCACACCACGATCATCGTGGACGGCGGCGTGCGCCGCGGCGCCGATGTCGTCAAGGCGCTCGCGCTCGGCGCCGACCTGGTGCTCGCTGGCCGCGCGCCGCTTTACGGCGCCGCCGCAGCCGGCGAGAGCGGCGTGCGGCGGGCGCTGCAGATCCTCAAGACCGAAACCGACCGGGTCCTGGCGCTGCTCGGCTACGCCTCGATCGAGGAACTCGGTCCGCACGTCCTGCAGGGACTTCACAGGTCCTCGCCGCAAGCACGGCCGGCAAAGGTGGTCAGACTGCCGCTGGGTTAGACTCGGCGGCATGAGCAGGGTATTGGCCGCGTGCGCGCTTTCCGCCTGGATCATCGCCGCCCAGGCGCAGGGCACAAGCGCGCCGCAGCCGCCGCCGATTCATTCGCCCGGCCAGACCCCCATTACCGCCCAGCCCTCGCAGCGCGGCAACATCGCGCCGCTGGTCGACATCCGCATCCAGGGCGAAGGGATCCGCTTGCCCGCGGGCGTGGGCGAGCCGCCCGACGAGAAGCCGGCCGAGAAAACGCCGCCGAAGCCGCCGGCAAAGTAGCTATTCCGCGCGGATGTTGGCGCCGCGCGCGATTTCGCTGAACTGCCGCAAGTCGTTTCTGATCAAGTCATCGAACCGGGCGGGCGTGGTCGGCCGCGGCTCGATACCGATCGGCAGCCAGCGCTCGCGCGTCGCCGCGCTGGCGAGCACCTTGCCCGCGTCGGCGCTGATCTTCTCGATGAGCGCGCGCGGCACTGCCGCGGAGGTCAGCAGGCCGAACCAGAGCGTCGACTCGTAGCCCGGCACGCCCGCTTCCTCGACGGTCGGCACCTGCGGCAGCAACGCGTCGCGCTCGCGCGACGAGACCGCGAGAGCGACCAACCTTCCGTCCTTGATCGGGCCGACCGCGTTGGCGATCGGCGCCATGAAGAACTGCACCCGACCGGTGACCGTCTCCGACAGCGCCTCCGGAATTCCCTTGAACGGCACGTGCACCACATCGATCGCCGCGCGCGCTTTGAGGATCTCGGCGGCGAAGTGCGTGCCGCTGCCGACACCGGCCGAGGAGAAGTTGAAGGTTCCGGGTTTCGCCCTGATCTCCTGCAACAAGTCCTTCAGCGTCGAAATGCGAAGGGACGGAGAAACCACGAGCACATATTTCGAGCTTCCCGTTTGGGTAATGCCGCTCAGATCTTTGGTCTCGTAGGGCAGCTTGCCGGAAATTGCCGGCGCCGCGGCGTGCGCCGAGGAAACCGAGAGCAGCGTGTAGCCGTCCGGCGTCGCGCGCGCGACCATCGCCGCGGCAACCGAACCACCCGCGCCGGGCCGATTCTCGACGATCACCTGCTGCTTCCAGATCGTGCCGAGCTCCTGCGCGAGGTAGCGGGCGGTAATGTCCGGCCCGCCGCCGGGCGTAAAACCGACCACGATGCGCACCGGCTTTTCGGGATAATCGGCGCATGCCGCCGCGGCGACCACGCAGCCCGCAATGAAAGAGAGCACTCTCTGGCTGATCATCTTCCTTGTCCTCGCCGTGGGTGGGCTCGCGGGCATGTTCCTCTTCGGCTGGCGGCGCCGCAAGGAGAAGCCGCCGCCGGGCGTGAAACCGCTGCCGCCAGAGGACGACTGGAAATGAAGCGCCTTTTCGCGTTCCTGCTGCTTGCCGCCTGCGCCGGGATTTCGGCCGCGCAGTCCTACCCGTCGCGGCCGGTTCGCTTGATCGTCCCGTTTCCCGCGGGCTCGACGCCCGACATCGTCGGCCGCGCGCTCGGGCAGAAGCTCGCCGAAGCGTGGGGACAGCCGGTGGTGATCGACAACCGGCCCGGCGCCGGCGCCAACATCGGCACGGCCGAGGTCGCGCGCGCCGCGCCAGACGGCTACACGCTGCTCATCGGCAGCAACGGTCCGATCGCGATCAACAAGGCGCTCTACGCAAACCTGCCGTTCGATCCGGACCGGGACCTGAAGCCGCTTTCGCTGCTCGCCGCGGCGCCGCAGATCCTCGCCGTGCATCCCTCGGTGCCCGCAAACGACCTGAAGCAGCTCGTCGACTATGCGCGCGCCAACCCCGACAAGCTTTCGTACGGCTCGGTCGGGTCGGGGAGCGCTTCGCACCTGACCATGGAGCTGTTCAAGTCGCAGGCGCGCGTTTCGCTCGTGCACGTACCGTACAAGGGTTTCCCGCCGGTCGTGACGGACCTGCTTTCCGGCCAGCTGCAGGCGACCTTCGCCATCGTCCCGGCCGTGCTGCCGCAGATCCGCGCCGGCAAGCTCAAAGGCCTGGCCGTCACGAGCGAAACGCGCACCGCGCTCGCGCCCGACATCGCCACGGTTTCCGAGCAGGGCTTTCCCCGCTTCGATGCGACCGCGTGGCAGGGATTGTTGAGCCCTGCGGGGATACCTGCGGACGCCGCGGACATCATTTCACGGGAAACGCAAAAGGCCATGCAGCTGCGCGAAGTGCGCGAGCTGCTGGGAAAGCAGGGGTTCGAAGTGATCGGCAGCTCGCCGCAGTTCTTCGCGGACTTCATCCGCGCCGAGCGCGAGAAGTGGACGAAGGTCATCCGGGACACCGGCGCTAAGGCAGAGTAAAGAGCTCCTGGCTGCCCTCGACGTCCTTCAGCTCGTGGCGGCCGAGCGAGGCAAGCTTGCCCTGGTAGCTCCCGGCGAATGCGCTCGAGACGACCACCGCCTTGCCGAGCGTCTTGCACATGCTCTCGACGCGCGCCGCTTCGTTCGCCGAGCCGCCGATGACGGTGAACTCCAGCCGCTCGCGCACGCCGATGTTGCCGTAGGTCACCTCGCCGAGATGCAGGCCGATGCCGAACCGGATCGGCGTCTCGCCGGGATGGGCGCGGTTGGTCTCGTCGACGCACTGGCAGGCGAGCTTCGCGGCCTCGATCGCTCGCCGGCACGCCTCGGCGGGATCGGCGGCCGAGGTCCAGTGCCCGGCGCTCGCGCCGGCGATCGGAAAAATGGCGAGCACGGCGTCGCCGATGAAGCGCAGCACCTCGCCGCCCTGCTTGATCACCGCGCCCGCGAGGCAATCGAAGTAGCGGTTGAGCATCGCCAGGTAGTCGTCCTTCGCCATCGACTTGGAGAGCATGGTCGAGCTGCGCAGGTCCGAGAACCAGATCACGCTATGAATGTGCTCGCCGTCGCCGTGCTTCACCTGGCCGGCGAGCACGCGGTCGCCGGTGTGATGGCCGAGATAGGTCTTGAGCAGCGTCATCGCCGTGCGCCGCTGCGCGAACACTTCGAAGAAGCGCGCGAGTCCCGGCAGCACCTCGAAGACGCGCCCGAGGTGGTCGGTGGAGAAGCCGCCGGGCGCGAACGAGGTCATCGACATGACGTTCATCTGGCCGTCGGAGAAGCGGAACGGCATGGCGACGTAGTCGGTGGCGTTCTCGGCCTTCAGGTCGCGCACCACCGGGAAGTCGAGCTTGGTGTCCGGGTGCTCGATCCGGCGGCGCACCCCGCCGGCACCGCGCAGGATGAGCGCGAACGGGCTGTCCTTGAAGCGCGGCGTGTGCAGGATGTCGTGCGGCTCGTGGATCGTTCTCGCGCCGGCGTCGTCGCGCCACACCAGCACCGTGGCGAACACCTGCGGATGCAGCGCCGGGATGATGATGGTCATGCGCGAGACCGGCACGCCCGCCTTCTGCAGGCAGCGGCAGAACTGGTTCATCAGCTCTTCCTCGCTGCCGATCTTCCAGGCATCGGCGAGCAGCCAGCCGGCGATGCTGTTGGCGTGCATGCTCGGGGCGACTTCGAGGTGCGGCGCCTCGTCCTCGCCGTCGTAGATCGCGCCGACGCGCGTGGGGTAGAAGGCCATGTGCTCGCGGATCGGCACCGCGTCGTCGTAGGGCTCATCGTAGGACCATGCCGCGTTTTCGGAGCGCTCGCCGCCGACCTTCAGCGTCCAGTAGCTCGCGTCGCCCTTGAACGGGCAATGCGTCGTGTGCGCGGTCTTCTCGAACAGCTCGAGGCGCACGTCGGCGCGGGGGAAGTAGAACACCGGCGAATGCCGCGTCTCGTGCAGCACGAGCGCGCGCGACGAATCCGCGACCGCCGCGCCGTTGAACTCGACCCGCGCGCGACGCGGATTCCTCTCGAAGCGGATCTCGTAGCCCTGCTCCTGCCGGCCCTTCATGGTCCCCTCAGCGGTAGATCAGGATCGCTTCGCGTTCGTCGCGCCAGGCCTGCTCTTCCTGACGCGCCTCGGCGTCGAGGTCGCCGGGCCGGGCGCCGGCGTCGTCCACCCACCGCCGCAGCCGCTCGCCGCCGTTGATGACGTCGATCGCCGCCTTGCCCTGCTCGTACTCGTAGGCGAAGTCGCGCCACAGCGGGTACTCGGGGCGCAGCGCCCGCAGCGCCTTGAAAGCGAGCGCCATCAGCCGCCATGGGCGGAACGCCGCGTGCTCGTAGGCCGCGTCCTCGACGTGGATCTGCAGCCCGCTGCAGAGCTTGCCGACGTGCTTGTGGAAGGTCGGCTCGAACCAGCAGGGACGCAGGCGGCAACCGCGCAGCCAGTCGCCGGCGAGCGCGGTCATCTTTTTCAGGAGCTGATCGCTATCCAGGTCCGGCGCACCGAACAGCTCCAGCGGGCGCGTCGTGCCGCGCCCTTCCGAAAGCGTCGTCCCCTCCAGCATCACCGTGCCGGGATAGCAGCGCGCCATCCAGAGGTTCGGCGCGTTCGGGCTCGGGTTGACCCAGGTGCGCTCGCCGAGCGGCCAGCCGAAGCCCGGCGCCTTCCCCGGCTGCCAACCTTCCATCGTCACGACCTCGAGGCCGACGTCGAGCTTCAGGGCCTGCACGAACCAGCGGGCGAGCTCGCCGAGCGTCAACCCGTGGCGCATCGGCAGCGCTCCCGCGCCGACGAAGCTCTCCCAGCCCGGCCGCAGGCGCAGCCCTTCGATCTCGCGCCCGGCGGGATTCGGCCGGTCGAGGACCCAGACGCTCTTGCCATGCCGCGCGGCCTCCTCGAGCACGTAGCGCAGCGTGGTGACGAACGTGTACACGCGGCAGCCGAGGTCCTGCAGGTCAACGAGCAGCACGTCGAACGACTCCATCATGCGTTCGGTCGGGCGGCGCACCTTGCCGTAGAGGCTGTAGACCGGGATGCCGTGCACGGGGTCGGTGAAGTCCGCCGACTCGATCATGTTGTCCTGCTTGTCTCCGCGCAGGCCGTGTTGCGGGCCGAACGCGGCGCTCAGCCTGATCTCCGGCAGCGCGGCGAGCGCGTCGAGCGTATGCACCAGCTCGCGCGTTACCGATGCCGGGTGCGCGAGCAGCGCGACGCGCTTGCCGGCAAGCCGCCCGCGCAGCGCGCGGTCCTCGATCAGGCGATCGACGCCGAATTTCATGCCACCTCGAGCGCGAAGGCGCGGCGATAGTGGAAGTCAGGCTTGCCTGGCGCGTGCCGTAGCGCCCAGTAGGACAGCCCGCCGTTCTTTTCCTCGATCACCGCGGACAGGCCCACTCGCAGGCGGCCCTTTGCCGCAATTCTGGCGTCGAGCTTCAGCGTGCCGTCCGATCGCCGGACCTGGATTCGTGGACGGGGCGCCCTGCCGTCCCCCCGGAGACGATATTTCCGGAACAGATAGCCTGCCCATTCACCGGAGGGCGCGAGGTTGTATTCGCGATAGGCGCGCGATCCCTTGCGGGCGAGGAACACCTCGAAGCAGGTGTTGCGCCAAAGCCCCTCGACGAATCGTGGCGGGCGGCGGCCGGGAATGCGCAGGCGGTCGAGATCGGCGTCGAGGAGGAAGCTCACGGCGAGCGCGCCGGACGGCGTTCTGCCGATCCGCGCCCGAAGGCTACGAATGGCGCTGCTGCGGGACCCGGGATGACGCTTGAGCGAGGCCGCCGGCAAGCGAAGGCAGGATCAGCCCCAGATGAGCCAGAAGCCGGCGCCGAACAGCAGCGGCAGGACGAAAGCGAAGCGGGCGATGGTCTTGATGCGCAGCCGCGCGACCTCGTCGAGCTCGGGCTTGCGATGCAGCTTCTCGGCGCGCTCCTTCGCATCCTTGCTCAGCATCAGGTACTCGAGCGCCACCAGAACGATGCCGATGACCCCGCCGAGGATTGCACCCTTGATCGCCTCATCCATAGATCGCTCTAGCCTAACATAAGCTACAAGGCGACGATCTCCACCCAGTTCCCGCCCCGGCCGCCGGGAAACTGCCGCGCGGCGCCGAGCGAACCGTCGCCGTTGATCGGGTGCACCGAGACCGTGGTCGATTTCTCGCCGCTCGAGACGAGGAACTTTCCCTGCGGATCGATGGCGAAGCCGCGCGGCTGCTTCTCGGTCTGCGTCGCACCCAGCCACGCGAGCTTGCCGCTTGCCGCATCCACCTTGAAGGCGCAGAGCGAATTGCTGGTGCGCTCGGAGGTGTAGAGAAACCGCCCGTCGGGACTGAGATGGATGTCGGCGGCCCAGACGTCCTTGTCGCGCTCGCGCGGCGGCGCGTCCGGCCCGCGCGGCGCGCCGGGGCGCAGGCCGGTCACCATCGGCGCGGTCGAGATCTCGTTCAGCACGCCGTCGTCCAGCGAAAACGTCGTCACGCTTCCCAGGAGCTCGCTCAGCACGTAGAGGAAGCGGTTGTCCCCCGAGAAAACCAGGTGGCGCGGCCCGGTCCCCGCCTTCATCTGGACCGGCTTCCCCTGGCGCAGGGTTCCCGCCTCGAGCGCGAACGGGAAGATCTGGTCGGTACCGAGGCAGGGGACGAAGACGAACCGGTTCGAGCGGTCGGCCACGATGGCGTGGGCGTTGCGTCCCACCGGGATGACCTGCCGGGGCTCGGCCGCCACCCGGCCATCGGCTCCCACCTCGTTCACGCTGACCAGGTGACCGCCGTAGGACGCCCCGAACAGGAGCCGCCCCGTCCGGTCGAGGGACAGGTAGGGGAAGCTTTCGGCCAGCGGCGATACCGAGTGGGGAGTCAGCGCCCCGGAGGCGGGATCGATGCCGAAAACGTGCACCGAGAAGGGCTTGGAGCGCACCGCAGCATAGAGGCGGCGCCGGTCCGGGCTGACCGCGAGCGGCGCGACCGATGCCGCCGCCTTCGCCCTCCCCCCGGGAACGAGCTCCCCTGCGTTGAGGCGGTAAGTCACGATCTCGCCGTCCTCGGCGTTGGCGACGTATGCGACTATCGGCATGGACCCTCCGTCCGGCGGGAAAAGTAGCAGCGCGAGAAGTAGTTAACAACCCATAAACCGCTGTTCTGCAGTAGGCTGTCGATGGAGCGGGAAGCGAGGGGGCGGGGGGCCATGAGAGTCAACACAACGCTGGTCATCAACCCGAAGGGCGGTTCGGGGAAGACCACCGTTGCCACGAATCTGGCGAGCTACTTCGCGTCGAAGGGCGTCGCCACCACCATCCTCGACTACGATCCGCAAGGCTCGAGCCTCAACTGGCTGCGACAGCGGCCTCTGCAAGCCGCGAAAATCCACGCCGCCAACGGCGCGCCGCAAAAAACCGGCCTGCGCACGGTGCAGATGCACGTGCCGGCCAACACCGAGCAACTGATCATCGACGCGCCCGCCGGCGCGTCCGGCATGCTGCTGCACGAGATGCTGCTGCGCGCGCACTCGATCCTCATTCCCGTGGCGCCGTCGGCGATCGACATCCACGCCACCGCGAACTTCATCCGCGACCTGCTGCTGAAAGGCATGATCCGCCAGCGCAACATCCGCCTCGCGGCGTGCGCGAACCGCGTGCGCAGCTCGATGCCGGTGTACCAGCCGCTCGAGCGCTTCCTCGCCTCGCTCAGCCTGCAGATGCTGAGCCGCGTCAGCGATTCCGACGTCTACCTGAAGAGCGCCGAGACTGGCATCGGCGTGTTCGAGATGGAGTTCGCGCAGTCGGCCGCCGAGCGCCAGCAGCTGATGCCGATCGTCGAGTGGATCGAAGCCCCGCAGATCAGGCTCGACCCGAAGGTTCCGCAGCCGCGGCCATCGGTTCTCGCCTCGATGCCGGGACGCGGCGACCTGCGCGTCGTCACCAGCAGCATCCCCGCCTTCCTCACCAAAGCCTCGTAAGAGGGGGCCCGGCTTCAGAGATCGTCGCCCGCGATCCGGGCGAACAGCCGTTTCATCGCGTTGACCTGAGCCAGGTAAAGCTGCGCATCGTGCTCGCCGCAGCGGCGCGCGCCCGCGCGAACGCTTTAGCCGCAGAGATGGATCAATGCCGCCAGGTCCTGCTTGTGCTGCAGCGTCACCCCCTTCAGCCTGCGCCGCTCCACAGCCCGATCGAGGAAGGCAGACGTCATTTCCACTGCGTGGCTGGGCACCGTGCGCATGTACAGGGAGTTGAACCAGCAGTTCTCGACCGCGACGTGGTCGTGGATGCACAAGCGCTTCGCGTCCGCGAACCGCGCATCCGTGATCTGGTACATGCCCACCGCGCTCGACGCCGGGCGGTAGACCTCGAACGGCTGGTGCGTCAGCCGCCAGCGCCAGTAGGTGCGCGCCACCGGGTTTCCCGCGCCTTCGACCTGCGCCAGCGCGGCGAGCAATTCCGGCGTCATGACCGCGGTGGAGTGCTCGCGGAAGATCGGCGCGTACGAGCGCCAGGTTTCCGCCGGGGTCTTTGAGAGCACGCCGCTCACCGGGAAGAACAGCTCGGTCGGCTTGCGCATCACCTGCACCACCCAGTTCAGCGCGACACAGCCCACGACCACCGCGGCCGTGACAAGATATGCTTTCCTTTTCCGGTACCACGGAGACCTAGCCATGGGCGCAGTGCACCCCGAAGTCACGCAGCTCGAGATCGATCAGCGCGTCTACGACCTCTACGATGAGTACTGCCATGGCCGCATCGACCGACGCGAGTTCCTGAGCCGCTCCGCCGCATTGTGCGCTGCCGGCCTGGTGATGGCGCAGGCATTGCTGCCGCGCTACGCGCGCGCGCAAACGATTTCGTTCACTGACGAGCGCATCCAGGCCAAATACGTCACCTATCCGTCGCCCGGCGGCAATTCCGGGACCATGCGCGGCTACCTGGTGCAGCCGAAGGGGGCCGGGCCGTTCCCGACCGTGCTGGTGGTGCACGAGAACCGCGGCCTCAACCCGTATATCGAGGACGTGGCGCGGCGCGCGGCGATCGCCGGGTTTCTCGCCCTCGCTCCCGACGGCCTCTTCCCGGCCGGCGGCTATCCTGGCAACGACGACGACGGCCGCACGCTGCAGGCCGGCCTCGACCAGGCGAAGCTGCGCACCGACATGCTGAACAGCGCGCGCTACCTGAAGGGACAGAAGGTCTCGAACGGCAAGCTCGGCGTCACCGGCTTCTGCTGGGGCGGCGGCACCACCAACTTCCTCGCCGCGGCGCTCGGCGACGAGATGCAGGCCGGCGCGCCCTACTACGGCGCCGCCGCGGAGACCGCGAGCGTGGCGAAGATCCGCGCCGCGCTGCTGATCCACTACGCCGAGAACGACCCGCGCATCAACGAAATGTGGCCGGGCTACGAGACGGCGCTCAAGAGCGCGCGCGTCTCGCACCAGGCGCACGTCTATCCGGGCACGCAGCATGGCTTCCACAACAACTCGACGCCGCGCTACAACGAGGCGGCGGCGAAGCTCTCGTGGGAGCGCACCGTGGAGTTCTTCAAGAAGACCCTAGTGTAGGGTCGCGCCGTTGCGGTCGTTGAGGGCCTGCGCGAGATCGGTCGCATCGACCGGCTTCACCAGGTGCAGGTCGAAGCCTGCTTCGCGCGAGCGCAGCCGGTCGGCCTCCTGGCCCCAGCCGGTGACGGCGACGATGCGCAGCTGCCGGTCTTTCGCGAGGCTGCGCATCCGCCGCGCCACTTCGTAGCCGTCGAGGCCCGGCATGCCGATGTCGAGCAGCACGATGTCGGGACGGAATTCGGCCGCGACCCGCAGCGCCTCGACGCCGTCGTGCGCGACGCACGTCTCGTGTCCCAGCGAGCGCAGCAGCATGTCGAGCATCGCTGCCGCGTCGACGTTGTCGTCGACCACCAGCACCCGCCGCGCCATCACGCCCCGCCTCGCCTCCGGTTTCGGCTGCTCCTCGGCACGCACGGGAATCGCGTTGACCGCGCCGGCGAGCGGCATGCGCAAGGTGAACTCGCTGCCGCGGTCCACCCCCTCGCTGCGCGCCTCGACGCTGCCGCCGTGCAGCTCGGCGATGCGTCGCGCAAGCGCGAGACCGATGCCGAGCCCGCCGCCGACGCGCTGCAGCGGCGCGCGGCCCTGCACGAACATGTCGAAGATGCGCTCGATCATTTCCGGCTCGATGCCGCGTCCGCTGTCGCGCACGCGCACCACGGCTTCGCCCCGTTCCGCGCGCGCTCGCACCGCGATGCTGCCGCCAGCAGGCGTGTAGCGCGCGGCGTTATTGAGGATGTTCGACAACACCTGCGCCAGCCGGTGCAGGTCGCCGACGACCGGCACCACCTCGGCCGGCAGGTCGAGCTCGAGGGTATGGCGGCCGGCCTCGATCGCCGGCGTCGACGTCTCGATCGCGTGCCGAACGACGTCGCTGATGTCGAGGCGGCTGCTCTCGATCGCGAGCGCGCCGCGCGTGATGCGCGCGATGTCGATCATGTCCTCGACGATGCGCGAGAGCTGCGCGCTTTGCCGGTCGATGGTTTCGCGCATCGCCTGCTGCGCCGGATCGCCGGCGGGCACCTGGCCCATGATATGCACCGCGTTGCGGATCGGCGCCAGCGGATTGCGCAGCTCGTGCGCCAGCATGGCGATGAACTCGTTGACGTTCTGCGACGCCTTCTCCAGGTCCTGGATATGCCGCCGCTCGGAAAGATCCTGCGTCACCTTGGCGAAGCCGCGCAGATGCCCGTCCGAGTCGTGCAGCGAGTTCAGCACCGTCCGCGCCCAGAAGCGATCGCCGTTCTTCTTCACCCGCCAGCCCTCGGCCTCGCTGCGGCCGGTGCGCCGCGCCGTGGCGAGCTCCTCCCAGGGCTTGCCCGCCTGCAGGTCATCGGGGACATAGAAGCGCGAGAAGTGCTTGCCGATGATTTCCCCGCGCGCATATCCCTTGATGCGCTCCGCACCGGTGTTCCAGCTGGTGACCACGCCCTCGGCGTCGAGCATGTAGATGGCGTAGTCGGTCACGCCTTCGATCAGCAGCCGGAAGCGCTCCTCGCTCTGGCGCAGCGCCTCTTCGTGCAGCCTGCGCTCGCTGAGGTCGCGCGTGATCTTGGAGAAACCGAGCAGCTTGCCCGCCTCGTCGCGCAGCGTGGTGATGACCACGCTCGCCCAGAAGCGCGAGCCGTCCTTGCGCACGCGCCAGCCCTCGTCCTCGAAACGCCCCTCGGCGGTCGCGACCTTGAGCTCGTGCTGCGGCCAGCCGCTCTCGATCGACTCGCGGGTGTAGAACGTGGAGAAGTGCCGGCCGATGATCTCCTCGGCGGCGTAGCCCTTGATGCGCTGCGCGCCCTGGTTCCAGGTCATCACCCGGCCCTCGGGGTCGAGGAAGAACACGGCGTAGTCCTTCGTCTGATCGACGATGTACTCGTAGATGCGCGGATCGACCACCGATTAGCTTCCGTAGCCCTGCGCCCGGGCATCGTCGATGCACTCGGTCAGCGTCTCGAAGCTGTCGCCGGATTGCATCGCCAGCTTCCCGGTCTGCGTGTAGGCGCGCCATTCCCAGCGCACGGCGCCGTCCTGGTCGCTCCTGGTCGGGACGAACTGCCAGCGGAACGGAAGGTGGATGCGGTCGGTCGGAGCCAAGCCGATCGATTATGCAGGAACTATTCCTGCCGGGTCACCGCGCCTCCACCGCCTGCAACCGGTAGCCGCGGACCTCCATGCAGAACCGCGCGAACTGCGCTTCGTCGAGGAAGGAATTGCCCCAGAACGGGTCGCGCCAGCGCGAGTAACGGTACGACGGGCGGTAGGTGAACGAGCGCCACTGCGCCTCGTGCCAGGCTCGCTGCTGGCAATCCGCGGCGTCGGCCTGGGCCTGCTCCGGCGTTGCGTCAGGCCGGGCCCACTCCACGGGCGCGCAGCCGGCAATCAACAGCAGAAGTGTCAATGCCCGGTACCGCCGCATGGACGGCATTTTGCACCGGTACTACCGCTTTTTGAACGGCGGCTTTCTGCGCGGCATGGCCGGAGCGGAGCTGTCGAGGTGGCGGTAGCTGATGCGGCCGCGCGTCACGTCGTAGGGCGAGATCTCGAGGCTGACGCGGTCGCCGGCGATGACGCGGATGCGCCGCTGGCGCATCTTGCCGCCGGCGTAGGCGAGTACGGTGGCGCCGTTGGTGAGCGTCACCCGGAACTGGGTGTTGGGAAGCACCTCCTGCACGGTGCCTTCCATTTCGATCATTTCTTCCTTGGCCACGCAAATCCTTGCTTCGGCGAGAGGGGCCGAAACCATACACGTTCCCGGTCATCTCCGGGGTAATATTTTCCGGGTGCGCGTTGTCAGGATCTATACCAAGGCGACGGGGGACTCGGCGATCGAGCTGCGCGAGGTGCCGATGACCGGCCCGCGGCCCATGTCGGCCACGTTCCAGGCGGGTGCCCTCTTCTTCCGCGAGACCGCCGAAGGCTGGGTCCAGGACCTGCACAACGCGCCGCGACGCCAGCTGATTTTCCTCACCAGCGGCATCCTCGAGATCGAGTCGAGCGCGGGGGAGCGTTTCGTCTGCCGGCCGGGCGACCTGATCTTCGCCGAGGACACGCAGGGCAAGGGCCATCTGACGCGCTCGCTCCGCGACACGCGCGGCTTCGTGCACGTCGCGATGCCCGACGATTTCGACGTCACGAGCTGGCCATTGGTGAAGAAAGGATGAGCATGCGACTCCTGGTTGCGACGTTTCTCGGCATCCTCGCCGCCGTCTGCCACGCGCAGCAGCGGCCGACGCGCGTTCTCGTGCCTTTCGCGCCCGGGGGCGCGAGCGATGTCTACACCCGCATGGCGACCGCGAAGATCACCGAGCTCACCGGCAAGACCTTCGTGGTCGAGAACCGCACCGGCGCCGGCGGCCGCATCGCCTGGGAAACCGCGGCGAAGGCGACGGGCGACGGCAGCACCATCGTCCTCATCGACGCCACTTATCCGATGCTGCCCGGCCTGTTCGACAAGCTCGGCTGGGACGTTTCGGGTGATCTCGTGCCGGCCGCGATGATCGCGCTGACGCCCTTTGTCGTCGTCGCGAGCACGCAAAGCAAGCTCACCACGCTCCCGGCGCTCATCCAGGAAGCGCGGGCGCGTCCCGGCAAGCTGAACTACGGTTCCGCCGGCGTCGGCAGCGTGACGCACGTCGTCGCCGCCCTCCTCCTGCACAGCACGCGCATCGATGTCACGCACGTGCCCTACAAGGGAATGAGCGACGTCAGCGCGGCGCTGCAAGGCGGGCAGGTCGACCTCATGGTCGCGGCCACGCCGACCGCGCTCGGCGCGATCCGCAGCGGCAAGGCCGTGCCGCTCGCGGTGTCGTCGGGGGCGCGCTCGCCGGCGCTGCCCAGCGTGCCGACCGCGATGGAATCCGGCGCCGACTACCTCGTCTTCAACTGGTTCGGCTTCGCCGTGCCGAAAGGCACGCCGAAAAACCTGATCGATGCCCTCCGCGACGACGTGGCGCGGGCCATGAGCACGCCCGACGTGAGCGAGAAGCTCGCCGCGCAGGGGGCGCAGGCCAGTGCCGACACCGCCGACCAGTTCGCCGCCTTCGTGCGCAGCGAGACGCGCCGCTGGACCGAGGTCATCCAGGCGAGCCGCATCAAGGTCGAGCAGTAGCGCCCGCGCGCGGGCGCCAGGTCGCGAGCAGCACGCCGGCGAGAATGGTGGCGAAGCCGGCGCCGTGGAAACCGCGGAACGACTCGCCGAGCACCAGGATCGCGAGCACCGTGCCAAACACCGGCAGGAGTGGCAACGTGAATCCCGCCGCGTTCGCGCCCACCACCGCGACGCCGCGATTCCAGAAAATGAACGCCAGCACCGACGCCGCGATCGCGACGTAGAGCACCGCGGCCGCTTCCGCCTCGCTCGGCCAGCGCAGCGGGCCGCGCGGGGCGCTGGCGAAATAGAGCGGCACGAGGATCGCCACGCCGATAACGGCAAGGACGAAAGTGAGCGCCGCGCCGCGCAGCTCCGGCGGGCAGCGTCTCACCAGCACCGAATAGATTCCCCAGATCGGCATGGCGAGGAGGATCCACGCATCGCCGCGGTGGACCTCCAGTTGCAGCAGTCGCGCCGCTTCGCCCTGGCAGACGATGACGAGAACCCCGAGGAACGAGACCAGCATGCCCGCGATCTGCCGCCAACCCGCCCGCTCGCGGTCCACCGCCCACGAGCAGATGACGATGAAGACCGGCGCCGAGGCGTTGATCAGAACCGCGTTGATCGCCGTGGTGCTCTCGAGGCCGAGATACACCAGGCTCTGGAACGCAGCCACGCCGGAGAGCGCAAGAAAGGCGAGCAGCCCGGCGTTGCGGCGAATCACCGCCCGCTTCTGCCAAGCGGCGCCGGCGGCGAACGGCGCCAGGATCAGCAGCGCGACCAGCCAGCGCCAGAAATTGAGCGCGATCGGGTCGAACGACTCGCGCAGCGCCCGGCCGAGGATCCAGTTCCCCGACCACATCAGGTTGGCGAGCGCGAGAAGCGCGAAGGCGGAGAGGCGGCCGGTATTCACCCTACGAGCTTAGCGGGAACATTTGTTGCCTGCGAATGCGGTGCTCAATCCGATCCCTTTTAGAGGAGAAGCCCATGCATCCGAGGAACCTCTGGAAACCGCTCGCGTTCGTGGCGGGTCTCGCAATCGCCCTGCCCGCGGGCGCGCAGTCGGCCCGCGAGGACGACTCCCCCCACTTCTACGGAGGCGGCTCGGTCGGGCGGAACGACCACAGCGAGGTCTCCTGGGGGCTCTTCGGCGGCTACCAGGCGAACCGATGGCTCGGCGCGGAATTCGGCTACCGCGACCTCGGGCGGCAAACCATCGGCGGCGTGACGGTCGACGGCAGCGCCTGGGAGCTGGTGGGCGTCGGCCGCGTTCCCCTTTTCGACCGCTTCGCCGCGTACGGCAAGCTCGGCGGCTATATGGGCCGCTCGCACGGCGGCGGCTTCAACGAGAACAATACCGACCTCACCTACGGCCTCGGCGTGGAGTACGGGTTTACGCGCAACATGGCCCTGCGCGGCGAATGGCAGCGCTATAGCGACCTCGGCGGCGGCGGCTTCGGCGCCAAGTCCGACCTCGACATCGCCGCCGTGAGCGTGATCTACCGCTTCCGCTGAAGTCCCTGTCCATCCGTCCGCATGCCTAGGCGGGCGGATGGACGTTTCACACGGATCGATGCGTAGTGGCTGCGTGCGCCTGCTCGCAGTCTCGTTCCTCCTTCTGCTGACCACCGCCGGCGCGTGGGCTGGCCGGCTGGAGATCCCGCTGCGCGTGCCGATCGAAGCCGTGCAGAAATCCCTCGCCGCGCAGCTTCCGGCCTCGCCGAACGCGATCTATCGCGAGGGGCCGTGCCGCTTCCTGAATCTCGACGCACCAGCGCTCGCCGGTGCCGAGGGAGAGCTGCGTCTCGCCAGCCCCGGCTCGGCCGCGCTCGGCGTCGAGCTCTTCGGCCGTTGCCAGAACGCGGCCGACTGGCAAGGCACGATGCACGTCCGGCTGGTCCCTCGGATCGACGAAGCCGGCCGC
>Ga0134122_10001165_pt1 | contig 18822 bp, 19 predicted proteins | sample KB302_FD_96461 | JGI IMG/M metagenome (GOLD analysis project Ga0134122, IMG submission 96461) | Terrestrial soil microbial communities without Nitrogen fertilizer from Kellogg Biological Station, Michigan, USA - KB3-0-2 | ecosystem: Environmental > Terrestrial > Soil > Unclassified ... | reverse complement strand
CCGCCGGCGCTGTAGAAGATCATGTACCACCAGGTCACGCCGTTCGCGCGGTTGCGCAGGTTGCCGGAGCCGTAGAGATCCTTCGACGGATCCATGAGGAATTCCTGGACGCGCAGCGTGTCTTCCCAGGTCACTGGAATTTTCAGCTCGGTGCCGAACTTGTCGGCGAAGCGCTTTTTGTTGTCCGGATCGTCGATCAGGTCCTTGCGCGTGTACTGGATGTGCACGTTGCCGTCGGTCGGAACGCCGTAGGTCTGGCCTCCGTACTTCATGAAGTTGCCATAGTCGGCAACCGCGTCGAGATGAAAGCCGGCCTTCTTGATGTAGTCATCGAGCGGCTCGAGATACCCGGCGGACGCAAGCGAGGGGATCATGTTCGAGTCGATATGAATGAAATCGAACTGCGGCGAACGAGACAGCGCCTCGGCCATCGCGCGTTGCGGGGCGTCGAAGATCGAGATGTCCTGTACCGCGCCAATGCCGATCCCGGTTTCTTTGGTGAACTCGGCAATGACAGGCTTCATCGGCACCAGATATGGCGACCAGATCATTCCATTGACGTCCGCCTTTCCGGCTGCTTTCGCAGCCGCGATGGTTTGCTCCTCCATCGTGGCAGCATGGGCAAAGGGCGTCGTACCCGGCACAAAATTCGCCACGGTAAGTCCGACGCTGCCGTGCAGGAACGTACGCCGCGAAAAACCCGACCTGGACATGACTTCCTCCTCGCCTGTGTTGGTCTTATGCGTTGACGTGTGAATTGACCCGGCGGAGTGTGCTCCCCCGCACAGGAGCATCAAGCTGCGACTGCACGCAGCCTGAAATGCCGAGCATCGACAATGGAAGGGCTTTCGTTGCCTGCGCGGGGCAGGGAACACGCATACTTTCAACCAGCCGTTCGCGAGAGGAAAAACCCAAAAGACCTCCCGTAACTTTGGTCCCGACGCGCTCTCGGCCTACGGCCATGGCGGGTCAAGACGACTTGGTACAATCAGCGCGTTCAGCTCCCCAGACGGCCGCGTTGATGCCGCGGTCGATGTTTGAACACATCGTATGTTGATGGGTTTCAATCCGCAACACACTTCAGTGCCGCGGATGGCGAAAAGACGCTGTCACGTTGCAAGCAGATCGGCCCCGAAACGCCGCGGTCTGAATATCAGGCAACGGTCTCGATGTCCCACTTCGGTGCTCGCTCGGGCGGATCCGCGATGCGGATGTTCTTTTTTCGCAACGCAGAAATCCTCCGCATCTCTTCGTCGGTGAGCGAGAAATCGAACACATCGAGGTTTTCGACGATATGCGGCTCCTCGAGGGCGCGCGGCACCGCGGCAACCATCGGCTGCTGGACGAGCCAGCGCAGGCAAATCTGGGCGTGCGTCTTTCCGTGTGTCTTCGCGATCTCGCCAATCACCGGATCGTCGAGAAGCTTGCCGCGCGCCACCGGGCAATAGGCCGTGAGGATCATGCCGTATGTTTTGAGCGCCGCAATCATGCGGTCCTGCGGTAGATAGGCATGATACTCGATCTGGTTGGTGACGAGAGGCTCAGGACAGACCCGCACCGCCTCGTCGAGCATCGCCAATGTGAAATTCGACACGCCGATGTGCCGCGTCATACCGCTGCGTTTGGCTTTGGCGAGTGCGCCGAGCGTTTCCGTGAAGGGTACTTTGGGCTGCGGCCAATGAATCAGCAAAAGGTCGACATAATCGAGACCAAGAGCCTTGAGGCTCGTTTCCACCGAACGGAGAAAATCCGCCTCGCGTGCGTCCAATTCGGTGACCTTCGTGGTGACGAATAGTTCTCCGCGCGCGATGCCGCTCGCGCGGATCCCTTCACCCACGCGCTCTTCGGTCCCGTATTTGCGCGCGGTATCGATGTGACGATAGCCGGCGGCGATGGCCGCCGCGACAAGCTCGGCCGGACGATGCGGCAGCTCCATAGTGCCGAAGCCAATCGCCGGGATATTCGCGCGGTTTGCGGTGAGCACGAAGGCCTTTGCCGATTGCATCCCCAAACTCCGCGACGAGGAGAGATGAGCAAACAATAGTGGGGCTGCCAAGTCACTGCAAACTTGGGAGACGCGCCGGCAATTCAAGGTGTTGTGGAAAGGCCTCGGCCTTTGGTGGCCTGTCCCGGGCGCCGGAGAGCTGGCCGCGATATTTGACGACATGCGCGCTCAGCGAGAGGAACATCGCACAGCTCAACACGGATAAAGTGTCGCAATGACCGCGCCTTTGTCACATAACCTTGTGAAGGCTATCGGCCCAAGGGGTCGAAATACTCGCCCTCGGCGACTGCGCCGGCATATTCTATGCGCGGCGGAGTGAGCTACGGGACAGCTTGTGACTTCCCCATGCAGATCAAAGCGAACGGAATCAATTTCAACTATCAGATCGACGGCGCGCAAGGTGCGCCCTGGCTGATTTTCAGCAATTCGCTCGCGACCAACCTGTCGATGTGGGACGACCAGGCGCGGGCCCTCAGCGGGCGGTTTCGCGTTCTGCGCTACGACCAGCGCGGTCACGGCAAGACAGAAGCACCGGACGGCCGCTATCCGTTTGCGACACTACTGGCTGACGCGATCGCCCTCATGGACGCACTTGAAATAGCCCGCGCCCATTTCTGTGGGCTTTCGCTGGGCGGCGCGACGGCGCTCGGCCTTGCCGAACAACATCCCGACCGCATTGTCTCCACGATCGTTTGTGACTCGCCCTGCGCATCCACGCCGGCCAGTGCCAAACAATGGGAGGAGCGTATTGCCGTGGCCAAAACCGGCGGCATGGCGGCGATCGCAGAGCCCACATTGCAACGCTGGTTTCCACCGCCCGTCTATGCCGCCAAACCGCCCGGCGTCGCCAAGGTGCGCGAGATGGTCCTCTCGACACCGGTCAATGGGTTTATCGGCTGTTGTGCTGCGCTTGGCGACCATAACTTCCGCTCCTCGGTCGCAAGCGTCTCGCGACCGGTCCTGTTTCTGGTCGGCGAAAAGGATCCGCCAAACGCAGCGATGCGGGAAATGCACAAAGAGCTGGCAGGATCTCAATTCGTTGAGATCGCTGGCGCCGGCCACATTTCCAATATCGAGCAACCGGAGGCGTTCACGCGCGCACTGGAAAAATTTTTAACGGAATGAGCTGGGGGAAACATGACGACACTTAAAAGAAGATTACATATTGGCGTCTCGACGCGGCCGCGCAATCTGGCGCTCGTGACCGCGGCGCTTGCGATGCTCGGCCTGTCTGTATTGGAGGTGCGGGCACAGACAAAGGTTCCGTTGCGTGTTGCCTATACCGGCGTAATCACGTGGCTGCCGGCAATGATCGCGAAAGAGGATGGCATCTTCGAGAAGAACGGCCTCGACGTGACAATGACGCGTTTCACGCAGATCGCAAATCTGCCCGGAACGCTCGGCAGGCAGTTCGATCTCGCGCCGACCACAGCCCCTGACATGCTCAACGCGATCGCCAGCGGTATCAATCTCGCGGCGGTTGTCGGAAATACGTATGAGTCCTCCGACAAGAAATCCTACGAAGTCCTGGTGCAGGACAGTAGCCCGATCAAATCGCCCAAGGATTTGACGGGCAAGCGTATCGCCGGTCCCGGCGTCGGCTCCGTGATGCATGTCGCACTGATCGACTGGGTCAAGAAGGACGGCGGCGACCCGAGCGGCATTATCGGCGTCGAGGTGCCGTTTCCGAATATGGCGGATCAGCTCAAAGCCGGGCGCGTCGATGCGGTCGAACAACTTCAGCCCTTTGTCGGTGCGATGCGCGCCAGCGGCTTCCGATCGATCGGAGATCCGTTACTGAAGATTTCCGATCCGGTGCTGTTCACGTTCTGGATCGCCGATGCCGACTGGGCACGTGGTCACAAGGACGTCTTGAAGAAATTCCGTACATCGCTTGAGGCTGGCCTTGCAGTCATCAATTCGGATCCGGCCAAGGCCCGCGCCGTATTGACCAAATACACCGGACTGCCGGAACAAGTCGTAGCCAGAATTCCTTTCCCCGGTTATGATTTTAAGGTCATGCCACAGCAGCTTGATGTCTGGCAAAAGCTCATGGTCGGGCAGGGTCATCCGGTCGGCAAACTCGACATGAAGAACGTGGTCGTTACGCCTGAGTGAGCTGGGAGAGGGCGGACCGCTGCCGGGTCAGGAAACCATCTTTGAGTGTCGTAATCTCGACTATGGGGTGGAGCTTTCCCGCGGCTTTCGCCGCATTCTCGATTCGGTTGCCCTCGACGTTTTCCGCGGCGAGTTCCTGACGATTGTCGGCGGCTCGGGCACCGGCAAAACCTCGTTGCTTCGGTTGCTGGGCGGGCTTACGCCTGCGAGCGCGGGCGACATCCGTTTTCGTGGCCGTCCGGTGAACGGCCCCCCCGAAGGCGTCGTCGTCGTTTTCCAGGACTATTCGCGGGCGCTTTTGCAGTGGCGTACCGTCGCCGCAAATGTCGCGCTCGGCCTTGAAGGCCGCCTCGGTACCGCCGCGCTGAAGGAGCGGGTGGCAAGAGCGCTCGAAATGGTTGGCCTTCAGCACTGCGCCGGCGATCAACCCTGGCAGTTGTCCGGCGGCATGCAGCAGCGCGTGCAGATCGCGCGCGCGCTCGCATTGCAACCCGACGTTCTGATGATGGATGAGCCGTTCGGTGCGCTCGACGCCATGACAAAGGCGACGATGCAGGACGAATTGCTGCGCGTCCACGAGCGCACCGGGACAAGCTTCGTTTTCATCACCCACGACATCGAGGAAGCAGTCTATCTCGGCGACCGCGTGGTGGTGTTGGGCGGCTCCCCCGGTCGTATCCACACCACCGTTTCAATTGGCCTGCCGCGGCCGCGTGACCAGATAGCCACGCGCCAGTCACCAGAGTTCCTGCAGCATCGGTTGGATATCCACGCGGCAGTCCGTGAATCGGCAGGCGGCGATGCGCATTTCTAGATTCAATATACCAGGCCTTGTGACCATCCTGGTCCTGCTTGCGGGATGGGAAATCCTGGTACGCAGCGGTGCGGCCAAGTTCGACTATCTGCCAGCGCCGTCGGGCATTTTGCTGGCCAGCGTATCTCTGATCGTGTCCGGCGAATTGTTCAGCCAGGCGCTACACACGGTGGAATCGATCCTGATCGGATGGACGGCCGCTGCGGCGATCGGCATTGGGCTGGGTCTGGCGCTTGGCCTCTCACCATTGCTGCGCCGCTGGTCGCTGGCTTCGTTTGAAGTGCTGCGCCCGCTGCCGGCGATCGCGTTTCTGCCGCTCGCCCTGCTGCTATTTAATTTTTCGCTGACCACGGAGCTGGTGCTGATGATCTATGCCAGCGTCTGGCCGGTATTCATCAATACGATGGGTGGCGTGATGGGCGTGACATCCCGGCTCTACGACGTCAGCCGCACGTTGCGCCTCTCGCGCATGCAAACTTTGGTCAAGGTCATTGTTCCGGCTGCTGCGCCGGCCATCGTGACCGGCTGTCGCCTGAGCATGGGATTGACCTTGGTGATGGCGATCGTCGCCGAAATGATCGCCAACCCGCACGGACTTGGTTATGCGGTGATCAGCGAACTGCAGGCGATGCAGCCGCAGCGCATGTTCGCGTACGTGATTTTCATCGGGTTGCTGTCGATCGCGCTGAATGCCGGCTTGCTGTGGGTCAGCCGGCACATCTTGCGCAGCCATCGCTGGGCGCACGCGGATCATGCGTAGAGGCCAAGCCATCAATTTACAGCTCGTCGCAGCGTTGCAATATGCACGCGGGCTGCTGCCCTTGCTCCTCGGACTAGCGATTTGGCAGACGTTTGGGCCGGAAAAATCGCCTTATTTTCCTCCGCCCAGCGCCTGGTTCGACAGCGTCGTATTCCTTGCACGGAACGGAAAACTCTGGCCTGCGTTGGCGGCGACGGTAGCAACTTTCGCAGCCGGTACCGCGCTTGCGTGCGCGATCGGATTTCCGCTTGGCCTCTTGATCGGACGATCACGACCATTGCGACGCGCTTTGGGGCCGCTGCTCGAATTCTGCCGCGGACTGCCGCCGCCGGTTCTTGTGCCGGTCGCGGTCCTGCTGCTCGGCTATGCCGAAGGCCTGAAGCTTCTCGTCGTTGTGTGGGTTTCGATCTGGCCCATTTTGCTCAATACATCCATGGCAATCGGCCAGCTCGACGAGCTGCTCATCGACGTCTCGCGGACATTCCATTTCAATGCCGTGACAACACTGCGTAAAATTGTGGCGCCAGCGGTGGTGCCGGCCTTTCTGCTCGGCGTGCGCATCGCAATTCCGCTCGCGATCATCATCACACTGCTGGTCGAAATGCTGACCAGCGTGCCAGGCATCGGCAGCTTGATCGTGACCAGCCAGCGCCAATTCAGGCCGGCCGAAGTCTATGGGCTGCTCGTGCTGGTCGGTATTCTTGGCCTTGCCGTGAACGCGATATTTACGTCGCTTGAGCGGGCGGTGCTCAAACGTTGGCCGCCAACATTGCAATAGTCATTATTTGGCTGCCGGACGCGGCATCGCTTTCCCGATCCCCAGGGACTGCCCGTCGATCAGCACGATCGCGATGCGCGCCGGGACATTGCCGCGGTTAACCCAGGCATGATTGGTGCCACGTTGAACCAGAACGTCGCCGGCTTTGACTCTCATGGTTGAATTGTCCATGTCCATGTCAAGCTCGCCCGACAAAACGATCACGTAGTCAATTGTGTCGGTGCGGTGCAGGAAGGCCGCGTTTCCCGGCAGGAAGTCCACAATGGCAAAACGGGAGCCGTTGGCGGCGGGCGGCAAGGGGATTTCGCGATTGCCCGTGTCCTCGATGGTTTCACCGACCTTGATCTCGGCGGGTGTCTCGAACGTCGTCCACAAGGTTGTTGAGACGATACCGGGGGCGGGGTGTTTGACGTTGGCTGGCGCTCCGTCCAGCAAAACCTTCGCAATATTCTTGTCGTCGTGCCCCGTCACGATGCGCCGGATCGGCGCAACGCTCGGCTTACTGTCTGCCATGGCATCCCCCCTTTGTGTGAATTCCGGCTGCGCGCTCAGCGTATAATGAGCAGGCGAACCAGCTCATTTTGCGTAGAGATGCCGAGGCGTGAATAGGCGCGCTTGCGATAGGTCAAGACCGTGTTGATGCTCAAGCCGAGGCTCAATGCAATGGCCTCGGATGTCTGGCCACATATGATTCCCACACAGACATCGAGCTCGCGCGGCGTCAGCGTCGGCTCTGCCAGTAGAAGACGCCGCCGCGCTGCCTCGGTCGCCGGCTCCTGATGCTGTCCGAGATCGTGATGCTTTGTTACCAGGGCGAACAGTATGTTCGATGCGTCGATGATCGTTCCAATCTGCGCGTCGGAAAAGCGGCCGGAGGATCTCGACCGATAAAGGTTCAGCCGCGTCATTGTGTGATTGCACTTTCGCAGGATTGAAAATCGGTCGACAAGATCGAGATTGCTGTAGCAGTCGCGGCGGTAGCTTTTCTCGTTGATCTCGCCGGGCGCGAACCGAGCGGACAGTTCCGCCGTCCGTGCGTTGGCGGCGAGGCGGTTGGCCGGATCGTGTTTCCAGTATTCGACGACGTATTTCTGGGCGGTGCGTTTGGCGAGAGCGAGCGGTCCCTCATTGGTGGCAAGGATGATCTGGATTGGCCGGCCGTTGGAAAACAGCAGCGCGGAAAGGTGTGCACAGCCGCTGATCGCGCGCAGTTCACGAAACAAAAGATCAGGGAATATCGACATGCCCGCTGCGCCGATCAGCTGATCGAGCCGGCCGAGCGGAAACGTCTTAGGGGCCCGCCTTTGACTGATGTCCTGAACTTCCATCGGGACGATTCCGGCGTTTCAATCTAGTTTCAAAGCCGCGGCGGTCAGTCACACGTCACGGTGACACGCGCTTTCGAGGCGCCAGGGCAAAATGCGGGAAAGGGCGCCTTGCGAGCCTTGCGGAAAGTCTGGCGTCTTTTCGAAGGACGGTCAAGGATTGGGCGCCTGCCCCTGAGACCACCGTGTGAGGAACGGCCATCATGACCAATCCGCGTGTGATCGGCGTTCGCAGTGTAGAGCTTGGCGTCCGCAATCTTGCGCAATCCATCCAGTTCTATTGCGGCGTCTGGGGGCTGACCGAAGTATCGGCCGACGCCGGCGTCGTGCATCTGCGCGGCACCGGTGTGGAACATCACGTCCTCACGTTGCGTGAACAACCGGAGACCCGTCTGATTGCGGTCCACATGTCGGCGCGCGATCGCGCTGCGGTTGACGGGCTTGCACAACGGGCGAAAGGTTTCGGCGCGAATATCGAGGGGCTTGGCGAATTGGCGGCGCATGCCGGTGGCGGCTACGGGTTCCGGTTCAAGACACCTGACGGCCTGCCCATGAGCATATCGTCGGACGTCCATCTCCACCCGGATGCGACAGTCGACCGGTCACGACCGACGAAAATCAGCCACGTCGTGCTCAATAGCTCGACCACCGACGACCAGGTCAACTATTTCATCGATGTGCTCGGCTTCAGGCTGTCCGATAGTTCGCACATGATGGAATTCCTGCGCTGCAGCTCCGACCACCACAGCATGGCGATCTTCCGCAACAAGGGGCCTTCGCTCAACCACGTCGCTTATGAAATGCCCAATATCGATGGCCTTATGCGCGGCGCCGGCCGCATGAAGGAAAACGGCTTCAATATCGAATGGGGTGTTGGCCGGCATGGACCGGGCAACAACGTATTTTCCTACTTCATCGAGCCGAACGGGTTCGTGACCGAGTACACCGCGGAAGTCGAGCAGGTCGACGACGCTGATCACGTTCCACAACCGGCGGAATATTGGCACAAGATCGCGCCGATCCCGGACCGCTGGCGCACAGCCGGTCCGCCCGGACCAAAAATGCGCAAGGCGATGGCGGGGGATTTCATCGGGCTCGATCCGGCGGACATGCGCTGTGAGGATGTCATCGCCAAGACGCTTCACAAATGAACCGGCTGATCGAACCGGCACCTGCCAAGCTCACCGCCGAGCAGACCGAAATCTTTGATCGCCTGGTCGCGGGCCGCGGCCGCGTCCTAGGCCCCTACAAGATCTGGATTCACAGTCCGGCTGTCGCCGACGGCATGGAGCGACTCGGCACCTTCCTGAACAAGCACGCCTCGTTGTCGCCGCGAGAAGTCGAGATGACGATCCTCATGATCGCGCGGCACTGGCAGTCTGACTACGTGATTCAGGCACATCTCAAGGAGGGTCTGCGTGTCGGGTTGTCGAGGCACCTGATCGAGAATCTGATATCGGGACGCATGCCGCAACTCGACGAGGCGCACGAGCGTGGTGTCTATCGTTTTGCCGATGCGCTTGTTCGAGGCGTCAAGCTGACCGACGCCGAGTTCGGCGAGGTCGAGGCTGCGATCGGACGGCAGGGCATCGCGGAGATTCTGGTTCTGCTGGGCTATTACACGTCGGTGGCACTCGGCATGAAGGTTCATGACGTGCCATATCCCCAGCCCCAATGATCGCCGGATTAACGTGGTCGTCGTAGCAGGTCGGCGGCCACCGCCGATCCTCAGTGCTGCAAAATCTTCGACAGAAACATCTGCGCCCGTTCGCTGCGCGGCTTGCCGAAGAAATCGGCGGTCGCGGCATCCTCGACGATCTCGCCTTTGTCCATGAACACGACGCGGTTCGCGACCTTGCGGGCAAAACCCATTTCGTGCGTCACCACGATCATGGTCATGCCGTCTTTGGCGAGTGCCACCATGACGTCGAGCACTTCGTTGATCATTTCCGGATCGAGCGCCGAGGTCGGCTCGTCGAACAGCATGGCGATCGGATCCATCGCCAGGGCACGCGCGATGGCGACGCGTTGCTGCTGGCCGCCGGAGAGCTGGCCGGGATATTTGGCGGCATGCGCGCTTAGGCCCACGCGTTCAAGGAGCTTCATGCCTTTCTCGGTGGCAGTTTTCGGATCGCGGCCGAGCACCTTGATCTGCGCCAGCGACAGATTGTGTATGACGGAGAGGTGAGGGAAGAGTTCGAAATGCTGAAACACCATGCCGATGCGGGCGCGGAGCTTCGGTAGCCTGGTCTTCGGGTCGCCGACCGAAATCCCGTCGACCGTGATGGTGCCTTCCTCGAACGGTTCGAGTCCGTTGACGCATTTGATCAAGGTCGATTTTCCGGACCCCGATGGGCCGCACACCACCACAACCTCGCCTTTGGCGACCTCGGTGCTGCATTTGTCGAGCACCTGCACCTTGCCGTACCATTTGCTGACGTTGCTGATTGTAATCATGGACGTTTTCTGGGTGCTCAGCGGATGATGGCGATGCGGTGCTGGAGACGGCGTACGCCGTAGGACGCGGCGAGCGAAATGACAAAATAGACGATCGCGGCGAACAGATACATCTCAACCAGGCGTCCGTCGCGCTGGGCAACCTTGGACGCCGCGCCAAGGAAGTCGGTGACCGAGATCACGTAGACCAGCGATGTATCCTGAAACAATATGATGGTCTGCGTGAGCAGCACCGGCACCATGTTGCGGAAAGCCTGCGGCAGAATGATTTCCGCCATTGCAGTCCAGTAGGGCATGCCGAGCGCCTGCGCCGCCTGGACCTGGCCGCGCGGAATCGACTGAATGCCGGCGCGCATGATCTCGCAGAAGTAGGCGGCTTCGAACAATGTGAAGGTTACCAGCGCCGAGAGGAACGCGCCGACCTGGATCGGCCGCGCCGCACCGGTGAGCCATTGCCCAATATAAGGCACCAAAAAGAAGAACCAGAAGATCACCAGGACGAGTGGCATCGAACGGATCAGATTTACATAAGCGCCCGCGACATGGGAGAGGCCAGGTATGTTCGAGAGCCGCGCCAGCGCCAGCAACGTGCCGATCACGATGCCGCCGGCGGTCGCCATCAAGGTCAGCATGATGGTGAAGCGCATGCCGTCGAAAAACAGATACGGCAGCGAGCGGATGATGACGTCCCAGTCGATATTGGAGAACATCGTCCGCCCTCAATGCGCCGCCGCCGGTTGGCCCATGCTGATGAAGCCGGGCACCGCGACGCGCTGTTCGAGCCAGCGCATGCCGCTCACAACAACGATGTTGATGACGATGTAGATCAAGGTCGCGCCGGTAAAGGCCTCGAACACCTGAAAGGAAAATTCCGACATCGAGCGCGCTGCGGCGGTGAGCTCGATGAGCCCGATGGTCAGCGCCACCGAGGAATTCTTGATGATGTTGAGAAATTCCGAGCTCAGCGGTGGCAGGATGATGCGAAACGCCATCGGCAGCAAAACGTAGCGATAGGTCTGCGGCAGCGTGAGGCCCATGGCGAGACCGGCCATGCGTTGGCCGCCTCGCAGGCTGAGAATTCCGGCCTTGACCTGTTCAGCGACGCGCGCCGAGGTGTAGAGGCCGAGACAGATCACCGCATTATAGAACGAGGCGTTGGCCGATTGCTTGAGCCAGTCGCCGATCGCCTGGGGCATGACTTCCGGCAGCACGAAGTACCACAGGAACATCTGCACCAGCAGGGGAATATTGCGGAACAATTCGACATAGGCATTGCCGAGTCGCACCAACCACGGGACCGGCGAGGTGCGGATCACCCCGACGACGGCGCCGATCGAAAGCGCGATTGCCCAGGCGAGCAGTGCCGTCGCCAGTGTCCAGCCGGCGCCGAACAACAGAAGCTGCGCGTACGTGTAGGTGCCGTCCGGGGAAAGCTGAAAGAAGATTCCCCAGTTCCAGTTGTAGCTCATGCGTGCAGCATCCCCTGACGCAATCGCGGCGCGGTTTAAGGCCGCGCCGCGAAGTCTAGCGTCTAATTGGAGGCTATTGGTAGTCTTTGGGGTCGCCGCTGTCGGTCGGTTTGGCGACAACCTTCTTGAACGCTGCGCCCATCGGCACGTTGAGATTGACGCCCTTGGGCGGGATCGGCTTGAGGAACCACTTGTCGTAGATCTTGTTGATCTCGCCGCTCTTGTAGACGGCGACCATGGCGTCATCGACCACTTTCTTGAACGCCGGATCGTCCTTTCGCAGCATGATTCCGTAGGGCTCAACCGACAGTGCAGCGGCGGAAATTTCGTAGTCTTTCGGCTGCTTCGAGCCTGCGACGAGGCTGTAGAGCAAAATGTCGTCCATCACGAAGGCGGCGGCGCGGCCGGTCTCGACCATCAGGAAGGCCTCGGCGTGATCCTTGGCCGGCAGAATCGTGAGACCGAGATTTTTCTCGGTGTTGAGCTCGGTGATCTGTTTGATGTTGGTGGTGCCGGAGGTCGAGACCACGGTCTTGCCCTTGAGGTCCTCGAGCTTGTCGAGCTTGCCGGACTTTTTCGAAACGAAGCGGTTGGCCGTGACGAAGTGGGTGATCGTGAAGGAGACCTGCTTCTGCCGCTCGAGATTGTTGGTCGTCGAGCCGCATTCAAGATCGACCGTGCCGTTCGCGATGAGCGGAATACGCGTGGCGGAGGTAACGGGCTGCAGTTTGACGTCGAGCTTGGCGAGCTTGAGATTTGCCTTCACCGCATCGACGATCTTGTTGCAGAGGTCCATGGCGTAACCGACGACCTGCTGCTTGTCGTCATAATAGGAAAATGGAATCGAGGATTCACGATGGCCGATCGTGATCGTGCCAGTATCCTTGATTTTCTTAAGCGTTCCTTCCTGCGCTACCGCGGTGCCGGCGAGCAGGCCGGTGGCAGCAATTGTCATGACTATCGCCTTCAAACGCATCGAAACCCCCGTAAAATTCACGCACACCCGATGATGCGGCGCCGTCATGGCGCCGGTCGGTTGCGTGACCGGGTTTTATCATAGTCCCGGGGCTGATTTCCAAACATGGGCGACAGCGCAATCCGGTGAGGTCACCTGCATTGTCAGCCTGAACGTCAACCTTGGGCCAAAAAGCGGACATTCCGTCGTGTCCGAGCCGTGTTTGCTCAGGAGCCGCCCAAAGGCGGAACTGACGCCGAGCGATCAAGTCCTCGTGACGACAGCGCAGGATCGGTCTGGTCGTAGTGTTCATTGCATAGACCAACCAAAGGAGGGTTTGATGCACAGGCTTCTAATCGCCTTGGCAATCGCACTGCTGCCCTCGATTGCGCTCGCGCACGGTCATGGCGGAGGTGGTCACGGCGGCATGGGTGGTGGCTGGAGCGGCGGTCACGTAAGCGGCGGCATGAGCAGCCGCGCCGCTGTCGGCGGCGCCCGCGTTGGCGCCTGGAACGGCAGCCGTTCGAGCGCGTGGAGCAGAGGCTCCTTCCACGGCCACGGCAGGTTCGTGCACCGTCACGGCCGAGTCTTCTTCGTCGGCGGCGGACCGTGGTGGGTCGGCGGCTACGACAGTTGCTGGCGCTGGGTTCCGACGGCGTGGGGACCGCGTCGCGTCTGGGTCTGCGACTACTTTTAACGGCCAACCCTCATTAGCCTGAGTGGGGGCGGTGGTTCACCAGGGCGCTGCGTTCGCAACGCTGCTCATCTGATTGTGCCTAAAGTTATCGGCAGAGCGTCGGCGCATTTTGTCTCAAACCAAAGCAGACGCTGAACGGACGGCCTGGGCCGCAGAAACGAACGAGCCTCCAGCGTCACAATGTACGCGTCACTTTGCTCAGGTAAGGCGGATTGTCGGGATCGAAGCCTCGCCGGCGAGCGACCGCCTCGATGGCGCGGTAGGCCGGGATGAGCATGACGACGGGATCGCAAACCGGGTGGCCGTCGCCGATCCAGGGCAGCGTCCCGGCCGCGCCTCCGGCGATAAACATGGTCTCACCCGCATCGTCCAGGTCACTGACAAGGTCGTCGACAGCGACAGCGGCCGGGTCGTTCTGTCGCAACACCAGCACGGGCGTTGCCGGCGTAATCGATGCGCGTGGGCCGTGCCGCAGCTCGGCTGCGCTGTAACCGAGAGCAGGTACCCGCAAGATTTCGGCGACTTTGAGCGCGATCTCGCGGACGCAACCGAGACCATATCCGCGTCCCACGACAAACGCTGCCGTGGCGCCTGCCGCACTGTCGGCCCAGGCCGACCAATCGCACGCGAGTGCGCCGGACAATCGGAGCGGCAGATGGCGGAGGCCGTCGTTCAGATCGTCGTCGCGTGCTATCGTCGCTACCAGCCGTGCCCCGGCAATCATCGACAGCGCGACAGTCTTGGTCGCCGCGACGGCGTGCTCGGTTCCCGCGCCAATCGGCAGGACCAGCTCGGAGGCGGCGGCCGCGGGAGAGTTCTCGTCATTGACGATGGCAAGCGTCAGCGCACCGAACTTGCGCGCAACTTGCGTCGCTTCAATGAGATCGGGACTGCGCCCGGATTGCGAGACCACGACGAACAGGGCGTCGCGGAAATCCGGAGGCCGCTGGTAGGCCGTCACGACGGAAGGTGCGGCGGCGGATGCGAGCAGGCCAAGCCGCGCTTCGAAAAGGTAGCGCAGATAAACTCCGACATGACCGGAGCTGCCGCGTCCGCAGAAAACGACGATGCGCGGCCTGGCCCGCTCGAACCGGTTGGCGATAGCCGCGAACACATCGGTACGCGCGAGAAGACGCTCGGCCGCCGAAGGGATTTCGGCGGTCTCGCGTTCCATTGCGCTTCCCGTATGCGGTTCAGCCATCGTCGTCTGTGGACGCGTCTCTGGACGCATTGATGGCCGAGCGCAGATTGCCGCCGTGGCGCTGCAGCAGCTGCGCGGCTTCGCTGCGGCTCATTCCTAAGCCGAGCAGGACGGCCGTCTTCACGTGTCCGTCCGCCTGTTCAAGATAGCGCGCCGCATCGCCTTCCGGACAGCGGACGATTTCGCTGACCATGGCTTCCGCGCGCCGGCGCAACTTGGCGTTCCGCGCCCGCATATCCACCATCAAGCCGCGATAGACGCGGCCCAATTTCACCATCACGGCAGTCGAGAACAGGTTCAGCACGATCTTCTGGGCAGTGCCTGCCTTCATCCGGGTTGAACCGGCGATCACCTCGCTTCCCGTGTCGGCGAGGATACGATGACGTGCGACCTCGAACAGCGGAGCGCCCGGGTTGTTGGCGACGGCGATGGTCACGGCACCCAGCGCACTGGATGCGCGCAAGGCGCCGATCGTAAACGGAGTCGTGCCACTCGCAGCGACGCCGACGACGACATCATTGGCGCCGATCTTCGCGTCCGTCATGGCCTGTGCCCCGGCGGCTTCGTTGTCTTCGGCCTGCTCGGCGCTCCGGACGAGCGCGTCAAGCCCTCCTGCCATGGCGAATACAAGACGATCGTGGGGCCAGTCATAGGTTGGCGGCAGCTCGCTCCCGTCCTGCACGCCGATGCGCCCGGATGTGCCGGCTCCGGCGTAGACAATCCGTCCGCCTTGCTGCAGCGCCAACACCGCGTCGTCAACGGCTGCGGCGATCGCGCCGAGGGCACCGCGAACTGCCGCGGCTGCCGCAAGCTGCCCCTCATACATGGCGGCGATCATCTCGGCTGCGGACCAGGAATCGAGTTCGACGTAGCGTGGGCTGATTTGCTCGGTGCGCATGACCCTGTCCCGGTTATGTCGCAAACGCGGCCGGCATTCGCTCCATTTCGATACGTCGGCGCGCGGACACTATCCCTTCATGACGGCACGCCGGGCGAGATGCAAGGCGCCATCCAGCGCATCGCCCTCGACCGGGACCAGCCGACGCTGGACATCCGGCGCCAGCCACGGCTGCATCGACGATGCGAGCCCGCCGAGCAGGGCGATGCGCGAAGCACCGCACTCGGAGAGCCGGCGCACCAGCTCGTCGATCTGCTCCGCGGCGTCCCGGACGATCCGCCGCGCGACCGGATCTCCGGCGTCCGCGTGCCGCATCACCAGGGGCGCGAAGGTCGCATAATCCGTGGCCGTCGCGTGATCCATCCAGGCAACGACATCGAACGGATCATTGTGGAAGCGTATCATCACGTCGCGGGTGAGGGTGGTGCCGACCGCGCGCTCGTCGTAGGCGCGCAACGCTAGGCGGATCGCGTGCAACCCGAGATCGGCCCCGCTGCCCTCGTCGGAGATGGGAAAACCGTAGCCGCCAACCCTGACCTCGCGTGCCCCGACAACGGCAAAGCCGACGCTACCCGTCCCGACAATGACGATGCCACCGTCCCGGGCGCCATGTGCCCCGATACAGGCGATCGTCGCGTCATGAGCGTAAACGACGGAGCGAAAGGGATGCGGCCGCAGTTCGAGCTGCTCGAGCACGCCTTTGCGGCCGATGCCGGCGAGGCCGACAGCCGCATGCACGGAGCCCAGGACGTTGGAGTCAAGCCCGGCTTCCTCGAGCGCGACGCGGCAGGCTTTTTCGACTTCGGCAAGCGCGCGGTCGACCCCAATGCGCAGCGCGGCCGGGCCGGCAATGCCGGTCCCGAGCAGGCATCCCTCGGCGTCCTCGATACGCGCGCGGCAGCCCGTACCGCCGCCGTCAACGCCGACGAACAGCGCACCAGGTTGTGCGGTCGTCGTCATTCTTCGACTCGCCGGATATCCGCCCCGCACTGCACCAGCTTGCGGTCGAGCGACTCATATCCGCGATCGAGGTGGTAGATGCGGTGGACGGTCGTTTCGCCTTCGGCCACCAGGGCGGCGAGGACCAGGCTCACCGATGCACGCAAGTCGGTAGCCATCACTTCCGCGCCATGCAGCCGCTCAACGCCACGCACCAGCGCCGTCGAGCCTTGCAGCGAGATGTTGGCACCGAGCCGCCCGAGTTCGGGGACGTGCATGAATCGGCTCTCGTACACAGTCTCGCGGATGATCGATGCGCCCGATGCGATGGTCATCAGGGCCGTGAACTGCGCCTGCAGGTCCGTAGGAAATCCGGGATAAGGTTCCGTCACGACGTCAATGGCCTGCAGAGGTCCAGAGCGGACAACCATCAGACCCCGGTCGGTCGGCCAGATCTGGGCTCCGGCACTTTCCAGCACCGCACCGACCGACCCGAGATGCTCGAGATGCGCGCCGAGAATCTCGAGATGTCCGCCGGTGATCGCAGCAGCGATGGCGTAGGTCCCGGCCTCGATGCGGTCGGTGATCAGATCGTGGTGGGCGTCGTGGAGGGCATCCACCCCCTGCACCAGAATCCGATGCGTCCCGACACCCTGGATGCGCGCCCCCATCGCGGACAGGCAGAGCGCAAGGTCGCTGACTTCGGGATCGCGCGCCGCGTTCAGGATCTCGCTTTCACCCCGTGCGAGGACCGCGGCCATCAAGGCCGTCTCGGTCGCTCCCACGGACGGCGAGGACAGCACGACGCGGGCGCCGCGCAGCCCGTCGCCTTTCGTCCGCGCATGAATGTAACCGGACACGATGTCGACGTCGGCCCCGAGGGCGTCCAGCGCCTTGAGATGCAGATCGATCGGCCGCGCGCCGATCGCGCAACCTCCCGGCAGCGATACGCGCGCAGAACCGAAACGTGCCAGCAGCGGGGCCAGCACGAGAATGCTGGCGCGCATACGGCGGACCATGTCGTAAGGCGCCTGCGCGTTGCGCGCGCCGCCGGCGTCCAGCACGAGCGTCCGCCCAGGGCCGCGGCTGGCAACCACGCCAAACTCCCGCATCATGGCGAGCATGGTGTCGACGTCCGTCACTTCGGGAACGTTGCCCAACTGCAGCCGTCCGGAACCGAGCAGCGCAGCGGCAATCTGCGGCAGGACGGCGTTCTTCGCCCCGCAAATCTGGACCGAGCCTTCAATGCGATTGCCGCCACGAATGACCAATCGGTCCATGTGTTTCTCTTTTCGTCGCAAGGCCTGCGATCAGCAAAAGCAGGCACCGGCTTTGCGTCTGGTCAGATCGGCGCATCATCCTGTCGGCAAACGGCAGGCCGGTGATGCTCTGGGTATTCGGCGTCCTTTAACTTAGATTGGATTTGTTGCGATACCAATCCAGCCTGCCATGGACATCGATGAGCCCGGGCCGAAACAATCCTGCAACCGCCGACGGGCATGCCATCCTGGCGGACCGTGTTTTTGACGGTCACGGCTGGCATGCCGAAGCCGCGGTGCTGGTCCGGGACGGACGCGTCGCTGGACTGGGCGCCTGGGGCGAGGTTTCCGCCGATTGGCCGCAGACGCGTCTCCCGCGCGGCGTCTTCCTGGCCCCCGGCTTCATCGATCTGCAGGTCAACGGCGGCGGCGGCGTTCTGCTCAACGATCAACCGACGGCTGACGGCATGCGCGCCATTGCCAGGGCGCACCGCCGCTACGGCACCACAGCCTGCCTTCCAACCCTGATTACCGATACCCGCGAGCAGGTGCGAACCGCGATCGCGGCCGCTCGCTCGATCGCCGGCCGGGACGGGGTCCTCGGCCTTCACCTGGAAGGTCCCTTCATCAGTCCGCAGCGTCCAGGCGTCCACCGGCCCGATCGGATCACGCAACCCGGTGCGGGCGACCTGGAGGAATTGTGCGAACTCGCCGGCGCCGGCAGGTCATTGGTGACGCTGGCGCCCGAATGCGTTCCGGCCGGCTTTGTCAGGACGTTGGCCTCCGCGGGTGTGTGGATTTCAATTGGCCACAGCGAGGCATCCGCTGCCGTTGTGATGCAGGCCGTAGCGGATGGTGCAACCGGCGTGACCCACCTGTTTAATGCAATGCCCCCGTTGAGCGCGCGTGCCCCGGGGATCGTTGGTGTGGCGCTGGCAGAGCGCCGGCTGACGGCAGGTCTCATCGTCGACGGAATCCATGTCGATCCCGCTTCGGTCCGGGCCGCGTTTGTGGCGAAGGGCTCCGACCGAATTGCGCTGGTTACCGATGCCATGCCGACAGTCGGGACATCGCTGGATCGTTTCGAACTGGTTGGTCGAACGATCAAGCTGGTTGACGGGCGGTTGACCACGGAAGCGGGCACGCT
>Ga0134122_10001164_pt1 | contig 18830 bp, 35 predicted proteins | sample KB302_FD_96461 | JGI IMG/M metagenome (GOLD analysis project Ga0134122, IMG submission 96461) | Terrestrial soil microbial communities without Nitrogen fertilizer from Kellogg Biological Station, Michigan, USA - KB3-0-2 | ecosystem: Environmental > Terrestrial > Soil > Unclassified ... | reverse complement strand
GGCTCCGGTCGTGTCCCGGCGCTTGGGTCATGGCCCATTCCTGGTCTACGTCTTGGCTTTTCGCGGAGGATCCTCGGCTGCCCCGGGCGGTGTCTTTGCCATAGTGATCCAACCGCACGACCGCTACTCCGAGTGACCGCAGCGGTAGGAGGGTGAGCCGGTACAGCTGCAACCAGGTGTCGGCGTCGTTTTCCCCTCCGGCGATCATCCGGGAGATCGTGTCGAGGAACAACACCTCCGGCTGGGTTTCTTGGACCCAGGCCAGGAGGCTGCTCGCACCGATCGGGGTGTCCAACGGCCCGAATCTCGGGTAGGACGCGTACCGCAGGTTCTCCAACATCGCGGGCTTGTCGAACCCGGTGGTCCGGCAGCGTTTCTGGATCTCCGCCTGGGGGTTCTCCAGGTCGACATAGCCGACCCGGATCGGGGCGGTCGGTCCGCTGTTCAGGAACGCCATCCCGTTGGCGAGCCGGCAGGCCCATTCCCAGGCCAGCAGGCTTTTGCCGACCCCGCCGGACCCGATCAGGCTGATCTGTTCGCCTGGCCCCAGCAGCGGCTCGGTGATCCATGGGGTGGCCCCGAAGTCGGTGGACAGCAGTGTGTCCCAGTCCAGGTAGGGCGGCGGCGGCGGACCTTGATGTAGCTGTTCCGCCTTGTCCTGCTCGATCTGCTGTTGGGCCAGCTCCCGGGCTTCCAGGGTCAGCCGGTGCTGTTCGGCCAGTTGTCGCAGCCGGGCCTGCCGGGCCTGTTGCTGTACCGCCTCGGCCTGTGCGGGGTCGCCCGGCTGGTCGTCGGGCCAGTCGGTGATGCCCTGGTCGGGTCGGTCCGGGAGGGTCCCGGGTGGTGGGGGGACCGGCTCGTCCGGATCCCAGAATGCGGTCACCGGTCCCCCGGGGCTTGTAGGATCTGGGTGCGGACGGCGCTGTTGACGGTCCGTCGGGCTTCGTGTTCGCCGCCGCCGACGGTCTGGGCTCCGGCGTCGATCAGCCGTTCCAGGTCGCTGCGGGTCGCTCCTTGCTCGACCATCCGGCAGGCGGCCCAGTGCAGGGCGGAGTTGCGGTTGCCCTGGGTCTGGTCGGTGACGAACCCGATCAGCCCGTCGAAGGTCGGCGGCCCGTACCGTAGGGTCCGTTCGACCTGGCTGAGCGCCGGTTGCAGCCGGGGCGGTTCCAGGTAGGTCCGGATCGCCGCCCAGTCGACCTGGTTGTCGTGTAGGGCGGCTTTCTCGATCTGGTACCGGTGCCCGCCGACGACACTGGGTGGGGCGACCACGTATCCTCCGGCGCCTCGGAAGTCGATCCCGTCTTTCTTACGGGTCGAGTTGCCCTGGCTGGTCCCTTCGTAGTAGATGTGCCACCCGCCGGAGGCGGTCCGGACCCGCATGGTCGATTGGGGGATCAGCCCGGCATCGCCGAGCCTGCGCCAGGTGGCCAGCCCGGGGGCTCCGGCTTTCACGTCAACGTCGACAACGTCCGGTCCGGGGTACCCGGTGGCGATCCCGATGTTGGCTTGTGGTTGCCGGGTCCACCACAGGGTGATCACCGCCGGGTCGGTGGTGGCGTCCAGCACTCCGTGCCCGTATCGGCCGCATCCGCCTCGGCAGGTGCGGCGTTGCTGGCTACCTCGGGGGTGGGGGCTGTGGTACAACGGGACTTTCCCGCCGGGTGCCAATGGGAAAACCGGCCAGCCCAGTAGGGCGTAGCCGGCAGCTTCATGTCCGAGATCGGGGGTCTGATCTGTCATCCTGGCTATTCCTTTGTGCGTGCTGGGCCCGCTCGCGCGGGTGTTTGTGTGATGCTCGCCTTCCCGTGGGGGGGTGTTTACTCTATCTGGCCGGGGTGCCGGCTGGTGGTGCGATGTGTGTGCTGCTACACTGGTATCGGGGTTCGACTGGTCTTGCGCTTTCCGTGCTGCTGACCGAAGCTCGGGGTCCCGGCGGCTGTGGTGGCCCGCCGGGGCCCCGACGCTTATCTGACCTTGGACAGCCAGACTTCTACCTCGTCAGCGTCGAAGCTGTCCCCGTCGGGCAGGTACAACCGCGTTGTCGGGGGCAGCGTGTAGGTGAGTTGGCTGGTGTCGTCTCTGGTCACCCGGATCTGGAACCGTGCTTCGGGGTGGCCCTCATGGACGATCCGGATCTCGGCTTGTAGTTGGTTACTCATCCGGTACTTCCGACCATGCCGGTCCCGGTACTTCCGAACCCGCGCAGCCCCCGGGGGTGGTCGGGTACGTCGGTGACCGAGACGATCCGGTGGGGCATCGCCGGCAGCAGGATCGCCTGGGCGAGCCGGTCGCCGTCGCCGATCCGGACCGGTTCGGTCCCGAGGTTCCAGATCCCGGTCAGTAGCGGACCCCGCCAGCCGCAGTCGATCACCGCGACTGGGACGTGCAGCCCGAGCCGGCGCAGGGTGGAGCTTCGCCCGGTGATCATCAGCCAGGTCTGTTCGGGCAGGTGGATCCCCTGGACCTGGCTGGGCAGGTCTTTGAACTCGCCCGGTCCGATCGTATGGTCCCCGACGACGGTCAGGTCGAACCCGGCATCGTCGGGGTACGCCTTGTCGGGCAGGCGCTGTTCGGGGTCGACCACCACCGACACCAGATGCCCGATATCGACCTGGTGGGGCCGGGCGTGGGTGTCGAGGGCCTCGATGACGGTCTTCTTGACCTCGCTGGGGTCTTGGACGGTGTAGACCATCGAGTTGCCGGCCAGGACCTGGGAGCGGATCTCGGTCAACACCACGGCAGGGATCCCGAGCATCCGGGTACCATATTCGATCTCGGCGGGTACCCCGATGGTGGGGACACCGGCGGGCAGGCAGGCCAGGATCAGGTCGGCCCGCCGCAGCGCGTACCGGTTGATCCGTTCGATCCGGGTGTCCGGATCGGTTGCGCGGAACGCGGTCGAGGGCCGGTAGATGGTGCAGACCTGGGAGGTCTCGGCGATGGCGTGTCGCCACTGGTGCCGCCAGGCTTCGAGGTTCAGCCCGAGGTGGTTCTCGGCCTGGTCGATGGGTTCGGCCGCGTACGCGAGGGGGTTCGGATTGCTCATGTGGTGGGTCCTTCGGGGCATCGGTGGTCGGGTTCCGGTCGGTGTGGTGGTCTTCGATCGTACTGCTGTTCACATCACGGTGGCTAGTGCGGGGGGGCGGCGGGGCGGGACTGCAGCCGTGCCGCGTTGTCTCCGGATTGTGCCCAGCGGATCCGGGTCAGCGGGGCGGCGACCTGGTTGGCCATGGTCGCGATAGCTTGCAGGACCATCGCGTCCTCTTCGGTCAGCGGCCACTGTCCGCTGCTTTGGACGTTGGCGGTCAGGGTGGCCATCGCCTCGAACGCCTGGTGGATCTCGGTCCGGTACAGGTTGCGGGTCTCGGGTTGGCGTCCGCCTTGGTCGTCGTCCAGCCGGCCGCTCTGTTGTGCCCGGATGACCCTGCGGTAGTAGTGGATGTCGGTCTGGTTCATTTTTGACCTTCTCAGGTGTCGAGGTTGGGCAGTTGTCCGCCGGTCATCCCGAGCGAGCCGCGTCGGCGGGGGTGTCCGCTGATTTCGGACAGCGGGTCGTTGTTACCGGTCATCGACGGGACGGCCCGTTCCAGCTCGTCGGCGGTCGAGCCGATCGCTTCGCGGATGGCGGCGAGGGCGAATCGCGGGTTGTCACCGAACCCCCATTGTTCGGCGATCCCGTGGGTGGTGATGGTCCCCCGGGGGTGGGTGACTTTCACGGTCACGGTTACTTCGATGTTCACAGGTTCCCTCCTTGTCCTCTGGTCAGTGGGCTACCGGCCCGCCGTTCCATCTGTTGCCAGGTCCGCCAGACCGCCCGGTCGTGGCAGTGTGGACAGTCGTCGGGCTGCTGGTCGCGCAGCGGGTGGTTGCCGCAGTGTGCATGGTGTTCCAGCCGGCTGGCGAGTTGCTGGGCCATCTGCCGCCAGGTGGTTCTCATAGCTGGGCCAGCCAGGTGTCGTCGTCGTCGGGTGGGGTGAGCCGCAGCGGTTGCGGCTGGGGTTGCTCGGCGGTCTCGCGCAGGTACCGGGTGGTTTCCCGGACCAGTTGCCGCTGCTGGCGCCGCGCCCAGCGGGCCCAGGCGGCGACCAGTATGGTGAAGGCCATGCTGGCGCTGGCGATCACCCCGAGCCCGACCAGCAGGTAGGCCAGGATCGAGCCGATGATCTCGGTGGTGCTCACGGGTCCTCCTGCGGTCCGAGCAGATCGTCGACAGTCAGCGGATGGTGGGGGGTGGATTCGCCGTCGTCCAGCCGCCAAAGGCGCAGCCCGTGTTGCAGGAGCTGCCCGGCGGGGGTGTCCAGCCAGCGGCGCAGCCAGCTGACCAGTTCGTGTTTGACGGTGAACGCCATCACCGGTTGGGTGTCGATCAGGGCGAGGTAGATATAGCGGCTGCGGGCCATCATCGCCCTCTCGGGTGGGTGGTTTTCTCGATCTGGTTCCACAGGCTGGCCTGCGGCATCGCAGTCGGGTGGGGGGCGGGGGTGACGGTCGGGCGGGTCGGAGCCGGGTCGGACTGTCTGGGCCGACTCAGGTACAGGGCCATCGCGAGGGCCCCGAGCAGGACCGCTATGGTCATGAAGATCAGGGCGTTTCTGCTGTCGGTGCTTAGTCGTCTCATGGCCATCTCCCGTGTTCGCGGGTGTACAGCGCCATCGCCGCGTAGACCATCGCGTCCCGCCAGGTGTCTTCGGATGGCAGCCGGTCTTTCAGGCAGGCGTCGATCACCCGTTGGATCTTGCCGTAGGCGTAGACCGCACAGCCGAGTTCGATCGCCTCGGCGGGTTCGATCTGGTCCCGTCCGCGTGCCCGTGCGTACAGCCGTCCGACTTCGACCAGGCTGTTGGTCCCGTATTCTTCGGCTTTCGCCTGGATGGTTGGGGCGTGGTCGGCGACCAGGTTGATCCACCAGGTCTCGAAGTCCGGTTCGTCGTCCGGTTCCTGTCCCGGCCCGAGCAGCCCGACGGGGATCCCGAGGGCCCGATACAGCGACTCGGACCACTGCCGCACCTGCTGTAGGAACTGGTCGGCCCCGAGTGGACCGCCCAGCCGGGTGGTCCGCAGCGGCTGGACCGGGGCGGTCTGTTCGTCGGCGTGTTTGACCCGGTGGGTCCAGTCGTCGCTGGGGTCGCGCAGGTCTTCGATGGGGGGTTTGGGGTTGGGCATCCGGTCCTCCCAGATAGGACAGGTCGGGCGCTCCCGGCAGAGTAACGCCCGACCTGTCGGCCTATTCTAACCGATGTGCAGCTTGTGCCTCAGGGCCAGCACCACCAGGATGGCGGTGGTGATGATCACCCCGGCGCAGGCCCAGGCGAACAACATCCAGCCGATCTCCCGCAGTTCAGCCCACAGGGCCCGCCGCCAGGGCCGAGACCGCCAGCGCAACTTGCGGGGTCGGGGCCGGACCGGCACCACCGGGTGCCGCTCGGTGACCGCCGCCGCCGGCAGGTAGCCCCGCGTCGGGGTGTTGTACGGCATCCGGGGGTGCACCGCTGTCACGTCTCCATGTAGTCGTAGTCGTAGTCGTAGTCGTAGCTGACCGGACCACCCTGGAAGATCCCGTTGATCTGCTCCTCGGCGGTCCGGGCGGCCCGGCCGTTGGCCCGTGCCGCCATCGCGACAGTCCAGATGGTCTCGCCCCGCATCGCGATCACGATGTCTTCGACCGGGTTACCGCCGCGCAACTGCCGCCCGGTCAGCCAGCCGGCGAACATCTGACTGGTGTACTTCTTCGGGCTGGCCGGGCCGGTGGTGTTCCACATGCCCTCGTTGTCTTTGACCGCCGCGTAGCTGTAGACCTTCGCTCCCCGGCCCCGACCCCAGGTCTTGTTGAACAGCACCGCCACCCCGTGCGGGACCGCCTCCAGTTTGGCGGCCAGCGCGGTGGTTGCGTCCGGCGGCTGCTCCAGCTTCAGCGCCTGCCGATGTAGCTCGGCGGCCCGGTTTTTGGCCTCGACCACCAGCCGTCCCGCCTCGTCGCGGAGGCGTTTCGCCTCGTCGTTCTTGGTGTCCATGGTTCCTCCTGGCCGATCTTTCATCGGCCTCGCTCGTAAGATGGCGTCGAAAAACGCCTGGTTTGCCTGCTCGGGTGGGGGCGACGGTGCCCCCACCCGGGCAACCCACTCCCGTTCAGTTTCGCCGGGTCGGCGGTACATCCAGTCGGGGTATGGCTTCACCCCGCCAGGAGATCAGGCCAGCACATCGGGTGTCAAGCGCTGTGCTAGGGCAGGTAGTCGACGATCGTCCGGTCCGAGGTGCCGAGCATCTCGAACTCGATCCCCAGCTCGTTCTCCACGTCCTCGACGAACTTCATCGCCTCGACGCACTTCTCCAGGGCGGTCGAGTCGGTCAGACCGGTGCAGGTCGGGTCGATCTGGTCGAGCATGGTCAGCGCGCAGTGGATGTTGTCGTTCGGGTACCCGTTGGCCAGCAGCGCCTCCCGGGCCCAACCGTTGTCCCAGCGCCCGACCCGCCGGACCTTCTTGGTGACGGTGGTCAGCTCCTCGGGCAGCCGCAGCTCCTGCCAGTTGGTCTCGCCCGGCAGCGGACCGGAATTGCCGGCGACCCGGATCGGGTAGGCCCGGAACACCAGCCAGATGTCCAGGTAGCGGATGTGCCGGTGCCACGGCATCACCCCCGCCTGGGCCAGCATGTCGATCGCCCGACAGTCCCCCGAGGTGGTCTGCGGGTAGTTGTCGGTGTGCAACCCGAGCTGGTAGCCCTGGGTGCCTTCGACCAGCACGTCGCCGTTGCGCAGCACGTCCCGGGCGAGCTTGTCGACCCGCCCGATCGAGCACAACTCGGTGATCGTTTGTTGCACGTCCCGGACGGTGATCGCCCGACGCATGATCCGGTCGGCCCGTGCCGCCCCGATGCCCTTGCCGGTCGAGCCGATCCGGTCGGTCAGCGCGGCCTTGGTCTCCTGGTCGATGTGGTGCTGGTCCAGGATGGTCGCTGCCGGGTCGATGAACAGCCGGTGTTTCACCCGGTGCCCGGCCGCTTCGGTCTGCTCGATCTCCTCGCGCAACACCTCCAGGTTGACCTCCGATCCGGCGGCGATCGCCAGGTTGGCCACGTCGCTGGTGACCGCCGCGACCGGCAGCTGCCGCAGCGCCCACCTGCGGCCCTGCGGGTCGACCGCGCTGTGTCCGGCGTTGGGCCCACCGACCCGGATGGCCAGCCCGTCACCCAGCCTATCCGGCCGCGACAGGTATCCGGCGACCGCTCCCTTGCCTTCTGAGCCGGCTTGCCCGCCGACCACCACTACCAGGTTTCCCATGGTCTCCCTTTCGTCACGAGGCCCCCCGCCGGGGGTCCACTAGCGGAGCACTGATCAACGACTACCCCGGCTCGTCAGCCGGGTGGTCCGCGCGAGTGCCGACCCGGTGTCCGCCCATCTCGCCCGCCGAGGCGGGCGATCCTGAGGCCCGTAGCCTGTTTCGCTGGCGCGGTGTTGCGTCGTCTTCGTAACCTCGCCCCCGGCGGGGGTCGTGGGGGTGGCAGGAGTCGAACCTGCCGCACCACCGGTATTCATTGTCTGCGCAACCCACCCGCTGCGAGACCGTTCCGGGTGCTCTGCCGCTGAGCTACACCCCCCTGGGCCCACCCCGGTTGCACCCCCGGGGCGGGCGGTCGGTCAGGTCCGGTCGACCGGATCGGTCATCCAGTTCAGGACCTCGTCGATCACGGCCTGGGCGTCAGGCAGCTCCTGCCCGTCGACCCAACGCTGGGTCATCCGGGCCAACACCGGGCGCACCCCGTCACCCTGGGGGCCCAACCGCGACGCGGTCAGCTCCCAGGTGCCGGCGGTGTAGTGGTGCCGAACCTGCAGGTCCGGGCGGTCCCCCGCCTGCAGGGTGTCGACCCGCAGTTTCAGGAACCCCCACTGGTCCTGCAGTTTCTGCACGATCTCGCGCAGCAGGTTAGTACCGGCCAGGTTGTTCTCCAGCTCGGGCGGGATCCCCTTGGTGACCCGGGTGACCCGGGTCTCCCGCGACGTCTGTGTGGTGGTCATTCGTGGTCTCCTGTCTGTGCGGGATGGCTCAGTCAAGCCACCTCGCACGTCGTGTGTCAATCAGAGTCCGTCGGGGCGCCAGCCGAGCTGTTGCAGCCAGGCTTGTTCGGCCAACACCGCCGCCGTGTAGGCCCGCCAACGCCGGTAGGCCCAGGTCATTTTCGCCGCATAGGCGATCCCGTAGTGACTCTTGTCCCACATGATCGCCGCGTCTTCGGGGGTGGTCGGCAGGGTCCGGTTCAGCTCGGTTGCCTGGTCCTGGACGTAGCGGTCCATCGCCCGCTCACATTCAATTTCGAGCTGTTCGGCCCGCCGGGCCCAGTACCGGGACCGCTCGACACAGTGCCTGATGTGGTCCAGGGTCTGTTCGACCTCCGGATCCCACCGGCGCTGCACCGGCGGGGTCATCACGACCTTAACTCGCTGCGGGTTGGCCATCGGGTTCCGTCCCGGTCGGGGTGACGGTGGCCCCGGCGATCCGGTAGCCGGTCAGGCTGTCCAGCCCGTTGTCGCCCCCGGCCCAGAACTCGACACCCAGCAGGATATCCTCCTGTAGGGCCCTGGCGACGGCCATTCCGTCCTGTTCGGGCTCTTCGGGGTCGACCCGTTCCAGGGCCAACTCGACGAGGTACTTCAGAGGTTCAGCCACGGGGGCCCTCCTGGGAGATGGGTCGGATCGCTGCGATCATCTGATCGTAGCGTAGCGCCTTGTCGGCCAGTTCGGGGTCGGCTGCCTGCATCTCACCTACCGCCTCGCGGATCCGCCACAGGTGGGCCATCAGCCGTTCCATCTCGACCGCCACCACTGCCAGTTCGTTGCGGATCGCCTCGATGGCGGGCGTCACAGCCAGGGGCAGGTAGGGCCGGTCCGGGTCGGGGGTGCGGGGCGGGTCGAGCCGGCCGCTGGTGCCGGCACCCGGTGGGGCCGAGACCGGCTCGTCCCCGACGTAATCGGCGGGGTCCGCCTTGGGTCGGCGGATATGTACCCGGATGTTGACGCAGTGCCGGTTGAAGGTGTTGCGGACCAGGCCGACGTTCCACGCTCCGGCCTTGGCGGTCGGGATCTGCCGTTCGACCAGCTCCTGGACGGCCAGCTCCCAGCGGTTGGGCTCGGTCCAGTGTCGCCGCACGGCGGTCGCGATCGCCCGCAGGGTCTTCTCGTCATATAGGGACGCGGCCCGGTCGCCATGCGAGGCCAGGTGGGCCAGCACCGACTGGAATTTCGCGTGGACCTTTCCGCACTTGTCACACTCGTAGATCAGGGTCTCCCCGTCGGCCAGTAGTAGCTGGTTGACCGACTTGAAGGCGACCTGCTCGCTGGTCCGGGGGTGGGGTCCCCGGGCCGGTTCACGCAGGGCGATCCCTCGCCCGTCGGGGGTGGTGGTGTTGTCACGCATCGGGTCTCCTGTGGTGGCGCCAATCCGGGGCCCCGGAATTGCCTGGGGCCCCGGCAGGGGAATGGTCAGATCCAGCGGGCAAACGCCTTGCGGCAGTCCGGCCCGAGCTTCGCGGCCAGGCTCTTGCCGTTGCTCAGCGGCGACCCGCACTTGCTGCATACCTTGAAGGTGTCCCCGAACAACTTGATCGCGTTGGGCACGTCCTCCAGGATGTGCTTGATGGCGAAGTACTGCATCCGCAGGTTCATGGTCTCCCGACGCCAGTCGCGGGGCGCCCCGAACAGCCGCCGGACCCGCATCCCGCCCTTGTACTTGGCGACCTCGAAGAAGTCGATCGCGCCGGTGCCGGTGTTCGGCAGGGCGTACTTGGCCGGGGGCAGCTGGGCGGCCAGCTCGTCGACCAACTTGAAGGTGATCGTCGGCTCGGACCGCCGGGCCGTCACGGCGGGGGTCCGGTTGGCCGGGACCGCCCGGGTCGTCGGGGCCGGGACGGTGGCCTGCCGCAGTGCTCGGCCCTGCTGGCGCGAGATGTCCAGGCGGTGGTCGATGTTGCGCTGCAGCGAGTCCAGGATCGCGGAGGTGGTCATCGGGGGCTCCTGTCGGTGGTGGCGAGCGGGAGAGGTACCTGACTATTACACCACTGTGACACCCGGTGTGTCAAGTCCCGTGTTGCCCATGATCAACGGCCCGGGGGCCGGTTGATCTCGATGATCCCGGCGGACGCCATCGCCATATAGGCCAGTAGGGCGACCATCCCCAGGATGAACACCAGTAGCCACCACCTCACGACCGCCTCCTGTTTCGTTGGCGGGTAGTGAGTTCCTCCACCCACAGCCCGACCAGAGACACCCCCGCCCCGACCAGCCCCACACCCAGCAGGATGTCAACTAGATGCCACACGGGATCATGCCCCCTCGCGTCGTTGCTGCCAGCGCTGACTGCGCTCTCGTTGGTGCAAGTCGTGCAGCCGGGTCTTCTTATCCTGCCAGGCCCGGGTCGGGTCATGCCGGTTGTTGCCCTGGTCGTGCCGCTTCAGCTTCACCCGGCGCTTACGGTAGCTCATTGGTCCCCGTCCCACCGACCCACAGACCGAGCAGGGCCGGGTCCGGGCCGACGTAACATAGACACGAGCATGGGACCAACTGGTGTTCGAAGTGGTTCTTGCGTTCCATCCGAATCCGGTGGGACGCCTGACACTTGCCGGTCGTAGGGTCGTGGTCGCCGAACTGGTCGCCACATTGGCAGATCGGGTCGGGCAGCGGACGCGGCCTGGCCTTCAGCCGGGCGATCCGCCCGAAGATCCAGCCGAGCATCAACAGTGCCGCCCCCGCCACCATCGAGAGGATGTCCATCAGGTCCTCATTTCGCGTCGTTGTTGCCAGCGCTGGGCTGTTGCCAGTGGGTAGGCCAGTGTCGGGATGCCCGCCTCGATCGCTTTGAGCAGGCAGTCCCGGGTACCTCGTGAACCCGGGCCGGGGAAGGCCAGGCAGACATCCGCCCCGGCGTTGACCATTACCGTGTTGCGAGCATTACCGGCTCCCCGTCCGAGCCGGTCCCAGTCGGCTGGGTGCTTCTCCACGGTGTGCCCGTTGGTTTCCCCGTATTCGCGGGCCCACCGGTCGGCTCCACCGTAGGGACATTCGCCTTCGACGATCACCACCTGGCTGCCGGGGGGCAGCCGGCCGATCACGGCGGCGAGTCGCAGGTAGATATAGGGGGCCAGCTCGGCGGGCCAGTCCCGCCAGCCGGTGACCAGGATCCGGTATACCGGCTGGTGGGCCATGGTCGGGCTAGCCACCGAGGCCCATCTCGCCTTCGACCGACTCGGGCGGGACGGCCCCGGAGGCCACGTAGTTGACCAGATGTTCGGCGGTGGCGACGATGAACGCGGCGACTCCGCTGGGGGTGAACATGGCCGCGTCGGTTTTCGGGTTGGTGCAGATCCCGCCGATCGCGGCGGCGACGATCGGGGCGACTGCCTGGATGGTGGCGGCTCGCCGGCTCTCGCCCACGGCTTCTCTCATCGCCTCTCTGGGCGAGGGTTGGCTCTGTCCGGTCATGGGTTGCTCCTCACTAGGTAATAGCACCGGATTCCACCGGTGTGGGTTACTTTGAAGTCGACGGTGACGGCCCCGTCGGTAATGGCACACGAGATCAGGCCCTTGGACCATATCGGTTTGTCCTTGGCCTCGCCCATCGGTCGGCAGTCGACTGCAGTGACCGTCCCGACCGCGACCTGGTAGTTGTTGGACCACTGTCCACCGACCGCGCTCGGGTCCGAGTCGTCGGTCCAACGCCGTTCGATCGCCCCGAGTGGCCCGCCGACGGTCGGGACGATCTGCATCCAGCGGGCCCCTTTCCACGAGCAGGCCAAGTTGACCCAGTGCGTCTCGGCCCCCCGACTGGGGGTCGCGCGGGGGACCGGGTCGGCCTGCGGGCGGGGCTCGCCAGCCGGCGGATGATCGTGGGTCTGTTCCGCGTCAGGAGCTTTCTGGGGGCACCCCCCGAGGGCCTGGCAGGTCGAACTGGCGCCGCAGTCCTTGGCTGTCGCGGACAGGAGCGTGACCAGGGCCACGGCGACTCGTGCCGTTCGGGCGATCTGTCTCATGCCGGTATCACCAGGTTGCAGATGACGTGCCAGCCGCCGTTGATGATCCGGGGTCCGTCTTTCAGCCTGCCGGATTCGATCGAACACCAACCCGACTTCGACCCAGGTTTGGCCGGTTTCACCGTCACGTTGACGGTGACGGTCATCCCCTCGGGCACCTCGAACCGGAACTTGACCGAGTTCGACGAGGTCATCGGCTCGTCGTGGGCAAACCCGAGCGGTGACGCGTAGATGGAGATCGTGGCGGGCAGGAACTGCGGTTCGACCTCCCCGGCCCGCACGATCACCTCACGGTGTGGCGTCGGGTCGCCCTCCTTGGGGTTCGGAGTACCGACCTGTGGTGTCGGCTGCACGCGCGGCGGCGGTGCGGGCTGCGGCATCGACGGGTGTTGGCTGCTCTCCTCGCATCCCTTGGCGCCAGCCAGCGCCGCTACCGAGATGATCGCTACGACCGCGATGAGGATGCGCCGGAGGGTCCTGCGGGTCTTTGTGGTGGCTTTCATCGGTCCTCTCTCGTCTAGACGGTCAGCTATAGAGCCCCTGGGCGACCAGGCGTTGCTTGAGCCGCTCGGTCCACTCCAGGGCGTTCTGCACACTCCACTCGTACCACATCTGCCCGACCTCGGTCGGGCTCATCGGGACCGCGTCGTCGTACTCGACGTCGATCACCAGGCTGGCGGGGGCGACCCCGACCGCCCGGCGATACCGCTTGCGGTCCTCGACCTGCTCCCGACGCATCCGGCGGCTGACCCACACACCGCGCCAGATCCCGATGGGGATGGCCGCTCCGACCGCGATCCAGAACCATTTCGTCAGTTCAACCAGCCACATGCCGGCTCCTTCCGTCTGGACTCCACCATAGCAGCACCCCCCGTGGTGTGCTCAATCGCCAAGGCCTAGCCGCAGGATCTTCGCTCCCTGTCCCAGCGCTATCGCGATCGCGGCGGGATTGACCGACTCGGTCGAGCCGGCCCGCTGCCACACCCCGGGAGCGGTCTGCAACCAGACCGCGTAGCGGGTCGCGACCACGGTGCCCTCTGGCAACATGGCCATCTCCGGCGGTGGGCCCTGGACGGGCCGGGGTTTCTTGGCCATCACCGCCCCGCCAGGGTCTGGATGACCGACCACACCTCGCGGAGCTTGACCGGGGTGGTCCGGCCGTCCAGGTGGTACCAGGTGGCCCGGACCTTGCCCATGCTGCGCTCGTCGCTGAACCGCATCCAGGTGATCCAGATCTGGCTGGTGTCCCAGGCGTGCCGGGTCGGGCTGATCGCCCAGGTCCGCATTTGCAGTGAGGTGGTCGACACCGTCTGGTCGGTGGTCTCGGCGGTTTTCATTTCGAGCTTCGCGGCCAGGTCGAGCAGGACCTGAACCCGGCGAGGGGCCCGGGTGCCGGGCTTCGCGATGGTGGCGGCGGTCACCGGGAACCATCCACGGTGAGGGCCCAGGTCCGGGTCACCAGCAATCCCAGGCCGTGCCGGCGGGTGGTGCTGACGGTCTGCTCGATCCGCAGGTCGAAGTCCTGCAGGACCTGCTCGAACTGGCGGGGCAGCTCGGCCGGTGGGGCGACCAGCGGGCGGGTCATCTGGAGGATGGCGATCATCTCGGGCTCCTGGTGGCTGGAGGGGCGGGGGCGACGAACCCCACAAGACAAGTAAAGCACCCCAACACATTCTGTGTCAAGCTCCGTGTTGGGCAAAGGTGTGGGGCGGGGGTCTCCCCCCCCGCCCCAGGGCAGATCAGACGGCCGGGCTGACCGGAGCGTCGGAGTGCTCGCCCGCCAGGATCTCGACCAGGTTGTCGGTCGTGCTGGTCTCCAGCGCGGCGGCGGCGGCGGCGATAGCGTCGGCCTGGCGCCTCCGGCGGGTCTCCCAGCCCTTCTGGCCGGAGGTCAGGGGCGCGGGGCCGGTCGGGGCCTGCGGGGCGCTCGGAGACGTCACGGAGGCCGTCGCCGGGGTCTTCCGCGCGCGGGGCGCTCGGGGCCTGGGGGCGGTGGCGGCCTGGGCCGCGATCTCCGCGTTGGACAGCACCGACGAGTCGACCGGCCCGGCGACCTTCTTGCCCTTGCGGGCCAGCATCTCGATCACGAGCATAACCGCGATCGCGGGCCAGCCGGCGATCACCCGGGCGACCGGCCCGCCGTCCCAGGCGGACGCGACGTTCGCGGCCAGCGACACGACCACCCCGGCGCCCAGCGACATCCAGGTGGTCAGGGTCGGCTTGCGGCCCTCCCGCTTCGCCTGGATCATCCCGATGGTGGCCGACAGTGCCAACCCGTCCACCGACAACGGCAGGACCCACTCGGCCCCGAACTTGTCCTGACCCGCCTCGATGATCAGCTCCCGCATGTGGAAGTAGGACTGGTAGGCGGCGATACTACCCACGACCAGCGTGGAGGCGTACTTCGCGGTGTTGATGCCCAGCTTCATGGTGGCTCCTCGGGGAGTCGGAACGGGGGAGGTCTTGGGGGGCGTTCGCGCCCACACCTAAAGTAAACCATGTCAGCACAGATTGTGTCAAGCCCTGTGCTGAAGGTCGGCTGACGTTCCAGGATGGGGGCCGGTGTCCCGGCCCCGCTCCAAGCTCGTCAGCCCCCGACCAGGGCCAGGGTCTCCAGCAACTCCCGGATCTTGCTCACCGTCGGGTTCCGCTCGGTGACCGGTGCCAGGTGGTCCCAGTTCGGCAGGCCAGAGGGGAGAAACTCGTCGGTGCGGACCAGGTCCGTGCCGAGTTCGGTCACGTCCAGCGTGTAGGCGGCAAGCGACCCGAAGTCGGTGTCGGCCCGAACGATGTAGTCCATGGTCACGCCACCTCAATCGCGTCGGCGGGGGCGGCGACCATGTCCCGACCGTGGACCTTGGCGAACGCCTTCATGAACTTCTGCTGCTCGGGGGTCCGGGCGACCCGGACCGTCCCGTCCCACTCGACCCCGTAGCCGGCCGCACCGAGGTCTTGCGCGACCCGACCGGTGTGCGCCCCCGCGTGGGCGGTGCACTTGACCTGCGTCCCGTGGGCGATCCGCTGGCTGTTCATTTCGGGCTCCCGTCCGGGGGCGGCCCGCCCGCCCCCAACATGAAAAGTAAATCATGTCAGCACAGCTTGTGTCAAGTCCTGTGTCACGACCGGGGCGGGAGCGGGCGGTGACCGATCGCGTGGGCCTGGGCCCAGGGCTGGGGCGGGCGGCACGAGCGCGTCTGGATCTCCTGCTCGTGCAGCCGGCGGTGGATGGTGCTCGTGCTCACCCCATACCTGCGGGCCAGGTCAGCGATGCTGAGCCCCTCCAGGTACAACTCGGCGATCTCCTGGTCGGGTAGCTGCTTGCGGGGTTTGGTCTGCATGACAACCTCCAGATATGGATCGGGGGGCCGGTGTCCCGGCCCCCCTGGTGATCGGGTAGGTCACTTCTTGGCGGTCGTCTCGCCCTTGGCGACCTTCGCGGCCACCTCACGCGGGGCGGCGGTCTTGGCGGCCTTGGCCTCGGCCCGCGCCTTCGCGGCCTGGGCCTTGCGCAGCCCGATCTCCAGCGCCCGCTTCGCCTTGTGCGCCAGCAGGCCCAGGCCCCGGTTGCGCAGCATCGTCACGGCGTCGGCGGAGGTGCCCTCGCCGTCGTGCAGCTCCAGCCCGTCCAGCTCGGCGGCGACCAGGAAGCTAACCAGCTTCGCGTCGTGGCCGGGGGCGAACTGCCGAGTGGTCATCGCGTCGCAACCGGTGTTGCGCTCGTTCTCGATCACCAGGTCGCCGCCCTCCTCGGGCTGGGTGGTGGTGCCGGCCCAGAACTTGCCGCAGGAGCAGTCCTTGCTGACCTTGCCCGCCGGGGTCGCCTCGGCGGTGGCGGACCGCACCGGGGCCTGCGCCAGCACCTTCGCGATCTCGTCGTTGGGGGTCCCGGTCGGCTCGGCCTCGACCGGCTCGTCGTCCTCGGCCTGGACCTCGACCGTGCGGGCGGTGCGCTCGTCGATCAGCGCGGCCAGCTCCGGGCCGACCTCCTGGTTGCCGCTGTTGGCGGCGAGGGCCCGCCAGCCGTCGGCGGTCGCCAGGTAAGCCTTCTGCTTGCTGTTCCACTGGACCAGCCCCTGCTCGAACAGCCAGTCGCGGGAGGTGGTCTGCCGCCTGTCCAACGTGACGTTCTGCCCGTCCGCGAGGGCGATCATGCCCAGGACCTTGAAGCGCGGGGTGGTCAGTCGGGCGGGGGCGGTGGTGGCGGCGGTCGTGGTGGCCATTTCTGTCTCCTCGGCTCGTGGGGGGCGTCCCGCCCCCTTCACACCTCTATTAAAGCATCTTGTCACACTTAGTGTCAAATCGCGTGTCACTCATCGAGTGTGACGTCCACCACATCGCCGATCGGGCACTCCAGTTCGGCCAGCTCGTCGGAGGTCAATCGCCGAACCGTCCCGTTGCGCACATCGGCCAGTTTGATCGCCCGGGGGTCGCCCGCCCGGCGGGCACGGGAGATCGCCTGCTCCAGCGCGGGCAGCTTCATGTTCAGTTCGGTGGCGATCTGTCGCATGCTCGCCTCCTGGAGGGTCCGGCGGTACCAGTAGGGTAGCACCTGGTAGCTGAAGACCACCCGGGCCTGGTAGCGCACGTGTTCGCCAGTCCGTTTCAGCAGGTCGTAGCACTTGATGGACAGGCCACGGGGGCCCTTGGGCCCCCGCCGTCCGCAGTGCTTGCAGATGATCTTGGGTACTTTGTGCCTGGCGGGCATATTACACGTCCAGGTCTTCGTGATGCCGCCTGTCCAGGTCGTCGGGTGCGGACGGTCCCACCCAGGTCGCGGCCTGCACCGACTCATAGCGGGCGATCGCCCGCATCACGTCGGTGGCGTGCCGGCTACCGGGGTTCGCGAGGGCCCGTTTGACCTCCCCGAGTAGCTGCTCCAGGGCTGCCTGACCGGCGATGTCGACTTCGCCGCTGACCGCGTCGATCTGCTCGTAGACCGCCAGGACGTGGCTTTCGTCCCGCTCGGCGGGCCCGGTCTGGGCCCGCCGGGGATCCAGTGTCACAAACCTCACCCCCACGTAGTTGTCCTGCTCGTACATGTTCAGCGCCACCCATCCGCACGCAGAGCCTTGATCTTGTCATCGAACGCCAGCAGGGCGACCAGCCCGTCGTCGGTGCCGCTGTAGTCGTCGATGTCGGTGGAGGTGCTGGACCAGCCGTCGAACTCCTTGGTGGTGTCGGCCCAGACCTTGAACCCGCGCTGGCGGACCGTCACCGTGACCTTGTCGTTGGTCGGGTGCGTCAGGGTGGTCGCGGTGCGCTCGCCCTGCTCGTAATAGCTCAGTGCCTGCTGGTCGATCTTGCCGTTGTCGCGGATCCTGACCCGCTTGCCGCTTTCGACCATGATGTTGCCGTGGTCCTCGGCGTACTCGGGGCCGATCTCCCCGGCGGCGATCCGCGCGGCCTGGTCGGCCTCGTAGGCGGCGGTGCTGGTGTAGTAGACCTGCAGCTCGGGGTGCAGGTCGCCCAGGACCCGGGCCAGCTGGTAAGCCTGCTCCCAGGTGCCGCTCCAGTCGGTCGCGCGGTGGAACACCGGGCCGGTCCGCTTGCGCCAGGCGAGGGTCCAGGTAGCCGGCTCGGCCAGTGCGGGGGCGTCAGCGAAGGCGGGGGCGGCGACCTCGAAAGGACCGGCGGGGGTCTCGATGGTGGTGGTCATCGGGTTCTCCTCGGGAAGTGGGAGGGGGGCGGAGCGCCCCACACGTCTATTACAACATTGTGACACATGGCGTGTCAAGATGTGTGCGTGCTATAGTGGGAGCCCGGGGTGTGCTGCGGCTCGCTGTGCAGCGGCCTGGCCGGGCATGGCACGATGTGGACGGGCAGCGCTGGGAGTGGTGGGGCAAGGCTAGGACTGGTCGGATACGGGCAGGCGCGGCGAGGTGCGGGTAGGCATGGTAAGCCCAGATACGGCATGCCAGGCGCCTGGCGGGGTTAGGTCGGGTCCGGTGTGACATGGCGCGGCCTGGTCGGGCGAGGACACCTAGAGGCCCCGGGGGTTCCCCGGGGCCTCTGGGTGTCAGCGGGACGCGGCAACCGCGAACTCCAGTGCGCGGAACGAATCGGCCTCCATGTCGGCCCGGGTGTCCGGGTCCTGGTCCTGGGCAGCCGAGGTGATCGCCTGCACGACCCCGAAAGCGGTCGGGTCGGCCCCGAGGATGAACTGCCGCATGATCTCCTCGCGCTGGGTGTCGGTGTAGCGCAGGCGCGAGGTCACCGTCTTGACGACCGCCTCAGGCTCCTTGACCGGGGTCTGCCCGTCCTGCTCCAGCTCGGCGATCAACCTCTGCATCCACTCGACATCCAAGAAGGTGGTCACCGCCTGCCGGGTTTGGGCCTTGATCAGACCCAGGGCCGCGTCGTCGACCTCCTGGCTGGGCTTGAAGATCCCGTCGGGCAGCTTCGCCCCGAGGTGCTGGCGGTTCAGGGCGTACTTGGTGGCGGTCATCCCGTTCGAGCAAACCAGGATCTTGACGAACGGGGCGATTGAGAACTGTCCGTGGCCGGTCTCGGAGTTGGTGATCAGCAGCCCCGCCTGGATCCCCGGGTTGTCCGCTCCGGTCTGGCCGGTGCGCGGGTCCCGGTAGTTGCGCAGGAGCTTCTCGCTGTACACCTTGACCTCGGGGGCGTCCAGGCGCACGTAGAACCGCCGGTCGGTCAGGTCGCAGCCGGCGGGGGTGATGTTCAGGCCCAGTGAGCGGATTGCGTCCAGCACGGTGAACAGCGTGTCGAGGTGGTCGATCGGGCGGTACACGTCCGACAGCAGGGCCCTCGCGATGCCGGTCTGCTCGCCGTCGTTGAAGGTCCGGACCAG
>Ga0134122_10001162_pt1 | contig 18840 bp, 20 predicted proteins | sample KB302_FD_96461 | JGI IMG/M metagenome (GOLD analysis project Ga0134122, IMG submission 96461) | Terrestrial soil microbial communities without Nitrogen fertilizer from Kellogg Biological Station, Michigan, USA - KB3-0-2 | ecosystem: Environmental > Terrestrial > Soil > Unclassified ... | reverse complement strand
TCCTTACGCCGAAACGTGATGCAAGTGCGCGGTGACAATGCGCGCTGGTTCGTCTACTCGGGCATCTTCGTCGCCGCGGCGCAAGGCTTCCTCTACTCCGCCCTCGCCGTTGCGCCCATCATGCTGGTGGCGCCGCTTTTGCAACTTTCTTTGGTTTTTCGCTTCCTGTTCGCGCTGCTCTTGAACCCCCAGCATGAGCTTTTTGGCGCGATGGTCGTTTTCGGCTCCATCGTCTCGATTGTCGGGGCGGGCGCCGTCTCCATCGACACGGATCTGATCCTCGGAACGCTCGCCCTACCGCAGGGGCTCGCAGGCAGGCTGGGCACGAAATTCTGAGCGCTGGTCCTTAGCCGCGCCCAACGGCGCCCCCGATAAAGTTCTGGTGAACTCGGGCTATGTCGGCGTGTGGCAGCGAAATTGGCGTTTTTTTTCCGTGCTGGTGGATGGTGTGTCACGGCGGCAAGCTCCGACGTGCTCGATGCTGACAAGCCCAGGGCGTCAAGCAGCCTGATCAATGCTTTGCTGGCAGTCTCGCCCTGCCAAGGCAGGCGCCGTCGCTGAACCACCCGCCGAGCTCGCGGCGGGCCTACACGGCATTTTCTGCTCATGCCGGCCGGTGCAAGGGGCGGTGCAGGGGTCGGTGCAAGGACACCTCCAATGCCCTGCGCAACTCCGCGCGACCGCGCGACAGGCGTGACATCACGGTACCGATGGCCGTGCCCGTGGTCTGGGCGATCTCAAGGTAGGACAGCCCCTCCATTTCGCGTAGCACGATGACTTCGCGGTATTTGAGGGGCAGCTCGGCGAGCGCCGAAATCAGTTGTTGGCGCTCGCTCTCCGCGATCACTTGGGCCTCCGGGGTGGGGGTCGTGGCGGGAACATCCTCGGCGTTGTTGCCTGTCGATGCCCAGACGTCCTCGCTTAACAGGATGACATTGTTCGTGCGCCTTCTGCTGTCCAGCGCCGTCAGCGCAGCGTTTCGCACGATCATCAACAACCAGGGCCTGATGTCTTCGCCTTTGAAGCCGGCAAAGGCCCGAAAGCCCCGCAAGTAAGCCTCCTGCACAATGTCTTCGGCTTCTTCTCGATTGCCCAGCATCCAGTATGCCAAGTTGAAGGCAGCAGTCCGATGTGGCATGGCAAGTCGCGCGAAGTCGCCTGTCTCGCTTGGCCGAGATCGTGGGTCGTCCATGCGCGGGCTTGCTCGTGCGGGCGCGGATCAAATCATGGCCCAAGCTTGCCTCGCAGTTCGCCAGCGCAAAACTCTATTTCGCAGTCTCTAGGAGTAGGCCAAAGTCATCTGAACGCAATTGCGCGTCAGGTTCTTTCAACGCCGCGCAGAACGTGTCAGGATCGGCACTAGCCCACGAGCCAGCGTGTTAGCCCCGCGGGGTTCCTACCCCCTGGCGGCCTGTATTCGGTCACCGGAATCATCTGCCGCATGATGATTAACCTTTCAGGACACAACAGGGACCGATTTATCAGTGACCTGCGCGACCATCGAGAGGCCTTCGCGCTCAGTGACAAGGAGTATGCGGAGCAGATTTTGAAGGTTTCTCCCAACACTTTCAGGAAATGTCTCGAGTCGTCAGGCAGAAGCCCGCTCGCCCTTAAGCGCCATACCTTCGTCAGTATCTTTACCGGCTCCGGCCTGGATCCGAAGGCGTATGGGCTTTCGATTGGCGTCCCGAGCCAGACCTCGCCGCATGGCGGGTACAAAACGAGTGACTATCGCTTCCTCTGCGGCCGGTTCTTCCTATATCGGCGGACGTTCCTGAGTGCCCGTCACATCACCCGCAGCATTCTGGAGATTCAGACCAGTGATGCCAAGGAATGTTTGGCCTTTCATGAGCTGCACTACTATGACTCCGAAAGTGGCGTGCGTGAGGAAATACACTACAGGGGCGATGTCTATTTGAATCAGGAGCGCAGCATTCTGAGTATGCCAGCTTATTTCGAAGGACAGGTGCGGCTTACGCTGTTGCACATGCCGGAACGACGCGGCGGACGCGAGCGGCGCAAGATGCGCGGGGCGCTGCTGGCCTTTGGCATTCCCAAGGGCTACTGGCAGCCAACGATATCTTCCGTCTACGTTGAAGGCCCGATCGACGACAAACGAGCAAACCCCAGAGAATTGTGCAGGACGATTTGGGCCGAATCGGAAGACTACCAGGCTCTGTCGTCCGAGCTTGCGCATACCGAGGAGCACGCTACCATCAACGCGCCCCTGATGTGGTTCAAAGCCCAGGGCAAGACAACGGTTTGACGAACCGACGGTATGAGATGTTGCGCAAGCCACGCATCGCGGTCATCCTCGATGAGAACACGAGCGGCGATGCCAGCCGGTATGAGGCTTCGAAGGGCTATTTCCGCGCCATTGCCAACGCGGGCGGCTTGCCGTTTGGAATTCCCTATCACAGTGATCTGATCGATGTAGTCATCGAAGAGTTCGAGGGCTTGCTCTGTGTCGGCGGCCGCTTCGCATACCCCGACTATTGGTATCTGCCAGGGCAATCCTCCAAAGCTCCGCCGTCAGAGCGTCTTGCCGTCGAGCGTGCAATTCTCGAAGGCTATTTGCAGCGCGACAAACCCGTTCTCGGGATATGTGCGGGCATGCAGCTGCTCGCTTGCCTCAATGGTTGCCGACTCTGCCCTGATCTGCGGGCTTCCTCACCGACCATCCTCGAGCACGACAAGCGCGACCATATGCACAACGTCACGATCACACCGCACACCAGGCTTGCTGCCCTGCTGGAGCAAGCAAGCCTGCTCGTCAATACATTCCATCGCGAGGCAATCGAAGAGCTTTCGCACACGGTCATCGCCAGCGCGCACTCGGATGATGGGGTCGTCGAGGCGATCGAGGTTCCGTCCCATTCCTTCGCGCTCGGCCTGCAGTGGCACCAAGAGCAGTTTGCGGGGACGGATCATCCGGGCAATCGGGTGTTCGGGGGCCTGATCGAAGCCTGCATGCGGAAACGTCAGCTCTGAACACGCCGCGCGGTTCGTGATCTCACCCAGCGCCGGTCGACGCTCGACTCATTTCACGGAAATTCTGTAAACGGTTGGAATAAACCCGGCCGGGGCAGAGTCTTGGCTATCAACTAAGACATGCCCAGACGGGAGTTCGGCCATGGACCGGCCCAGGTTCCAACGAGTCGAGGGAGCGCGCGATGAGTTGCATCGCCGCTATCACGGCGGCGGCGTTGTTGAGGCGGTGTTCCGGCTGGTTGATGCCTTCTCCCAGGGGCGCCTGCGGCTCGGGCGCCGGTCGCTCGCGCCGAATGGCAAATTTCTCAAGCTGCCTTTCGCAAGCGAGCTCACAGCGTTGGACGCCAGGCGCGACGGCCCCGCCTAAGTCCGGCCTGCACTATCTCCCGGATCCCCAAAATGCAAATTGGCTCCCGTCCGGGAGCCGGCCGCAAGCTCGCGCGCGGCAAGGAGGTCAGCATGCCCAGTTGTTAGTCAGTACAAGCTGCATTGACCGGCCCAGCGTCGTAATCACCCTGGGTGCTGGGCACACGGCACACTTCCCCGTGAAATCGATTGGCTCTTGTTGGAGGACGACGCATGCGACCAACCGTTGCAACAACCCCCCTGGCCTTGGGATTGCAGACGGCCAGCCTCACGGCCGTATTGTGCTTGCTTGGCTGGATCTTTTTTTACGCGGTTACGGCCGATCGGGAGGTCGCGGCGGTCTCGCCGGGGGCGCCTGACGCCATCCAAAGCCTTTCCGGCATGCCTTGAGAGGCGAGCCCGCCATGCTCCGAGCATGGCACTTGAGCGGGGTGCAGGGGTATCGCGAGTGGCCTGGCATTGGCGTGTTCCAGGCCCGCTCTGCGGCATGCTAATGCGCCAGCGCCGGCGGGCATGGCGAGGTGGTTGCCGCGCAGTTGATCGTGCCCGGACCTCATTGGCGGCCGAGCACTTTCTTGGGAGGGTACTGCCGGAAGGTTGCAAGATGTGTGCGGATACCATGTTGGAATGCATCAACGTAGGCCAGCTTGCGTGTCATGTAATTGTGCGTTTCTTTCGGATCGAGATAGAGATTGTACAAGTGAGCGTAGGCGAAACGTTGCAAAACCCCGGTGAAGCCGCCGGCGCCTGCCGAACCGCTAGCATCGTCGCTGGTTACGGTAAGCAGCATTTTGTACTCGCCACAACGTAACCCTGAGAAATTGTTGACGAGCCAATAGTAGTGATATTTGCGATTCGATAGACCATTGGAGGCCAGCAGGAATGAGCTCTGATCGACGCCATCGATGTAGCGATCGGTAGGTAGCTTGCCAGTTTCGCCCGCCAAGCCGAGTAGCGTCGGCAGCACGTCGTTCAAGTCGAAGAGCCCATCGCTTTGTCGGCCGGCGTCGATGACGCCAGGCCACGACAGCAGGCCCGGCACGCGCACGCCCCCTTCCCAAGTCGACCCTTTGGCGCATCGGAATGGAGTGAACGCGGAATCCGGCCAGGTTTCCAGGTGTGGACCATTGTCCGAGGTGACGAAGACCAGCGTGTCTTCAAGCTGGTCAGTCTTGCGCAGCGCCTCGATGAGGCGCGCCATCACCTCATCGAGTTCGAGAAGGGTGTCCTTATAGGGATGTCGCGCCGGCGACTTGCCGAGAAATCTTTCGTGCGGATAGTTGTCGAAGTGGGCCCCACGCGTGCAGTGGTAGAGAAACCACGGCTCGCCTCCGGCGGCCATCCGTTCTATGAATTCGACCGAATAGCGGCACCATTTCTCATCCAAGAGGGATAACACCGGAATGGTAACCTCTTCGACATTCTCGGCGCTCTCGCCCTTGCTGGCATGCACGAAACATTTGTTGAAGGGCATGTTCTTGACCCACTCGGTGCGCGCGTCCGAGTAGACCATCTCGGGAAAGAAATGTGGGTCGCGCCATTCCGAATACATGTCGGAAACCGACAAAAACCCATAGAAGTCATCGAAGCCGACGTTTTGCGGTTGCGAAGCAAGGCTCTCACCCAAGTGCCATTTGCCAACCGCTTGCGTCACATAACCTGCATCCGAAAGCAGTTGGGCAATGGTGGTCTCGCCTTCCAGGCCTCCTGCCTCGCCATACATCGGCGGACGCTGCAGACCGTGGCGATGCGGAACGCGTCCGGTCAACGTCGTGGCTCGCGAAGGCGAACAGCTTGGCTCCGAGTAGCACGATGTAAGCTGCAAGCCGCTACGCGCAAGCTTGTCGAAATTGGGCGTCGGGGCGCCGACCGCTACGCCACCGCCGTAGCAGCCGAAATCGCCCCAGCCTACGTCGTCCATCATAAAAATAAGAAAGTTGGGCGGTTTCCTGCGGCGCGCCCGATGCTCGGCGAGCTTCTTGAGCGCGGCATCGACTTGATCCGCGTGTAGAAAGGCCGGTTCGAGATTCTCCGCCTTGCGTTGGGTGCGAGCGGCGATCGGGTCAAAATCGGCCATGATCTACCTTTCCCGGTGTGGTCGCGTGGGGGTGCCGCACCGTCGCGATTGCGTCGGGTTGCAGAAGGGGCTTCGGCGGAGCCGGCTGCGCCCGCCCCGGAGCCGACCCGGCGCGAAATCATTGCGCCACCTGCCGCAGGCATTCAACCCCAGGGAAATACCAGGCTCACAGGGCTCATCTCTGCGGCAGGGGATTGCGGCGCCCGAGCGGTCGGGCCGACCTAAACCTAGGTATAAGCCCCCTTGTCCGCGCCGATAGCGGCGATGAACGCAGGCGCAATCGCATTCGTGCACCGCTCGAGGGATAGTTGCCGTCCGCGCGTGAGCGATGGCGTGGATTGGCCGCAGTGGATAACGCAACGCTCGGTCCACCGCCCCAGGTCTTGCGCATCGCCACAGGTGTAGTGAGTAACCGCGCTTCGAGGCCCTGAATGTCAGCCAGATCAAAGATCGCCAAGCCCGTGGCCCTGGATGAAATGAGACGTAGGCGTGCCCAGCGTCGCTTCACCGACGAGCTGTTCGGCGAAATGCCTCGCTATTTCTTCCACATCAAACGCGGTCAAGTGACCGTGCTCGATCAAGACGGCATTGAATTGCCAAGCCTTGAGGACGCGGCGAAGGAGGCAATGCGACGGGGGCAGGAGCTTGCGTCAAAAGCATCGGTGCAAGATACCATCGGCGCCAGAAGGATGATCATTATCGCCGACAGCGAATGGCGCACGATGATCGAAGTGCCGTTCTAGGAGACACGCGCACAAGCAAAATTCAAGGTCGTCGCCGTTTGAGCATTTGGTCGTCTTTTATGAGTGACAAGTCCACGCGATCGGTCCCACGAGTACGGGGTGGCGAAACGAGTAAAAATGGGCGACAGGTGGCACTTTCGATGCTGGAGAAGTTGAGCGAGAACAACGCTCGCGTGCGCAACGCAGAATTGCGCCTGATGCTGCAACGCTCGTTCATCGAACGGCTGGAAGCGGCCCATCGGGACACGACCTCGGCCGAGGAGTCCCTTGAGGTCATGCGCAACCTGTTGGGCGACCTTTACCAAGAGCGAACCGCTCTGCGGCGACACCTGACAGGCCAGAGCCGGCAAAGCGGCGCGCTCGGCAAAGGCGAGGCGCCGCGGCGAGGAACCAAAACGCAAAAGTCGGCGCGCTAGGAAGGGCTTTCCGCAGGGGGCTCTTACTAGGCGGCATTTTCGTCGACCTCAGCGGGGTCGGCGGGCTCATCGCATGCGGCTTTCGGTCGGAGTCCATCGCGCCTTTGCTCATGCAACCGCAAGGCGCCGCAACGGCATGTCGGCACGCGCGATCCCGACGGGTCCAGACCGCAGGCGAGGTCGGCAGGTCAGGGCAAATTGGCTTGCGTCCTGCCGTGGTTGAGCCTGTTGTGGGTGGTCATGGGGAGCTTCTTGGTGGCGTGGGCAGACTTTGCGTGCGCTCTGGAAGCCAAGACCCTGGCGCGTGGTGCCCTATTCCAGCGCCAGGGAAATATCGCCGCGGTTTGATCCGTATTTTGCGAATAAAACTCCTTTGTTGCGGGATTTGAGTGGCAATGGCCGCGTCGGCAGCAAAGGCGCCACATAGCTTCCCGCCAGCGGCTCGCCGCAAAGGCAAGCCGCCGAAGCCGGTCGCCAAGTCATCGCCCGTATGCCCACGACTGCCGGGGCGAAGGACCTGCCGGCGCGCGTTGCGCGGGCAGAGCCGCAAATCGCCCCAATAAGCGGTTCGCTGCCCCTTAAGTTGTCGGCGTTTGCGGCTACGCTTGACTGACTCATATCTCCACGGTTATACGTCAATCAATAGCCAGCGGGTTATTGATCTCAACATGCCGAATGCGCACGACCTGCTCTTCAGAACGCTCGCCGATCCGACGCGACGGGGCATCTTCGAGCGACTGTGTCGGGAAGGAGAGCAGACGGTCGGGGCTTTGACGGCGCGGGCGGGGGTCTCGCAACCGGCTGTCTCAAAGCATCTGGGGGTGCTGAAGCAGGCCGGGCTGGTGCGCGATCGCCACCAAGGTCGCCAGACCCACTATAGCGCGCAGCTCGGTGCCTTGGCCCCGCTGATCGACTGGACAAGCCAGATGGCCGGCTTCTGGCAAAATCGGTTCGACAAACTCGAAGATCTACTAAAAAGGATGGACCAATGAGCAAACCCGCGACCGAGACGCGTTCCGTCATTGTCGAACGAGAAATCCCCTTTCCACCGGAGAAGATCTGGCGCGCGCTCACGCAACCCCACCTGATCGACGAATGGCTCATGAAGAATGACTTCAAGCCTGTCGTCGGCCACCGTTTCGATCTTCGTGCAGACTGGGGCAGTGTCGACTGTCAAGTTCTGACAATCGAGCCGAACAAAACGCTGTCCTACACGTGGGCTGCCTATGGTCTCGAGAGTGTCGTCACTTGGACTCTTACCGCAACGAGCACGGGGACCCACCTACGCATGGAGCAGTTGGGCTTTCGGCCGGATCAGCAGCAGGCCTACCAGGGCGCCAAGTACGGGTGGCAGCGGTTCTTTGCGAACCTGGAACAGGTCTTGGCGCGGATAGATTGAAGTCCGCCCGATTGAAGGCTCGCCTTTGTGTAGGAAAGCGCGGTCGAGCTTTGTCCCCGCGTTTGCCTAAAGTCCATCAGTTGGAGTGAGTACAATGACCGGCGAGACGTCCAAGACCTCGGCGAAGGCCGCCAGGACGGGCGCCGCCAAGCGGGTCGCTGCGAAGGTGGCCAAACCGCGCAAGACGGCACCGAAGTCGCAGTCCCGCAAGGCAAAGCCGCCCCTCCTCGCAGGCGGCAATCCTCAAATCGCGAAGGCCGACGGCGACGGCCCCGTGCAGGCCTACATTGCGGCTATGCCAGGTTGGAAACGCGACGTCGGGCGCCGCCTCGACGCGCTCATCGTGCGCACCGTCTCCGGCGTGTGCAAGGCCGTCAAATGGAACTCGCCGCTCTACGGAGTCGAGGGCCAGGGCTGGTTTCTCGGCCTCCATACCTTCACCAACTACGTCAAAGTGGCTTTCTTCCGCGGCAGGTCGCTGCGCCCTGTCCCTCCCGGTCAGTCCAAGAGCAAGCACACGCGCTACCTCGACATCCATGAGGACGACCAGCTCGACGAAGCTCAGCTGGCCGCTTGGGTCAAGCAAGCCAGCCGATTGCCCGGCGCACGAATGTGACCGGAAAGTAGCAAGGTGCGTGCGCGAGCAGACGCCAAGTCTTCACGCCGCAAGCCCACGATGGCTGCGGCGCAGGAACGGCCGGCGCAGGCCGCAACGCCCAAGGTCGGCTGACGGCGCCGCGCAGGCCTGGATTGATCTCTTGCCCCGAATGGTAATCTGCCCACGCTTGCCGCGCCGATGCCGTCGTGACACGCCAGGCGCCGAACGTGCACAAAACCAGCAAGTGGCGCGGGGCCTGATACGGCTGCCCGGCGGCGATGGACCCGAGATCGAGACGAGGCCAACGTGATAGGCTGGTGCGGTATCAAAAACCCAGATGCAAATGAGATGCGATGCTAACCAACGTTAGCAAGTGACGGGTGAGGGTCAACAGCACGAAGAAAGCAACAACAACCATGAAGAAAACCACGACAAGCAGGCAGAAAAGCGCGAGCGACTCCAAGGAAGAAAAAGGAGGAGATCCGCCCTCTCAGCTGATCGATGCGAAAATCCAGGAGCTGAGTGATTGGCGTGGCGAGATGCTCGCTCGGGTCCGAATTCTCATCAAGCAGGCCGATCCAGAAGTGGTCGAGGAGTGGAAGTGGCGAGGGGTTCCGGTGTGGTCGCACGCCGGCATAATCTGCACCGGTGAGACGTACAAGAATGTCGTGAAGATGACCTTCGCCAAGGGTGCCTCGTTGGCGGACCCTTCAACCCTTTTCAACTCCAGCCTTGAAGGCAATACCAGGCGTGCCATCGATTTCCATGAGGGCGACAAGATTGATGAAAGGGCGTTGAAGGCGCTCATTCGCGCCGCCGTGGCACTGAACACGTCGGTGCGAGCGAGCGCTCGCCCCGCTCGCGCGCAGAAGAAACCAAAGCGTGCTAGTGGAGCGTGAAGCAAGCCCCGCCGATGGCCAGGCTATGCAGAAACCTGAGTGACCTTGCGTTGTGTCATGCGGCTGGCCTGATCTCAACGTCGCAGGCGCGGGCTCGCAATCCGCCTGGAGAAGACCACCCGCAAATTTCCGATCAGTGCGGTAATTCGTTGCCGTATGCTGCCGGACCAATTGCGCCCACACCCTAGGGCTTGTGCCTGCCGGCCTCCTGGCGTTTGCTGTGTCCGGCCGTCAATGTTGACCGGATCGGTTCGGATCGTGGCAATACTTCAAAACAACGCGATCATTGGCTAGCCATTGCCGGCAGAAGGAAAGGATGGGTATGGCTGACAATCCCTATTTTCCGCGCCTGTTTTGCGCGCTTAAGGTCGGCGAACGGACATTGCGCAATCGCGTGGTACTGTCGGCGACGCTCACCAATTATGGAGTGGGCCACCGCGTCACCGAGCGCTGGACCGATTTCCTCGCCGAGCGCGCCAAGGGTGGTTGCGGAGCCGTTGTCACCGAGGTGATCGCCGTCGATCCGGCGGCGCTCGCTCATGGCGGGATCGTGGCAGGCTATGCGAAGGAGAATGAAGAGGGCTTCAAGCGTACCGCCGCGGCGGTTGAGGGGGCGGGCGCCTGTCTGCTCGGGCAACTCTGGCACCCGGGGCGCCAGCAACTGTGGTCTCCCGTCTGGTCACCAAAGGGTATTTCGGATCAACCGGACGCTTATAGCTGGACCGTGCCCCATGTCATGTCGACGGACGAACTGCGGCAGGTCGTTGATGCATTTGTGGCTGTCGCGCAGCGCCTGCAGCGCTGTGGCTTTGCCGGCGTGGAGCTGCATGGCGCCCACGGTTATTTGCTTTCGCAGATCCTATCTCCATGGTCGAACCAGCGTTCCGATCGCTACGGCGGTTCGTTGCCAAATCGCGTACGCTTCGTTGCAGAGGTGTGCAACGCAATCCGGGCGACGTGCGGCAAGGACTTCGTGATCGGCCTCAAGATGCCGGGCGACGAGGGCGTCGAAGGTGGCATCGATCCCGATGAGGCGGCGCGCATTACCGCGGCGCTCGTCGCTCACGGCAGCCTCGACTATTTCGCCTACAGCCAGGGCAACTTTACCAACAGCTTGGAAAACCACGTGCCGGACATGCATTTCCGGCCTGCACCTTTCCTCCACATCCACAAGCGGATCCGTCCCGCCGCCGGCGGCAAGCCCGTCATGGCGATTGGGCGGATCGCGACGCCGGCGGAAGCCGAAGCCGCGCTCAGTGAGGGCGCGGGCGATCTGGTCGGGATGACGCGCGCGCTGATCGCGGACGCCGATTGGCCGAGCAAGGCACGCGAGGGCCGCGCCAAGGACATTCGGCCGTCAAGCTTCGACAACTTCGCTTGGGGGGAGGTACACCTCGGCAAGCCGCTGGCCGAGGGTCACAATCCGCAGCTCGGTGTCAGGGGCGAATCCAATTGGCGACCGGCGGGCGCCGCCAAAACGAAACGTGTCGTTGTGGTGGGTGCGGGACCGGCAGGCCTGCAGGCGGCCCGCGTAGCGGCACAGCGCGGGCACGACGTAACCCTCCTGAGTGCGTCGCAAGAGCTGGGCGGCAAGCTGCGCTGGGAAGCCGGACTGCCCGGCCGCCAGGACTATCACCAGGTGTTGGCCTGGATGGAACGCGAGCTTCGCGCCACCTTGGCAAAGGTCGAACTCGGCAAGATGGCAACGCCGCAAGACGTTTTGGCGGTCAAGCCAGAGACCGTGATCCTTGCTACCGGCTCAAATTCGCGGCCCCTGGCAGAGGCCGAGGGCGGTGCACCGGTTCGCGAGTGGGATGGACACCGGCTGAAGGTCCGCTCCGATGGGGTAGCCGTTCTGTTCGACGTGGACCACAGCGCCGCAACCTACGCGGTGGCAGACGCAATGGCGGATTGCTACGCAAAGCTCGTCCTTCTCACTCCCCGCCCGCAGATTGCCCGCAACGTAAATTACTGTAGCGCGATCGGCATCCACCGCCGACTCTACCAGGCCGATGCTGAGATCATCCTCGCTGCCGAGCCGATCTCCTTCCGCGGCGGCGTGCTGAGCTGGCGCAATACTTTCACGGGGCGAGTACGCGACATCCCCAACGTTGCCCTATTTCTGTGGTCGACGCCGCGGCTCGCCAACGACGCGCTGGCCCAACCGTTGCAACGGGCCGGTGTCGATACGCGGTTGGTCGGTGACTGCCTTGCCCCGCGCAACCTCATCTGCGCCATTCACGAAGGCGAAGCCGCCGCCACGGCCATTTGAGGCGTTGAACGCGAGGACCCCTGCGAGACCCCCTGCGAGACCCCCCTGCGAGACCCCATGCAAGGCAAGCCGGCTTGGAGCGACGCTGGCTGGTGGAGCTGGATTGCAGCTGAGCGCCGCTGCGCAGAAATTCAAGCGCGTTGGGGCGTGCCAGCAGGGTTATGCAGGGTGAGCCGAAGCCAAGCCGGCAACTGAGGGGATCTCATCCCGCACACCGCGCCAAAGCCCCGATTGCGCTAAAGGGCGGCGGTCTCAGGCTCACACTTCACCAGGTCCTTCAGCGCCAGGATATAGCTCAAATAGGAAACGGGGTTGGCACGTTGCTCGCAGACGGCGCGTCTGCCGTCCGGCAGCAAGTCGCGAACAATAAGGCGCGTCGTGAGGCCGGATAGCCTGACGGTATCGCCGGTCCTGATCCGTATGGTCTGAAGTCCGCAGGCCATTGCTGCCCGACGCCTTTCGCTAAGAACAGGCGGGAGCAAATCGTAGGCTCTCTCTGTCGGCGACGCCTGATGCGCGCATGCCACCGATGGCGCACATTAGCACGCGGTGGCAGCGCGCGTCATCCAGGTCGGCATTTTGCAAGACACCGCCAAAGATTTTGCGCGCAAACCCGGTATGGCATTTTCCAGCTGGTGCGCATCGCAGAAGCTGCGCCAGAGACCGCCGGCAAGCACGGTTTCGATCTGGATGTTCTCGGGGATGGTGCGGTGTTCTAGCTCCGACATGCCGCCGAGCAAACGATTGACGCTCAATTTGGCCACCAACGCGCGTGACCAAATGACGGCGGGCGGCAAGCTCACAATCGAGTTGTTGCGGGGCAATACGTGCTGATTGCCGTGACGGCCACGGGTGGCGGCATCGCCAAGGAAATCGAGGGACGCGTGTTCGAACCTTTTTTCACGATCAAGCCGCCCGGCCGCGGCACCGGTCTGGGCTTGGCTCAGGTGTACGGTTTCCTCAAACAATCCGGCGGGCACGCCAAACTTTACAATGAGCCCGGGCACGGCGTCACCGTCAAGCTCTACCTACCCCGATACCTTGGCGATACGGAGATCGCCCAGCCCAACCTGCCACCGGCGGTCATGCCGTTGGCGAAGTCCGCCGAGTTGATCCTGGTGGTAGAGGACGATCCAAGCATGTTGGACATGACGACCCGCATGCTAGGCGAACTGGGTTATCGAACGCTGACCGCCGCAAGGCCGGACGCGGCCCTCGAAATGCTGGCGAGGACGCCCGAAATCGAGTTGCTGTTGACGGATGTGGTCATGCCCATCATGAACGGCCGCGAGCTGGCTGAAGCGGCAGCGTCCATCAGATTAGGAATCAAGGTTCTCTTTGCCACCGGTTACACGCAGAACGCCATCGTGCACAACGGCATCGTCGATGCCGGCGTGGAGCTGATCGTCAAACCGTTTTCACTCGAGACCTTGGCCGTGAGGGTCGACCGCGTGCTGCGCGCCATGGGACGGAGGCTCCGCGGTAGCCTTGCGCTCGTCAAGTGCGGTTTTCAGTCGGTTCGCCGCTGAAACTTGGCTGGCGTCGGGGAGGCGCGCTATCGCGCAACGGCGCGCCGCAAGGCCTTCTCCAACGCCCCCAATTCGAAGGGCTTCTGCAGGATGGGGCCACCTTGCAGCGATTGCGGTAGGATGCTTTCGCCGTAGCCTGTGACAAATATGAATCGCGTCCCGCGCGCCGCCAACAGCTCGGCGATGGGAAAAGTCTGCTTACCGTTCAAATTGACATCGAGCAGCGCCACGTCGAATGCGGGGCCGTTTGTTGCCTGCTTGAGAGCATCGTCGTACCTGGCAACCGTGCCGACTACGGTGCAGCCAAGATCATGCAGCATGTCCTCCAACAGCATGGACAGCATCGACTCGTCCTCGACGACCAGGATCCTCAGTCCCTTCACCTCGATGACGCTGGCTGGCGACGCTGGTGTCTGCTGCTGTGCCATTATCTTCCACCGACCTCAATCAACGGTGCGTGGATCGAGCACCACTCCGGCGCTCGGGACGGGCGTCGATGACCAAGCCCTGATCCGGATCAGCCAGCCCAGCGCGCCGGCAAGCCAATGCCCTGGTGCGCCCGTGGGGGTTGCGGCGCGCCTATCTGCAATTGCCAGCGAGGTGTCGTCGCTCACCTGTGCCCTTTTGGGTCTTGCGGTTCCCACTCGTTTGCCGGCAGAGGCTCGCCAAGAGGGCTCGCGGTCTCGGGTCATACCGGGGCCCGGCGCGGCTGATTTCCCCCGTGCAGGCCCGAACGATCTCCTGGACGTTCTAACGTGCCACAACTTCGATCCCCTGCGGAAAGTTCCGCGCCCAATTTTCCGAAGCCTGCCGAGCCGTGGAACGGCCGCAGGCGATTTTGCCATAAAAGGATCCGCCGCGCCTGCCAACGAGCAAGATCGGCCCAATTGCCAAAGCTGGCTTTTCGCAGCGAAAGGGCGTCTGGGCCTCGGCGCGGCCGGTCGGTTGCCTGGGCCGAGTTGGCGCAACAGCCGGGCAGGGGCCGATCCAGGCAAAACGGACAGCGCGCGAGGAGGTGCACAATGGGTTCGCGAACAGCCGCTTGTTCCTGCGGCCAGCTGCGCATTGAAGTTCAGGGAGAGCCCCTGGGGATCGGCGTTTGCCATTGCCTTGCCTGTCAGCGACGTACGGGCAGCGTCTTTGCGGCGCTGGCGAGCTTCGCCGCACCCTACGAGGTCTTCGGCACGGCAACCGACTACGTTCGCATCGGTGACCATGGCGCCAAATTCACGTTCCGGTTCTGCCCTCGCTGCGGCACAAGCGTGTTTCACACCGAAGAGGGGCGCGAACACTCCTTCGTCGGCGTCGCCGTCGGTGCCTTCGCCGATCCAAGTTTTCCGCCACCCCAAGATTCTGTTTATGACTGTCGCCGACATCCCTGGGTTCGGCTCCCGGCGGGTACAAAAGCCTACGACAAGGACCCTGGTCCTTCCTAGGCGGCGCCCGGCAGCAAGCCTGCCAGAAACGTCTTCAGATCAACGACGGGACGTCGAGAGGTCTTGGCATCTTGGCGCGCGTTGGCCTTCGCGAGGCTTCGGCCCGACGGGTCGAGCGTGACAGCGGCCCGCGTGGCCGGCAGACGAAGAGCGTGTCGGGCTCGCGGGCTGCACGTGCCTTGCCTGCGGTTTGCCAGCGGGCTGCGCGCCGGCCGAGCGGCGGGCCGCGCCGGCGCTCAGATTTGCATAGCGTGGTCGTGAAATTCTTCCCTCCCGATGGAAAAAGGCGCCCGCCAAAGGCAGGGCAAGTCTGGCGGAATCCGGGACCCGCGCGTGGCGCTTGACAGGTGACCATATGGTCACCTATCGTCGAGGCGTGACGGACGACGACCAGGTATTCAAGGCACTCGCTGACCGAACGCGTCGCATCCTCCTGGACCTGCTCTTTCAGCGCGACGGCCGCTCGCTGAGGGACCTGGAGTCCGGGCTGGCCATGACGCGCTTTGGTGTAATGAAGCATCTCAAGGTTCTGGAAGATGCCGGCCTCGTCCTGACGCGCCGCTCCGGCCGGGAGAAGCTGCATTTCCTAAATGCAGTTCCCATCCGGATGATCCACGACCGCTGGATCGACAAATACAGGGAACGGAAGGTCTCCGCGCTGTTGGCGCTTAAGACCGAGTTGGAGAAAAAGGATCGACGATCATGACGGAACAAGCAGCGACCACGCAGGTTTTCAGGATTGTGATCAAGGCCAGCGCTCAAGCCATCTGGGATGCGATCACCAGCCCCGAATGGAGCGAGCGCTACGGGTATGGCGGCCGCGTCGAATACGAGCTGACGGCCGGCGGCCAATACTTCCACAAGGCCAGCGCCGAGATGAAGGCGGCGGGCCTGCCCGAGAAAATGATCGTGGGCGAAGTGATCGAGAGCGATCCGCCACGCAAGCTGGTGCAGACCTGGCACCCGCTCTTTAACGCGGCCACGGCCGCGGAGGCGCACACGCGCCTCACCTATGAGATCAGGGAAAGCCCGGCCGGCGTCTCGACGGTGACCATCTCCCATGATGTCAAGGGCGCACCGATCGTTGCCGGCATGGTCTCCGGTGGTGGCGACCCCACGCAGGGTGGCGGCGGTTGGCCGTGGGTGCTCAGCGATCTCAAATCGCTGTTGGAAACCGGGGCGCGTATGCCGACCTAGCCGAGGCGTCGATGCGGCGGGACCCGCGACCGGCGCGGCTCCCGCCCTCGTGCCTCACCGCGTCGTCCTTAGGCTCGGAGGTATCGCTGAAAAAAAGCGACGAGCCGGGTTTGTTGCGCCCGCCGGCCTTCCGGTGTCAGGCGATGCGTTTGCTCCGGATGGTCGTGCACCGGGCCTGCGACCGGCATCGCGGCGCCGCTTCTCCAAGCGCTTGGTCCGATTGACCGACCACACGTCATCGTTCTCGCCGTGGCGGCGGGCGTCGTCCGCGGAGGGCGATTGGTGGGGGCGGGACAGCGATGCTGTCTAGGGGCCGCTTTTGGTGATGCGAACCTGGGCGCCTTCGACCAGTCCGTCCGGAGGGCTAAGGATCACTCGGTCATCGGGCTGAAGCCCGGCGGCGATCTCGATTTCGCGGCCAAGGTCGCGCGCGATTTTGATGCCCTTGAGCACCACTTTTTCGCCCGGCCCGACGGTGGCAACCCGCAGGCCATTTTGATCGAACAGCAACGCGCTGGCGGGAATGTGCAGTGTCTGCACGTCGCGTGCCAGGTCGATGCGCACGTTGGCGTAGGCGCCGGCCAGCAGCAAGCCCTCGTCATTGCCGACCATCAGCTGCATGCGCGTGGTGCCCGACTGCCCGTCCACGGCTTGTGAAGAAAACTCAATGCTCGCCGGGAAGCTGCGATCGGGATATTCGGGGACCGAGACCATTGCCTTGCTGCCGATCCGGATCGCCGGGACGAACGACTGAGGCACGTTGACGTAGACGCGCAACTTGCTGGTATCGGACACCACGAACATCGGCGGGGCCGAGCTGCTGCCGGCGTTGATAAGGGCTCCCAGGTCCGTTTCGCGCGCGGTGATCATGCCGTCGAAGGGCGCCAGCACATTCTTGTAGCCGGCCAGCGCTTCCAGCCGGTCAACATTGGCTTGACTCGACTTGACGGCCGCCTGTTTGCTGGCGAGGTCGGCAATCCGCTCGTCCAGGTCCTGCTGAGAGACAATGCGAGAGTCGGCAAGGCTCTGCCGCCGCTTCAGGGTCGCCTCCGACAATCGGGCGCTGGATTGGGCGTTGAGAAGGTCGGCGCGCGCCTGCATCAGCTGCTGGTCGAGGTCCGGTGCGTCGATCTCGGCCAACAGCTGTCCGGCCTTGACGCGTGCCCCGATGTCGACCTTCCAGTCCTTCAGGTAGCCACTTACGCGCGCATAGATGGGCGCGCGCGAGTAAGCTTCCAGTCGACCCGGCAGATTGAGATACGGGCTCAGTTGCTTGCTGCTTGGAGATGCCACCGCCACGGTCGGAAGCGCCTGCGCTTCGGTCCAATCGCGCAAACGCGCGCTGCTGCGTTCGCGCGAGAGAATGCCGGTGGCGACGACGGCAACGGCCACTGCCGCTGCAAAGAGCCCGTAAAGCCGGAGCTTGCGCAGATTGAGGGATGGGGGAGGGATGTCACGCGGCATTTGCGATCTCTGACGGAGGAGCGCCGCTCGGCGTCTGCTTCTTGTGCATTAAACTAAAAACGACAGGCACGAGCATGAGGGTAGCGATGGTCGCGAAGACGAGACCGCCGATCACGGCCCGGCCCAGCGGGGCATTCTGCTCGCCGCCGTCGCCAAGGCCCAACGCCATCGGGGCCATGCCGATGATCATCGCCAGTGCCGTCATGAGCACGGGTCGAAACCGCACAAAACCGGCTTCCAGAGCGGCGGCGATCGGGTCACCGCCGACGTGGTAGCGCTCGCGTGCAAAGCTGATGACCAGCACGCTGTTGGCGGTGGCAACGCCCATGCACATGATCGCTCCCGTCAGGGCAGGGACCGAGAGCGTCGTTTGCGTCGAGAACAGGATCCAGACGATGCCGGCTAGCGCGGCCGGAAGGGCGGAAACGATGACGAACGGATCCGACCAGGACTGGAAATTGACCACCGCCAACAGGTAGATGAGCACGATGGCGGCGAGCAAGCCGAACAGCAGGCCTTTGAAGGCGCTGTTCATGGTCTTGACTTGACCAAGCAGGACCACCGAGCTGCCCTTGGGCACGGCGCTGGCGGTGTCGTCGAGCAGCTGTTGCACAGCAGCGGCGAGCGCGCCGAGGTCGCGACCCTGCGCCGTGGCGTAAACCTGCACGACCGGCTGAATGTTGTACTGCGAGACCACCGCGCTCGTGCTGGACCGCTTGATATCGGCCACTCCGCCCAGCACCGGCAACAGGGTCGTCCCCTGTGCCGTGATCGGCAGGGTCTGGAGAGCGGCAAGCGTGTCGACCTGATGCTGTGGTGTCTGCATCACGATCGGGTAGGAAATGCCGTTGTCCGGGTTCAACCAGTAGGTCGGCGACACCTGGCCGCTGCCGGCGAGATTGACCACCAGGCTGTTGGTCACGTCGCGCTCGGTCAAGCCGATGTATTGCGCGCGGGTTCGGTCAACGTCGACATTGAAGGCAGGATATGCGCGCGATTGCTGGATGCGGGCGTCGGCGATGCCGGGGATCCGCCTGAGCTTGCTCAAAATCAGGTTGGCGTGCTGGAAATTGGCGGCAAGGTTTGGGCCGCGGACCTGAATATCGATCGGCGCCGGCGCCCCGAAATTCAGGATCTGGCTGACGATGTCGGCGGGCAGAAAGGCAAAGCTCACACCAGGAAACAGGACCGGCAGTTCCTGGCGCAGCATTGCGACGTGCTCGGCGGTCGGGCGATGACCTTCCTTGAGCTTGATTTGGATGTCGGCGTCCTGCGGGCCGATTACGCCGGTGTTGTTGTAGGACATGTTGATGCCGCTGATGGGCATGCCGATGTTGTCGACAATGGTGCCGAGCTCGTGCGGCGGTATCAAGCGGGTAATCGCCTTCTGCACGTCCGCGAACTGTCGCGCGCTCTCCTCGACGCGCGTTCCCACCTGGGTGCGCACGTGCAT
>Ga0134122_10001161_pt1 | contig 18846 bp, 10 predicted proteins | sample KB302_FD_96461 | JGI IMG/M metagenome (GOLD analysis project Ga0134122, IMG submission 96461) | Terrestrial soil microbial communities without Nitrogen fertilizer from Kellogg Biological Station, Michigan, USA - KB3-0-2 | ecosystem: Environmental > Terrestrial > Soil > Unclassified ... | reverse complement strand
GCCATCGCGCGCAAGGCGCTCCCCGCGCCGCTGAAGCTGCCCGCCCGCTACGAGCTGAGCTTCCGGATCCGCGCCGACGCGCCGGTGAACGACCTGGAATTCAAGCTGCTGGATGCGTCGGGAGAGAACGTGTGGTGGATGAACCGCCGCCGCTTCGACTACCCGCGCGAGTGGACGCGCCTGCGCACGAACAAGAGACAGATCGAGTTCGCCTGGGGGCCGAAGGGCGGCGGCGATCTCGACCAGCTCGCCCAGCTGGAGCTGGTGGTGACCGCGGGCACCGGCGGCAAGGGCACGGTGTGGATCGACGACCTCACCTTCCGCGAGCGCGAGCCGCCCCCGAAGGACCCGCCGCCGCCGTTCGCGCCGTGGCGCTCGCCGGTCGCCGGCACGGACGTGCTGATCATCGACCTGGGCGCCGAGCGCGAGCTGGGCGGCCTCTCCATCGACTGGGACCCGGTCGACTTCGCCCGCGCGTATACCGTGGAGCTCTCCAGCGACAACGAGATCTGGGAGCCCGCGTACCGGGCGGACGGCGCCCCCGGCGGCCGCGCGCTCATCCCGCTTCCGGAGGCGGAGGCGCGGTTCGTGAAGCTGCGGATGACGAAGAGCGCGCGCGGCCGCGGCTACGCCATCCGCGACGTGGCGGTGAAGCCGCCGGAGTGGTCGCTGACGCCGAACGACTTCTTCTCCAACGTCGCCAAGGAGGCGCCGCGCGGACGCTACCCGCGTTACCTCCTGCGCGAGCAGACCTACTGGACGGTGGTGGGCGCCAGCGGCGACACCAGCGAGGCGCTGATCGACGCCGAGGGCATGGTGGAGACGGGCCTGGGCGGGCCGTCGCTGGAGCCGTTCCTGGCCGCCGGCGGCCGGCTGTTCACCTGGGCGGACACGGGGGCCACGCCGTCGCTCGCCAGGGGGTACCTGCCCATCCCCTCGGTGGTCCGGGACGCCGGGTTCCTCCGGCTCACCATCACCGCCAACGCCTTCGGCTCGGCCGGGAGATCCACCGTCTACGTGACCTACCGGGTGCACAACCGCGACTCGGTTCCCAGGCAGGCGACGCTCTACGTGGCGCTGCGCCCGTTCCAGGTGAACCCGCCGTGGCAGTTCCTCAACGTGCGCGGCGGCGTGGCGCGCGTGAAGGAGGTGGCCGTCGAGGACCGCGAGGTGAAGGTCAACGGCGAGCGCGTGGCGTTCAGCTTCAACAAGCCTGCCGAAGCGTGGGCATCGTCGTACGACCAGGGAAACCCGGTGGACGCCATCGCCGCCGGCAAGCACCCGGGCGCGAAGCGCGCCACCGACCCGCGCGGCTGGGCCTCGGCGGTGCTCGCGTACCCGGTGAAGCTTCCCGCGGGAAAGTGGGAGGACGTGGTGGTGGCCATCCCGCTCCACCCTCAGTCGTCCATCGGGAGGGAGGACCTGGCCGCGCTGGAGGATGAACCCTCGCTCCGCTGGGGGGCGGAGCTGGACCGCTTCACGTTGAAGCTGCCGCCCTCCGCCCCGCCGCTGGAGGCCGTCATCAAGAGCCAGCTGGCGTACATCCTGATCAACCGCGACGGGCCGTCGCTGCAGCCGGGCTCGCGCGCGTACGACCGGTCGTGGATCCGCGACGGGCTGCTCATCTCCGACGCGCTGCTGCGGCTGGGCCACGCCGAGGAGGTGAAGGCGTTCGAGGAGTGGTACGCGCCGCACCAGCGCCCCGACGGCTCCGTGCCGTGCTGCGTGGGCCCGCGCGGCGCGGACCCGGTGCCGGAGCACGACAGCCACGGCCAGCTCATCTCCCTCATCGCCAACCACTACCGCTTCACCGGCGACCGGGAGCTGGCGCTGCGGATGTGGCCGCACGTGGAGTCGGCCGTCGCGTTCATCGACAAGGCCCGGGAGCCGTCCGGGCTGCTGCCGGCGTCGATCAGCCACGAGGGGTACTCGGCCAAGCCCATGCACTCCTACTGGGACGACTTCTTCGCCCTCAACGGGGTGGAGGACGCGGCGTGGCTCGCCGCCGAGCTGGGCAAGGACGCGGGCCGCGCCCAGTCCCTCGCCTCCGCGCTCCGCCGCGACATCCTGGCGTCGCTGGAGCGGGTGAAGACCCCCTACCTCCCCGGCTGCGAGGAGCTGGGCGACTTCGACGCCACCTCCACCGCCGCCGCGCTCTCGCCGCTGGACGGGCTGAGCTTCCTCCCCCGCCGGCGCGTGGAGGCGACGTTCGAGCGCTACTACCAGGAGAGCATCCGGGCGCGCCTGGACGGGAAGCCGTGGGTCGACTTCACGCCCTACGAGTGGCGGACGGTGGGATCGTTCCTGCGGCTCGGGTGGAAGTCGCGCGCGCTGGAGGCGGTGGACCTCCTCCTCCGCTTCCGGCGCCCGTCCGCCTGGAACCACTGGGCGGAGGTGGTGTTCCGCGACCCGACCACGCCGAAGTTCATCGGCGACATGCCGCACACCTGGGTGGGGGCGGAGTTCATCCGCGCCGCGCTGGACCTCTTCGCCTACGACCGCCCGTCCACGCAGTCGCTGGTGGTCGGCGCCGGCATCCCCGAGGCGTGGGCCCACGGGCTGGAGCTGGAGGGCGTGCGGACGCGCTACGGCGCGCTGTCGCTGAAGATGGACGTCGACGGCGCCACCGCGCACGTGCGGGTCGGCGCGAGCCCGGGCGGTCTGCGCACCCCGCCCGGCGGCATCGAGGTGCGCTCGCCCATCGATCGGCCGGTGGTCTCGGTGACGGTGAACGGCGCCCCGGCCGCAGCCTCAGCCCCGGTCGTTCTCCGCCAGCTGCCGGCCGAGGTCGTCTTCCAGCACTGACCCGTTGCTGCGCACCACCCGCGAGTAGAACCGCGCGCTGTCCTTGGGCGTCCGCTCCTGCGTCTCGAAGTTCACGTGGACGATGCCGAACCGCTTGCTGAACCCCAGCGACCACTCGAGGTTGTCCAGCAGCGACCAGACCATGTACCCGCGCACGTCGGCGCCGCGCGCGATGGCCTGGTGCACCGCCAGCAGGTGCTTGCGCAGGTAGTCCGCGCGCAGCGGGTCGCGCACGCGCCCGCCCTCGGCCACCGGCGGGTCGAAGAACGCGGCGCCGTTCTCGGTGATGTAGAGCGGGATGTCCCCGTAGCGCTCCTTCACCCGCAGCAGCGTGTCGGTGAGCCCCTGCGGGAACACCTCCCAGTGGGTCTCGGTGTACGTGGCCTGCTTCTGCCTCACCGGGGAGACGCGCAGCGGCCAGCTCGACGGGTCCGCGCGGGAGACGCTGCGCGTGTAGTAGTTGACGCCCACGAAGTCGATCTTCTGCTTCGCCAGCGCCAGCTCCTCGGCCGTCCACGGCACCCACGCCTCGCCGAAGATCTCCGCCAGCGCCTCCGGGCAACGCCCCAGCAGCGCCGGGTCGAGGTACTGGTGGTTCATGTACGCCTCGGCGCGCGCGGTGGCCGCCAGGTCCGCCTCGCTCTGCGACGCCGGGTACTTGGGCTCGAGGTTCACCACCAGGCCGATCTGGTGCTTCCCCTCCGCGCGGTACGCCTGCACCGCGGCGCCGTGGGCGCGCATCAGCTGGCGGGACGCGATGGGCGCCTCGAAGCGGTTCTTGTGGCCGGGCGCGAGCGCGCCGTGCAGGTAGCCGCCGTCCGTCACCACCCACGGCTCGTTCAGCGTCACCCACTTCTTCACCCGGTCGCCCAGCCGCTTGAACACCGCGGTGCCGTAGTCCGCGAACCAGCCGGCGATGTCCGGGTTGAGCCAGCCGCCCAGGTCGTCCAGCGCCGCCGGGAGGTCCCAGTGGTAGAGCGTCACCAGCGGCTCGATGTTCGCCTGGAGGAGCGCGTCCACCAGCCGCTCGTAGAAGTCCAGCCCGGCCGGGTTCACGGCGCCCTTCCCGCGCGGGAGGATCCGGCTCCAGGCGATGGAGAAGCGGTACGCGCCCAGGCCCAGCTCGCGCATCAGCGCCACGTCGCCCGCCCAGCGCCGGTAGTGGTCGCACGCCACGTCGCCGGTGTCGCCGCCCGGCGCCAGCCCCGGGGTGTGGAGGAAGCGGTGCCAGATGTTCTGGCCGGCGCCGTCCGCGTGCGGCGAACCCTCCACCTGGTACGCGGCGGTGGCGCTACCCCACAAAAAGCCCTTCGGGAACTGGATCGTCACGTCGTCACGCCCCTCATCCCTTGACGCTGCCGGCGAGCAGCCCCCGGATGTAATAGCGCTGCAAGAGCAGGAACAGCGCGAGCACCGGCAGCACGGTGATCACCGACCCCGCCATCATCAATTCGCTGTCCGGCACGTGCTCGCGGGTGAGCGAGGCCAGCGCCACCGGCAGCGTGTACAGCCGGTCGTCGGCGAGGACGATCAGCGGCCAGAGGAAGTCGTTCCACGAGCCGAGGAAGCTCAGGACCGCCAGCGTCACCAGGATGGGCGCCAGCGACGGCAGGACGATGGACCGGAAGAGGCGCCCCTCGCCGGCGCCGTCGATCCGCGCCGCCTCCAGCAGCGAGTCGGGGACGGAGACCGCGTACTGGCGCACCAGGAAGATGCCCGGGACCTGCGCCATCGCCGGAAGCAGCACGCCCAGGTAGGTGTTCACCAGCCCGGCGGACTTGAGCATCAGGAAGACGGGGATCATCGCCACTTGCCCGGGGATGACCAGCGCGGCGAGGAGGCCGCGGAAGATCCGGTCCCGCCCGGTGAAGTGCAGCTTGGCGAAGGCGTAGCCGGCGGTGACGTTGAACGCCAGCGAGAGCAGCGCGGCGCAGGTGGCCAGCAGCGCGCTGTTGAGGAACGCCCGCCCCATCCCGGCCTGCGCCAGGAGCTGGCGGTAGTTCCCCAGCGTGGCCTCCCGCGGGAGCAGCGGCGGCGGCGAGGCGGCGGCCTCTCCGGGGGACATGAACGACACGGAGACCATCCAGAGGATCGGCGCCAGCGTGAGGAGGGCGATGACCCCCAGCGCGATGTGCACCGCCGCCCGCTTCATGACTCCTCGCTCCAGCGGAGGCGGCGCGCCGCGGCGGCCTGGCCCGCGGTGACCGCGAGGATGATCGCGAACAGGAGGAAGGCCACCGCCGAGGCGGAGCCCAGGTTCCACCACTTGAAGCCCTCGTCGTACATGAAATACAGGACGCTGGTGGTGCTCTGGAGCGGCCCGCCCTGCGTCATCACGTACGGCTCGGCGAAGAGCTGGAAGTAGCCCGCCATCGTCAGCGTGCTCACCAGCAGCAGCGTGGGGGCGATGAGCGGCAGCGTCACCATCCGCGCCTGCTGCACCGCCGAGGCGCCCTCCAGCCGCGACGCCTCGTACAGCTCCTCCGGGATGGTCTGCAGCGCGGCCAGGAGGATGATCATGTTGTAGCCGAAGCTCTTCCACACCGCGAAGAGGACGATGGCCGGCATCGCCCACCGCGGATCGCCCAGCCAGTCCACCGGGCGCAGGCCCAAGAGCTCCAGCCCGTGGTTGATCAGCCCGTAGCGGGTGTGGAGCAGGTAGCGCCAGATGACCGCCACGCCCACCAGCGTGGTGACCACCGGCGAGAACAGCGCGGTGCGGAAGAACCCCTGCAGCTTGGCGTGCGCGGCGTCCAGCAGCAGCGCGGTGCCCAGCGACGTCCCGACGGAGAGCGGCACGCCGATGACGACGAAGAACGCGGTGTTCCCCAGCGCCTTCCAGAACAGCGGCGTCTGGAGCAGGCGGAGGTAGTTCTCCGCGCCGACGAAGCGGACGTTCTCCCGGCTGGCGACGGCGTAGATGTCGAAGTCGGTGAGGCTGAGGAGGAACGCCGCCGCCACCGGCACGAAGAAGAACACCGCCAGCGCCAGCAGCGCGGGCCCGGCGAACATCCACCCCGCCAGCTTCGCCCTCACCGCCGCGCCTCCCGGTCCAGCATCCACCGCCGCTTCTCCAGGATGCGGTCCGCGCGCGCGTCCAGCTCCGCCGCCGCGGCGTCCACCGTGAGCTGGCCGTGCACCGCCATCTCGCCCACCAACCGCAGCTCGGTGGCGATGCGCTCCCACTCCGGGACCTGCGGCACCGGCTTCACCCGCTCCAGCTGGGCGAAGAAGGCCGCCGCGCGCGCGTCGCCCTGGAGCGCGGGGTCCTGCCAGCTCGTCCGCCGCGGCGGGAGGTTGCCGGAGAGCGCGTAGAAGCGGCGCTGCACCTCCGGCGAGGAGAGCATCTCGATGAGTTGCCACGCCTCCCGCGGGTGCTTCGAGCGGCGGAACACCACCAGGCTGGACCCGCCCGCGCTCGACACTCCCGGCCCCTCGGGCCCCGGCATCGGCGCGGTGGCCCAGGCCCCTTGCAGCTCCGCCGGGAGCCGGCGCTTGAACTCGCCGATGTTCCAGGGGCCCGTGATGTAGAAGCTGAAGTACCCGCGCCCGAACTCGTTCCAGACGTTGGCGATCTGGGTGTTGGTGGCGCGCGGGGCCAGCTTCTCTTCGAACATCCGCAGGTACATCCCCATCGACCGCCGGAAGCCCGCGCTGCGGAAGTTGCCGAAGCGCCCGCCGTCGCGCAGGAGCGGCTCGTCGGCGTTGAGGCCCAGCACCAGCAGCGGCTCGAACTCGTTGAGCGGGAGGAGGACGGCGTAGTGCTCCGGGCCGGGGCGGCGCTGGATGGCCTCCAGCATCTTCAGCCACTCGTCCCAGGTGCGCGGCGGGTGGTCGTAGCCCGCCTGCGCGAGCAGGTCCGACCGGTAGAAGAGCAGCCGCGTGTCCACGTACCAGGGGACGCCGTACAGCGCGCCGCCGGCGACGTTGGTGTCCCAGATGCCCTGGAAGTAGTCGTCGCGCGGGACGGCCTTCGACGATGCGGCCATGGCGTCCAGCGGCTGGAGGGCGCCCAGCGCCGCCATCTCCGGGATCCACGTGTTCCCCATCTGCGCCACGTCCGGGGTGGCGTCGCCCACGAAGGCGGTGAGCAGCTTCTCGTGCGCGCTCAGCCAGGGGAGTTGCTGCACGTGCACGCGCACGCCGGGGTGCGAGGCCTCGAAGTCCGCGGCCAGCTCCGCCACCACCTCGCCCTCCCGGCCCATGGCCCACAGCTCGAGGACGGCCGGGCCCTGCGGCGCCGAGCACCCGCACGCCAGCACCGCCGCCGCCGCCCACCCTCGCGTCATGGCGCCAGCCAGCCCCCGGTGAAGCCGGCGCGCTGCAGGCCGGCGCGCACGTACGGGCTCTTCTTCATCACCTTCCAGATCAGCCCTGAGCGGTAGTTCTCCAGCATGGCCACGACAGGCCCCTGGTCGATGCCCAGGTAGTCCACGTCCACCCAGCCGAAGCCCGGCGCCAGCCGCCCGCCGGAGAGCGGCCCCTGGTAGTCGTAGCTGGGGTTGAACGCGTCGAGGAACCCGTAGGTCGAATACACCTGCGCGCCGAATTTCTCCTTCATCGCCATGATGGCGGGGATGGCCAGCTCCGGCGCGAAGGCGATGGAGGACGCCGCGGCGGTAGGCGCGAGCGTGCCGTCGTCCAGCTGCCCCGGCCCGCGCGCCGCGTAGCTCTTGAAGGTGCGCGCCCGCCCGCTCGAGTCCACCGCCTGCCGGTCCGCCGGGCCGTCGCACGCGGTGAGGCCCCACACGTCGCCGCCGTAGCCCTTCCACCCCTCCGGGTTCTGGTTGGCGTACGCGCGCTGCCAGGCGGTCGCGCGGCGGCTGTTCTCGAAGTAGTCGATGCCCTTGCCGCGCATGTACGCGTCTTGAATCCCGCGGAAGTCGATCCACACGTGGCTGTACTGGTGGCCGAAGAGCGGGGGGAAGCGGAGGTGCTCGGGGCCGCCGTAGGAGGCGCCCCAGCCCCAGCGCTTCTCGTAGCCCGCGGTGAACGTGTCCCACGCGCCGTCGCCCGCGGGGAAGGTGGGGGAGCCCAGCGCCAGCACCAGCACCACCATCGCCTCGTTGTAGCCGACCCAGTCGTAGTCGTGCAGCCCGCCCTCGGGCGTCCAGCCCATGGAGATCGCCGGCGGGCGCGCGGACGACGCCCAGGCCCAGTCGGCGCGGCGGTACAGCTCGTCCGCCACCTGCCGGATCTCCACCTCCCCCGGGTCCGCGCCGTCGAAGTACTGCTGCGCGAAGAGGGCGCCGGCCAGGAGCAGCGCGGTGTCCACGGTGGACAGCTCCACCGTCTGGAACCGCTGCCCCGTCTTCATGTCGAGGAAGTGGTAGTAGAAGCCCTTGTAGCCGGTCACCCCGGCGGCGTCGGGCCCCTGCGGCGCGTCGCGGAAGAAGCGCAGCGTGGCCAGCGTCCGGGCCCGCGCCTGTTCCCGGGTGACGTACCCGCGCTCCACCCCCACGCCGTACGCGGTCAGCCCGAAGCCGACCGCGGCGATACTGCTGAACGACGGCGACGGCGCGCGGTCCGGCACCAGCCCGTTGTCCGGGTTGGCCGTCTCCCAGAAGAAGCGGAACGTCCGCTCCTCCAGCTCGTCCAGCGCCGCCGTCTCCGCGGGCGTCGGCTGCCGGAGCTTGCCCTCCGCGCAGCCGCACGCCGCCGCCAGCGCCACCAGCGCGATCCGCCGCTTCACTCGCGCGCCCCGCCTAGAACTTGTAGCTCAGACCCAGCTGGAAGCTGCGCGGCGGGCCGATGGTGTTCGAGGGCTTGCCGTAGTTGGGGTTCGGCGAGCCGGTGGTGGGCGCGATGAAGCCGTCGTAGCCGCCGAAGTTCGCCGCGTTGAAGAGGTTGAAGCACTCGGCGAACGCGATGGCCTTGTCGCCGGTGGAGGTGAGCTGGATCTCCTTGGTGAAGCGCAGGTCCACCTGGGAGAAGTTGATCAGCCCCGGCGCGCGCCCGCCGTTCCGGTAGACCATGAAGTTCGCAAAGCCGGCGGAGGCGTCGGCGATGGTGTACGGCAAGCCGCTGCTCAGGGTGATCAGCGTGGACCCCTTCACGTTCCACGGCAGGCCCACGGTCCCGGCGAGCACCAGGTGGTGCGTCTCGTCGCTGGCGGTGGGGGCGATGGGGCTGCTCTTCACGTCCGGGAAGTCGAAGTTGAAGAGGTCGCCCTGATCCTCCGCCTGGCCCAGCGTGTACGAGAGGGTGGCGCCCCACTGGATGCCGCCGCCGGAGAGGTCGGCGGAGAACGGCTTCTCCACCATCACCTGCAGGCTCTTGTACCAGCTCTGCCGGTTGTTGTCGGAGACGAGCACGTTGCCGAAGCCTGGCACCGGGATGAAGTCGCGCGGCGAGTCCTTCTTGCGGTTCGCCGGGTAGAAGCCGACGCCGTTCTCGCCGTGGATGTACGTCCCGGTCAGCGACACGTTGACCGGCCCGAGGAGGCGCCGCACGCCGGCCGAGAACTGGTCGGTGTGCATGGGCTGGAGGTTGTTCTGGATGAGGAAGATCTCCGGGTTGGGCGCGGTGCCGCTGGCGATCAGCCCGTCCAGGCCCGCCTTGCTCAGGTAGCTGTTCTGCCACTGGATGGTGGGCTGGCCGTTGCGCGGCAGCCCGTCCGAGGAGAACTCGAAGGTGCGGACCTGGTACTGGAGGCGGAACGGCTCGTCGACCACCGTGTTGTAGAGGGTGCGGTCGTAGTACCGGCCCGCGCCGCCGAAGACCATGGTGCTCCCGTCACCCAACACGTCGAACGCCAGGCCGAGGCGCGGCTGGATGGCGCCCAGGAAGGGCGGACACTTCGTCCCGTCGGTGATGTAGTCGTTCGGGTTGAACCAGTCCGCCCCGTTGAACGGGGTGATGTCCTGCGCCAGCTGCAGCGCCGCGGCCTTGACGTTGTCGGGGGTGACGTAGCCGTTGTTCAGCGGCGCGGTCTCCACGTCCCAGCGCACGCCCACGTTGATGGTGAGGCGCTGGAACGGCTGCCAGTCGTCCTGCACGTAGAGGCCGACCTGCGTGTTGTTGGTGGCGATCAGCGGGTCGCCGGTGCCGTAGTGCGCCTCGTACGGGACGTCGAAGGTGAAGCCGTTGCCGGGGTCGTCCCGGTAGCTGAACAGCGGATTGCCGTTGAAGTACTTCACCTCCGAGTAGCGCTGCAGCGAGAGCTTGGCGCCCGCCTTCACCACGTGCTCGCCGGCCGCCTCGATGGTGGGGAACGTCGCGTCGTCGCGGAGCGTGAACGAACGCTGGGAGATGTCCTGGGTGGTGTCGCGCCCGCCGATGCGGATGACGCCCTCGTAGTTCTGGCCCACCACCTCGTTGCCCAGCACCACCGGGTTGAAGTGCGAGACCAGGAACTGCGCGGTGGCCTCGTTGGTGAGCTGCGGCAGGTGCCACTCGTGCCGCGCGGTCGCGGTGAGCACGTTGTTCCGCACGTCCTCCGCCGCCTGGTAGCTCGTGGTGCCCCCGAAGCTGCGGACGTCGGACTCGGTGCGGTAGCTGGCGGTGAGGTCGAGGGTCTGGCCGTCCGCCGGGAGCCAGGTCAGCTTGCCGAAGGCGAGGTGCTCGCGGAACGGGCTGGGAAAGGCGCCCTCGAAGGAGCCGAACCGCGCCTGGTTCGCCGGCGAGGCGTTGCCGATGGACACCCGCGCGTCGCGCTGCTCGTAGTTGCCCTCGTAGGTGGCGAAGAAGAACAGCTTGTCCTTGAGCAGCGGCACCGGCCCGCTCAGCGCCGCGGCGAGCTGCGCGCGCCCCAGGTCCGCGGGCGGATCACCCCGCTTGAGCGCGAAGTAGTCCTGCTCCAGCAGGTACTGGTTCTGCCCGGTGGCCTGCACCTCGGCGTGGAAGTCCTTGCCGCCGGACTTGGTGGTCGCCACCACCACCGCGCCGCCGGCCTGCTCGTACTCCGCCTTGTAGTTCTGGGTGATGAGGCGGAAGCCGGAGAGCGCCATCTGCGGGAACGGGTTGCCGCGGCTGGAGTCCTGGCCCACCAGGCCGCCCTCGATGACGTTCTGCTTGAGGCTGACGCCGTCCACGAACACGTTGATGGCCGTGGCGTCGGTGGCGCCGGAGCTGAACACCTTCTTCAGCGGGTCCGGCGACTGGTGGACGCCCGGCGCCAGCGCGGTGAAGTTGATGAAGTTGCGGGAGCTCTGCGGCAGGTTGTCGAGCTGCTCCTTGCTGACGTTGACCGCCACCTCGGAGGTGGCGTTGTCCACCAGGTGGCCCTTCACCACCACCGTCTCGCCCTGCGCCTCCGTCCCCATGTCCAGCTTCACCCGCAGGGACTGGCCCACGCCCGCCGTGACGATCTGGAACACCTCCTTGCCGTCCGCGTTGGCGGTGATGAGGTATTCACCCGGCTCGAGCGCGGTGAGGATGAACGTGCCGTCCTTGCGCGGCACCCCGCGGGTCACCTCGCCGGTGTCGGTGCTGGTGGCGGTGACGAACGGGGCCCCACCGCCGGCCGGGGCGGCCTCCACGGCGGGCGCGGCGACCGGGGCCTCGGCTGCGGGAGTGGGGGCCGCGGTGCCGTCTGCCGGGGGCGCCTCTCCGGCGGGAGCGGGAGCGGGCGCGGGCGCGGGAGCAGGAGCGGCGGCGGGGGCGCGCTCGATCCGGGTCAGCTCCACCACGATGGTGGCGGTGCGGTTCTGCGCCAGGGCCGGCGCGGCCGCCAGGAGCGCGCACGCCGCCACCAGCCGGTACGACCCTACCAGTCGTCTCTTCATTCGCCTCACCTCGGGTTGATCGGGCGCCTCGGGCGCCGAGTGGAATCCGTGGGCTCTTCGCTGGAATCGCGGACCACCAGCTCCGGGACCAGCCGGCGCGTCACCGGCTTCGTCCCCTTGGGGTCCGCCAGGTGGACCAACAGGTGCTCCATCGCGGAGCGACCCAGCTCGGCGATGTGCACCCGCACCGTGGTCAGCGCCGGCGAGACCAGCGAGGCGAGCGGGATGTCGTCGAAGCCGACCACCGCCACGTCCTCCGGCACCCGCACCCCCGCCTCCCGGAACGCCACCAGGCAGCCGATGGCGAGGACGTCGTTGGCGGCGAACACGGCGTCCGGCCGCTCGCGCGACGCGGCCAGCTTTTGCCCCGCCTCGTAGCCGGCGGCCTGGGTGAAGTCGCCGGGGAGGATCTCCAGCCGCACGCCCGGCCGGGACCGCTTCATCTCGTCCTTGTAGCCGCGCAGGCGCTGATCGGCGTCCCAGTTCCCGGGAGGGCCCGCCAGGTGCGCGATCCGCCGGCACCCGCGCCTGGCCAGGTGCTTCGTCGCCTCCCGCGCCCCCCGGTAGCTGTCGATGGTGAAGGTGGAGCAGCCGATGCCGTCCGCCGGGCTGTTGAGCAGGACGATGGGCAGCGCCCTGGGCAGGTTGCGCTGGAGGAGCTCGGCGTCCACGTGGGGGGACATCACCACCAGCCCGTCCACCTTCCCCCGCAGCGCCCGCAGCGCCGCCGCCACCTCGTCCGCCTGGCCGTGGACGCTGGAGAGCAGCAGCTGCCGCTTGCGGTCCCGCGCCAGGCCGTCCAGGCCGCGGATCAGCTCGGAGAAGAACTCGCCGTGGAGGTCCGGGAGCAGCACCCCCACCACGTTCGTCTTCTGGGTGATCAGGCTGCGCGCGCCGACGTGGGGGACGTAGTTGAGCGACTGCACCGCCGCCAGCACCCGGTTGCGCGTCTCCTCCCGCACCGTGGGCTGGCCGTTCATCACCCGCGACACCGAGGCGATGGACACCCGCGCCCGGCGGGCCACGTCCTTGATGCTCGCCTCCGTTCGCTCGCCGCGCTCCATGGACATGCGCGGGCGCGCACTGTAAACGTTTTCTCTGGAAAGTAAACGTTTACTTGGAAACCCCTGGAACTGCTGAAATGCCGCGGCGCGGCGGGGGGGCCTCGGGAGCGCCCACCCCTACCCACGCCGGGAGTGAAGGAGTCTACGTCCCCTGGAGCCCGAAGGGGACGTTCTGGACGTTGGCCACGGTCCCGCCCAGGGCGGCGGCGGAGAAGAACACCAGCGACGGGTAGCGCGAACCGTCGATCAGCAGGTCGAAGTAGACCGGCTCGAAGTCGGTCTGGAAGTCGAAGCCGTCGATGCCGTCGGCGGTCTGGGCGTCGAAGTCGACGCGCTGGCCGCCGGTCACGGAGACCGGGTTGCCGATGATGTCGTTGGACTCCACCGGGCAGGCGTTGTTGAAGCAGCCCCTGGTGAGGGTCACGAAGGTGCCGGTCGACCAGACCGAGCCGTAGAAGTGGCGGTGGACGCCGCTGGAGGACTGGTCGCCGTTCCACACCAGGCGGTAGACGCCCCCGGTGTTGGCGGTGATGCCGTAGCCCGCGACCCCCCCGGCTCCGATGACGACCGAGGCGCCCGGGGTGATGTCGTAGACGTCCGCGGTGTTGGGGATGCCGCCGCCGGAGTACGGGCCGCAGGCGGCGCCTCCGACGGCGAGCGCGACCACCACCACGGCCGACAGTGTCTTGTGCATGTTTGCCTCTCTCGCGGGCAGGGAGCGCACGCCGGCCGCGCGCCCCCCTGATCGCTCGACAGCGGTTGACGGGGCAGCGTCGCGGCCATCGGCCCTCCCCGTCAACGGGAAAGGCGGCGGTGTGCGCTCCTGGACGCCGCCTGCGTCAGGCGGCCTTCCGCTGCGGCTGGGGCTCTCGCAGGTCGAGCAGCTCGTTGTCGAAGTTCCCGTCGATCAGGCCCGGCCCGGTGAGCAGCTGCATCATGGCCAGCGCGGTGCCCAGCGGCGCGGCGATGCTGTTCAGGCCCGGGAAGAGGCTGGCGATGTCCACGCCGACCTGGGCGCAGAGGAGGAAGAGGGTGGTGGGGTCGTGGCTGCCGCTCACCAGCTCCTTCACCAGCGCCGCGCCGTCCATGCCGAGGTTGGCGAGGGCCATGATGTTCCCCAGGCCGGGGATGGCCTTCATGCCCATGCTGGCGGCCAGCTTGGCCACCTTCTGCTCCAGCTTCTGCTTGATGCCGTTCGGGAGCGCGTCCCAGAGGCGCTCGAACAGCAGGCCCATGTTCTTCAGGCCCTCGGCGCCGACGGGCAGCTCGCCGATGGGGGGGACGTTGAAGTGGTCGCCGGCGGTGGCGAGCTTCACGCCGGCCTGGGCCATGTGCTTCAAGGCGCCCGTGAGGTCCTTGTTCGCCAGGCTGGCAAAGGCGTCCAGCAGGTGGGGGAACGCCCCGGACTCGACGATGGCTTTGTTGAGCCTCGGGTCCGCGAACAGCTTGCCGATGCTGCCGGGCAGGTGCTTGAGCGAGTTGAGGAAGGAGACCGCCAGGTCCTTGTTGTGCTCGGCGATCAGCTTGCCGGCGTCGGCGAGCGCGGTGGCCAGGGGCCCCACCTGGCCCTTCTTGGCGGCGTCGATGGCGCGGCCGAACGCGTCCGCCACACCCGGCGTTCCCAGCACCTCGGCGCCGACCTGCAGCGCGCGCCGGAGGCCCTCGGGGAGCTTGAGGTGGTCGGCGAGGCCGTTGATCAGGTCCGCCTTCTGCTGGGGGGTGAGGCTGCCCCACGCCTTCCCCAGCGCCTGCAGCGCGCCGCGGTAGTCGCCCGCGACCGCCTTCTGCACCGCGTCCATCACCTCGCCGGCGGCGTGGCCCAGGTCGGCGAGCGCCTTGGGGTCCTTGATGCCCCAGGACTGGAGGAGCTTGGCGGTCTGCGGGTCGCGGAAGAGGGCCTCGGCCGCGGCGGTGCGCATCTCCGGGGTGGAGAGCAGCTCCTTGGCGGCGTCCACCGGCTGGCCCGAGAGGAGCTTGTCCAGCGCGCCCTTGGCGGCAGGGTTGGTGAGGAGCTGCTCCAGGAACTTCGGGTCGGAGAGCATGGCCTTGATGGGCCCGGGGAGGTTCGGGATCTTCCCCGCCGCGCTGGCGATCATCTTGGCGGCGATCTTCGGGTCGACCTGGCCGAGGGCGTTCTTGAGCGACTGGAACGCTTCCTGCCACTTCCCCTCCCCCAGCTTCTGCGCGGCGTCGAGGACGTCGGGGAGGACCTTGGCGAGCGACTTGAGGTCCTTGGGCTCCAGGCCGAGCTTGGACAGCAGCTCCTTCACCTTCGGGCTCTCGCCCAGGGCGTCGAGCACCGCGCCGGCGCCCTTGGTGGCGAGCAGGTCTCGCAGGGCCGACGGGTCGCCGGCGCCGAGCCGGCCGAGGGCGTCGAGCGCGGCCTCGTCGTGGAGGAGCGCGCTCATCGCCTTCTCGTTGTTGAGGATGGCGTGCGCGTAGGGTCCGAGCGGCCCCTTGGGGTCGATGTTCGACGCCATCTTGGTGATCAGCTTCTGGGCGAGGTCGGGCGCCTTGGCGATGGCCTTCAGCACCGACTTGAAGGCGTCTCCGAGCTTGCCGTTGGCGAGGGAGGCGAGCGCGTCGAAGACGTGCGGCGAGGCCTTGACGAGCTGCGCGAGGTCGTTGCCGTCCAGCCCCAGCTTCTTCAGCTGCGCGGCGATCCCCGGCTCCCGGGCGAGGGCCTGGACCACCTTCTCGGCGGCGTCGGAGCCGGCGAGGTCGCGCAGGCCGGAGAGGTCCCCCTTGAGGAGCTTCTCGACGCCGGCGTGCGCCTTCGGGTCGGTGAGCATCGCCTTGACGGCGTCCGCGTCGCCGAAGATGGCCTTGATGTACTTCTCGGGGGCGGTGTCCTTGAGGCCCTTGGCGAACTTGGCGATGACCTCGGACATCACGTCCGGGGCCTTCTTGCCCGCCTCCACCAGGTCCTTGACCGCGCCGAGGACGTCGGGCGGCTGCTTGGTCATCTTCATCGCCGCGTCCACCAGGTGCGGTGCGGCGTCGAGGTTCTTCTTCAGCGTGTCGGGGCTGACGCCCAGCGCGTCGAGGGCTTTCTTGAACTGGGGGTTGGCCTTGTAGAGGGTGTCGACCGCGTGGCCCAGCGCCTCCTTGTTGGTGGAGAGCGCCTTGAGGCCCTCGCCCCAGCGGCCCTCGAGGAAGTGGTCCAGCGCCTGGGCGGAGGAGTCGCTGGTGGCGAGCGACTTGATGAAGTCGCCGTTCTTGAGCAGCGCCTTGACGGAGGGGTCGGTGATCTGCGGGGAGTCGGCGAGGTTGGCGGCCGCCTTCGCCACCAGGTCCGGGGCGGCCTTGCCCGCCGCCAGCAGCGAGCGCGCCGCGTCCTTCCAGCGGCCGCTGCCCGCGTGCTCGGCGGCCTCGAGGAGCTTGAGGCCGGCCTCGCCCGCCTGGCGGATCTCCTCCTCGGAGAGGCCGAGGCGCTTCATGCCTTCGCGGACTTCCTTCTTGGCGAGGAGGCGGTCCATCTCCTCCTGGCGGCGCTTCTCCGCTTCTTCCTTGGCCTTCGCCTCGTCCGCCTTCTTCTTCTCCTCGGCGGCCTTCTTCTCGTCTTCCTTCTGCTGCTGCGCGGTCTCCTGCGGGTCGGGGGGCTTGGCGGCGTCGAGCTTCGCGGCCGCGTCCGGCTTCGTCGCGTCGGGCTTCGCCGAATCGAGCTTCCCCGCCTCAGGCTTCAACCCATCGGGCTTCGCTGAATCGAGCTTCCCTGCCTCAGGCTTCAACCCATCGGGCTTCGCTGAATCGAGCTTCCCTGCCTCAGGCTTCAACCCCTCGGGCTTCGCTGAATCGGGCTTCCCTGCCTCAGGCTTCAACCCCTCGGGCTTCGCCGCGTCAGGCTTCGTCGGCGCGGACACCTTCTGCGCCTGAGCCGGCTGCGGCTTCGCCACCTCGAATCGATCCGTGTTCCGCTCGGCCCAGATCCTCGCGGCGCGCTCGCGCGCAGTCGTACCTGTTGAGGCGCGCAGCGCCTGGGTATTGGAGCCCGCCGAGCCGAACGCATCCGCGTTCCACCGTTTCGCGAACTCCGGCGTGGGGGTCGCCGCTGTTGCAGCGCCTGAGCTCCCGCGAGCGCCGCTCGCGCCTCCGGATCCACTCGATCCCTCCGACCCGCTGGCTCCAGACGAGCCGGATGCCTTCTCCGAGGACTTCGAGTCCTCCGAGCCAGAGGACGTATCGTCGGACTTCTCCGCCTGCTCAGGCGGGGGCTGTGGCGGCGCCTTTGGCCGCGAATCAACGTCTTCAACGGACATGGGTCCTGTCTCCAGGTAAGGACCGATTTCGATCAGTTGCGGCGGGAGAAACCGAACGAACCGCCGAGTCGCCTAGAAAGACACAGCGTGCCCGGCCACCGTCTCTTCAGCTGAGAATCGCGCCGACATCCCGGAGTGGATCCGCGCCCTTGGAAAGCGCGCGCTCACTCCATGTCATGGACACTGACAGCGCCCGCGCCAGCCTCGATCCGGGCTGCAACGAAGTTTGCCTGAGCTGGCGCGGACACCGCGCTCGCGAACAGGTCGCGCCGCCCCAGAGGAGCCTGCGCACCATTCCACGAACGCTACTACCCTGCACATCGGTTGGTGACGTCAACCGCGTTCACCCTGCTGGCGCTCCCGCGTTCCGTGCCATGGTGAATGGCTGGCGGGAACGATGGCGCGCGCAACCGTGAGAGATGGGCACTGGCATGGGCCACGCCTTCAGGCGCTACTGCAGCCGCCGGGGCGGGAGGCGCCACGGTGAGCGCATCTCGGCCACAGTCGTGGCGGCGCGTGGCGGTGGACGCCGGCATCGCCGCCGCCGCGATCGGGCTGGGGTTCCTGTTCTTCTCGCCGTTCGAACGGCACACCCCGGTCGCCCTGCGCGCCTTGCGCTTTCTCCTCTTCGTGGGCGTGACGGGAGTCATCTCCCGGAAGGCGGGACGGCGCTGGGCGCTCGTGTTCGTGTTCGGGTGGCTCGCGATAGGGGCCACGTTCCACGCCTGGTGGACGCACGCCCACGGGATCGAATTGCTCAGGCCGGAGCCGCGGGAGAGGTACTACCGGGCGCGCGGCTGGCCGTGGCCGGAAGACGCCGGGAGCTGACCGAATGCCAATGGCGCGGCTCGCTCCCCGGAGCGCTCAGACGTACCCGAACCGACGCCTCAGGAACCACTCGGCGCCGAGGAGCGCGACCAGCGCCACCAGGTAATACCAGCGGTCCCACAGCGGCTGGTCCTTGCTCCGCCCCACCTCCACCACCGGCGGATCCAGCAGCGGCACGCTCGGGAGCCCGGACATCGGCAGGCGATAAGACTTCCCTCCGGTGACGCTCGCGATCTTCTCCATCAGCTCCGTGTGCACCGACGCGTCGGACAGCTCCGGGCCCACCGCGCGCACCGCCACCGCGTCCTCCCCCTCCCCCAGCTCGCGCTCGCCCTTCTTCGCCGTCCCCACCACGCGGTACGGCCCCGGCTCCGGCGGCGGGAACTCCACGCGCACCATCCCGTCCGGCCCCGTGGTCCCGGTCGTCGACGCGATCACCTTCTGCGTCCCCACGCTGACCAGGTCCACCTTCACCTGCGCGTCCGCCGCCGGCTGGTAATCCGGCATCCGCGCCACCACCACCACGCCCACCGGCTTCCCCGGCTCCAGCGACGGCGGATCCGCCGTCACCTTCAACGTCGTCAGATCCGGATCCCGCACCAACCACCGCAGCGCGTTCCCCCAGAACCGGTCGTAGTGCCTCGTCGGCGACCCCTGCTTGTGCGACGTGAACGCCCAGTACCAGCTCGAATCGACCGTCAGCGCCGCCGCGCGCCCGCGCCCGTACTCCCACACCGCCAGCACCGGCGCCGGCTTCCCGTCCACCGACAACCCGGGATGATCCAACAGCACCGTCGCGCCCGGCCTCGCCCGCGTCAGGTTCGCGCCCGGCAGCTCCGGCATCGACGCCCAGGAGCTCTCGCTCGCGGACGCCCCGTTCTGCACCGCGGTGATGGGATGCCGCGCGCCCTCCGGGGTCAGCCGCGGCTTGAACGGCTCCACCGACGCGGGGATGCCGGTCCCCTCCAGCGGGATGGCGCGCCCAAGGGTGGGAAAGCTCACCCGACCCTCCCCGAAGGAGCGGTCCCCACCGATCATCAGGAACGCGCCGCCGTCGTTGATGTAGCGCTCGAGGTTGTCCTCGTACTGCGTGATGGAGAGCGCCGGGTCCGTGTACCCGAAGTTCTGGAAGATGACGACGTCGAAGGTCCGCAGCTTCTTGTC
>Ga0134122_10001159_pt1 | contig 18857 bp, 18 predicted proteins | sample KB302_FD_96461 | JGI IMG/M metagenome (GOLD analysis project Ga0134122, IMG submission 96461) | Terrestrial soil microbial communities without Nitrogen fertilizer from Kellogg Biological Station, Michigan, USA - KB3-0-2 | ecosystem: Environmental > Terrestrial > Soil > Unclassified ... | reverse complement strand
TGATGCGGCCCTTCTCGTCGAAATCGTGGGACGGCATCGAAACACCAGGAATCTGAGGCACATTGGCGTGGATAAACGCCGGCCGGATCTCATCGATGGTCCAGTATTTCGAGACCGCTTCGCGCAGTTCGTCCTCGGTCACCTCGTTGGGCTTGGTGAGGGTGTCCATGTCCGGCGGGAACGCGCCTTTCGCGAACACCAGAACGAAGTACGACGCCCCCGGAGCGGCGGCGCGATGCACCGAGCGCAGGTAGCCGTCACGGCCCTCGACCGGTAGCGAATGGAACAGTGTGCTGTCCGCGACCGTGTTGAAGGCTTCGTCGAGGCCGGTGAACGACGTGATGTCGTCCTGAACAAAGCTTGTATTCGACAGCCCGCGGTCCTTCGCCGCCTTCGTCGCCGCGGCGATCGCGGTCGGGGTCAGGTCGATCCCGACCACGGTGTAGCCGTCCGCCGCCAACGCGAGCGACAGTTCGGCGAGTCCGCAACCGGCGTCGAGCACAACGCTGCGGAACTTCCCTGCCCGTATCAGCGCGGCGAGCTCGGGTTGTGGCTCACCGATGTTCCACGGCGGCGGTCCGACGAAGTCACCTTCCTCGCGGTAGGCGCTGTCCCAATTCATCACCTCAGATGCCATGCAATGTACAACGGCTCGATCCGCCGATTTGTTCGCTGCGCGGCAACCGATTCAGTCCGGGCCGTCCCAGGTGTGGACAGGCTCGTTGCTGTGCATCCGGTCGCAGTACAGCCGCAGCATCTCGGCCAGCGCATTCGGCCGGGTCAGGCCACGTTCCTGCAACGCTTGCACGGTCGACACCTGCCACGCGGCGCCGTTGCGCCCGGTCTTGGCACGGCCCTCGATCACACCGAGGTACCGGTCACGCACGTCGCTCGAGACTTCCCAGCGACGCAGACCCTCATCGGCCATCGGCAGCAACTGGCGCAGCACCAGCTCGTCGGGTGTGACTTCGCCCAGGCCAGGCCAGTACAGTCGGGCCTCCATGCCATGCTGTGCGGCCGCGAGGAAATTATGTTGTGCCGCAGCGAAACTCATCTTCGTCCACAGCGGCCGATCCTCTTCGGACAGCGTCCGCAGCATGCCGTAGTAGAACGCCGCGCTCGCCAGCATGTCCACGACGGTGGGCCCCGCGGGCAGCACCCGGTTCTCCACCCGCAGGTGCGGCCTGCCGTCCACCACGTCGTAGACCGGCCGATTCCACCGCCAGATCGTGCCGTTGTGCAGTCGCAGTTCGGCAAGCTGCGGGGTGCGGCCATCGGCGAGCACGGCGACGGGATCCTCTTCGGACAGTTCGGGCAGCAGCGACGGGAAGTAGCGGACATTCTCCTCGAACAGGTCGAAGATCGACGTGATCCACCGCTCGCCGAACCACACCCTGGGGCGAACGCCCTGGGACTTGAGTTCGTCAGGCCGGGTGTCAGTGGCCTGGGCGAACAGCTCGATGCGCGTCTCGGGCCACAGCCGGTGACCGAAGAAGTACGGCGAGTTGGCGCCCAGCGCAATCTGCGGCCCGGCGACCACCTGGGCGGCGTTCCAGTTGCGGGCGAACTCGTCGGGGGAGACCTGCAGATGCAGCTGCATGCTGGTACACGCCGATTCCGGTGCGATCGACGCCAGCTGCAGGCTCAGCCGTTCAGGACCGGCGATATCGATGTGGATGTCCTCGCCGCGCGCGGTGAAGATGGAGTTCTCGAGCGCCTGGTAGCGAGTCGAGTCGCTCATCCAGCTGCCCGAAAGATGTTCGGGCATCAGTGTCGGCAGGATCCCGACCATCACGATGTGTGCGCCGTTGGAGTTGGCCTTCTCCTCGGCAGCATTGAGACTTGCCCGCACATCGGACTCCAATTCCAGCGCGGCGCGGCCGGGCAATCGTCGCGGTGGAACGTTGAATTCGATGTTGTAGGCACCCAATTCGGTTTGATAGGCCGGGTCGGCGATGGACGCCAACACTTCCTGATTGCTCATCGCGGGCTGATACTCGGCGTCCACCAGATTGCATTCGATCTCCATACCGGTCAGCGGCCGATCGAATTCGAAACTGGACTGGGCGAGCATCGTTTCGAACACGTCGAGGCACAACTGCACCTTGCGCCGGTACTCGCGGCGCTGTGCGCGAGAAAAGTCGGTCTGCTTCACCTCTTCGCCCACAACGCCGATGGTTCAGCGTTGTTGACGACCGCGCAAGGAAATCGCGTTATCGGCCTCGGCTGGCCACCGCGACTTGCGGGCTCATCAGCCCACCGCGCAACTCGACGTCGATTCCGGAGTCGGCGTATGCGGCCAGTGCCCGCAGCGCCGACGGGCTGTAGCAGCGCAGCGAACTGATCACGCCGTCGTGCACGAACGGCACCACCGGCGCCAGAGGCAGCATCACCGCCAGCCGCACCAGGTGCAGCGGTGACGGCGGCCGCGGCAAGTCGATGATCAGAAGCTTGTCGGCTACCCGTGTGCCTTCGGCCAACACCCGCGACGCCAGCGGCGGCGGTAGGTGATGAAACGAGAACGCGAACACCGCAAGGTCGAAATGCCCGTCGGGGGCGTCGATCGCCGTTGCGTCCATCTCGCGCACTGTTGCCCGCGGATGCTCGCCGAGATCGCCGTCCTCGATCGCCTTCACGGATCGCGGCTCGATGTCGGTCACTGTTAGCTCGGCTGTGGGATGCCATTCGAGCAGCTTGCGGGACAACCCGCCGTGGCCGGAGCCCAACTCCAGGATCTTCGGGTCGGGCACGTCGGCCACCTCGTCGAGCACGATGCGCGCGAACCTCTCGGTATTGCCGAAGAATTCGCCCGTCCACTCCAGCGCGCGCATCACGCTGCGCTTGCGCGCCTCGTTGACGGCATCTTCGTCGGAGTCGCGATCGAGGTATTCCGGACGATCGGTCTGCAACAGCCGGTCGAGGCACGAGGCGTCCGGCCCCCCGCGCGGCATGCGGTCAATATCGAATGTCGCCGGGCTTCCGGCTCCGATGTCGCCAGTCTGCGAACCCATGTAGACCATGATGGTCGATTGGAGTCGCCATCAGGAGGGAGCGTCAGTGGCCGAGTTCGTAGCCGCCATCGACCAGGGCACCACCAGCACGCGGTGCATGATCTTCGACCACGACGGCGCCGAGGTAGGGCGCCACCAGCTCGAGCACGAGCAGATAATGCCGAAGGCCGGCTGGGTGGAGCACGATCCCGTCGAGATCAGGGAGCGGACCGCGTCGGTCCTCGCCTCGGCGCTGAACAAGACCAAACTGTCGACCACCGACCTGGCCGCTCTCGGCATCACCAACCAGCGCGAAACCGCGCTGGTGTGGGACCGGCGCACCGGTCGGCCGTATCACAACGCGATCGTCTGGCAGGACACCCGGACGGACCGAATCGCGTCCGCCCTCGACCGCGACGGCCGCGGCGACGTCATCCGGCGAAAGGCCGGACTGCCGCCTGCCATGTACTTCTCTGCGGGCAAGGTGCAGTGGATCCTGGAGAACGTCGACGGGGTCCGCGCCGATGCCGAGACGGGGGACGCGATATTCGGTACCCCCGACACCTGGGTGCTGTGGAATCTCACCGGCGGGCCGCGCGGCGGCATTCACGTCACCGACGTGACGAACGCCAGCCGGACCATGCTGATGGACCTGGAGACGCTCGACTGGGACGACGAGCTGTTGTCGTTCTTCGGAATCCCGCGGAAGATGCTGCCGGAGATCAAGCCGTCGTCGTACCCCGAGTCGTACGGCATCACCCGCGACGATGGACCGCTGTCCGGGCAGGTGCCGATCACCGGGATCCTGGGCGACCAGCAGGCGGCCATGGTCGGGCAGGTCTGCCTGGATGCGGGCGAAGCCAAGAACACTTATGGCACAGGAAATTTCCTGTTGCTCAACACCGGCGAGAAGATAGTTCGGTCCCAGAACGGGTTGTTGACGACGGTGTGCTATCAGTTTGCGTCCGGAGACAGAACCCCGGCGAAACCCGTTTACGCGCTGGAGGGTTCGATCGCGGTCACCGGCTCAGCCGTGCAGTGGCTGCGCGACCAGTTGGGCGTCATCAGTGGTGCAGCGCAGAGCGAGGCGCTGGCCCGGCAGGTCGAGGACAACGGCGGCGTGTACTTCGTGCCTGCGTTCTCGGGATTGTTTGCGCCGTACTGGCGTTCGGACGCCCGCGGCGCCATCGTCGGGCTGTCCCGGTTCAACACCAACGCACACCTGGCGCGCGCGACGCTGGAGGCGATCTGCTACCAGAGCCGCGATGTCGTCGACGCTATGGAGGCCGACTCCGGGGTACATCTGGAGGTACTCAAGGTCGACGGCGGCATCACCGCCAACGATCTGTGCATGCAGATCCAGGCCGACGTGCTCGGCGTGGATGTGGTCAAGCCCGTCGTCGCCGAAACCACCGCGCTGGGCGCCGCCTACGCGGCGGGCCTGGCCGTGGGTTTCTGGGAGAACCCCGATGACCTCCGGGCCAATTGGCAGGAGGACAAGCGCTGGACGCCCGCGTGGGGTGAGGACCAGCGTGCCGCCGGCTATGCCGGTTGGCAGAAGGCGGTACAGCGCACGCTGGACTGGGTCGACGTCGACTAGCTGGGCCTAGGCGCCGCGCCGTACAGCTTCCGCACGCCGAGTGTGGGCTTGTGTCACGGGTTCGGTCGGGAGGCGTGACGGTAACCCACGTTCGGCGAAAAATTAGGCGTTGGTCGACTGACTAATCGACCGCGTCGTCGAGCTCGCGCTTGGTGTCGTCATCCAACTCGATGTCGGCGACCGCGGTGTTCTCCTCCAGGTGCTGCACAGACGAGGTGCCCGGGATCAGCAGCACGTTGGGCGCCACCGACAGTGTCCACGCCAGCGCGATCTGGGCGGGCGTGCGGCCGAGCTTCGACGCCTCGCGCTGTACGGCGGGGTGGCCGAGCACGGGGTTGTCGGGGGCGAAGGCCGAGCCGAGTGGAAAGAACGGCACGAACGCGATGCCGTGTTCGAGACATGTGTCGAGCAGCGGCTGAGACGTCCGGTCGACCAGGTTGTACGCGTTCTGCACGCACACAATCTCGGTGCGATCGAGCGCGATCTGCAGGTGCTCGAGGCTGATGCTGCTCAGCCCGATGCCAGCGATAAGCCCTTCGTCGCGGGCCTTGACCATAGTGGCCAGCTGGCGTTCGAACAGCCCGCGGTCCTCCACCACGGCCGGGGCATTGGGGCTCTCCCCGGCGAAGACGCGGAGATTGACTGCGGCCAGTCGGTCGGTGCCCAGCGTGCGCAGGTTCTCCTCGATCTGCTCACGGAGCTCATCGGGCTGCTGTGCCGGCACCCAGTTGGCCTGTTCGTCGCGCGCACCGCCGACCTTGCTCACCAACGCGAGGTTCTCGGGGTACGGGTGCAGTGCCTGGCGGATCAGGTCGTTGGCGACGTTCGGTCCGTAGTACTGTGCGGTGTCGATGTGGTTGATGCCCAACTCAATTGCGTGGCGCAGCACCGCAATCGCCTGATCGTGATCGCGCGGCGGACCGGACACTCCCGGTCCGGGTAGCTGCATGGCGCCAAAACCGACGCGGCCAACGGTGTACGAACCAATCGAGTAGGTATCCATAACGCAATTGTGGAGCCCGAGCGGCGCTCACCGCCGCCCAGGCTCCACAAATCGCCGGTTAGTCGGACTCGCCGAGGATCCCGTAGATCTCACGACGGGCGTTGTTGACGATGTCGACGATGCGCTCCTGCTGCTCCTCGTTGGCGGTGTACGCCGACTGTGCGACAGCGCCCATCAGCTGGGTCACCGCGGCGCGCAGGTTCACATGTCCCGGCTCGACACCTTCGGCGATCTCCTCCCACGGCGGGGTCTCGACCTTCTCCGCGGCGCCGCGGCCTTCGTCGGTCAGCTCGAAAAGCTTCTTGCTGCCTTCGCTTTCGGTGGCCGCGATCAGTCCCTCGTCGACCAGCAGCTGAAGCGTCGGGTAAACCGAGCCGGGGCTTGGCCGCCACAGGTTCTGGCTGCGCTCGGCGATCTCCTGGATCATCTCGTAGCCGTGCATCGGCCGCTCAGCTAGCAGCGTGAGAATCGCGGCGCGGACGTCGCCGCGCTTGCCGCGCCATCGTCCGCCACGGCCACGGCCGCGCGGACCAGGACCGAAGCCGAAGCCGAAACCGCCACGGGGATCGAATCCGAATTCGAAGCCGCGGCCGGGACCGAAGCCGCGATTGCCCTGGAATCCGGGGCCGGCGTCGTGCTCACGCACATGGTCACGAAGGTGTTCGCGGAACTCGCGGCGGGCCTGTCGGCGCTGCTGATGAAGGGCGCGCCGATCGCCAGGGCCGAAGCCGAAGGGGCCGGGAGGTGGGGTGAATGGGTTGGTCATGGATGTTTCCTTAACGTTCGGGGGGAAGCACCTCGCGTGCTTCCGATACGTTGACGATATATCGAAAACTATCGCGATGCAACGATTATTTCATCGAGCGTTTGTCGATCTCCCTGACCAGCCAGTTCGCCCAGTCGGCCTCCATCCCGTTCATCCGCAACCCGTGCTCGAGCGCGGCGAGGCCGTAAAAAGAACGGTCGTCGTCGGTCCAGTCGATCGAGTCGCGCAACAGTTCCAGGCGCTTGACTTCGACCTCGGCCTGCTCTGCCATCGCCAGCGCGTGGTCGCGGGCCTGCTCGGGCGGCACTTCGCCGAGCAGAAACACGCGCAGCAGTCCGGCGCTGCGAAACGGTGGATCGTCCTGCGGGTTTGTCACCCAACGCTGCAGTTCGGCACGCCCCGCATCGGTGATGCGGTACTCCTTTCGGCCGCGCGGACCGATGTCGGACACCTCGATCAGGCCGGCATCGGCGAGCTTGTTCAGTTCGCCGTACAGCTGGCTCTGCGTCGCCGGCCACACATTGGCCATCGACTTCTCGAAGTGCTTGAGCAGGTCGTAGCCGCTGCCGGGCGCCTGGGCCAGCAGGCCGAGCGCCGCAATTCGCAAACTCACGCGGTGATCGTACCTCCACTATTGACATGTCACTATCGACATGTCACAGTTGGCATATGACTGAGACCACCTCGTCCCTCATCGGCACCGGCGACTTCTTCCAGAAAGACAACTACGCGCCCGTGGCCGATGAACTGACCGAATTCGACTTGCCCGTCGACGGCGCCATTCCCGCGGAACTCGACGGGTGGTACCTGCGCAACGGGCCCAACCCGCGGCAGGCGACCGCACACTGGTTCAGCGGCGACGGCATGATCCACGGCGTTCGCATCGAGGGCGGCCGCGCCGCGTGGTACCGCAACCGCTGGGTGCGCACCGACAGCTTCAAGCAGGACTTCCCGCTCTACAACGCCGACGGCACCCGCAACCTGCGGGCCAGCGTCGCCAACACCCATGTCGTCAACCACGCGGGCAAGACGCTTGCGCTGGTCGAATCGTCGCTGCCGTACGAGATCTCAAACGACCTGGAAACGTTGGGTGCCTACGATTTCGGCGGAAAACTGGTCGATTCGATGACCGCACACCCGAAGATCTGCCCGAAGACAGGTGAGTTGCATTTCTTCGGTTACGGCAGCATCTTCGCGCCGCACGTCACCTATCACCGCGCGGATGCGAACGGCGAGCTGACCATCAACCGCCCGCTTGACGTTCCTGCGCTGACGATGATGCACGACTTCGCGCTGACCGCGGAGCACGTCGTGTTCATGGACCTGCCGGTCGTGTTCAACCTCGACGTCGCCATGGCAGGCAACCGTGACATGCCCTACCGGTGGGACGACAACTACGGTGCCCGGCTCGGCGTGATACGCCGCGACGACCCGTTCGGGAAAGTGCGCTGGTTCGAGATCGATCCGTGCTATGTCTTCCACGTTGCCAACGCTTACGACAACGGGAATTCGATTGTGCTGCAGGCGGTCCGCTATCCCGAGCTCTGGCGCGGCACGAGCGGATTCGAGACCGACGGGGTGTTGTGGAGCTGGGCCATCGATCTGAACACCGGCACGGTCGCGGAAAGACAGCTCGATGACCGCGCGGTGGAATTCCCGCGCATCGACGACCGGTTGGCCACATTGCCGGCCCGATACGCGGTTACAGTCGGCGACGGCCGTCTCGTCCGCTACGACATGACCACCGGCGATGTTGTCGAGCACACTTTCGGTACCGCGGACTCGCCGGGCGGCCCGGGCGAGGCGGTGTTCGTCCCGTCGGCATCCGGCGCCGCGGACGAGAGCAGCGGCTGGTACATCGGCTACGTCTACGACCCAACCCGCGACGGCAGCGACCTTGTCATCGTCGACGCGTCGGATTTCTCCGCACAGCCAGTTGCCAGAATCAAGCTGCCGCACCGTGTTCCGTACGGTTTTCACGGAAACTGGATAAGCGTCTAGTCAGAAGGTGTTACTCGGCTTCCGTCCGCAGCATGCCCGAACGCGAGGCAGTTTGACTTGGCCAGCGACATCGCGGGCGACGATTCGGTCCCGAACCGCGGCGCGAATCACCATGCGCGCGGTGGTTGGGGGCGCGGCTCAGTGCAGACAGACGTGGCAGGCCCGGCCACTGATGGTGGACAGTGACCGGGGCCGCGCGGGGAACTAGTCCGGCGTTGTCGCGCGCACTTTCTGGCGCAGGGCGGGGTGGTGTCCCTCGCAGAACCTGTTGGTGCACGCGCGGATCGTCACCAAATGCGTAGCGGCTTCTGACCATCCGTCCTCGATCGAGACCTGCACGACTTCAGCTGCCTCGCCGCAGATCGGACACCACGCCGCTGAATCGTTGGTGTCAATCATGGCGATAGATTGCCCAAATCGGACGGTCGTTATGCCTGACCTACGATCTTGCTCGCGATGCGGCTGCTGGCCTCTAACGGGTTGTTGCGACGAAGAAGTGCTTGCCGCATTCGGCGCACTCCCAGCGTTGCCCCGCCGCGCTTTTACTGCCGGGCATGGGGTAGGTGCCGGCACTCGCGCAGCGTGGGCATTTCGGTGACATCTGCTAACCGTAGGCCCATGGATGCAGCCCGCAACGGCCAGGTGGTGGCTCTGGCTGTCTCCGCGTCGGCCGTGTCGCGATTACGCTTCACGGCCGACGCGGTTGTGGGCCGTTAGCAGTAGTTGGTCGAACATTGAGCGTTGGGGCAGGGTGTCGTCATAATTGAGTGCCCGAAAATCGGACAGGAGCTGTTCGGCAAGCGTGCGCAATTTGATGTTGGCTTCCTGCGACCGCCACTTGAGAAGGTCGAACGCTGCGTCGGCGTCGATGCGGTACACCATCATCAAGATGCCCTTGACTTGCTCGATGACGGCCCGGTTCGCCGCGATCTCGGCGACGGCGTCGCTGATGAACGCTTCGCGATCCTCGGGCGGGAAGGTTACGTCGACATAGAAACCGTTCGTGCCGATCACTTCGCCGCCCTCGTCGCGTAAGAGTTCGGCGACCACGATGACCTCGTGGATGCGGCCCTGGACATCGATGATGCGGTGGCGGGTGCTGAACGCGCGGTGCGTTCGACGGATGTCGTCCAGTGTGGCGGCTACCTGCTCGTAGTCCTCTGGATGCTTGTGTGACAGCACCATCGCGGTTGTTGGTTTTGCGGTGCCGGGTTCATAGCCGTGCAGTTGTTCGACTTCGGGTGACCATTCCCAACGCTCGTCCTCGAAGTACAGCCGGAACCATCCGGTGGGATGCGGTTTACCTCCGGCCAGCGCCCGCTCGAGTGCAGAGTCCCCGGTGGCCATGCCCGGGAACCTATCCGATCGCGTGCACTGACTTGCTGCCTTTGTCACAAGTAGCGCCGACAGGCGGCGAACCGCCCGAAAGAGCCAACGACTTACGTGAGGTCTCGCACCAAACCCCAGCAATCGGGCCCGCCACCGGGGGAGCGGGTGGCGGACCGTCGCTCTCCAAGGATCCTCCAAGACGTTCGTCGCTTACTCATGTCACCGGCCAAACGGGGCTGGGCAGCAGTGATGGGAATCAACCATGAACCGAATCTCGCGGTTGGCAACGACGGTGCTGGTGTCGGGCGCCTTGGGGCTGGCCGGTCTTGGTACAGGTACTGCACATGCAGACCCTGGCTTCATAGAACCTATCGGGCCGTACCGCTGGTGCCCGGGGGGACCGCCCATAGCTGTCAATTGGGACTATGGTGTCTGCCACACCTACTGGATTGTCGCCCGCGGGCACGGGAACCTTGACGGAACGCCCATTGTCAGTGACGGTGCGCCCCTTGACAATATGTGGGAGGGACCCAACCCGCCGCGGGTGCCTGAAGGTCCGTGCTTCGCCATGTGGATTCCGGCCCCGTGCCCCAACGGCTAGAAGGCATCGATTGCTAGATCAGACGTGTGTCAGCACGGTTCAGTTCCCGGCGATTTGCGTCAAATGGTCGATCTGGCCGGCCGGCGCGATCAGGCGGCACCGCGCCGGCGTTCGACCTTAGAAGCCGTTGGGACGAGGCGCTTTCATAGTGGGCTGGCGTTCGCCGTCGGTGCCACCGACGGCGGCGTCGTCGTCGTGGCGGTTCCTCCGATAGTCATCGGGCTTGCGGTGACGGTCCCTGTCTGTTGCCGACCGACCGCCACGGCAGCCACCGCGCCGATGGCGACCAAGCCGCTCGCGGTCACCGCCGCAATCAGCAACTTGACACGTTGGTGCCTGATTGATTCCACTATCACCCCTCCAATCGGCCCTCGCCGCTCCCCGAAGCGACACGTCACCTTGAACCTGTTGGGCCAATAGACGTAATACGCCTACATCGCCGAGGGGACGCTGAACGCGAACGCGAGGCCCTCCCGGACCGAAGCTGTAGCGGTACCCGCCCGCTCAGTTGCCGGCGTCGACGGTTCCGGGCGAAAGCGATGTAACCGTCGTGCTCTGCCTTCCCGAGGCAGGCTTGATGGCCGATGGGACTCGGCTGGCGCCGAGCTGGTGCCCGTTCGGGCATCGCGTTGGCGGGCGGCGAACCCGAACTGTAATACGACGTTGGGATGCCGTCAGTGAGTGCCCAACTCGGGGCGTCCGCATTCTCAAAGCCTAGTTCGCTGCCGACAGAACCAACGTTATTGACCTGCTAAAACTCGCACAGTCAACTCACATCAACTTTGCCAAACATGCTGGAACGGTTTTCACGGAAACTGGATCGCCTGCTGAGTAACGTGTCCGGCCATGGCGGTGAAATGGCTGGACCTACCTGAGGATCACGACTACGACGCTGCGGCGGCGTATCTCAGCATGTTGGCGGAGAAGGACGTCGTCGACAAGACGGTGGCGGCGCTGAAGGCCGCTAAACCGGTAAATCAGAAGGCCAAGGACATTTTGCGCGCCGCCGGACTGCAGCTGTTGCCGGAGACCAACGCGCACGTCCGGTCGGATCTGGTGAAGATCAGCGACGCCGAGAAGCTCTCGCCGATCCTGCTGGTGCGTGGCAGTGCGGTCGGCGGTTATCCATTGCAGATCGCCGACGGCTATCACCGGGTGTGCGCCAGCTATCTGACCGACGAAAACACCAGCATCCCTTGCCATTTGGTGTCCTGGCAGTAGTCCGCCGAGATGGCTGGGTTCGGCTTCGAAACGCTGGCGCTGGTTGCCATCATCGGCATGGCGGGGCCGCTGCTGGCGTCGATACCGCGCTTCGGGATCCCGGTGATCATCGGCGAGTTGCTCGCCGGGCTGCTGGTCGGAAAGACCGGCTTCGGCATCGTCGACCACACGGATCCGACCTTCACGCTGCTGGCTAACATCGGGTTCGCGTTGGTGATGTTCGTCGTCGGCACGCATGTCCCGGTGCGGGACAAGACGTTGCGCTCGCAGATCCCGAAGGCCTTGCTCAGGGCGGTCGCCGTCGGAGCGGTGGCGGCGGTCCTGGGAGTGGTGCTGGCGGAGGTGTTCGGCACCGGACATGCAGCGGTGTACGCCGTGCTGATGGCCTCGTCCTCGGCGGCGCTTGCCCTCCCGGTGATCGACTCGCTGGGGCTTGACGGTCCGCCGGTGCTGTCGGTGACGACACAGATCGCGATCGCTGATGCCGCGTCGATTATGTTGCTGCCCTTGGTGATCAACCCCGGCCAGGCGCCGCGAGCCGGACTCGGCGCCGTGGCGGTCGCGGGCGTCGCGGTGGTGTTCTACTTTCTGCTGCGCATCGTCAACCGGCGTGGCTGGCGTAGGCGGCTGCACCGCTATTCACGCAAGCACCTGCTTGCACTGGAACTACGGGTGAGCCTGATCTGTCTGTTCATCTTGTGCGCATTGGCGGTCACCACGCACGTCTCGATCATGCTCGCCGGTTTCGCACTGGGCCTGGCCATTTCGGGCGTCGGCGAACCGCGCCGCTTGGCGCGCCAGCTGTTCGGCATCACCGAAGGGTTCTTCGGCCCACTGTTCTTCGTCTGGCTGGGCGCGTCGCTCCAAGTCCGTGAGCTCGGACAGCATCCTGCGCTGATCCTGCTCGGCCTCGGCCTCGGCGTGGGTGCCCTGCTCGCCCACGGCATCGGCCGGTTGTTCGGTCAGCCGCTGACGCTCGCGGTGCTGTCGGCCGCACAGCTGGGGGTGCCGGTCGCCGCCGCGACGCTAGGTACCGAACAGCATCTGCTTGCTCCTGGTGAGCCCTCCGCGTTGATGCTCGGCGCGCTGGTAACCGTGGCGACCACGTCGATCGCCGGAGTGCTGGCGGCTCGTCGTCAGAGCGCAGACGAGTCCAAGGCCCCATCCGGATAGGCGGCGTTGGCACGGTACGTGTTCGGGCTGACCCCGTAGGCCCGCTTGAATGCGCTGCTCAACGCGAACGGGGTGCTGTAGCCGACCTGCCTGGCCACCGCGGCGATGGTGGACTGACTGGTCCGCAACAGATCGGCGGCGAGCGCCAGCCGCCAGTTGGTCAGGAATGCGATCGGTGGTTCGCCGACTTGTTCGGTGAACCTGCTGGCGAATACGGCCCGCGAACTTCCCACGGCCGCAGCGAGGTTCGCGACCGTCCACGGGTGGTCGGGGTTGTTGTAGATCAGCTTCAGTGCCGGGCCGACCACCGGGTCGTGTTCGGCGTGCCACCAGGTTGGGGCGTTCTCGTCGCGGTCGAACCAGGTGCGCAGTACGGCGATCAACAGCAGATCGAGCAATCGGTCGAGGTACGCCTCCTGGCCGGGACCCTCGTGGCCGGCTTCCGCGGCAAGCAGATTCACCAGCGGCGTGTCCCATTCGTCGGTGTGAAGTATCAGCACGGGGGGCAACGCGTCGAGCAGCCGCGTGCTGACCTCGCTGCGGCCCTCATAGGCGCAGATCACCGAGCGCGTCGCGCCTGACTGGCTGTTTCCCCACGTGCGCACCCCGAGGGACATCTCGAAACGGAGGTCGTCGCCGGACAGCGTGGTGCAACGCTGGCCCGGATGGATGACGACCATCGGCTTGGTGGCGGGGTCGTCGGCGAAGACGTAGTGCTCGGTTCCGCGGGTCAGCGCGACGTCGCCGGGTCCCAGCCAGACAGTCCCGCTGCTCTCGCCGACGATCGCGGCGCGGCCGTGGGTCTGGCAGATAAGGGTCAGCGGCGCCTCGTCCTTGATGCTCATCGACCACGGCGGGTCCATCATCATCCGCAACACGAATGCACCTCGCGCTCGCACACCGTCGAGCAGGCCGACCACGGCGTCCACGCCGGCAGCCTAACGCGTGTGTATCTGATAGGCGGCTAGAAAAACCCGGACGCCTGCGCGGACATGGCTGCCGACGTCGACGGATGCCAGGACATCCGGCCCGCCGCAGAACAAGGCCTGATCGATGCACCGTCCGACTACCAGGAATGCGAAATGTTCTGCGGCATCGGCAGGTTCGGGCACGCGAAGAAGGCCGCGGTCATGCAGCACGGAGAAGCATTCGGCGAATGCGGCGAGCGTGCGGGCGGGTGCCTGGTCGTAGTAGAGCTGGGCCATCTCGGGCACCCGGTTGGCCTCGCCGACGACCAGTCGCCGCAATTGCACGACCGGCTCTTGCAGGACCGCACGCAGGTAGTCGGCGGCCAATGCGGTCAGGTCGGCCTCGAGGTGTGCGGTATCGGCGAGTGCCCTGATCCGCTTCAGGAACGGCGTCACCGTGCTGTCCAGAGCGTGGTTCACGATCGCGAGCAGCAGCTCGTGCTTGTCGCCGAAATGCTTGTAGACGGTCTGTTTGGAGACCTCAGCCGATGCGGCGATCTGGTCGACGCTGGTGCCCTGGTAGCCGTTGCTCAGGAACAGGTCTCGGCCTGCCGACAGGATGGTCTGGCGCTTGCGCGCCGAACGTCCGAGCGCCTGGGTCATGCCGCCTCCCCACTTCAGTACTGGACAGTCTAGTTCCGACATCGCTAGAGTACTGGACAGTCTAGTTTGATTTCAGCGAGAGGTGTGTCATGACTACGACCGATTGCCCGCCGCTGCCGGTGCGGATCACCAAGTCGCTGCTGGGCTACGGCGTCGTCGCCGGGCCCATCTACGTGCTGGCGGTTGCGGGCCAGATGGCCGTGCGCGACGGGTTCGATCCGACCCGGCATGCGGCCAGTCAGCTCGCGAACGGGGAGTTCCGCTGGATCCAGGTCGCGACCTTCCTGGTCACCGGCACGATGACGATCGCCGCGGCTGTGGGCGTGCGGCGTGCCCTCGGACCGGGCCGTCTGTCGGCGTGGGCCGCTGGCCTGCTCGGGGCATACGGCGCCGGTCTCGTCGCTGCGGGGATCTTCCGGGCCGACCCGTCGGACGGGTTTCCACCGGGTACCCGGCCAGGGATGGGCGCGGTCAGCTGGCACGGCCTGGCCCATTTCGGGGTGGCGGGCATCGCTTTCGCTTGCCTGGTCGCGGCGTGCTTCGTGCTCGGTGCCTGGTTCGCCCGCGCCGGGCGGGGTTCGTGGGCGTGGTTCTCCCGCATCACCGGTGTGGTGTTCGCGGGCAGCTTCCTGACGCTGTCGTCCGGATCCGGCGGAGCGACAGCGATTCTGGTGTTCACCGCGGCCGTGGTGCTGGTGTGGGCCTGGCTGACAGCGGTGTCGGTCAAGCTCTACCGAGGTGGGGCGTCGGTGTAGACGCACGCGTATGCAGTCGGGACGGTCAACGATGGAGCGTCTCCGCCGTCCCCGGTTGACTCCTGGACATGAACACAAGCCCGTTCGTCGTCCTGACCTCCCTCGCCGCCCTCACAAGTGCCGCAGCCGGCGGAATGATGTACGTCTTCTCCACATTCGTGATGCGCGGTCTGGACCGCACGGGTCCGATCGATGCCATCACCGCCATGCGCGGCATCAACGCCGAAGCCAATGCCAATCCCGTGTTTCTCCTGGGGTACTTCGGTGCGACGATGCTGGCCCTGGTAGTCGGTGTGATCGCCGTGGTGCAGCTGAATCAGCCCGGTAGCTGGTGGGTTCTGATCGGCGCGATCTTCGGAATCGTCGGCGCGATGATCACCGTGATTTTCAACGTCCCACTGAACAATCGCCTCGATACCGTGAACCCCGACGGCCTGTCCATGGCCGACGCCGCCCGCGATTGGCAGGCGTACTTCTCGACCTGGACCGCATGGAATCACGCGCGCACGGTCACCAGCTTCGTCGGAGCCACGTTGATGCTGGTCGGCCTGCGCTATCGCTGATGGGGTGAACCGTCATGCACCCCCGCCGCGTACCTAAGGTATGACCATCGGCGGACCGCGGGAGGTCGCGATGACGGAACGCATGATGCGCGGTGGCGTCCGGCTGGGCGGGGTCAACAAAACCTACGGCGAGGGTGCTGGGGCTGTGCACGCGCTGCGGGATGTCGATCTGGACATCCCTGCGGGCACGTTGATGGCGATACTGGGGCCGAGCGGGTCGGGCAAGACCACGCTGCTCAACGTCATCGGTGGTATCGAGTCGGCCACGTCCGGGACGATTGTGGTTGCCGGGCGGGATATTTCAGGACGCCCGCCGCGCGATCTGGGTGCCTTCCGGCGTGCACACGTCGGCTTTGTGTTCCAGTTCTTCAATCTCGTTCCCACGCTCACCGCATACGAGAACGTGCAGGTGGTGATCGAGCTGACAGGACGGGGTGATCGCAGCCGCGTCATGGATCTGCTTGCCGTGGTGGGCTTGTCGGATCGTGCCGATCATTTCCCAGCCCAACTGTCGGGTGGAGAACAGCAGCGGGTCTCGATCGCCCGAGCGCTGGCCACCGACCCCGACCTGTTGCTGGCCGACGAACCGGCAGGCGCGTTGGATGTCGCGACGGGGCGTCGCGTTCTGGAGTTGCTGCAACAGACCAGCCGTGCCGGACGCGGCGTGATCATGGTGACGCACAACGAGGCCACGGCCGAGATCGCAAACCACGTCGTGCGGATGCGCGACGGCGCCATCGTGTCCACCGACCGAAACGACGCGCCGGCCGACGCCGCAACGATCCAGTGGTGACCCGCCGTGAGTAGGAGTGCCCTGCAGAAGAAGGCCCTGCGCGACCTGCGAAGGCGGCTGCCACAGGTTGCCGCGATCGGCGCGACGGTGATGCTCGGGGTGCTGTTGTTCGTCGCAAGCTACGATTCCTTTCGCAACGTGCAGGCGTCCTACGACCGCACCTACGTCAGAACACATTTCGCCGATTGGACCGTGACAGGCGGCGACCCGGAAGCGATCGCTGCCGCGGTCCGCGGCGCCGCCGGTGTCGAAGCTGTCGCGACCCGCACGCAAGCCGATCAACCGATGATGATCGGCGATACCAAACTCGTCGGCCGCGTCGTCGGCATGCCGGCAGGCGGCGAGATCAACCAAATCGACCTCGTCGCAGGACAACTACCCGATTTCACACACCCCGGCCAGGCTGTCGTCGAACGCCACACCGCCGACACCTTCGGTCTCGCCGCGGGCCGGCGCGTGCAGGTGTTCGACGGCACCGCGTGGCACGACGTGACCATCTCGGGCGTCGCGGAATCACCCGAATACCTCTGGCCCGCGCGGAACCGTCAAGACGTCCTCGGCGACCCCCACGCGTTCGCCGTGCTGTTCGCACCCGAGCCGCTCGCCCGCGCATTGTCGGCGCGTACGAGGCCAAACCAGATATTGGTCGAGATGTCAGGCGTTGCAACGCAATCCGACCGGGACCGGGTGTTCCAGCGGCTCCGTGGAGCCGGCGCCGCGGACGTCCAGGACCGCGGCGATCAGCCATCCAATGCCTCACTTCGGCAGAACTTCAACGGGTTTCGTGCCATGGCGATCGGGTTTCCTGCGATGTTCCTATCGGCCGCAGCGATCGCAGAATACGTGTTGATCACCCGCCTCATCCACACCGAACGACCGGTCATCGGCACGCTGCTTGCCCTCGGTGCCCGACGAAGCAGGGTCGTCCGGCACTACCTGTGGTACGGCGCGGTCGTCGCCGCCGTGGCCGCACTTGCCGGGGTGCTCGTCGGGGGAGCGGCGACGTCGGCTTACACCCACGCCTACGCGGCCATCCTGAGGCTCCCCGATACCGTGATCGAGCACCGAATCCCCACCGCCGTCATCGGTTTCGTCCTCGGGCTAGCCGCAGGGGTGGTCGGTGGGCTCGCGCCCGCGATCGCCGCCGCCCGATCCACGCCCGCGGAGGCGATGCGCGGCGATGCTGTTCACCCGATACGAAGAGGTCCGCTGACCCGGCGCTCCGTCCGATGGACGCGGATCCCCGTCGTGGTACGGATGGCGCTACGTTCCCTGAGCCGGAGCCGACGCCGCACCGCCGCCACCATGATCGCAGGCGTGCTCGCACTCGTGCTGATCCTCGCCTCGGCGGGCATGCTCACCAGCGTGCGCGCGATGCTCGACATCGAATTCGGCCGGGTCCAACGTCAGGATGCCAGCGTGGTAGTCACGCCGGGAGCGAACGATGTTGCCGCACAGTTGCAATCGCTTCCCGGCGTGGCCGTCGTCGAGCCGGCAACCATCACACGGGTTACCGTCGCTGCGAACGGGCACACGTACCCGACGTCACTCACCGGCCTCGAACCCGCCACGGTCATGCACGGATTCCGCAACCCAGCCGGGACACTGTCAGCCGACGGTGTGCTCGCCGGCGCCGCACTCGCGGACAAGCTCGGCGTGCGCGTGGGTGACGACGTGACCGTCATCCCCGCGACCGGATCGGCCCGGGAGGTTCGCCTGACAGGGTTGGTGGACGAACCGCTGGGCACCGCGCTTTACGCGACGAACGCGGTTGCTCAGTCGATCACCGACGCCGGACCCGACGGGTACTTGCTTCGCTTCGACAAGGACGCCGACCGTGATCGAGTGCGTGCCGCGGCCACCGGCCTCACCGGCGTCGTCGCGTATACCGACTCGCGGGCGGTCGAGAAGCAGATCGAGAGCTACCTCGTCATCTTCTGGGTGTTCGCGGGCGCCGCGCTGGTGCTGGGCGCACTGCTTGCGTCCACCGTCATATACGTCACGATGACCGTCAACCTGGCCGAACGGGAGGGCGAACTCGCCACCCTGCGTGCGACCGGCGCACCGATCCGCCGACTCACCGCAACGGTGGCCATCGAGAATCTCGCCGCGACCCTGCTCGCCGTCCCGATCGGCCTCGCCGCAGGCGTCGGCGTTGGATGGCTGTTCCTGCGCTCGTTCAACAACGACCTGTTCAACCTCCACCTGTCCGTCGGCCCGCTGGTATTGATCCTCGCGACTGTGGCCGTCACTGCGGCCGCCGCTCTCTCGCAGCTGCCTGCGGCCCGGCTGATCAAACGGATCGACGTCGCCAGGGTTGTCAGGGACCGGTCGCAGTAGACGCGGTCGTGCCCAGCACCCGCGGGTAGGCGCGCACGATGTTCGCCCACGCGAGTTTGAACCATGGCGTGAAGGACTCGGGCGCGCGAGCGATCTCGGCTTGCAGTGCCTGCGGCGTGATGTAGCGCCAGGCCGCGACCTCGTTGACGTT
>Ga0134122_10001157_pt1 | contig 18859 bp, 17 predicted proteins | sample KB302_FD_96461 | JGI IMG/M metagenome (GOLD analysis project Ga0134122, IMG submission 96461) | Terrestrial soil microbial communities without Nitrogen fertilizer from Kellogg Biological Station, Michigan, USA - KB3-0-2 | ecosystem: Environmental > Terrestrial > Soil > Unclassified ... | reverse complement strand
TTGCCCCCCTGAAGGGGGAAGCCGCCTCCTGAGGGATCGAAAGACCGGCAGCCTTACCATGTGAGGCTGCGGTCATAGGGGCGTTTCAAAATAGGACACTACCCAATAAAGCACCACTGCCGGGTAGTAGCTCATTTTGGACCAGAATCAGGGGTTTCCGCCGGTATACATGTTTAAGGCCGGGTCAAAATGAGCCACTACCGACGCCGGGGTACAGGGCTGAAGACGCCGGGTAGGCTGAGCGTACCCCCTAGATCTACGCTGGAGACGCCGGGGTAGGCCAAGCGTACCCCTCAGATCTACGCTGGAGACCCCACTCGCAACAGGCCGCTCATTGCGGAGCCCGGAGGGCGGCATACTCATAGCCGCGGGCGTCAGCCCGGGGAACGCGGCGCCAAAACACAGATCAGCCCTGTCAAGGGCCGCATCCGCGAGCGCAGGCCTCCCCGCCGGCTCCGGAGGAGCCGCATTTGAACAGCCCGGCGGGTGCCGGGCGTGAACCGCCTCGGCACCCATGGCCGCTGGGCGTTCGCCGAGCTCAGCGAGTTTTACCAGATCCGGGCTGATTTCAAGGCCAAGGTCGAAGGCGATCTCCACAGGATGATTGCGAAAGCGATACAGCCATGACAAAAGCGCTCTCTCTCCCGGACTACCCGACATTCCTCGCGACGCTGAAGGCACGCATTCTCCATGCGCGCACCTCCGCCGCACGGGAGGTGAACCGTGAATTGGTCCTGCTCTATTGGGACATCGGGCAAGGCATCGTGGAGAAACAGCGGACGGCGGGGTGGGGAGATGCCGTGGTGGAACGTCTCGCCGCCGACCTACGGGCCGAGTTTCCCGACATGCGCGGATTTTCGCCACGGAATATCTGGGATATGCGTCGGTTCTATGCCGCATGCGCGGATTCTCTTTTTCTGGCACAGCTTGTTTCAGGCAGAGTGGCCGATCCGAAGTCTAAAATTCTGCGACAAGCTGCCGCAGAATTACAAACAGGGGTCGAAGCGCCGCTGCTATCATCTCAAGAACACCGGCAAGGGTAACCTCTTCGTTATCTTCGGAGAGCCGGACATCACTCTCCTTACCGAGACGGACGGCAAGTTGCGCGTGAAGGTGAACGGCGTGGACGTCTTCAAACCTCAAACCGGCGAAGTCGTCAGCGACGGCGCCGACGGCATTGCCTGCTGGTTTCATCGATACCGACTACAACGAAGAGAGCTTCTTCGTCCGCCACGCCTATTTTCTCGGCGCCAACGACCCCTATAGCGCCCTGAAGACGACGCTGAAGGCGGAGATCGACCCGGAGGCCTGGGCCACCCTGAATAGTGACACCTCACGCCCGTTCGACAAACCGAAGAATGGCCGCATCGCCGTGAAGGTGATCAACCACCTGGGCGACGAGGTGATGAAGGTTTTTAAGGTATGAGCGACTCTAGGAAGGGCATCAATATACGTGACTCAGTAGCTGACTCAGTTTAGCCATGACGCAAAAACTGCCGCCGCAGTGCTCGACTCAGGGTACAATGAAAACGCCCCAGGAGCGCTACCTCCTGAGGCGAGATGCTGCATTTCCTCCAGCCCTTCCGCCGACTAGTGAATTCGATTCAGGGGCTTCAACTAGGACGGCGGACCTTCTCCCTATCGCCGGATCGCTCAGGCCGCGCCGGAGTCATGGCTACTTTTTTCATACACACCACCTCCTCGCCTTCAGTTTGTGGAGGTTATCCGATCAACTCGGTAACGAATTCGCAGCCGCGCCGGATGACGACTTCACGGGGTCCCTTAACTGGCGGCGATGGTGGCTTAGGGATGATCTTGTCGATTTCAATTCTGATTATGAGCGTCACTGTCGAGCTCCCTTCTGGCTCGGTAACTTCGTTCTTGTAAGTGACGCTCCGGGAGGCTACGCTAGGCTTGCAGTGGGGACACTGTGCGCGAAGGTCTTCAGGCCGGAGCGCGGGGCCAATCCTGAATCCGGGTTCGGGTGTTCACGCACCCGTTCCCGGAGCCCCATTGGCTCGCAACTCACCAATTTCAGTTTTGGTTCGGAGGTCGAGGCAAGATCGGTAAGAAGTGGAGGAGGTGCATCTTCTAGGGGCTCCTAACCTCACTCAAGGTGCTACCGCCTCCACTCTTAGGCCCGGATTGCCGCTAGCTTTCCGGGCCGTTTTGTAGAGGCGCCCTACCACTCTCAGGCTGTCAATCCAGATCGAAGGTTTCGATCATTGCAGCGAGCGCCAGGATAGCAGATCTGGGGCAGCTTAACAATGGTCTAGCCCATAAAGCCGGCGGGCCGGCTGGGGCGCCGTCGCGGCTAGCGCAGGGTTGCGGGTAAGATGTTCTAGATAAAGAGCTTACGGCCATCTGGCGGTGAGGTGGCTTGCCTTGCAAAACAACAAATCAAAATTACTGGCATGCCGGTAGAGTTTCATAACGAGAATTCCTGATTCTGGGTTATCTGATTCCGAATCTAACTCGATGAGAGAAACAAGCACCAAACACTTAATCGGAGACAAACTCAGAATTGCCCGCTTAGGTTCCGATAGCTAGCAATCGAGAAACGATACTGGTATCAGCTCGGAAACGGTATCGAGCAAACTCTGCGGTACAGGGATTAGTAGCTCCGCTTCTCTAAGCGATTCCAGGCGTTACAAGCCGAGGTATTTCCTCAGTGCGCGGCGAATAATTTCAGATTGTGAGCATCGCTCCTTTTCGGCGCGCTCGGAAAGTGCTCGCTCCTCGTCGTCGTAAAGATAAGACGTGACACGACTTAGCCCGCCTCGGGTGGTGTATTTCTGGCGCTTCCCCTTCGGCTCCTGAGAGGCGCGATCTCGTGATTTGGATTCAACGGCTCTCGATTCGGAATCAGCCATGGCCAGACTCTAGACAAACGCCACGCCTCCGGTATAGCTTCACCGTGAATCCACCGTAGATTCACAGTTTAACTCGGAGAGGAGGTGCCAGCGAGGAGCGGAATGGAGAAAGCAGAGGAATAGGACCGGGCTGCCCAGGGACGGCGTTGCTAGCGTTTGGCTCCCTGGGCAACCCGAGTTACTTCTAACGTCCTGATTATAGGGGAATTAGCTCATGGAACGCAAGAGCGTAGTCCAGGAGGTACAGGAGGAGTGCGCCCCCAAGGATGGCAGGCGCGATGAATTCGGATTCAGGGTGCAACGGGCGCTCTGGCCGATGGTCGGCACCCTACAGGAGGTCGAGGATGCGCTGGACGCCTTCCTCGCCATAGCGCCGGAATCGCCAGAGGAAGAACGGGCTGATCCCGCGGACTTCCTGTTCGAGGTGGAGGGAGCCATGGCGGTTTTCCTGTGTGACTACCTGCGGCCGACCATCGAGGGACTCAAGCGGCTGGCCGTCCTGACTCCCGTGGACGTGGCACGGCACCAGAGGACAATCCAGCTAAGGGCGGTAAACTAGGATGGCGGGGCGGGTTGGAGGACTTCCCGCCCGCCCCGTTCTCCGCTTATGCAGAAATCTGCATAGGGCGCGCTACTGAGCCAAGTATATTGTTGCCCTAGGAAGGTTTGGATCGGTGCGGCGGTGCGGCGCCCGGCGCCCGATAGGTGCCACCCGAATCCCAAGATACTGAGCGTAGAGAAGATAGCCCTCTTCGGCCGCCCTTTCAGGGCTTGAGGTTCACCTCTCGCGCTACCCGGGGCTGCCGCCCCGGGCTCTTCAAATGCGGCCCTCTTCGGGGCCGATCTCTTCGCGAAGATCTTCGGTCCGGCGGTGCAGGGCGCGCCTCCGCTACTCGAGCTTCGGGGGGAGGATATGTATCGCGCTCCGGTCTCGATTGACGCGGATCGAGCCGTGTCGTAGCTTCGGCCCCTCGGAACCCTCATGGTGCGTCGAAAAGCCGATTCTCCTCGCTCGTCTCGCCGGTTGATCTTTCCGCGACGTCCGGCCCGGGAGACGGGCCCCCTGTGGAAAGCCATGCAGGGCGGCGAGCTGAGGTGGGCTGAAGGTGAGATCGAGAGGATCGAACGGGCGGCGACCGACGAGATCGTGGCGGAGTACGAAGCGGAACAGACCCCGTCGGGGTACCTGAGGTTGCTGCGGAAGCTGGGGTTTCAGGTCACGCAGCCGAGCGTCCGCCGCGATCCGCGGGAGCCGGGAGCCGTGCCGGCCGGGGAGGGCGAACCCGTCCGCTCGTGGATGGACAGGGCGGACGAGTCGCCGTTCCGGAAGGTCCAGGGCCTGATTCTGACGGTGATCACGGTCGAGCCGACCCTGATCTTGATGACCACCAAGAAGGGCGCCGGACCGGCGGTAGGGGCGGCGATCGACGGCTTGGATTGGTGGGATGTCCTCCTCGGCACGTCCGCCAGCCCCGACACGGTCCTGCTGGTCACCGAGAATCGGTCCCTGCAGGATCAGGTGATGCACCGGCTGCAGTTCTTCCACGGCCGGTACGGGGCGGCTGGCGAAATCGAACGGCGGCCCTTCCACGAATAGCGGTCTGAGAGGGGTGATTTCCCTCTTGGGCGGGCAATCTGCATTTCGCTTAACCTCTTGGGAGTGGGTCAGTCTTGGTGTCGTGCGCCGGGAGGGCGTCTACAGGTCGCCTTGTCCCGCCTCGCCGGGGCCATGCCTTGCCTGCCGTGCCCTTCCGCCTGCCAGAGCTGCTGCCGGAACAGGTGGGCCCCGCCGTGCGACGGATGCCTCAGGGCCAGGGCCTTTACGCCGAGGGTTGCGAGCGCCGCCTGGGCTGTGCGGCCCACGGCGAGCACGCGGGCGCCGTCGATCTCCGCCAGGAGCCGCTCCAGCACGTGCAGGTTCGCCGCCACCAGGCTCCGCTCCGGCGTGCGGTTGCTGAGCGGTCCCTTGGCGCCGTGGGGATGCCAGGGGAAGGTGTTCCACACCAGCGCTCCCCGGGCCTGGCCGCCGAGAGCGCCCCAGACGACGCTGCCGGAGGGTTCCAGCCAGAGAATCGGATTGCGGCTCGTGGCCCGGAAGGGCGGGCCTGCCCACGGCAACCGCCGCTCCTCCGGCCCGGCGAGCTGCCGCTCGCTGGTGAAGGCGATCCCGGAGAACCGTCCCCCACGGAAGCCCAGCGCCTCCCCGAGGAGCACTACTCGGGGCACGCCCACGCGCTCCATGTAGGTCTCGAGATTCTCCCGCCGCCGCCGTGCGGCGGCGGGACCGTCCAGCTCGGGAACCGCTTCGCGATAGGGATTCACCACGCCGGGGGCGTCGCCGCGGGGTCCGCGGTAGAGCAGGCGGAGGACGGCGGAGAGGTCCATCGGGCGCCTCACTCTACGATTCGGCTCGGGCGGCGGGCAAATCGGCTACGGCGCCGTCTTTGTCCCCGCCTTCACCTGCTCCACCCATCCCTTGACGCTCTTCTCCAGCAGATCGAGCGGCAGGGCGCCGTCGCCCAGCACGCGGTCATGGAAGGCGCGGAGGTCGAACTTTGGTCCCAGCTCCTTCTCGGCATAGGCCCGCAGCTCCTCGAGCTTGAGCTCGCCGATCTTGTAGGCCAGGGCCTGGCCGGGCCAGTCGATGTAGCGGTCCACCTCGACCTCGATGTCAGCCTCGGCCATGCCGCCGGCGTTGGCCTTGAAGTAGTCGACCGCCTGCTGGCGAGTCCAGCCCATGGCGTGCATGCCGGTGTCCACCACCAGGCGGACGGCCCGCCACATCTCGTAGGTGAGCTGGCCGAACCTGGAGTAGGGGTCCTTGTAGAGGCCGACCTCGGCGCCCAGGCTCTCGGCGTAGAGGCCCCACCCCTCGGCGTAGGCCGTGTAGCTGTCGTATTTGCGCCACTCGGGGAGGTTCTCGAGCTCCTGGGCGAGCGCGATCTGCACGTGGTGGCCCGGCACGGCCTCGTGGGCGGTCAACACCTCCATCTCCCACTTCGGGCGCGTCTTCAGGTCGTAGGTGTTGACGTAGAAGTAGCCGGGCTGCCCGCGGGCGGCCGAGCCCATCTGGTAGTAGGCGGTCGTCCGCGACTTTTCGATGTACGGAGGCACGGGGATGACCCCGTAGGGAAGGCGCGGCAGCTTGCCGAACAGCTTCACCAGCTCGGGGTCGATGCGCTTGGCGATGTCGCGGTAGCCGGCCAGCAGCTCCTCGGGCTTGTCGTAGAAGAACCGCGGATCGGTGCGCAGGAAGTGGAGGAAGTCCGCGAAGCTCCCTTTGAAATCCGTCGAGGCGATCACCTCGTCCATCAGCTTGCGGATCCGTGCGACCTCGGCGAGGCCGATCTCGTGGATTTCCTCGGGCGTCAGGTCGGTCGTCGTCTGCCCGCGGACGGCGAAGGCGTACCAGGCCTTGCCGTCCGGCAGGTCGCTCATGGCGATGGACTCGCGGGCCGCCGGCACGTAGGTGTCCGCGAGATAGCTCTGCAGTTTGCGGAACGCCGGGGCAACCTGCTCGCGGAAGGCCTGGACCGCCGCGCTCTTGAGCCGCTCTTGCTCCGAAGCAGGGATCGCGGACGGGAACTTCTGGAAGGCGCGCAGCATCGGGCTCGTCATCGGATCGTCGACGAGCAGGTAGCCGACCTGCTCTGGAACGTTGCGCAAGGTGACGCGGGGCGGCGTGATCCCTTCTTTCAATCCTTTTTCGAGGATGGCGATCGTCTGGTCGATGATCGTGGGGATGCCGCGCAGGCGGACGAGGACGTCTTCATAGTCCTGAACGGTGCGGGCGGTAACGGCCGCCAGGACCTGCGGAATGTCCTGCTGCACGCCGCCCACCTGGCTCACCGCCAGGTACTCGCCGTTGAACCGTTGCGCCTCGACCCTCCGCTCCCATCGGCGGCGGGCCAGATCGTAGTTGACCTGTTCCGAGGGCTTGAGCTGCGAGCGGTCGATCGACAGCAGCGCCGCCAAGGCCTTATGGGCCGTGGCGCGGCGAAAATCGATCGCCTCGAAGGAGTAGTCGGTCCAGCGGTCGTTCAGGCCAGGGTAGCCGGAGTAGGTGGCGAGCTCGGGAGAGGAGCGCATCGTGTACTCCTGGCTGAGGTCGAACTGCTCCTGCAACCGTTCGCTATCGCTCCTCTGCCCTTTGGTGGCGGGGACCTGCTCGAGCTTCCGAGCGAGCTCGAGCAGGTCCGGCGACACCGCCGCCCGGGCAACGGTGGCGGTCAGCAGGAGCGCGGCGAAAGCAGGCATCGGCTTTCTCATCTCTACGTCCTTTCGCGGGGTGGAACCGATTCGCACCAGCTATGATAGATTGATCTCATAGGTATCTGCACGGAAAATGAGGAGGTCGGTGAAGATGGTGCACTCGCGGTACGGACGAGGAGCCTCAGGCCTCATGCTGGTCCTGTTCTTGCTCTCCTGCGGCGCGGCGGCGCGAGCGCAGGAGGGTAGTCTGAGGGTCGCCGACTTCGAAGGTGGGAAGGCGGAAACGGTGTCCGGGCTGGCCCTCGCCGTCATCGCTGATGAACAGTTGGGTGGCCTCAGCGAGGCGCGCCTGACCGTCAGCCATCCCGGGGCCAACTCTACGAAGGCCGCCCTTCATATCTCTTTCCACATGGCGGACGGCTTCCAATATCCGTTCTCCGGAGCCTGGGCCTTCCTCGGCGCTGAGGGCCTGGCGGCCGATCTGTCCGCGTACCGAGGCCTGCGCTTCTACGCCCGGAGCGAAGGCGGAGCTTTCGCCGCCGGTGCCGGGCAGTTCTCGGGCGGCCAGGCGACGCGCTCCATGGCCGTTTTCGAGGCCAAGCCGGAGTGGACCCTGGTCGAGGTGCCCTTCGACAAGCTCCAGCGCGTCCCCCCCGCCGGGGCGGCGTCGCCGTTCGTTCCCAAGGACGTGACCTCGATCGGATTCAGCGTGTCGTCGCGCCTGCGGGGCGATTTCGCGCTGGAGATCGATGAGCTGGAGCTCTACAAATGAAGGAGAGATCCATGCGGCTCGCGCTCGGCAAGCGCCTCCTCCCGGCGCTTTCACTGCTCCTCGCCGCGGCTCCGGCCGCGGCGCAGTCTCCGGTGCAGAAGGTCCAGCTTCTCGCCGCCGGCCCGCTGGCCTCGCTCTCCTGGCACTCCCTCGCCGCCGACCCCCAGGGTGACGTGCTGCATCCCCGGCTGCCCGAGGCCAAGGAGCTGTCGTACGCGATCGATTCCAAAACCGGCCTGGTCTGGTTCAAGGTCAGTGTGTATGAGCCTCTCCCCGAGCATTGGTTCGGGATCAACGTTGCCATCGACGACGACGGCAACCCGGACAACGGCTTGCCCTGGTGGGGCACCAACAAATTCAAGCTCGATCACCTGGCGAGCGCCTACCTTTTCGAGGCTGAAGGCTACTGGCAGGGAGTCGCCGGCGTCGCCGACAGCGTTGCCGCCGGACGCATGGTCTTCACCAACCTCAGCCGTGACGTCAAGGTTGCGCTCGACCGTGAGCAGCGGGCGATCCTCCTGGGGATCCCCCGGTCGGCGCTGGGCACGGCCTCGGCCCTCCGCGTCATCGCCACGGTCGGCTCGATGCTCGTCAACAACGACGACGTGCCGAACGAAGGCGCCGTCACAGTCAAATTGGCGCCTTAGCCCTATTCGACGCGAAGCGCCCTGATGGGGTCGATCCTGGCCGCTCGCCGGCTCGGCAGCCAGGCTCCCAAGCTGGCGACGACACCCACGCCGACGGCGCCGCCCAACAGCACCCACGGATCGGTGGCGGACACGCCATAGATCAGGCTGGCGAGCCCGCGGCCGAGCATCCAGGCGCCGAGGAGCCCCAAGACCACCCCTGCCGCGACGGCTCGCACCGACTGCCCCACCACCAGCCGCACCACGTCGTCGCGCCGCGCTCCCATCGCCATGCGAATGCCGATCTCCCTCGCCTGCCGGCTCACCGAGAAGGTCACCACGCTGTAGACGCCGAGGACGGTCAGGCCGACTGCCGCCGCGGCGAAGAACACCATCAAGGTCGTCAGCAGGGAGCGGTCGCGCCAAGTGTATTCCACCCGCTCTTCCATGCTTCCCAGGGACTCCACCGGCAGCTCCGGATCGAGGGTCCAGAGCTGCCGGCGGAACTCCGGTGCGAACGCCAATGGATCCCCGGCGGTCCGCACCACCACCCCCATGCCGCTGAACGGTATGCTGGCGAACGGCAGATAGAACTCGGGCCTCGGATCCTCCAGCAGCCCATAGTGGTAGACGTCCCCCGCCACGCCGATGATTTCGTACGGCTGCGGAGGGCCGAAGAAGATGACGACCTGCTTGCCGACCACGGACGGCGAATCCGGCAGGTACTTCTTGGCGAACCTTTGATTGACGATGATCCTCCGGATCTGGGGATCGCGGTCGCGGTCATCGAAGTCGCGGCCCTGGAGCAGAGGAACCCCCAAGGTCTTGAAGAGTCCCGGCGTCACCACCCGGATGTGGGCTCGCCCCGCGTTATCGTCGGTGCTGCCCGGCAGCTGAATCGGGAGGTCGAAGTCGATCCCCTTCCTTCCCGGCGGCAAGGAGCTCGAGGCCGCCACCGCGACCACGCCCGGCGTGGCCCGCAGCCGTTCCATGAAGATCCTGAAGAACTCTTGGATCTGGTGCGGCGCAGTATAGTTGCGCTTCGGCAGATAGATCTGGCAGGCGAGGAGATGGTCGGTCTTCCAGCCGACGTCCGCGTCGCGCAACTTCTGTATCGTGCGCGCCATCAGACCCGTCCCCGTGAGCAGGGTGAGAGCGATGGCCAGCTCGGCGGTCACGATGACCTGGCGGGCGAAGCGGCGGGAGGTGCTCCGCGAGCCCTTGCCGGTCTCCGCGCCCGGCTTGAACCGGACCACCTCCCAGGCGGACGGCAGCGAGATCAGCAGCGCCGCGGCCAGGGCCAGGCCGGCGGCGACGATCGGGATCTGGAAACCCTGGCCGATCGCCGCATAGCGCGGCAGCTCGACCGGTGACAGCCGCACGAAGGCCGCGATCATCCAGCGCGCCAGCCCGGCACCGACGATCCCGCCGCAGATCGCCAGCAGCAGGCTCTCCGACAAGACCACGCCCAGCAGATGCGCCCGCCGCGCACCGACGGCAAGGCGGGTGGCGAACTCGGACCGCCGCTCGATGGACCGCGCCAGCAGCAGGCCCGCGAGGTTGGCGCAGGAGATCAAGAACACCAGCAGGGCGGCGGCGCTCGTCGCCAGCACCGTCGGCCGCGAGTCCTTGACCAGCTCGTCGAAAAACGGCACGAGATGGATCCTCATCCCCTTCTCCGTGTCCGGGAACTCCGCGGCGAGCCGCCGGGCGACACCGGCCGCGTCGGCCTCGGCCTGGGCCAGACTGACCGCCGGCCGCAGCCGGCCGATGAAGATGAGGTTTCTGTCTTTTCCGAGCTTGGCCGGATCGGTCACCAATGCCGACCACACGGAGACGTCCTGGCTCGGCACGTCGAAATCCTTGGGCATGATACCGGCCACGGTATAGATTTCGCCGCTCAGGTTGACCGCCTTGCCGGCGATCGCGGGATCAGCGGCGAAGCGCCGCCGCCACAGGGAGTAGCTCAGCATGACCACCTTGCCCTGTTCCGCCCGGACCAACTCGGGGCTGAAGATCGCCCCGACCTCGGCCTTCGCGCCGAGGACCGAGAAGAAGTCAGCCGACGCCATGGCGGCTTCGAGGTCCGCGGGCTCGCCTCGCTGCAGCAGGGTGTACTCCCAGTCTTTGAAGGCGGCCAGCCCGTCCAGGGTCCGCGCCGCTTGGCGCCACTCCACGAGCGCCTGACCGTCGAACCTGTTCTGCTCGCTGAGACCGCCTTCATAGCTCGCCCGCGCCACCACCAGACGGTCCCCATCCCCGTAGGAGAACGGCCGCAGCAGCACGCCGTAAAGGACGCAGAACACCGTCGTGCCGACGCCGAGGCCGAGGGCCGATGTCAGCACGGCCACGACGAAGAAGGACTTGTGGCGAACGAATCCCCGGATGGCCTCCCGCATGGAGATTGCGATACCGTTCATGTCATCCTTTCTTCTCCGGGCTCGCCGGGCCGGTCTGCCTCGGGCGCGGCCTCCTGCCGGCCCCGGCCGACGATCATCGGCAGCAGGGCCGCCTCCGCGAAGCCGTCGGCTCCGAGCAAGCCGGAAAGCTCGTTGTCCAGGAAGCCGCCCAAAGCACAGGTGGCGAGCCCCATCGCCGCCGCCAGCAGGCTGAGGTTCTGTGCCACCTCTCCGGCCTCCATGAGGATCATTCGATACCCGCGCTCCCGATACTTGATCGTGGAGCGAACGAAAAAAGCCGTGATCACCAGGACGAGAGCGGCACCCTCGGCATCGACGCCGTCGAGCCAGAGGCACCGCGACAGGCTCGGCAGGAAGTCGCCGCGCGCCACGACGTCCAGCCGGTGAAACGACGGATCATAGTGGTAAACGGCCGGCTTCAGGCCCTCGACCTTCCACACCACCGCATAGAGCTCCAGGGGGTAGAGGGCCCCGCCGGAAGCCACGGCCCGATAGCCGAGACGCGGCTGCGTGACGCCGTAGGAGTAGCGCATCAGCCGCGCCAGCTCCCGCTGGGTGATCGCCTCTCCCGAGAACGTCCGCGCCGAACGGCGGTCCGCGATCGCCTGCTCGAGACCGCTCTCGGGCGGACCCGTGTCCGGCAGCTCGACGGCGTCCGCCAGGCTGTGGACCTTGCGCGGCGAGCGCTGCACCTGCATCTTCCCGGCAGCCCGATCGAAGAGTGCGATCTCCGCGCGCGCGGCAGGCGCCGAGAGTGGAGTGAGCTTCGAGTTCTCGTGGAAGATCTCGCAGAGCATCGAGCCTTCGCCCAGGGATTCGAGACGGCCCGTGCGCGCCAGCCTCTTGAAGTGCCTGCCTTCGTAGCGGATCATGCGGATGTCCTTCAAGGGAACGGATGCGGCAGCGGGTTGAGGGCTGCCAGGGGATCCTGACCGCGGTCCACCCAGCCGAGCCGCCAGGGGGTCTCGCGCAGCCTGGCCACACCGAGGTAAGGCAGGTTGTGGTCGCCGTGCAAGGGGACGAGACCCGGTACCAGGACGCGCACCACCGAGAAGCCGGCCTCCCGCAGGTCGGCCGTCGTGAGATCGACCACGATCACCTCATGACCCGCCCGCGCGAGGAGATCGACACAGCGCTCGACGTCGCCCTTGAGCCGGCCCGTGGAGCCGTCCGGAATCGCGGACATGGGCTCTTCGGGGGCGGAGTCGTAGAAGGCGAGCGCCGCGGCAGCCAGTTGGGGATTCTCATTGTAGAGCATCAGGTGATGGTCGAAGGAAGTCAGGTCCGAGAAGTCCTCTTGCGCGGCCCAGACTCTGCCGGGGGCTATCAGCGTCCTGAGGTAGGGCAACCCCTGGCCGAGCTCGAGCAGGGTTTTACGGACGGCGCTCCGCGGGCTCAATCGCGACGCGGCGCCGAGGCAGAGCGCGGAGCCGAACTCCGCCGGCCGGCGCAGGACCGCAAGCACGGAGGTGATTGGAATGTCGATCGTGAGATCGAAGAGCTGCAGGCTGACGCCGGAATGGTCGATGGCGAAGGCATCCCGCAGGTTGGCCCGCAGCTCGGCGTCGTCCACCAGCAGCTTGCGGCGGGCTTGGCGGAAGAGCCAGCTGAGCGCGAAGGCATCTCGCTCGACGACCTCGTATAGACCCGAGAGGATCGCCGCTTCCTGCGTCAGGCCGGCGGCGAGGCCGGTCGAGGCGTTGGAGCCGATGGCGGCCTCTTCGGGACCGCAGTCATATCCCAGGTAGACCAGAGCGGCCGGGACGAGCCGGGCCCGGTCGTGGGTGAGCGACCAGCCCCACATCCAGCGGAGCCGCGAGTCGTCGTCGAAGTAAGCGAGCCTGCCCCTCCCTTCGCGGCGCTCTACCTGCTGTCGCGAGTGCAGCCGCAGCAGGTCCGGCGGCACGGCGGGCTCCTGCAGGTCGCGGTAGGCGGCGAGGACCATCTGCGACTTGTCGTAGAACAGCATGCAATAGCGCTCCACGGCCTCCCCGATCGCCGCGGCCAGGCTCGCCGCCAGCGTCTCGCCGGCGCCGCCGGCCTTGCTGGAATTGGCGATGCGCGGGGAGAGCGAGAGCTGCGAGAAGACGACCCCCGCCGAGAACACGGCGGGGTCTTGCGCGTAGGTGACTCCCGGCCCGACCGCCCGGAGGATGCCGACCCGGCGTGAGACCAGGCGGCTGGCCCGGCGCAGGGTCTCGAGCGCGTCCGTGGCGGCAACCTCCTGCAGGACCACTCGGAGACCCTCCGGCGCCGCCAGCGCCGCCGCGACGGCCGTCATGCCGGCTCGCCCTCCTGCCAGGGGAAGGGCAGAGGTCTGGTCGCTTCGGGACGCTCGAGATGCGGCACCCGCAGCACATCGTGAAGCTCGGTCGCCCAGGTGCCGAAATGGATGGTCAGGAAACGGCCCGCGAGCTGCGGCACTGCAAAGCCCGAGAGGAACTTGACCGCCTCGGCCGCGGCGATGCCCGCGAGCACCAGTAAGCTGGGCGCGAGCCCGCCACACCCGGCCGCCGGATGTCCGCGCTCCCGCACGAAGTTGCCGAGCGCCCGGTAGTCTTCGACGTGCGGCAGGTTGGCCTGCAAGCGCGCCTCCAGGCTGAGATAGGAGGCGGTGTCATAAGGCACGAACAGCGGGCCGACCCAACCCTCCTCGGCGGAGAGGCAGCGCACCAGCAGCCAGGGGACGCGAGTCTGCTTGGCGAGCTCGTCAATGGCCTCGAGAAGGACGGGATCGTGCGCCTGCTGGGCGACCACAATGAGATCGGGCAGAGCGGATCGCCTTTGCGTCAGCGTTTCACGCCAGGAGTGCGCGCGCGCGGCCGGCGGGCCCATATGAAGCGAAACAAGCTCCTCGTCAGGCTCCCTTTTGGCAGCCGGCGACGACTCTTCGGCGGGCAAGACCTCGACCCGGCCGATCCCGGCCGCCAGCAGGGCCTGGGCCAGCTCCTGGGTGAGACGGCCCGCGAAGCCGTCGACCACGGTCACGCTGCTGCCGCGCAGGAGCGCCTGGAACTTCGCTCCCCCTTCCGAGGTGAAACGCGCGAAGTAGCGGATCTGTTGCTCGTATCTCTCGACCTCCTCCGGCGTCAGGCCGTGGTCGTCGGCCTCCTCAAGGAAGCCGGCCTGTTCGAGGTGCGCCAGGAGAGCCTCGACGGCGGCACGGCTCGCGCCTTCCTCCTCCAGCCGCGAGACCAGGCCCGCGGACTCATGGCGTCCGTCGAGCAGCGGCAGCAGCCGGCTGAACGCGCCGATCGCCTGTTCGTTGCGCAGCTCGATCCGCGACAGATCGTCTATGCCGCCGCTCACCCGCCAGCGGCCCGGCGAGAGAGCGAAGAAGGTCAGATGCCCCTTGAGCTTGGGATGCTTCAGCATGTCAGCTCCCGCTCGCCGGCGGCGCTGGCGGCATGGCCTGCGTGGGAGGCTCCCCCGCGGCCATCGGCGCGGGCCGGCCTATCAGCACGGGCAGCAGGGGAGCCTCGTCCACCCCGTCGATACCCAGGAATTCGCTCAGCAGATCATCGTTGAAACCGCCGAGGAGGCAAGCCCCGAGGTCCATCGAAGTGGCGACGAGGCAGAGGTTCTGTGCCGCCTCGCCGGCCTCCATGAGGATCAACCGGTAACCGCGGTCCTGATACTTCGCGGTCGTGCGGCGGAACGCCGCGGTGATGACGAGCGCCAGGGAGGCGTTGTCGATGTCGATGCCTTCCCAGGTCACGATCTCCTTGAGCGCCGCGAGAGATTCCCCGGGTTGGACCACGTCCAAGCAGCCGGTCTCGACGCCATAGTGATAGATGCCCGGATCGAGGCCTTCGACGTTGAGCGCCACGACGTAGAGTTCCAATGGGTAGAGCGCGCCGCCGGAAGGCACCGCGCGGAAAGGTCCCCGCCGGTCCGTCTTGCCATAGGTGAAGAAGAGGAGCCGCGCCAGCTCCTCGAGGCCGAGCGGCGCACCCGAGAACCTGCGGATCGAACGGCGGTCCTCGATCGTCCGCTCGAGCTCGGTCCGCGCCTCCACCCGGGGGAGCTCGCGGCGCTCCATCAAGGTATAGAGCTTGTGCGGCTGATCGATCGTCTGCTGGGCGGTGTGCGACCGGGCGAAGTTGAGAATCCACGCCGAGTAGGCACGGCCAGTCAAGGGGCCGAGCTTGGTGTTCTCATGGAAGATCTCATGCAGTGAGTTCTTGGCCTCGAGCCCGAGCTTTGCCGAGCCGTGCACGAGCTTCTGGAAGGCCCGGCGGTCGCTTCTCTCCATCGCGAGGCTCTCTCCTTTCGGCAACTAGGGAAACGGGTGGGGAAAGGGGTTGAGCCCGCTTTCGGGGCTCCAGCCACGCCGGCCCCACCCCAGTCGCAAAGGCACTTCGAAGAGACGGCGGACGCCGAGGTACGGGCGCGGGTGCTCACCATGGAGCGGCACCAGGCCGGGAACGATCACCCGCACGGCCGCGAGTCCGACCTCGGCGATGTCGGGAGTCGTGATATCGGTGACGATCACCTCGTATCCCGCTTCGCCCAGGCGCGCGACGCAGTGCTGGAGATCGGCGAGCACGCGACCGGTCGAACGGTCCGGGAGCTGCGACAGCGCGACTCGATCCGTGCACTCGTCGCAGAAGGCGAAGGCCTGGGGGACGAGATCGGGACGCTTCAAGTAGTTGAGACAGTGGTAGTCGAAGGTGATCAGGTTGGAAAAATCCGCCGCCGGCTGCCAGCTCTTCTCGCTGTCCAGCAGATAGCGGAAGTAGGGGAAGTTCTGTCCGGCTTCGTTGATGCACTTGCGCACCGCCTGCCGCGGCGACACCCTCGACGCGGTGCCCACGCAGGCGGCAGGGCCGAACTCCGCCTGCCGCCTCATGACCAGGAAGACGACGGGGATCGGCACGTCCGTCGTGAGGTCGAGGATCTTCACGTCCACGCTGGGACGATCGGCCCATAGGCGGGCGCGGAGAGCCCACTGCAGGTCGTCGTCGTCGACTTCGATCCGGCGACCGACTTGGCGGTGCATCCAGGCGATGGTGAAGGCGTCTCGTTCGACGATCTCCAGCAGACCGCCCAGGATGGCCTCTTCGCGTGTCGCGCCGGCCGCCAGACCGGTCGAAGCGTTGAGACCGATCTTCGCCTCGTCCTCCTCCGGACGATAGTTCAGATAGACCAGGGAGGCCGGGACCAGACGCGGCCGGCGCTCGGTCAGGGAATGGCCCCATACCCACCGGATCCGTGAGCTCTCGTCGAAGTAGTTGGGGCCCCGCGGGCCGAAACGCTCGATCTGCTCGCGCGAGAAGAGACGCAAGAGGTCCGGAGGCACCGCGTCATCTCCCAGCTCATGAAACGCCCCCAAGACCATCTCTCCGCGGTCATAGCAATAGGAGCAGTGGCGCTCCGCCGCCTCGCAGATCGCTGCCACCAGGGCCGTTGCGGCATCCTCGCCGGCGCCGCCGGCCTTGAGCGCCTGGCCGTCGGTAAGGCAGCGCGCCAGATCCGCCGGCAGCACTCCGGCGGAGAAGACGGCGGGGTCTTGCGCCTGGTAGCGCGTCGCGACCACCCGCCGGATCAGGCCGACCTTCGACGAGATCAGGCGGCTGCCGCGCCAGATCGTCTCCCAGAGGTCGCTGGCCGGAACGTCCCGGAGCTCAAGCGCGGCCGGGGGCGGTGCCGCCGTCTTCATGGCTCACGACCTTCCAAGGGTACACCGCGGGACGCGACGCCGTTCCCCGGTCCAGTGCCGGCATACGCAGCACCTCGTGCAGCTCCGTCTCCCAGGTCCAGAAATTGACACTGAGGAACTTGCCGAGCAACTGCGGCACCTTGATCGCGGTGACGTACTTGATGAGCTCGATGACGGCGATGCTGGCCAACAGATCGAAGGCGGCGTTGAGCCCGCCGAGCGCCGCCGGCCGCTCCGTCGCCCGCACGTGCGCATCGAAGGCGAGATACTCCGGAAAGCAGCGCATATTGCTCCGCAGGCGCGACTCGAGGCTCAGGTAGGACGCCGTCTCTCCGGGCACGAAGAGGGGGCCTACCCAACCTTCCTGGAGGTCCAGGTTGCGCACCAGCAGCCACGGCAGGCGGTGCCGCTTCGACAGGGCGTCGACGGCCTCCAGGAGCAGCGGGTCGTGGGCTTCTTGGCAGACGACCAGGATGCGGGGCAGCTCGGATCCCTCGTCGGGCCAGATCTTGTCGGAGTCAAGGGGCAGGATAGTAGTCTGCGGATGCGTCCCGTTCAAGCTCTCCACCCAGGCTCGGGCTTGCGCGGGCCGGCGGGAGAGGACGGCCACCTCGCCGAACCCGGCGCCCGCCAACCGCTGGTACATGCTCTCGCCCAGGGCACCGTCCGCGAGCAGCGCCACACGGCTGTCCCGCACCGCTGACTGGAACTTCGCTCCGCCTTGCTGGGTGAACCGGGAAAAGAAACGGATCTGGTCTGCGAACCGATTCAGCTCCTCGTCGGACAGCCCGTCTGCGTCGGCTTCCTCGAGCAGCGACGACGCCTCGAGCTGCCGCAGCACCGCGGCCGCAGCCCCGCGGTGGATGCCCGCGCTCTGGAGCGACTGAAGGATGTCTTCGGCCGCCGTCCGGCCGTTGAGATACGGCAGCAACGCACCGAGGGCGCGGATCGCGCGCTCGTCGGTCAGCTTGATGCGCCACAGCTCGTCCGCGCCGCCGCGCAGACCCCAAGTGGTCTCGGAGAGCGGGAAGATCGACAGAAACGTCTTCAGCCGCGGGAACTTGATCATTCTGCCTCCTCGTAGCTGCTTCATCCAGTGAGACTCAAACGTAGGGGGCTGGTCTGAGCTCGCGTTCGCCCGTCCGGTGACGGGATCCGTCAAAGGAACTTACAACAGGCCACTGCCCTAGCTGCCGCCTCCGCTGCCGGCATCCAGCGCCGTGCCGCAAGAGTTACAGCTCATGCCACAGCCGCAAGCGCAGATCGCCTCGGCGGCCAACTCAGCGGCGTCGTCGATGAGAACGTCGATCTCAATGAAGGTCTCGTTTTCCATGGTGTGTCACCTCCTTTCCATTTTGGAATTACGCTCTACAGACCCTTGCCCCCTACGAACTCGATTCGAAATGAAACGGTGGGCATCCGCATGCCTCGCCGTCTGACAACTGCGATCGCAGCGCCTCGGCCGGTCCGACGGCGACGGCCAGCAGGCGCTCAGGATGGAGGTAGCGGCGAGCCAGCTCCTGCAAGCCGCCGGGCTCGACCGCCGCGATTTCCCGCCTCCAGCATTCGAGGTGGTGTACGGGATCATCCCCCGCGAGAGCCGCCCGGCTGAGCGCCTTGCCCGTCTCGAGGGTGCTCTGGAACCGCCGGAGCTCGGCGCCCAGCAGGCGGCGCTTGGCCTGTTCCACCTCGGCCACCGGCACCGCCTCCTCGCGGAGCCTCTCGAGCTCACGCGAGATCCCGGCGAGCGCGGCCCCGGCCGCGTCGTTGGCGACGCTGGTCTCCACCACGAAAGGCCCTCCCCCGCGGCGGGCCGCGAAGCGGCTGCGGACGTGGTAGGTCAGGCCCTGGCACTGCCGCAAGCTCTCCGCCAGGCGGCTGGACGGACCTTCGCCCAGAACCGCATTGAGCACCTGCAAGGGCGGCAGGTCCTGGCTGGCCCGTGCCACACCGGCGTGCCCCACTCGGAGCTCGGTCTGCGCGGTCTGTGGCAGATCCATCAACCGGATGCCGGCCGCCGGCTCGGCGGCCGCGTCGAGCGTCGGCGGGGGCGGTTGGGCCTGCAAGGGTGCTGGCGGCAGCGCGAACGAGCCGAGCAGATCCGCGGCCGCCTCGCTGTCGAAGCTTCCTGCCAGCACGAGGAACGAGCTGGCCGGCCGGTAATGGGCTTGATGGAACGTCGCCACGTCCGCCGCTTCGATCCGTTGCATTGTCGTCGAGGTTCCGAGGGGCGAGCGGCCGTAGGCCGTCTCACCGTAGAGGGCGCGGGCGAACTCGTCGTCGGCGAACGCCCG
>Ga0134122_10001156_pt1 | contig 18863 bp, 13 predicted proteins | sample KB302_FD_96461 | JGI IMG/M metagenome (GOLD analysis project Ga0134122, IMG submission 96461) | Terrestrial soil microbial communities without Nitrogen fertilizer from Kellogg Biological Station, Michigan, USA - KB3-0-2 | ecosystem: Environmental > Terrestrial > Soil > Unclassified ... | reverse complement strand
GTCCATGACCGAGCGCTCCTAAGCGTACCAGCGGGGCTCGGGCTCGAGCACCGGGGTTGAGATGTCCTCGTAGGTGACCTTCGGCCCGTCCTTCGAGTAGTTGGCGATGGTGGTCTTCGCCCACTTCTCGTGGCGGGCACGCCACTTCGCCATCCACTCCGGGTCCTGCGACGGGTCCTTGGTCTTCGGCTCCGGCAGGGAGAAGTCCGGCTTGTAGTGGGCGCCGCGGCTCTCGTCGCGGAGCAGCGCGGAGTAGGTGATCACCTCGCCCAGCTCCAGCATGTTCCACAGCTGGTTCATGTACGAGAGCGACCGGTTGGCGTTGTTGGACGTATCCAGCACGTTGCTCCTGCCCCAGCGGTCCTTCAGCTCGCGGACCTTCTCCAGCGTCTTCTTCAGCTTGTCGTTGTAGCGGACGACCGTCACGTTCTCCGTCATCCAGTCGCCCAGCTCCTTGCCGATCTGGTACGGGTTCTCCTTCCCGTCCATCTTGCGGATCTGCTCGAAGCGCTCCACCCAGTACTTCTTCGCCGCCTCGTGGTGCTTGGCCGCGTCCTTGGTGGCGCTGGCCGACGCGCTCTTGGCGTACGAGATCATCGACGGGCCGCCCAGCATGCCCGCGTAGATGCACGACACCAGCGAGTTGGCCCCCAGCCGGTTGGCGCCGTGGATGGAGTGGTCCGCCTCGCCGCCGGCGAACAGGCCGGGGATGTTGGTGGCCTGGTTCTTCGGGTGGGCGGGCTCCGGCTCCTGGTTCTTGCCGGGCTGGAAGGTCACGTACAGCCCGCCCATCGAGTAGTGCATGCCGGGGAAGATCACCATCGGCGTGGTCCGCGGGTCGTCGCCCACGAACTTCTCGTAGATCTCCATCACGCCCTTGATCTTGGCGTCCAGCACCTTGGCCGGGATGTGCGTCACGTCCAGGTAGACGCCGTCCTTGCCGCCCACGCCCAGGCCCAGGTTGCGGACGACGTCGAAGATCTCCCGGGTGGCCACGTCGCGCGGGACCAGGTTCTTGTACTTGGGGTACCGCTCCTCCAGGAAGTACCAGCGCTCCGAGTCCGGGATGTCCTTGGCTTGCCGCGGGTCGGCCTTCTTCCTCGGCACCCAGACGCGCCCGCCCTCGCCGCGGACGGACTCGCTCATCAGCCGGAGCTTGTCCTCGCCCGGGATGGAGGTGGGGTGCACCTGGATGAACTCGCCGTTGGCATAGATCGCGCCTTCCATGTACGCGCGGCCGGCGGCGGTGCCGGTGTTGATGACGGAGTTGGTGGAGCGGCCGAAGACGATGCCCGGGCCGCCGGTGGCCAGCATCACCGCCTCCGCCGGGAAGGTGCGGATCTCGTTGGTGCGCAGGTCCATGGCCACGCTGCCGATGCAGCGGCCGCCCTCGTCGCGCACCATCCCCAGCCACTCCCAGTACTCGTACTTGGTGACCTTGCCCTCCGCTTCGAAGCGGCGGACCTGCTCGTCCAGCGCGTAGAGGAGCTGCTGGCCGGTGGTGGCGCCGGCGAAGGCGGTGCGGTGGTGGAGCGTGCCGCCGAAGCGCCGGAAGTCCAGCAGGCCCTCCGCGGTGCGGTTGAAGGGCACGCCCATGCGGTCCAGCATGTAGATGATGTGCGGCGCCGCGTAGCACATCCCCTTCACCGAGGTCTGCTCGGAGAGGAAGTCGCCGCCGCGCAGGGTGTCCTTGACGTGGATGTCCGGGTGATCGCCCTCGCCCTTGGTGTTCACCGCGCCGTTGATCCCGCCCTGCGCGCACACCGAGTGGGACCGCTTCACCGGGACGATGGAGAGCAGGTCCACCTGCTGCCCCGCCTCCGCCAGCTTGATGGCCGTCATCAGCCCGGCCAGGCCACCGCCCACCACCGTGAATCGAGCGTCCGCCATCGTTCGAATGCTCCTACGCGAACCGCATCTGGAAGAGGATGTTCAACGTCGCCGCGGAGAGGGCGGCAAACAGCACCCAGGCCACCGCTCGCACCCGCCGTTGCGCCACCCGCCCGGCGGCGATGCCCCAGGTCCAGGCGAAGCCGTTCAGGCCGTTGGTGAAGTGGTAGATGGTGAAGAGGGTGCCGAACAGGTAGAGCGCGAAGATGTGGGGGCCCGCGCCCGCCGACACCTGCTTCATCAAGGTGGCGTTGCCCAGGTGCGCGGCCACGTCGTTGTACGTGACCAGGTCCAGCCCACCCTCCTTCACGCCCGGGGACTCCCACAGGTGGCGGCCCAGCATCGTCACCCCGACGCGGAGCACGCCCACGTGCACCAGGAGGTAGAGAAGCGCCACGTAGCCGGAGACGCGCTGCGCCCAGTACGACCAGTTGGTGCCGTACGGGTAGCGGTTGGCGTTGGGGTGCCCGGTCTGGGCGATGTAGAGGCCGTAGAGGGCATGGAAGAGGATGGGGCCGATGAGGAGCGCCAGCTCCACCCCGAAGAAGTACATCCGGGGGAGCATGGTGTTCACGTGGTTCACCATCTCGTCGTACGCGGCGGGGCTGCGGAGCGCCGCCATGTTCTCGAAGATGTGGTAGCAGAGGAACCCGCCGATCGGGAGCACGCCCGAGAGCGAGTGCAGCCTCCGCCAGAGGAACGACCGGTCGACCTTCTCGGAAGCGGGGCGAGCCAGCGCTGCTGCGTGGGCCATTGGGTGGGGGTTTAGACCCGCCAAGCCCACTCCGGAAGATGCGTTTCGCGGGACGGGATGAGCGGCGGCGCTACCCTCCATTAGGTCAGTCGTTGTTGACGATGGTGAAGGTGTGCGCCCCGTTCGTGCCGACCGTCGCGTTCGTCGGCGGGCCGAGTTGGAAGACGATCGTCTCGTCCGGCTCGATGGCCGTGTCGTTCACCACGGTGAGCGGGAGGTTCACGCTGGTCGTCCCGGCCGCGAAGGTGATGGGCGAGGCACCCAGCGAGTAGTCCGAGCCACTGGTGGCCGTTCCTCCGGTGACGGAGAAGGGCACGGTGACCGTCCTCCCCGACGCCGAGCTGAGGGTCACGGCGACGGGCGGCGAGAGGACGGATTCCGGCTGTGACGACGTCGCCAGCAGGAACTGCACGGTGGGGATCGGGTCGTTGTCCGTGATGGTGTACGTGTGCGTCGTCTGCGTCCCCAGCGTGCCGTTGGTGGGGGTGGCGAGGGTGACGGTGACCGTCTCGTCGTCCTCGTCGAGCGTGTCGTTGACGACGTTGATGAGGACGTTCTGGTTGGTGATGCCCGGGGTGAAGCTGAGCGCGGTCCCCCCGAGCGAGAAGTCGTTGGTCGGGGTCGCCGTGCCGCCCGTCCGCGAATAGTTGACGGTGACCGTCTGCGAGGACGCGTTGGAGAGCGACACCACCAGGAACACCTGGGTGGTCCCCTCCGATCCGGAGGACGAGGCGAGCTGGAAGTTGATGGTCGGAGGCGGGTCGTCGTCGGTGATGGTGAGGGTGTGCGTGAAGGGCGCGGCCAGCGTGGCGCCCACCGGGCCGCTGAGCGTGATGGGCACCGTCTCGTTCGCCTCGTCGATGCTGTCGTCGTTCAGGGTGATGGGGACGTTGAGCGAGGTGGTCCCGGCCGGGAACGTGAGCGTCCCCGCGGGCAGCGTGTAGTCGGTGCCGCCGCCGGTCGCGGTGCCGCCGGCGCCCACCGCGTAGGACACCGTCACCGTGCGCCCCGAGGCGGTGGAGAGCGTCACCGGGATGCTCGGGGTGCCGGACTCGCTGGTGCTCGAGGTGGCGGCGCCGAAGGAGATGGTCGGCAGGGGATCGTCATCCTGGATGCTGCACGTGGTGGTGGAGACCGGCCCCAGCACGCCGTTGGTGGGCGACGAGAGCGAGATCACGATCGTCTCGGTGACCTCGTTCAGCGCGTCGTTCACGATGGGAATCGAGATGGTCTTCGACGTGTCGCCGGGGGCGTACGTCAGCGTGCCCGCGGCCAGCGTGTAGTCCACCCCGCCGCCGGTCGCGGTCCCGCTGGTGACGCTGTAGTTGACCGACACGGTGCGCGCGGTGGTGCCGGTGAGGTTGACCGCCACGGTGGCGGTGCCGACGGCCTCGGCCGCGTTGAAGGCGGCGGTGGCGAAGGCGACCGCCGCGCTGGGGTCGTCGTCGGTGATGGAGAAGGTGTGCACCGACCGCGCGCCGAGCGCCGCGTTCACCGGGTTGGAGAGGGTGAGGATGATCGTCTCGTTGTCCTCGTCGATGGAGTCGCCCTGCAGCCCCACGGTGATGGTGCGGGAGGTCTGGCCCGGCGTGAACGTGACCGTCCCGTTCGGCAGGTTGTAGTCGATGCCGGGGGTGGCGGTGCCTCCGGTCACCGCGTACGTGACGTTCACCGTGGACAGCGAGGCGGAGGAGAGGGTCACCGTGATGGTCGCCGGCCCGCCGTTCTCCAGCGCGCTGGAGGTGTCGGTGGCGAAGCCCACCAGCGGCAGCCCGTCGTTGTCGATGATCTGCAGCGCCATGGTCCCCGGGTTGCCGAGGGTGGCGTTGGTCGGCGAGGAGAGGACGAAGCTGACCTGTTCGTTCCCCTCCGCGAGCGTGTCCTCCACGATGGTGACCGGGAGGGAGGCGGAGGTCTGGCCGGCCGGGATGGTGAGGGTGGAGGCGCTGAAGGCGTAGTCCACGCCGCTGCCGGACGCGGTCCCGCCCGGCGCCACGGTGGCGTTGACGGTGACGTCGCGCCCGGAGGCGGCGCTGAGGACGACCTGCAGGTTGGCGGTGCCGTCCGACTCGTCCGCGGACTGGGTGGAGCTGGCGAAGGCGACCAGCGGCGCCGCGTCGTTGTCCGCGATGGTGAGGGTGGCGGTGGCCGGCCCGCCGATCTGCGCGCCGGACGCGTTGCTCAGCGTCAGCCGGATCGTCTCGTCGTCCTCGTTCATCTGGTCGTCCGCGATCGGGATGGAGAAGCTCTGGGTGAGCGAGCCGGCCGGGAAGGTCAGCGTCCCCGGGACGAGCGAGAAGTCGGTGCCGGGGGACGCGTTCCCGCCGGTGACCGCGTAGTCCACGGTGACCGGGCCCGCCGCCGCTCGCGACAGCTCCACCGTCACGGTCGCCGACCCCACGCCTTCGTCCACCGTCATCGTCGGGGCGCGGAACGAGAGGGTGGGCGACCCGGACGCGCTCTGCGCCTTGATGGTGTACGTGTGGACGCGGGCGGCGCCCAGCGTGAGCGCGGCGATGCCGGCGCTGCGCGGGTTGGAGAGCGTCAGCTCCACCGTCTCGTCCGGCTCGTCGAAGCCGTCCTGCGCGACGTCCAGGTCCACCGTCGCCTGGGTCTGGCCGGCGGGGATGGTGACGGTGGTGGCGCGCAGCGTGAAGTCGGAGCCCGCGTTGGCGGTGCCCCCGGTGACCGCCACGTCCACGCTCGCGGGGTCCGTGGAGAGCGGCGCGGAGAGGGCGATCTGGACATGCGCCGGGGTGACCGACTCGTCGCCGCTGGAGTCGGCCGCGGCGAAGGCGATGGTGGCGCTCTCGCCGCCGTCGTTCCCTCCTCCGCCTCCGCAGGCGGGGATGAAGTGGATGAGGGCGGCGACGGCGAGGGCGGCGAGCAGCGCTCGCGGAAGGCGGGCGGGGGGCGGGGGGCGCATACCGCGAGGTGTACCTCCGAACGGCCTGCGCGGGCACCACGCTCTCGATCGCGCCCCGGATCCTCCAGGTTTCCTGGCCTCCCCCGGACGTGATACGACCTCCCCCGCTGTACCAAGGGGGGGTCCAACACATGAAGATGAATCGAATGCGGGTGGCGCTCGCGCTCTGCCTTGCCGGGGCGCTCGGGTGTCCGAAGCCGGCGGCCAAGCCGACGCGGGTGCTGATCGTGGTGATGGATCAGATGCGGCCGGAGTACGTGGACCTGTTCGACATGACGAACGTCCGCGCGTTGATGGCCGGCGGGGTGAGCTACCCCAACGCCTACCTGGGCCACATGGCCGCGGAGACGGTGATCAGCCACGGGGTGATGACCAGCGGCCTGCTGCCCAAGCACATGGGCTGGTCGGACGAGGTGTACCGCGACGCGGACAACGTGCTCGGGCGCGGCGCGGGGGGGTTCAACGTCTCCGCCAGCATGAGCTCCGCGGAATTCTTCTCGCTGATGACCGCGCGCGGCTACCCGAAGCTGGGCGACTACCTGCACCAGGCGTTCCCCGGCACCAAGTTCATCGCCGTCGGGGAGAAGAACTACGCCGTGTACACCGCCGGCGGGCCCAGCGCGGACATCATCGTCACCTTCAGCGGGCGCAACTTCGACTGCGACGCGGCCGGGACCAACAACTGGCGCGGGCCGACCGGGGTGAACGTCCCTGCATACCTGTCCGATCCGGCGTGCGGCCGCTTCTACATCAACTCCTCCAAGAGCCTGGACTACGCGACGAAGACCACCGCGCCGGCGTGGATGTACCCGGAGGACGGGAACCGCTTCTTCCCCGGCCGCGACCCGGACCACCTGGGCGGCGACACCTGGGCCGCCGACGCGGCGATGGCGATGATGGAGAACGAGCCCTGGAGCGGGATGCTGATCACCTTCGGCGCCATCGACAAGGCGGGCCACATGTGGGGCGGGCTGACCGACGTCACCGCGTACGCCGCCGGGTCGGACGACGAGATGTCGCACCTGCGCTTCATCGCCCGGAACGCGGACGCGCAGCTCGGGCGGGTGATCGACAAGCTGCGCGCGCTGGGCCAGCTGGACGAGACGCTGATCGTCCTCACCGCGGACCACGGCGGCTCCCCGTCCACCCACCACGACGGCGTCAACCAGGCCGCCCGCTCCGACTTCAACTGGTACTACGGGCAGGACCCGGACGAGACGTACCTGCAGCCCTCCCCGTCCCTCTCCGCGCTCGTCGGCACCGGGAACGTCGCCTTCAGCTACCAGGACACCGCCATCCGCACCTGGCTCGCGGACGCGTCGCTCACCAGGAAGCAGGAGGCGGCGATGGTGATGCGGTCGATGCCGGACGTCATCGCCACCTACTACCTGAACGGCGACTACTACCAGCTCGACACGGACGAGACCTCCACCCAGATGACCACCGAGGAGCGCGACTGGTGGGCGCTGCACGGGAACGAGCTCGTCGACACCATGGCCGCGCCCTGGGCGCCGGACGTGGTGGGCCTGCTCCGCGACGAGACCAGCTACGGCGTGGCCGGCGACCACGGCGGCGCGCAGCGGCCGGTGCAGCACATCCCGATGGTGCTCTCCGGCCCCGGCATCGCGGCCGGCACGACGCCGCTCCAGCCGTTCCGCTGCGTGGACATCCTGCCCACGGTGCTGGACCGGATGGGCATCGCGCCCACCGCGCCGCTGGACGGGGCGGCGGTGCCGCTCCCCGCCCCTCGCTGATCGCCCGACCTACAGCTTGACCGAGTCGACGGTCTTCTTGACCGACTGGAAGGACTTCTCCAGCTCCGCCTTCTCCTCGCTGGAGAGGTCCAGCTCCAGGACGCGCTCCACGCCGCCGGCGCCGATCTGCGCCGGCACGCCCACGAAGTAGCCGGAGATGCCGTACTCGCCGTTGAGGTACGCGGCGCACGGCAGCACGCGCTTGCGGTCCAGGAGGTAGCTCTCCGCCATGGCGATGGCCGAGGCCGCCGGCGCGAAGTACGCCGACCCGGTCTTGTAGAGCGCCACCAGCTCCGCCCCGCCCTCGCGGGTGCGCTTGATGATCGCGTCCAGCTTGTCCTTGGGGAGCAGCTTGGTGAGCGGCACCCCGCCCACGGTGGCCTGCCGGATGACCGGCACCATGTCGTCGCCGTGGCCGCCCAGCACCAGCGCCTCCACGTCGCGGATGGAGCAGCCCACCGCCTCCGCCACGAAGCACTTGAAGCGCGAGGTGTCCAGGATCCCCGCCATGCCGACCACCTGGCTGGTCTTGAACCCGGTGATCTTCCAGAGCGCGTACACCATCGCGTCCAGCGGGTTGGCCACGTTGATCACGAAGGCGTTGGGGCAGTGCTGCTTGGTGTTCGCCGCCACGTCCCGCATGATCTTGAGGTTGATGTCCAGCAGGTCCTCGCGGCTCATCCCCGGCTTGCGCGGCACGCCGGCGGTGATGATCAGCACGTCCGACCCGGCGACGTCCTTCCAGTCGGTGGTCCCGGTGACCCGGCAGTCGTAGCCGTCCACCGCCGCCAGCTGGTTCATGTCCAGGGCCTTGCCCTTCACCAGCCCCTCGGCCTGAGGGATGTCGTACAGCACCACGTCGCCCAGGTTCTTCTGCATCGCGAGCAGCGCCAGGTTGCCGCCGATCTGCCCGCCGCCGATGAGTCCAATCTTCCGCTTCATGTGATGGTCTCCGGGAACCGCTACCTACATGTTCTTGACGATCGCCTGCCCGAACTCGGAGCACTTCACCTCGGTCACCCCGCCCTGCCCCTCCTGCTTCATCAGGCGCGCGAAGTCGTAGGTGACGGTCTTCTGGGAGATGGCGCGGTCCATGCCCTTGATGATCAGGTCCGCCGCCTCCTCCCACCCCATGTGCCGCAGCATCATGTCGCCGGAGAGGATGACCGATCCCGGGTTCACCTTGTCCTGGTCCGCGTACTTGGGCGCGGTGCCGTGCGTGGCCTCGAACACCGCGTGGCCGGTGACGTAGTTGATGTTGCCGCCCGGCGCGATGCCGATGCCGCCCACCTGCGCGGCCAGCGCGTCGGAGAGGTAGTCGCCGTTGAGGTTGAGGGTGGCGATGACGTCGAACTCGTCCGGCCGGGTGAGCACCTGCTGGAGCGTGATGTCCGCGATGGAGTCCTTGATCACCAGCTTGCCCGCCCCCACCGCCGCCTTCTGCTCGGCGTTGGCGGCCTCCTCGCCGCTCTTCGCCTTGGTCTGCTCCCACTGCTCCCAGGTGTAGACCTTGTCGCCGTACTCGCGCTGCGCCAGCTCGTAGCCCCACTTGCGGAAGGCGCCCTCGGTGAACTTCATGATGTTGCCCTTGTGCACCAGGGACACGCTCTTGCGCTTGTGGGAGAGGGCGTACTCGATGGCGGCGCGGACGAGCCGCTCGGTGCCCTCCTTCGAGACCGGCTTCACCCCGAAGCCCACGTCCTTGTGGAAGCGGACCTTGGAGAAGTCCTTGGCGAACTCCTTCTCCAGGAACTGGAGGAACTTCGCCGCGCGCTCGGTGCCCGCCTCGAACTCGATGCCGGCGTAGATGTCCTCGGTGTTCTCGCGGAAGATCACCATGTCCACCTTCTCCGGCGACTTCACCGGCGAGGGGACGCCCTTGAAGTAGCGGACCGGGCGGAGGCAGACGTAGAGGTCCAGCATCTGCCGGAGGGCGACGTTGAGGGAGCGGATGCCGCCCCCCACCGGGGTGGTGAGCGGGCCCTTGATCCCCACCAGGTAGTCGCGGAACGCCTGGACGGTCTCGTCCGGGAGCCAGTTGTTCACCTGCTTGAAGGCCTTCTCGCCGGCGAGGACCTCCATCCAGGCGATCTTCCGCTTGCCGCCGTACGCCTTCTCCACCGCGGCGTCGAACACCATCTGCGAGGCGCGCCAGATGTCGCGGCCGGTGCCGTCGCCCTCGATGAAGGGGACGATGGGGCGGTCGGGGACGCTGAGCTTGCCGTTCTTGAAGCCGATCTTCTCTCCGGCGGGCGCTGCCATGGTCAGGTTGCCTCCTCGAAGTGGGCGGCGCGATACCAGGTATGGCCGGGAGGACGCAACGGAAGCGGCGGCGGACGGAAAGCCGTACTAACATCCACTGTCTCTCGGGCTCTCCCCCCCCGGCGTCCGGCATGAGCGATTCCAACAAGCGGAAGTACCCGCGCGTCGAGGGCAAGGGCGTCGCCGCCTACCTGCGCCTCAACGGCCACAACGCCGGCTGCACGGTCCAGAACATCTCCGTGGGCGGGATCTTCGTCCGCACCGACCGCTTCCTCCCGGTGGGCACCAAGCTCGCGTTCGACCTGGTGAAGCCGGGGATGAAGAAGGCGCTCACCGTGTCCGGGTGGGTGGTGGGCGTCATCACCGCCGAGCTGTCCGCGCGCACCAAGCTCCCCCAGGGGCTGCGCATCCAGTTCGGCAAGCTCACCCCCGCCGCGAACGAGGCGCTCCAGGAGCTGGTGGGGAGCCTGCGGCGCGGCGGCGACGCGCAGCCGCCGGTGCTCTACCCGCTGGAGCAGAAGCCTGCGCGGAAGGCCGGCGCCACCGCCGGATCCGGGGTGAAGCGCCCGCCGGCGCGGACCCCGTCGCGGGTGCTGGGGGACGACGGCCCCAACAGCACCGAGGTGGACATGCCGGCCCACCCCCAGGATCCCGGCGAAGAGGATCCGTCGGTGGTGAAGCAGTGGTTCAAGGAGGGACAGGACAGCGAGCGCCAGCAGATGATCGACGACTCGCTCCTCGACTCGGCGGGAATGCCGGAGCTGCCGGCGGCGGAAGAAGAGCCCGCGGAAGACGAAGCGCCCGAGCCCGGGGAAGAAGAGGGAGACCCGCGCGCCGGCGAGGAGTTCGAGCTCCCGCCGGAGCTGGCGAAGGAGACCGACGACCCGCGCGGGCCGAACCCCTTCGACGACGAGGACCAGACCATCGGCGCGGAGCCCACGCGGGCCAAGGCGCGCTACGGCGAGGGTGAGGCCGCCAAGCGCCCCACCGCCCCGCGACCTCCGCCCGCCCGCGTCCGCTCCGGTTCGAAGGCGTCCGTGGTGGAGGACCCGACGCCCGGCGGTGACGAGCCCCCGGAGATGGACGAGCTGGAGGGCGCCAACCGCGAGTTGCAGCGGCTGCTGGAGCGCCGCGAGGGGGAGATCGCCTCCCTCCGCGCGCAGGTGAAGACGCTGGAGGCGGCGCTCAAGGACCGCGAGGAGCAGCTCCAGCTGGCCAAGCGCGTGCTGAAGACGAACGGGCTGGGCTGAACCCCCGAATCAGATCTCGGTGGGGACCTTGCCCAGGCGGTTCTTGCTGGTGTCGAGCGCGTTCAGGTCCACGTGGAAGAGCAGCCCCACGGCGCCGTGCGCGGTGTCGGTCCTCTCGTCGATGAAGGTGATCAGGACCAGGTTGGCGGAGGCCGCGCGCGCCAGGTACTTCAGCTCGTCCACGATCTCCGCCTTCTTGCGGCGGTACACGTAGCCGTAGCGCCCGTTGACGACGTCCATGTCGCTCGCCAGGGAGATGTCGGTGCTGGGGACCTCCCACTTCATGCGGCCCACCAGCACCAGGCCCTTCCCGTCCGCGACCTGGATCTTCCCGTTGGTGATGTCGATCCCCTCGGGGATGGAGTCGACCAGGACCTTGACCGGCGCGGGGGCCGGCGGCGGAGGCGGAGCCGGGGCGGCGCTCACCGGGGCGGGCAGGCACTCGCGCTTCGCGGGGACGCCGTCCAGCTTCTCTTTCGCCGTGCGCGCGCGCGTGAAGCAGCGGCCGTCCGCGTCCGCCGTCACCTCCTGGGGATGCAGGGTGGTGAAGTACTGCTGCATCACCTGGTTGTCGTGCTCGAAGTCCACCTCGCCGAAGGAGCTGAAGACCACCTCCGGCCGGTAGCGGACGCGCTGGGCGGGCTTCGGCCCCGAGGCGGACGAGCCGGCGGTGGCCGCTGACGGGCCGGTGGCGGTCATCGTGGTGCAGCCGAGCGCCAGCGCGGCCAGGATCGAGAGACGGAAGTGACGAGAGCGCATGTGCCTCCGGAGGGCTACGCCTTCACCAGGTGGTGCTTGGCGAGGAACGCCTGGTACCCGCTGATCACGTCCGGGTGGCGGAGCGTGGTGGGGACGTGCCCGCCGCCCTTGACGACCAGCCAGGTGGAGCGGTCGCCCAGCGCCTCGTGGACCTTCTTCACGTGGTGGAGCGGCGCCACCGGGTCGTCGGCTCCGGCGATCACCAGCGCGGGGACCTTCACCGACGAGAGCCACGGGCGGGCGTCGAACGCCAGCAGCAACGGCATCGCCGCGCGCATCGCGTCGTCCAGCTTGCCGGGCACCACCATCACGGCCGGCCCGTTCACGCGGCGGAGGACGTTCCAGCCGCCTTGCATCTCCACCCACTCGGTGGGGCCGGCGCCCGGATCCACGCCCGCCAGCCCCGCCTCCTTGATCGGCCCCACCCAGGCGGCGTTGCTGGGGGAGAGCACGCAGGAGGAATCCTCCACGCGCGCCTTGAAGCAGGGGCAGGCGCTCTCCACCACGATGCCGGCCAGCGCCTTGGGGTGGCGGTGCGCGTAGATCTGCGCGAGGAATCCGCCGCCGGACATGCCCCAGAAGATCCAGGGCGGGAGGTTCAGGCGCACCCGCTCCGCCTCCACGGCGTCCACCATCTGCTCCAGCGAACGGCCGTGGGCGTTCACGCAGACCGTCTGTGCCCGGGAGACGATCCCCAGCAGCTCCGCGGTCGCGCCGCCGAAGTCCTCGCTGGGGTGCGCGGCGCAGACCACAGGACCGCCGTTCGACTTGCCGCCTCGATGAACCTGGACGCCACTTGTCATGGCGCGAACCTCAGGCGATTTCGTCGGGCCGCGCAAGCCGCGAGCGGAGGACGGCCATCACGTCGCCGGGCCCCATCTGGTGGGCCGCGCCGCCGGTGAGCGCCGCCGCCACCACCGAGACGCGGGTGGAGCAGACGTGGCAGCGGTCCAGCGTGGAGCGCGAGAGCGCCACCTGGCGGGCGCGGGTCAGGTGGTCCCGCTCGAAGGCCAGCTCGTACCAGAGGTCGGCGCCGCAGCCGTGGCAGCAGTCGCCGTCCAGCACGACGAGGGCCCCGTCCGCGCCGGGCGCGCGCACATCGAAGAACCAGTAGCCGTTGATCCGACCTGGGCGGACCGGCCACCGGTCGCCGGGCGAGAACATCCGGCCGGTGGGCTCCTGGCGCAGCAGCGTGGTGGTGGAGTCCGCCTCGGTGCCGCAGGCGGGGCACCACAGCCGGAGCTTCACGCGGTCCGCGGTGGGATCGGAGGCGATCGCGGAGGAGAACCGGTGGCCTTCCTGGTGCTCGGACTCCTCGAACTGCGGCAGCGTCGGGGCGATGCGCTCGGCGATGTCTGGGGGCATTCTCGGGGGCGCCCCTTACCCGATGACTCTGACATGCCGCAACGCGTCGCCGCAGGGAATGGTCACCTACTCGAACCTACCCAGCGCGGCGCGGTCGAGCTTGCCGGCGGCGTTTCGCGGGAGCTCCGGGAGGATCACGAAGCGGCGCGGGACCTTGAAGCCGGCGAGGTGGGCGCGGCAGTGGCGGTCCGCTTCCTGGGGGGAGAAGCCCGGGCCGGCGACCACGGCGGCGACCGGCACCTGCCCCCACTCGTCGTCCGGGCGCGCGAAGACGGCCGCGTCGAGGACGCCCGGCGCGCCGAGGAGGACCGCCTCGACCTCCGCGGGGTACACGTTCTCCCCGCCGGAGATGATCAGGTCGGTGCGGCGGGCGGCGACGGTGAGGCGACCGCGCCCGTCGAGAGAGCCCAGGTCGCGCGTGCGGAGCCAGCCCTTCCAGAGGGTCTGGTGGGTCTCGGATTCGTCGCCGGCGTAGCCCTGGAAGACGGTGGGGCCGGAGACCTCGATCTCGCCGACGGCGCCGGGCGGGAGGTCGTTGCCGTCCGCGTCGACGATGCGGACGCGGAGGCCGGGGAGCGGAGGGCCGGCGGTGAGGCCGTCCGCCTCGCCGGGGCGTTCGGTGGTGACCTGGGCGCAGGACTCGGTGAGGCCGTAGGTCTGCAGGACGGGCGCGCCCAGCGAACGCGCGCGGTCGAGGAGCGCCGGCGGGACGGGGCCGCCGCCGATCAGGATGGCGCGGAGGGTCGGCGGGAAGGGGCGGTCGCCGCGGGCGTCGAGGAGGCGGCGCAGCGTGGTGGCGACCAGGCTGGTGTGCGTGATGCCGTCAACGTCGATGGCGCGATTGGCGGCTTCGGCGTCGAACCGCTCCTGGAGGAAGAGCGCCGCGCCGTAGGTCGCGCAGCGGTGGAGCATGGTGAGCCCGCCCACGTGGAAGAGCGGGAGGCAGAGGATCCAGCGGTCCTCGGGGGCGCCGCCGGCGTTCGCGGCGGAGGCGCGCGCGGCGGCGAGGAGGTTCTCGCGGGAGAGCGCCGCGGCCCTGGGGCGCCCGGTGGTGCCGGAGGTGAAGAGGATCGCGGCGGTGTCGGTCTCGCCCGAGGAGCGGCGCGACGGCCGCTCCCCTTCGAGGGCGGCGCGGTCCGCGAACGAGGGGTCCACCAGCGTCAGGCGGGGCGAGAGCGCTTCGATCTGCGGCGCCAGCTCGGCGGCGGTGAGGCGGGTGTTGAGCGGGACCGCGACCGCGCCGAGCCGCCAGATGGCGTGCGCCAGCGCCACCGCGTCCGGCGTGACGCGCGAGAGGTGCGCGACGCGATCGCCTCCGGAGACGCCGCGGGCCGCCAGCCGGTCCGCCCAGCGCTGCACGGCGAGATCGAGATCGCGGTAGCTCCAGCGGACGTCGCCGCTCGCCACCGCGAGGCGATCCGGGTGGGAAACGACCCAGGAAGCGGAGCCGGAAATCGGATTCACCGGCCCGTAATCTCTTTCAGATCTCCGCGTTCATAAAGCCGGAGCGCGGCCAGCACGGCGCGCCCGCCCAAGAGGGGGGCTCCACCACAGGCCGTTCGCAGTCCACCGGGTCCCCCCGGATTCCACACTCACGTTCGAGACCACACACATGCATTCGAAGACGTCATTGATCGCATTCGCCGGGCTGGCGCTGGTCGCCTGTTCCCCATCCCCGGATCCCCTTCCCGAAGCCGGCGGGCTCGCCGCGAGCCACGCCGCGGTCACCACCGCTGATACCCCCCCGCCCATGCTGAAGGCCGCTCAGCCCGTGGGCAACCAGTACATCGTCGTGTTCCGCGACGACGTGATGGGCGTGGAGTCGGTCGCCTCCGAGCAGGCGAGCGCCGTCGGCGGCCAGGTCGGCGCCACGTTCCACAGCGCCCTCCACGGCTACGTGCTGATGGCGGACGAGGCCTCGGCGCAGCAGCTGCTGACCGACCCGCGGGTGAAGTACGTCGAGGAGGACGGCATCGTCTCCGCGAGCGCCACCCAGGCCAACGCCACCTGGGGCCTGGACCGCATTGACCAGCGGCAGCTCCCGCTGAACCAGTCGTACACGTACAACGTGAACGGCGCCGGGGTGCACGTCTACGTGATCGACACCGGCATCCGCATCACCCACTCGGAGTTCGGCGGCCGCGCGTCCTACGCGTACAGCTCCATCTCCGACGGGTACGGGGCCAACGACTGCAACGGCCACGGCACGCACGTCGCGGGCACGGTGGGCGGCACCACCTACGGCGTGGCCAAGGGCGTGACCCTCCACTCCGTCCGCGTCCTGGACTGCTACGGCTCCGGCACCGTCTCCAGCGTGGTCGCCGGCATGGACTGGGTGACCGCCAACCGCGTCCTCCCGGCGGTGGCCAACATGAGCCTCGGCGGCGGCACCTCGCAGGCCATCGATGATTCGCTGGCCAGCTCCGTGCAGGCCGGCGTGGTGTACGCGGTGGCCGCGGGCAACAACACCGACAACGCCTGCTTCTACTCGCCGGCCCGCGCGCCGGCCGCGCTCACCGTCGCCGCGACCTCCAGCGACGACTACCGCGCCTACTTCTCCAACTACGGCGCGTGCGTGGACCTGTTCGCGCCCGGCTACTACGTCACCAGCGCCTGGAACAGCAGCGACACCGCGATCAACACCATCAGCGGGACGTCCATGGCCAGCCCCCACGTGGCGGGCGCGGCCGCGCTCTACCTGGGCGCGCACCCGGCGGCGACGCCGGCGGACGTGGAGGCCGCGCTGGAGGGGTTCGCCACCGCGAACGTGGTCACCGATCCCGGCAATGGGACCCCGAACCTGCTGGCGTACACCGGGTTCATCGGCAGCGGGAACGACCAGACCCCGCCGACCACCGCCATCACCGCGCCGGCGGGTGGGTCGCAGGTCGGCGGGACGGTGAACGTCCAGGTCGACGCCACCGATGCCAGCGGCATCGCCAAGATCATGGTCTACGTGGACGACGTGGCCGTCGGCACCGACACCACCGCCCCGTACAGCATCAGCTGGAACACCACCGCGGCGGAGAACGGCGCCCACGTGCTGAAGGCCCGCGCGTTCGACAACGCCGGCAACGTGGGGACCTCGGCGGCGGTCTCGGTGACCGTGAACAACCCCGGGCGCGCCAGCTACGACCCGACGCTGCAGGTCCCCCGGTGCTCCTCGGCCAGCTCGTACTGCGACTCGACGACGCTGCTGGACGGGCGCGCCGGCCTGGGCCCGGAGCCCCACGCCCCGAACAACATCTACAGCCTCTGCGCGGACGGCCTGTACGGCTACTACCACTCCTACCCGTCGCTGGACCGGATCCGCGTCAGCAGCGTGGACGGGACCACCCTGGCCGTGGGGAAGCAGGCCAAGGTCGAGGTCACGGTCTACGTCGACAGCCCGAGCTACGAGGCGCTCGACCTCTACTCCGCCTCCGACGCCACCAACCCGTCCTGGACGCTGCTGGCCACCCTGACGCCGCAGAACTACGGGGTGCAGGTGCTCACCAAGACGTTCACGCTCCCGTCCGGGTCGGTCCAGGCGGTGCGCGGGCACTTCCGCTACGGCTACAGCGGCTCGCCCTCCACCTGCTCCACGGGCAGCTACGACGAGAGCGACGACCTGGTGTTCTCGGTCCAGTATCCGCCGACCTCCTCGTTCACCTCGTCGTGCTCCGGGTTGTCCTGCGCGTTCACCGACGGCAGCTCTGATCCGGACGGCACCGTCGCCGGCTGGAGCTGGTCGTTCGGCGACGGTTCGACCTCCTCGGAGCAGAACCCGTCCCACGCGTACGCCGTGGACGGCACGTACACCGTGACGCTGGCGGTGACGGACAACCAGGGGAATACCGGCACCTCGTCGCGGGCGGTGGCGGTGGCGGGCCTGCCGCCGATCGCGGCGTTCACCACCTGGTGCGAGGGGATGTCCTGCTGGTTCACGGACGCCAGCATCGATCCGGACGGCACCATGGCCTCCTGGTCGTGGGCGTTCGGTGACGGGTACGGCGCGACGCTGCGCGACCCGGTCCACACCTTCGCGGCGCCCGGCACGTACGAGGTGTCGCTGACGGTGACGGACAGCCAGGGGAAGACCAACACCCAGTCGCAGACCGTCACGCTGATCGGCCTCACCGCCAGCACCGACAAGAGCAAGGGTGATCGGCTCGTGAACCTGGCGTGGTCCGGCGCCACCGGGAGCTCGGTGGACGTGTACCGGAACGGGGTGGTGCTGGTGACCACCGCGAACGATGGGTCGCACCAGGATGTCGCGGACCGCGGCGGCACGTACAACTACCGGGTGTGCATGAGCAGGACGAACACCTGTTCGGCCGTGGCGAGCGTCACGGTCAAGTAAGGGCGGGAAAGGTGTAGGGAGCGCGCCGCGCTCCACTCCCTGGGTTCGGGGGTGGGGCGCGGCGTCTTGTCTTGTTCAGAGGCCGAGCCCCGGCGCGTCCGGCAGCAGCAGCTCGCCGCGGGCGGGGGTGAGCCAGGCGGCGGCCCCCGGATCGCGGAGCAGCTCGCCGGTGGCGAGCCCGTGGGCCCAGGCGGTCTGGGGGATGGCGGCAGCGAGGTGGGCGGCGCCGGCGCGGGCGATCTCGCCGTCGATGCTGGAGGTGACGTAGGCGCCGGTCTCGGAGTGGTGGGCTTCGGCGGCGAGGTCCAGCGCGGGGAGGAGCCCGCCGAGGACCATGGGCTTGAGGACGAGGACGTCCACGTTGCCGGCCGCGAGCGCGGGCTGCCACGAGGGGAGCGCGAGGGACTCGTCGGCGGCGATGGGGATGCGCGTCTCGGCGCGGACGCGGAGCATGGCGTCGGGGTCGAGGACGGGTTGCTCGCAGAGCTCGAGGTCGAAGCGGGCGAGGGCCTGGAGCGCGCGGACGGCCTCGGGTTCGGACCAGGCGCCGTTCGGGTCGATGCGGAGGCGGATGCCGCGGCCGAGCCGGGCGCGGATCTCCTTCACCCGGCCGATGTCTTCGGCGACGGGTCGGCCGCCCACCTTCAGCTTCAGGGTGTCGAAGCCGCGGTCGGCGGCGGCGGCGGCCTCGTCTGCGCTGGAGATCAGCGCGTTCACGCGGACGCGCGGGCGGGCGGCGGCGGAGAGGAGGAGGCGCAGGGGGACGCCTCGCGCCTTCGCCACAAGGTCCAGCAGCGCCAGCTCGACGGCGTGTCGGGTGGATGCCGAGGACGCGAGCGGCGCGAGCTCCATCATGAACGCGCGGAGCTCGGGGATGGACTGAGGGGCGGTGGCGCTGGAGAGCGGCGCCAGCGCCTCCTGCAGCGCCCGCTCCGCCGCGGCGACCGTGTCGCGGCCGAGCTCCTCCGGCGGCGTCGCCTCCCCGAGCCCGACGCGCGCCCCCTCGCGGATCTCGACGCGGAAGCCGCGGCGCCGTTCGACGGTGGCGCGCCCCGTGACGAGTGGGGCCTTCAGGTCGAGCGCGATCGGCTGGACGGCGACGTGCACGCGATCACCGGCCCAGCAGCAGCCCGACCGAGAGCAGCACCGAGAACACGATCTGGAGTCGCGCCGTCTCCCCGAGCGCCGGGTTGAGCGCCGCCCCACCCTCCTTCAGGACGCGCCGGAGCGGGGGGATGGCGGCCGGGATCGCCAGCCATGCCACCAGGACCGGCGCGCTCGCCCACCCCGCCAGCCAGAACACCAGCGGCGTGACGAACGCCAGGCCCAGCATGGCCACGTACTCCGCGCGGCCGGACGGGATGCCCAGCCGCACCACCAGCGTGCGCTTCCCCGCCTTCGCGTCCGTCGCCACGTCCCGCAGGTTGTTCACCGTCAGGATCGCGGCTCCCAGCGCACCGACGGGCACCGCCGCCGCCAGCGCCGGCGCCACCAGCGCGCCCGACTCCACGAAGTACGTCCCGCCCACCGCCACCAGCCCGAAGAAGACGAACACGAACAG
>Ga0134122_10001155_pt1 | contig 18869 bp, 7 predicted proteins | sample KB302_FD_96461 | JGI IMG/M metagenome (GOLD analysis project Ga0134122, IMG submission 96461) | Terrestrial soil microbial communities without Nitrogen fertilizer from Kellogg Biological Station, Michigan, USA - KB3-0-2 | ecosystem: Environmental > Terrestrial > Soil > Unclassified ... | reverse complement strand
TTGTGCGAGAAAGCAATCGGTTGAACCGGCGCGTAGCCTTGATTGTTCCCGGGGGAACGCCACGCAATCGAGAGGGTCACAAGACTCAGGGCAAGGGCCGTCGCCAGAGCGACGGTCATGATTCGTCTGTGCATGCCATGCTTAGTACACTCCGAACGTCAAACAGATCGCTTGACGCCGGACGTGAAGAATAAGCGATTCAAAGGGGAGCGTGCAATCCATAACAGGGGCGAACTTGTCAAATGTACGATGTGCGCTGTCAAATGTACGATGTACTTGTTTCGATGACCCAATGGCCAATTACTTTCTGCAACTATCCCGACGACCAATTCGGGGCCGTGCTACTCGAACCCCGAACTTTCAGTTCAGAGTTCGGGGTTCGAGTAGCACGGCCCCGAATTCAGAAAACTATTGGGTCATCGAAACAAGTTCATCGGACAGCGCACAATCGACATCGGACATTTGACAATCGGGGATAGCCGGCACCCTGAAGGCTATCCCCCACTCCCTCGGACTTTGAAAAATCGAAACCATGATGGTAGCCTCCTGCGATCATGAAGAAACGAATTTCCATTTCCATTCTTGTGCTCACGCTGACCGGCATCGCCGCGTTTGCGCAACAGGCCGCAAATGTGCTGGGTGACGGACCGTGGACTTATACGACGTCTGAACGAGGTGTTCGGATTCGCGTCTCCGTCGTGACGAAAGGACTGTCGCATCCATGGAGTGTGGCGTGGCTTCCGAACGGGGACATGCTGGTCACCGAGCGGGCAGGGCGGCTCCGGATTGTCCGCAGTGGCGTGCTCCATCCTCAACCTGTCGCTGGCGTTCCCAAAGTTCAAGCCGGCGGCACCAGCGGTCTGCTCGATGTCGCGTTGCATCCAAAGTTCGCAACAAACGGATTCGTTTATCTGGCATACAACACGTCCAAACCCGCTCCCGGCGGAGGAACGGCGATGGTGTACTCGACCGCGCTTGCCAGAGGACGCTTCGACGGCAAAGCGCTCGTCGACGTGAAGGAAATCTTCGTCGCCGAACCGTTCACCGCAAACTCCGGCGGCGACGCTTCCCGTCTGCTGTTTGCGCCCGATGGCACGCTCTTCATGAGTTCCTCGCATCACCGTGACGAAAAGGGCCCGCAGGATCCCATGAACGACGTGGGAAAAATTCTCCGTCTCAACGACGACGGAACCATTCCCAAAGACAACCCGTTCGTTGGACGAACGGGCTACCGTCCGGAGATCTACTCCATCGGACACCGAACCGTTTTAGGGCTTGCGCTGCATCCCGCAACCGGCGAGATCTGGGAAACCGAAAACGGCCCGCAGGGCGGCGATGAGGTCAACGTCATTATGGCCGGCAAGAATTACGGATGGCCGCTGGTCACCTACGGGCACGATTACGACGGCACTCCGCTAAACGAGCGAGAGTCGCCGAAGGGAATGATCCTGCCGAAGATTTTCTGGGTACCCTCGATCACGACATCGGGTATCGCATTCTCGAACTCCGATCGTTTCCCGGCATGGAAGAACAATCTCTTTGTCGGTTCAATGACGGTGGGACGCATCGGCGGTACGGGCCACCTCGAGCGCATCGTGTTCAACGAAAAAGGCGAGCAACGGCGCGAATCTCTGCTGACCGATCTCCACCAACGTATCCGTGACGTGCGTCAGGGGCCGGACGGCCTGATTTACCTGCTCACGGACGAGGAGCAGGGCGCCATTCTCAGAATTGAACCCGTGCAGTAGCCGCTCCCCATGGGAGAGACGCTAATGGTTTGCCGATCGGCGGCCGATGAAGCTACTCATGATCGAGAACAATTGCCTGTTGAGCCGCCAACCGATCTACGGTCCTGCAATGGAAGTTTCGGCCTACGAACTGCGAACGAACTACGTTGCCGACGATGGTGGCGCCGACGTTTCGAATGACCAGTTGCGCACGATATTCAAAATGTTTACGGATGAAGGATTGGATCTGGTGGTGGGTGAGCGCCAGGGACTGGTCACACTAAACGCCGAAGCGCTTGCGGAAGGCCTGTGGAAAACTATTCCCAAATCCCGCGTCATGCTTGGCTATTTTCAGACGTTCGACCCGTCGGATGAAGTTGCGGACCAGCTGTCGAAGATCGCGGCCGAGGGTTATCTCCTGGCGCTTTCCGGCGATCTGTCACCGGAATGCCTGGCAAAGTTCAAGCGCAATGTGCGCCTTGTCATGTTGGACGTCAGCACGTTCATGCCGGAGGAACTGAGGAAGCGCGTCACGGAACTTCGGGAATTCAATACAAATATTACCGCGGTGAAGGTGGATACCTACGACGACCTGGAGTACTGCAAGGAACTGGAATTCGATTTCTTTCAGGGTCACTTTCTTTTCCGGCAGGCGACCCAGGCGAACACGATTCCAATCAACCGGCTGAACATGGTCCGGCTGCTGTCGAAGCTCCAGGATTCGAAGATTCAGATACCCGAAGTCGAACAGCTGGTGTCGCAGGATGTTTCCCTCACCTATAAGATTCTGCAGTACGCAAACTCCGCGGGCGCGGGTCTCTCCCGTAAGGTCAATTCGGCAGGACACGCCGTTCGTCTGGTCGGCTTGGATACGATTCGGGCCTGGTCCAGCGCGCTTCTTTTATCTGCGGTGGACAACAAACCTCGCGAGCTGATGACAAGCGCGCTCATCCGATCCCGCATGTGCGGACTGCTCGGTGAATCCCTGAAGGGCGCCGAAAAGGAATCGTTTGCTTCGGCCGGTCTTTTGTCCGTTCTCGACGCGATGCTCGACTGCCCCATGGAGAAGGCTCTGGCTGAACTGCCGCTGGCGGACGATCTCAAGGCGGCGCTCATCCACAGGGCTGGTCAAATGGGTCAGGCGCTGCGCTGCACCATCGCCTACGAACACGCGGATTGGGATGAGGTCCAGTTCTATGGGATGGCCCCGGCGGCGATCCGCGACAAATACATGTCCGCCCTCGTGTGGGCCCGCCATCTAACGGGCGGCCTGCTGAATTAGGGCAACTCCCGTCCTGGAACAGGAGGGGTGGCGCGAAGCGCCGGGGTGGTAGACAAATCGAAAACTCTGCGCATGCCTTTATTTGACCGTTCAGTAGGAAGTTTTTCGACTTCACTACCACCCCGGACCTGCGGCCCACGCCTCCTGTTCCAGGAGTTGGCCCTCATTCCGCCCCCCGCATTCTATGCCGAACGGTTTCCCACACCCTCAGCGAATCCGCGCCGTGAAACCCACACTTCCACTATTGTTCGGCGAAGCCTGGCCAAGGTTGCCGGTATAGGTCCAGCGAATTGTCGTCACGTTTCGGTCATATCCGGCCGGCGCCCCTCCGCCTCCGCTCGCCGGTGTGTACGTCCACGTGCTCCCGCCGTCGTTTGAATACGTGATCGCTACCGACAGTCCGGTCGTGCCGAGGCTGCCGGCAATGGATCCAATCTTGAAATCCGTGTGTGCCGGTATGGGATCGGTGACTACAAAGCTCAGCGCCGAGCTGGAACCGGAGTTGGTGTATGTCACGGTGTACGCAAGGTCCGTGCTCGGAGGCTGCGTGCCTGAAGGGGACACGCTCTTGAACAGAACAACGCTTGGCGGACCGCCTTCGCCGATCTGGAAATCGCCGAAAGCCGTCAGCCCTGTTGCCTCGGTGCTGGTGGACGTTCTGCTTCCGATCGTGGGATAGCTCCAGGTTCCGGAAGCATACCGGCCGATGTTGAAGATGTTCGTGTCGGCGCTAACGTCGACATCTCCACCAACGAAGCTGAATGTCGCACCATAGGTCGTGAACGTTATTCCGCTGTTCGTCATCGTCCAGTGGCGATTCACACTCTTCGTGGAAGTGATGGTGGAAGATCCAATATTGGGGTGATCGCTGGAAGTGGTCGTCGTGGTAAGGTCGCCGGCGGCCGTGACGCTGGCGAACGAAACACCGGCAGGCGTGTAGTTGCTTGCGTCGCCCACTTCAAAGGCCGCAATGGTTGCGCCGGTGGCGATATACTTCTTGAAGTTTCCTACCACGTGCCCGCTCGACCGTGAAACGCTGCCTCCCGAGCTGATGTAAACCGTATTCGAGCCCGTCGTCACTTTTCCGCTCGTGAATGTCAGTGTGCCATTCACGGTGGCGTCTTTACTGAGCGTTATTCCGTTGCTGTTGTTCAGAGTGAAATTATTGAACGTCGTTGAGACTGAACCGCCGATGGATTGTGGAGATACGCCATTGAACGTTGCTGATCCACTGTTATGCGTGAACGTTCCACTGTTGCTCCAGTTCCCCGCAACCGCGAACGTATTGGCGCTCGGGGCCACCACTGTCCCCGACGTTAACGTGAAATCGCCGATCGTCACGGTGGCGCCGCTCAGAGTCAGCGTGCCGGCGCTGGTCTTGGTCAATCCACCGGCGCCTGCGGCGATGCCGCCGTAAGTCAATGTCGTGCTGCCGGCGACGTCGATTGTTCCAGTCGACGTGAAAGCGACTCCGCGGTTGGAGTTCATCGTGAATGTTGCCGTCGTCGCCAGCGTGCCGCCGCCAAAAATCAGCTGTCCCGCCAACGCACTCACCGGCGCGGCGCCCAGATTGTTGTCCGCCGCGACGCTGACCACACCGGCATTGATGCTGGTGGCTCCGCTGTACGTATTGGCGCCTGACAGGGTCAGCGTCCCGGCGCCGCTCTTGGTCAACGTTGCGGCCCCGCCTACGACCAACGAAACAGTGCTGCTGCCGCTGGCGTTGCTGGCTGTCAGGTCCGAGGTCAAATCCACTGAGTTGCCGCCGATGGTGTAGCCGCCCACCGAGACCGTGATGGCCCAAAAACTGGTGGCTGCCGCGAAATCATTATTGGGTGACGGACGTGCGCCCACGCCAGTAGAGTCAAACACCAGGCTGTTGCCTGCAACCGGCGCCACACCTCCCACCCAGTTGGCTGCCGTCGTCCAGTTGTTATTCCCACCGCCGCCGTTCCAGGTCAGGATGGCAGCGGCGGCCGCACTCGTCAAGACTACGTCGTTTCCGGTGCCGGCATTGTAACTGACGGTGAAGTCATATCCACTGAGCGAGACGCTGGAACCTTCCGCTAAACCCGTGAATGTTCCGGTCACCGCATCGGCACCGTCGTTATTGATAATCGTAAACGTGTTACCCAATGCTGGCGTGAATCCCACCGTGCCGCTCAACGTGGCGCCGGTCAGGTTCACGGTGCCAGTCACAACCAACTGATCGTAACCGCTGCCTGCGGTCGTACTGTTGAGTTCCACCGCAACGCCGCGGCTGGCCGATGCGCTCAAATCCACATTGCCGCTGTTGAAGAGACCCGGACCGCTGCTTCCCGGCGCCACCGAACCGCCCGAAGCGGTCGAGGTAATGGCACCCACCGTCCCGGTGCCTCCTAACGTGCCACCGTTCAAACTGACCGTACTGGAAGTCTGGGAGCCATTGACAAGCACACTGCCTGCGCTCACCGTGGTCGTCCCCGAATAGGTATTCGTGCCCGATAGCGTGAGGGTTCCGGCACTCGTCTTTGTTAAGCCACCCGTGCCTGCGGCGATGCCGCCGTAGGTGAGCGTGGTACTCGATGCCACGCTGAATGTTCCCGTCGACGTGAACGCGATGCCGCGATTGGAATTGAGCGTGAAGGCCGCCGTCGTCGTCAGCGTGCCACCTTCGAACGTCAGCTGCCCTGCCGTCGGACTGCCCGGCGCAGTGCCGAGATGGTTATCCGCTGCGACGCTGACGACGCCACCATTGATCGTGGTGACGCCCGTGAAGCTGTTGGCCACCGATAAGGTGAGCGTGCCGGCGTCTGTCTTGGTCAGGCCGCCGGTTCCGGCAATTGCCGTTGTCGAAATCGTGAGGTTGCCCGCGCCCGCCATGGTCACCAGAAATCCGCCATTGGTGATGCCGCCCGTGGCTGTCAGCGTGCCCGCCGTCGAACCGATGCTGCTGGCCGCGCCCAGAGTGATTGCACCGGCCCACGAATTGCTGTCGCTGACGTTCAACAGCGCACCGGTGCCGCCACCGGTTCCGTTGATTGTCAGCGTCTCGGCGCCCACGGCAATCGTGCCCTGCAGTTCCAGCCGTGCGCCGCTGGTTATCGACGTGCCTGCTGCGGTGGTTCCCAATGCGGTGGCATTTTGCGCGTTGACGACTCCGACGCTGATGGTGGTCGTGCCCGTGTAGATATTGGCTCCCGAAAGCGTCAGTGTGCCGGCGCTGGTCTTGGTCAATCCGCCCGCGCCTGCGGCGATACCGCCATAGGTGAGTGTGGTGCTCGAGGCCACATCCATGATTCCTGTCGATGTGAATGCGATGCCGCGATTCGAACTGAGCGTGAATGTTGCTGTGGTTGCCAGTGTGCCGCCGCCAAACGTCAACTGTCCTGCCGTCGCACTCCCCGGCGCCGCGCCCAGATTGTTGTCCGCCGCGATGCTGACGAGGCCGGCGTTAATTGTGGTGGCCCCGGTGTACGTGTGTGATCCCGACAGCGTCAGTGTGCCGGCGCTGGTCTTGGTCAATCCGCCCGCGCCTGCGGCAATGCCGCCATAAGTGAGCGAGGTGCTCGAGGCCACGTCGATGGTTCCCGTCGACGTGAACGCGACTCCACGATTGGAGTCCAGCGTGAACGTCGCCGTTGTCGCGAGCGTACCGCCACCAAACGTCAACTGTCCCGGTGTCGGACTCCCCGGCACCGCGCCCAAATTGGTGCCCGTTGAAATGCTGACCACGCCGGCATTGATGGTCGTCGCGCCGGTGAACGTGTTGACGCCCGACAATGTGAGAGTTCCGGCGCTGGTCTTGGTCAAACCGCCTGCGCCTGCGGCGATGCCTCCGTAGGTCAACGTCGTGCTCGACGCGACATCGATGGTTCCTGTCGAAGTGAATGCAATTCCACGATTCGAACTCATCGTGAACGTCGCTGTTGTCGCCAGAGTGCCGCCGCCAAACGTCAACTGTCCCGGCGTCGGACTGCCCGGCACCGCGCCCAAATTGGTGCCCGTTGAAATGCTGACCACCCCACTAGTAATGGTAGTGGCGCCGGTAAAGGTATTGACGCCGGACAACGTCAGCGTGCCGGCGCTCGTCTTGATCAATCCGCCCGCGCCCGCCGCGATTCCGCCGTAGGTGAGCGTAGTGCTCGACGCCACGTCGATGGTTCCCGTCGAGGTGAATGCAATCCCACGATTCGAACTCATCGTGAACGTCGCCGTCGTGTTCAACGTGCCGCCGCCAAACGTCAATTGTCCTGGCGTCGCACTTCCCGGCGCGGCGCCGAGGTTGGTATCCGCCGCGACGCTGATTGTGCCGCCGTTATGGGTAGTGACGCCCGTATAGGTGTTGGTTCCCGACAGCGCCAGCTTGCCGGCGTTCGTTTTGGTCAATCCCCCCGCTCCGCTCAGCACGCCGCTGATGGTCAATGTCTCTCCGGAATTGCTGATGCTGAACGTGCGCGTGGCGGACATCGAGATGGCCAGACTGATGGTACTGGCGCCGGACGACGTGGTGTCGCTCAGATTTCCCGCCAGCGTAATGGAGTTGCCTGCCAGGATGTAGCCGCTTCCGGAAATGGTGATGGAATTGAAGCTGGTGCCCGCCGTAATGTTATTGCTGTTCGATAAATTCGCTGCGCCTGAAGGAAAGACCAGATCCATGGTTGCCGTGGGCACAGCGTTCTCCTGCCAGTTCCCGGCGACATTCCACAGATTGCTGGATGCCCCCGTCCACGTCCGGATCGCGCCGGTAACTGTCAGCACCACGTCATTTCCCGTGCCGCCGACATAGCTGATCGACATGATCACGCTTCCGACGGTAAGGCTTGCTCCTTCGGCCAGTCCGGAAAAAGTGCCGGTCACAGTATCGGCGCCATCGTTGGTAATAATCTGAAATGTGTTTCCAATGCCCGGCGTAAAACCCAAGCTGACGCTCACTGTGCTACTCGCCAGTGCAACAGTGCCTGTCACGCTCAGGACGTCGTATCCGGTGCCGGCCGTGGTGCTGTTGAGTTGTACCGTGTACGTCGAGGCAGAATTCAATGTGGTATTGGTGGCGTTCAAAGTCCCCGGACTACTGGCCGGGCTGCCCGGACTGAGTGTGCCACCGGTTGCCGTGACGCTGATAGTGCGCACCGTGCCGGAACCGCCCAAAGTGCCGCCATCGAGAGTGGCCGTCGTGCCGGCGGCCAGCGAACCGTTGACGAGCAGCGTCCCCGCGTTGACGGTCGTCAGACCGGTGTAGCTGTTCACAGCCGACAAGGTCGTTGTGCCGCTACCCGTTTTGGTGAACGCGCCGGTTCCACTGATGATGCCGCTGAGAGTCGCGTTACCTGCGCCGGTCGACGTCAGCGCGAACCCGGCATTCGCGAATGCATCTGAAACGGTCATGGTTCCAGCAGTCGACCCAAACGTGGTGGCGGAGCCAATCGTAATGCCGCCGGGAAACGTGTTGGTTCCGCTGACGTTCAACAGAGCGCCCGTTCCACCCACGCCGTTGCCGTTGAGAGTCACTGGTCCCGCAGTGAAACTGATGCCGCCTGAGAGTTCCAGAGCGGCACCTGAACTTACCGTAGTGCTATTAGCGGTGCTGATCGCGTCGGCATTCTGGATCTGCAACTGCCCGGCGGTGATTGTGATTGCGGCAGTAATTGTGTTGGCGGCGCTGAAGACCATGCGGCCTGCACCGGCCTTTATCACATCATGCGAGAGGGAGACGACTGCGGGAATCGAGATGTCCGGGTCTGCGCTGCCGTCTGCGACGGTGATGGTTCGGTCTGCTGCTATTGGCAGCACCCCGATGATCGTCGCCATGGTCGACGAGGCGTTGACATCGATATCGCCCGCCAACGTCAATAGTCCTGTGCCCGTTGTGAGAGAACCGCCGACCATCGTGATCACAATCTTGTCTTGATCGAAATTGTTCAGATCCAGTGTCCCCAAACTGTTAATCGTTACGTTCGTGATACTTGTCCATTGTTTTAGTTCGAGTAATTTCACGATGGACGTGTGTACCCCATCTCCGATCACCAAGGGACCTGCGAAGGCGTCAGACTTTGAGGCCATGTTCAAATCCAACTCGCCGGCGTTGACCGTCGTTGTTCCCGTGTAAGTGTTGGGCGCTCCATTTCCCGCTCCTATTGTGAGCGTGCCCGCGTCATTTTTAGTCAGTCCGCCCGTGCCGCTGAGTAAGCCGGTGAGCTTCGTGTTTCCCGCTCCGGTCACGGTTAGCAAAAATCCTGCGTTGGAAAATGAGCCCGATAAAGTTAGTGTCCCCGCATTCGAGCCGAAGGTGCGGGCCGAGCCACTTGTCAGTGCACCCGCAAAGCTATTCGTGCCACTGACATTGAGAATCGCGCCGGCCGATCCCACACCGGCTCCGTTGACCGTGACAGGTTCGACGGTGCTGTAAGTAATGCTTCCTTGAAACCCCAGCGTACCGCCGCTGGTGATCGTCGTTGCACCGGCAATGGTGCCCAACGCCGTGTTGGCGGCGGCGATCAAAGTACTGCCGCTGCTGATGGTGGTGACGCCCGTGTACGTATTGGTGCCCGACAAGATCAATGTGCCGCTGCCGCTCATCGTCACACCGGCGGCGCCGCTGATGACACCGCTGATGGTCAACGTTTCCGCGGCGTTAGTGACAGTGTATGTGCGTGTGGCTGCCATGACGATGGCAAGGCTGATGGTGCTGGAGCCGGAGGTGGTGGAATCCGTGACGTTGCCCGCTGCCAGCGTGATGGAGTTTCCCGCCAACGTGTAGCCGCTGCCGGAGATGGTAATGGAATTGAAACTGGTGGCGGCCGTGATGTTGTTATTGTTGCTTAACTTCGATGCGCCGCTCGGAAACACCAGATCGTCGCCCGCCACAGGAGCGGTTCCGCCCCAGTTGCCCGCCGTGCCCCAATTGTTGTCTCCGCCCCCACCGGTCCATGTGCGCGTGGTTGCATTAGCCAACGCAGGCCACAGCAGGAATAGGCCCGCCAGAAACGCGACCACGGGAAGGCGCTTCATTTTTTCTTGTCCCCGGGTTCACCGCGGCCCGCTTCGATGGCGTTCGATGTTCCAAAGAGATTGAAGAGGTTTGAGAGTTTCGAGGAGACCGTGAAATAGAATCCCGTTTTTCCAAGCCCAGAGCCGGCGTTTCCTTCCGGCTCGCGGACGCCGGTCCAGTTGCGGCCGACGCCCAGGCGCAGATCCGGCAGGAGCCAGAAGCCAATATCCGAACCGATGGATGTGCGGCGCGTCTTTGTCACCGGCTGGGCCAGCCAGCGGAATTCCGCCGCTGCGTCAAAACGCTTCGAAAAGCGTTCCTGCAGCCGCCACTGGGCCATGTAGGTGAGTGTTGAAACCTGTGTCAGATCCGGCCGGCCATTTTGACCAAACTTCACAGCAAGACGTCCGTAAAACTCGATCTGCTTTGTCAGCGTCAGCAGTCCATCGCTGGAGAGGATGTCCGTGCGTTCCACCGTCGCCATCACTCCGAGCAGACCCGCCGGAGTTGACTGAGTTGTTGACCGCAAGTTATAGCTGAAGAGAAGTGCCGCGAAGTCGGAATGCAATGGGCGCACGGCCAGCGTAGCGGTGCCGTTCATGGTGGAGCTTCCAAGCCCGCTGAATTCTGCCTTCGAGCCCTGGACGCTGCCCATCGCTGTGACGTTCTCGCCCAGCTTTCCGGCGGCGCCCACCGTCACAATTTGACCGAAGCCGTCGCGGTCACGCAGTTCGTAGCGCGCCGTGGAGCGGAAGTTTTTCGTTGGAAGCCAGGAAAGCCCGCCGGATCCGCTTTCGAAGCTGGAACCGGTTCCCGTCAGGTGCTCGCCTCGATCGAAGCCGAAATCGAGCGACACGTTTTTCCGGACCGGCAACCGGCTGACAAAGCCGAGGACGGCAAAGCTGTCGGATCCCGTAATCCCGTTCTCGATCTGGTAGCGGTTATTCAGGCTGGTATAGCGTCCCAGGTGTGTCTCCACACCCAGAGCGGTCTCCTGCCGTGCGTTGGAAGACGCGAAGCCGGTCGCGCTCGAATCGCTGATCGGCACGATCGGAGCCGCGGCCAGGCGCTGCGTGAAGTAAATCCGGGTGAGCGGTTTCACTTGAAGGCTGGCCGCCAACGTCGTCTGATTGGGATATGTCGGATCGGCCTGGCCGAGATTCTGTTCGCGCTTGACCGCCACGGTCAACTTTCCAGTCGGACGCCATTCGCCACCGGCCGTGACCAGATTCGAAAGGATATTTCCGTGTGCCGCTTGATCGGTGAACTGTCTGCGGTCCACCAGTGCGCTGACCTTGAAGCGGGCATTGATCGTCTGGGTCCAGCCTGCAGAAGCGGTGAGCCGCTGGTTATCCACGTTGATCGTCTTGTTGGTTTCCCCGACAAATCCCACGTGCAGCATTCCGGAAGCGACGGGTTTCAGGTCCGCCTCCACAGAAGCACGTTGGGACCCAGGTGTGACCGTAGCGCCAAATGGATTGAGAAACGATTCATCCACACGTACCATCGCCGCCTTCAAGAGGGTTTTATAGAAGGAAAGCGGCTGGGTCAGCTCGGCTCGAAAAGCGTTGCCATTGTTGTCCCCGTTTACAGCGCTATTTGCGGCGGCACTGCCAGGGCCTGGGCTCAAGAGATTGCCGGCAGATGCCACGCGTCCATGGCTCATACCCCACTCCAGCAGCAAGACGCCGCCACGAGGCAGAGTCTTCTGAAGATCGGCGCCGGCGAGGTTGAAGGCGCCGACCGCCGTTTGCCGTTGGCTGAGCAGCGAAGGACTCATGCGCAGGCCATACCTGGAGAAAACCTTTCCCGCTCGTGCGGTGTAAACCGCAGACGAAAGATCGTGCGCGAAGTATTCGTAGGTGACCACAATTTGCAGCAGGTTGAGCGCGTAATCGAAACTCGAAATCCGGCGCAACAGAAGGATCGAACCGGTATTGGCATCGATATTGTAATCGGCGGAACGCACCAGCGGATCCTGCGAAAGGATGATCTCGGGATTGCGGCGGTCGCGCACTTCGAGAACCACGTTCTCCGAACCTGGCAAGATCTCGATCTGTGACAACCGGAGCAGTCCGAAGAACCCGCCGGGAAACACGTCGCGCGCGAACGCCGTGTCCGGAAGGGCGCCAGTCAATGTCAGAGTGTCTCCATTGTGGTTTTCGCCGTGGATCTTCATACCGGTTAACGTGCGCGAGTATCCGGTAAGCATCCGTGGCACATCCGAACGCACGCCGGAGTGGCTCACCGAGCTTCCCTGCTGAATCGCGTTGTTGCCCTCGATGTGGAGGTCGGTGGCGCCGTCCCGATCGGGATTGAAATCGCCGAACAGCAGGAAGGAGGATCCGCGATCGAGCCGCGCATAGAGTTTCGAGTTGGATGGCGCGTCTTCAAAGCGCGTCGAAGAATCGCCGAACAACGGATAGATGCGATCCTGAGGATCGAGTTGGGACATACGATTCTGTCCCTCCACCTGATGCAGACGGGAATGGCTGTCGTAGGCGATCGTCAGCAGGTTCTTCGCAAAAACACTGCCGCGATAGAAGAGACTGACACGGTCCGATACGATTCCGTGCTGATCCTGCCATGAGCGGTCGGGGGCGGCTCTTCCGATGGAGCCCTCGACCAGGCCGACCAGGATTGCGGGGCGAACTTCGGGAAGGAAGCGAATCGACGTTCGCCCTTCCACGACACCCATCAGGGCGCGAAGTTCCACTTTGCCCGGAGCATGACCGGCAATCAAAACGAGCCGGGCCTCGCCGCCTCGAAGAGAAACGCTCTGCTGGCGATCGGGATCGAACGCAGCGACGTTGTTCCCTCCATTCAAGCCAAGCGTGGCCAACTGGGTTTTCAGAGTCGATGACTTTCCGTTCAGAAGATTGTCTGTTGGGCAGATGCCGCTCGCCGCGCAAGCCGGCGGGCGCAAAATTCCGGAAGACGTTTCCACCAGGATCTGTTCGTCCGCCGCTGCGTGCTCCCATTGATCGAACGCAAGAACATGAACCTCCGTGGACTCGATACCGTCCGCGAACATGTCCTGTTTACCGGCGTTGATCTCGAGCCGCTTCGTTGGGCCGCGGCCGAATACAACGGCCTCGACGGTGGTTACTGCATTGCGCGTTGGGTCGATGGCCGTGACCTCGATCGAATTCGGCCCCGGTCGAAGGTTGAGACCGAAGAAGATGAATGTCGACAGCTTGTTCTTATGGTCGACGTGACGCTCGCCGATCTGCGAGTCCGCGATCTTCTGGCCGTTCACCTCCAGGGCCACGGTCCAATCTTCGTAGACGCTGGCCGACAGAGTCATCGCGGGAGAAAGAATCACCTGGTTCGCGGCCGGTGAATTGATTCGTACGGCGCCGGCCACGAGAAGAACAACTTCGTCGGCCGCCTCCACCTCGTAGGTGCCGGTTGCAAGGGGCCCTTTTCCTTTTGTTTCTTTCGGTACATCCGGCTCCGTCAATCTCGCCGCTATCGCACGATTGGACGGAAGTACGGCAAAATTCTGCCGTATCATTGAGCCGCCGCCAAGCGGTGTGCGCAGCAACCGGGCCCAGCTCTTGTCCGAACGGACGTTGTCCGCCATGAGCTTGTATCCCGCGGGCAGACTGAACTCATCGAGCGTGATGACAATGGAGCCGCCCTTCACATTGGGGAAGTTGTACATTCCTTCCGAATCGGTGACCGAGGAATCGCCGTTGCCCAGGTAGAGCCGAGCCTTCGGGGCGGGAAGGTCGCCCTTGTCGTATATGCCGTTCAAATTGATGTCTTCGAAGACCCGTCCGATAATGACCTGGTCCATTCCGAAGATTCCTTGCCCAACAAACACAGCGACACGCGCCTGAGCACTGGCGGCCTTCTGGCCGGAAGGTTGAATGCCCTCCGCAGATGCCGAATTGAACTGCTCGCCCTGGATCGCATTGACGCCCACGCGTACCCGGTAGCTGATGGTGGCGCGCGCGCCTGGGTCCAGAGAGCCGATCCGAAAGATCATTTCGGTTGCTCCAATTTCAGGCTCTATCGCGATGGAAGTTCCGGCGGTTATCAGCCGGCCCGTTCCTGCAGCGTAATTGAAAGAAGCAGGCAGCCGGTCGCGCACGAGGATTTCCGTCAATGGAGAAACCAGGGTGTTGTGCGTCTCGATGCTGTAGGAGACCACGTCGCCAATCGTGGCGCGCTGTTTGTCGGCGACCTTGGCAATTTGTAAACTCGCCGTCTCGAACATGGGAATGTTCAGGACCAGCAGTGCCAGGTCGTTGAGTTGCACCGCATCGCTGGTCAGAACAAAGCTGCCGCCCTGTGCGATCGGCTGATTGTCGAGGGCTTGCACCGTGAGAGCGAACAATTGATTTCCGACGCCATGCACTGTCACCTGCAACACCCGTCGGAGAAAACCCGTAGCCGCGACGCTGACAAAGTAGGTCTCCGGTTGGGCATCCGTACCCAACTGGGCGGGCGAGAGCACGAAATCGAACTCGCCTCTCTCATTGGTGACGACAGGATTCTGATTCGACCCCGACGCGAACAGCCCAGTGGCTGGAGCCAACGCGATAGGATTCGCTCCGAGTTGGTCGGTCGAGAGGATGACCGTCGCAGCCTTGACCTTGACCGAGCCCCCACTGTTTCCGACATAGACAATGCCGATCGGATTCACAACCACCATGACTTCCGTTGTGGCTACCGGGGCGGCAATGTTCCGGGCGTTGATGACGGCGTGATTGAAGACCCCCCCGCCCTGAAGCGTCAATCCGGACAGGAGCACCTGGAAGTTGATCGTGGCGATTTCTCCTTGCCCAACCTCCGGCAAATGGACTTCGACATGTCGTCCGACAACCAGGCTTTCGTCCGAACTGTTCGGCGCCGCACGAATGGATGTCGTTGAGGTGGAGGCATGAACGCCGAATAGCATCGACCCGGGGACATACTCGAAACCCGCCGGCAGGTCGTCGGTGACCACTACGTCTTTGGCGGAGATGTCGCCTGAGTTTGTGAGGGTGATGCTAAAGCTGATTTTTTGGCCGGCCACTGCCGCGGTGCTGCTCTGTCCATCCACCAGCGCAAGCGGTGGGCGGTTCGCATCGGTCAGCGATGAAAATTTCGGTCCGGTGCCTACGGTCAGCAGAATTGTTCCCTGATCCTCTACCCGGGAGTCCTGATTGCTTCGCGCCGTGAGTTGCAGGGTCACCAGACTTCCGAGTGCGGCGCCGTTGCCATCGACATCCGCGAGAATTCCGATGCAGGCGTCGGCGTTCAGGAGCGGACTGCTGGTCTGGCCGATGGTGATGAGCGGATCGGCAGGTTTCAGCGTGCCGCTGCCGTCAAGATTGAAATGGAGCGAGGCCAGCGAAGCCGGTGCCGTGATCTGTGTGCTGATTACGATGAAACTATCCGTCTGGTTGCCGGTATTGCAGACCGTGAGCAGTTGGGTGGCCCGGTCCTGTGGAGGGACAAAGGATGAAGGAGCGCTATCGTCCGGCGTGACGGTCACGCCGGATGCGGTTCCCACAATTATCGTCACTGTTTCCGAACTCGTGGTCAGGATGTTGCCATCCTGGTCCTGGTAGCTCGCCTCGGCTCGAACCGAGATGATAGTGTTCGGAGGGAGACTTGCCGCGGCCGTGCTTCCCGACAGCACAACGAAGGCAAGGAGCCAGATAAGCGCCAGCGCTGGTAATTTGAGACTACCGCAGCGCTCGATGCGCGACACTAGCGGATCCTGACAGTAAACCCGACATCGCCCGTAGCTTGCGGGCCAAGCGTGCCGGTTAAGGTGGACCGGACGTTGGTAACGAGGCGGTCATAGCCCGCCGGTGCGCCACCCGCGAGGCTGACCGGCGTATAGGTCCATGTCGAGCCGCCGTCATTCGAAAAGGCGGTCGTGACCCCACTGATCCCTGTCGCAAGATTGCTCGTCAGGGAACCGACCTTGAAGTCCGTCTTCGCCGGGTCGATGGTATCGATCAGAACGATGCTCGATGCGTTGAGGATTGCATCGTTTGTGTTCTGCGCCGATGACAGGTTCAGATAGGTATTGACGAAGGCAATCGTCGAGCCTGGTACGGGAGTGTTCCCGGCGGCTATCGACGGAATTACATTGAGCGTGTTGGATACTGTCGATCCTTTGCTGATGCTGACATAACCAGTGTAGAGGCGTTCGATCGTGTCGTTACTGCTGCTGTCGATGCCGGAAAGCGCATGGATGATTGTCGGGTATGCCGTGAGCACCACATTGCCTGAAGGTTCGGTGATTCGTACCCAAATCGTCGCAGATGACGCAAACGCGACCGCAAGCGTTGTATTGCCGCCGCCACTGATGGTGGCGAACCCGGCCACTCCGCTGGTCGAACTGAGTTCGACCGTGAAGCCGGAAGGAACGGTCGGAGCGGTGAATGTGTAAATGTCGTTCGCGTTGCCGGTGTTCTGGATGGTGTTCGAGAAGACCAGGACACCCTGAGCCGTCGTGACCCCGCCTGGCGCTACGCCCGAGATGCCGGTATTCACGCTCAGATTGGTGAAATCGTTATTGTTGTTGGTTGGCCCGACCGCGGATGCTTGACTCAGAGGACCAAGCAATACGCCGCCGACGGCCGTCAGTGTTGTGTTCTGCGTTACTCCGGGTACGTGATTGTTGGTGGTATCGCCCGATTCATCGACCAGGCTGACGGAAAGCGAGTCCACGCCATACGCGGCGGTCAACTGACCGATGGGAAGCGTGGCATCAACCCCGGTTTGAACGGTCACGATCACGTCGATGTTTGACGTCGACGCGCCCGCGGCCAGCGTGGGGCCTTCGTACAAGGCAACACGGGTGATTGCAGAAAGAGTCGGCAATGTGCTTGTCCACGTGGCTGCGGAGTTGGCGCCGCCTACGGTTGTGGAATACAAGGTATTCGCCGGGAAGCCGGTGTTGTTTTTCAAGAGCGTCCTGGCCGGTATTGGGACGACGGCAAATATTCCGGTAAACGGTCCGCCATTGGTGAAAGTGACTGTGTCCGCACCAGCGATGCGAGCGCCATTGTTGGTGAGAACGAAACCGTACGTGATGTCCGCGCCGAGGGCTACCGGTCCTGCCGGCGCCGTCATGACCAGTTCAAGCAAGGCGTCCGTGGCAACGACGGCGTCAATATCGCCCCGGGCAGCCATTCTGCCGGTATTGCCGTTGACCGCAGTGACATCGGTGGTTCTTACTTCGTTCGCAGAAAGTGCGGCCGACTGGTTATCGAACGGAGTACCGCCCGCCGCGTCGCCCAACTGAATGTTGACTGTCGTACCAGCGGCGCCGGTGACTGTTGCGGTCACCGTCACCGTGATCGAAGCGTTTTGTGCAATGGAGGCGGATGTGACATCTGCGACGTTGGTGAAAATGTCGGTACTTGGGCCTGTAATGACGGCGGATGTCACCGTCGCATTGGTTGCAATGATGCTTGCGCCATTGGCCTTGAAGAGGACGTTGTTCGCGAAGTTGCCGTCGTTCGTGACGGTGAATACGAAGGTCGCGCCCGTCTGATTGGTGACGACGGTCGCGTGGCTTCCGGCATCTGGAGTGATGATCAACCCTGCGATTTTCGCAACGGTGACCGTTACCGTATTCGATGACGTGGCGTAGCTGTTCGTTCCGTCCGAATAGGTAGAGGTGGCCTGACTGTCGATCAGGGTGCCACCGCCCGTGTATGTGTTCTGCGCTACGGATGCAACAGATGCCGCGCAAATGAGTACGAACGCTGCTGCAACGGTTTGCCATCGACAGGCCGACTGAGTTCCATCCTTGGATTTCATAAATTCTCCAGATTTACTTTCCCAATTTCCCTAAACGGTCCAAAGCATGGGTACGCCTATCCCTGGCGCCCCCCGGTTGGATCGCTATTTCACGCGGACTTCATAGCTGGCAGAAGATCTGCCGTCCGCCTCGACAGGATTGTTCCATTCAAAACGTACGTGCGTGTACATGGAGACCGGCGCGGGAACCTTCTTCACGACGCCGTCTGCCTGGCGCTCGTCAATCATCGGCGTCGGCGAAAACGTTTTGCCGCCGTCAATGCTGTAGAGCTCGCTGGCGCCTTCCGCCTTGGCGCTTCCCTGGACGTAAACGGTGTTCGCGGGAACAGGGCCTGTGGCCTTGTATCCCAGCGCGGGTTTCATGCCTTCGTTGTGGGAGGTGATGGTATAGAGAATCACCTCACCGGGATTCACCGCCCCAGCCTGCTCGATGGCGACGTTGCCGCCGGATCGAAGGACAGCGCCGGAGAGACTCATCTTGATTGAAGGTTGTGCGATCTGTCCCTGGGCAAACACCCCGGCAGACGTCACCAGGCAAAGCGCGATCATGGCCAGCGCGCGGCTTCTGGTCTTTCGTGTCAACATCACGGGTCCCCTTGTTGTCATTGTCGATCTTGTCCGGTTCTTCGTAATTTCGGGCGCAGCGCTGCAAGTGCTTCTGCGCCTTGCATGCGTTATCGGCACCAAAGTCGAGCTCCTTTAGTGGTTTTCACAAAGTCTTCAGATTCAGCAGGGCACGCCTTGCACCAAAGTTGCGGGAAATGGCGGTTCAAACTGTAGTCGCGGGAGGAAGGTGTGAGTGAGTTGGGGAGTGGAGCCGAAATCGAAACGTAAGTCTCGTCTTTGCATAATCCTTCAATCGATTTCGGGGCCTGTCCCCCAATTCACTCCCGCGGCTACAGACAAACAGGATCTTTGGGGAAAGGTCTTTGGGTGTCATCATTCCGTACTCGAAGTGTCACTGTTACGTTGACTCCATCTACTTTATTGTCGATCGCAATGAAGCAGCAGGCCGAGGCGCAGAGGTTCCAAAAATGAAATCTCCGATCGGGTACGTAATATTGAAGCAGTAACGCGACATGAGTTGCAGATCGTGGTGACGGGTATGGTACTG
>Ga0134122_10001154_pt1 | contig 18870 bp, 33 predicted proteins | sample KB302_FD_96461 | JGI IMG/M metagenome (GOLD analysis project Ga0134122, IMG submission 96461) | Terrestrial soil microbial communities without Nitrogen fertilizer from Kellogg Biological Station, Michigan, USA - KB3-0-2 | ecosystem: Environmental > Terrestrial > Soil > Unclassified ... | reverse complement strand
CTTTCGCTCCAGCGCCTGAAGGGCAGTGGTCACCCCAGATCGACGCACGCCCAACATTAAAGATAGAAATTCGTGCGTGAGCCCCAACCGGTCACCGTCGATGCGGTCATCCGCCATCAGCAGCCAACGCGCCAACCGCTCCTCGATTTTGCTCCGCCCGTTGGCTAGGACAGTTGTAGTGGTCTGCAGCAGGTACGCATGAGCGTAGCGCAGCATCGCGCGGTGACGTGTATGCTGCCCTCGTCGGCCTCACGCAGCTTACCTGCTCTTATCCGCTGCCCCGTGCCTGCAGCCTGGATGTAAGTATCGTGTGACGCGCGCTGATACCCCATTACAATCACCAATCCAGTCATGCCTTCGCGACCAATGATGCCAACCTCAATGCCCGGCTTGCCAGAACCGTTGGCGACTACTGAGGCAAAACCCGCCTCAATGAAATAGACATGATCGATGCGTCTATTGCGGTCCTCCAAGGGGCGATGGACGGGAAGATCGACCAATTCCAGGTGGGGCTCAAGCAAACCCAAATCGGCTGGCGATAGCCTTGACAGAATACGGTTCGGTGACACGGGCCATTCCTTGGCGCGGCTAAGCGCGACACGGTCCCTCTAGCGTTGCCTCACTGAGGCCGCGGTACTTAGCAGCCTGGCTTGTGGCGTCGGGGATGAAGCTCCTCCGCGTAGCCGGACCCACGGTGGCGTTGTGGACCCGGTACGTTTCGGCAATCGCCCGGCGAGTTGCGGAACGCTCAGGTCCGCTTCGAAAATTTCACGCCGTTGCTTCACTGCGCGTCTTCCGCCACCAGCCTACAAAGCCCATGAGGCCGCGCAGGGCGCTCTTCGGCAGCGCGGTGGCGAGCTTCAGGCGCGCGGCCTCTATGTTGAGTGGGTCGTTGCCGAAGTTGCCGGCGATCTCGGCCCAAATCCCGTCAAAGGCCTCAACGACTGCTTTGAAAGCTTCGGATCCAAACGATGCGCCATCGATGAGCTGTTGGGCAATCATGACGACCTCAAAGCGAACGGTCCTAGGTTTCGGCTTGGTTACCGTTCAATTGCTTTGGTTCGTCAGGGTGCATCATCACAAGCGTCGCGACCTCTTTGATCTGCGCCAAGTCACGCACGCCGTTGTCTGCAAGGGCAATAATGATGCTGGCGAGCTGGTTGCGCCGATCCTCGATCATTGCTTGGGTTTGGTAGTTTCCGGCGACCTGCTGCCAGGTCTCATCGAAGGCTTGATACAACATTGCCAATGTATCGAGATCAAAGGACCCCGATTTTAGCATGGATCGACCCATCGGCTTGCCCCTGGCTAGAACAGGCGGGAGCAAATGATGGGCTCTCTCAGCCGGTGACGGCCTGACGAGCTACAATGTCACCGATGGCAAAATGGTAGCCAACCGAATGTCACCTTGCACTAATTTGGGTTAGTACAGCTAAACTCTGACTTCGGTTAATCGCATGCCCAGACACTGCCATTTTTCGCGCACGTGAACGATCAACCACGACCAAGAGGATACGTTGTCAGCGTCACCATTGCTGGTGGGGCGGAACTTTACGACGTGGCTATCCCCAACTGCATCAGAGGCCGAATCGGCTGGAGGGAAGTACCTGCAGCTGTCAGACTTGCTGGCGGTGGATGCGACCGAGCCATTGTCAGCTGCCGCTGTCAAAGCGCTCGGGCTTACGGCCGGGCATGTTAGACGAAGGTGACATCTGCAAGTTGGACCTCGAGTGCCGCTGCTCTCTCTTCTCTCTCCCCTCCCGCGCTTTACAGCGCCCGCCACCTGCAGCACACTCCGTTGGTCCCCTTGCTGGCTCATTGCCGGCACGAATCAGTTACCGTCCTGGCCAGAACCCAAGCAACCGGAGTTTCCCGCTACGGGCATGCCGCAGGTAGCCGCCGGTGAAAAATGCTGCCCGCTCGGTACTACTCCGCATAGAAGCCAACTGCAGCCTTTGGCATAAATGAGGTAAGCGCCCTCCGCGGTCTCTTCCCTCGACCCGATGGCGCAGGGCCGCACCGTCCTACCCCCGTATGGCAGTGGCCTAGGGCGAGAGCACGATACCATTTCCCCGTACCCTGCTCTCGCCCGTCCTCTAATCAGATATTGTCGCCGTTTCTATGTGCACTCGGCACCTAAGCACTTTCCGAGTCTGGCCCACCGACAACGTCCGCGCTTGTATAGGCGTTACCTTCCGGATCGCTACCGGTCGGTCCTTGGGGAGGCCGCTAGCCTGACGCCCCGTCACGGCGGCCAGCCCATATGAGCGGCATCAGGCCGCCCTCGACCTGGTGCCGCCGTTCCGCGCACAAGCGAATTGCGCCGCCCCTTCCCCCAACTGCGGCGCTACAGGGCCACCCAAATCGGTGCACTTCTTTTTTTGGGGGGCGCCCGGCGAAGACGGAAGCGTGGCCTCGGCCACCCGCTGGGTACATTCCGAGGCTGACCGCGATCGATGGAATGGGCCTAACTGCTTCTGCAAGGCCGTGCTTGGCCGTGCAGAAAAGGGGGCCTCATGAAAGGCTCGCTCACAGGGCGCTCAATTCTTGTTGTTGAGGATGAACCCCTTATCGCCATGGCAATTTCGCAAGCCCTCGAAGAGTCGGGCGCAGAAGTGACAACGACAAATACCCTTCGGCACGCCCTGCTTCTCGTGGAGCACGACGGACTGTCGGCCGCCATCCTGGATCACTCGCTCGGTGACGGTAACAGTTCCCTCCTTTACGCGCGCCTCAAGGAACGGGGCATACCCTTCCTGATCTATAGCGGGTGGGAAAGAGTGGAAGGTGCCTGCCCGGGCGTGCCGCATATCATCAAACCAGCGACCCACCGGGTGCTTCTTGCGGCGGTGGAAGATCTGATCCGCGGGACTCAAATTTCAAACTGAGACATTTCGCGAACGCACGTCCGCTCCACTCCCTCGACAATGTCAAGCCTGCTGCGCTAGCCGACGTGCCGGCAACGCCAAGAGGACGTTGGGATCTGGTCGCACCGGCGAGATCGAGCGATGAGGCCGTGCCGTGGCGCTTGTTGCCCGGCCGCTTGCTTGGAGGGCGGCCGTAGGGCAAATCATTCGTCGAGGCGAATTGGGGATTGGGCTCAAGGCCCATACTACATACAGAGTATCCGCGCGAGTGAGTATATGGCTGGTCAAAAGAAACGCATTTCCCGTGCTCTCATCGCAGCTATCGAGGGGGTGCTGGCGGGCCGCTCACACTGGGAACTGAATTCGTTGTTCCTATCGGCGGGTGCACCAGGACCAATTCCAGACGCTTCCCACGCTCACAAATGGCGCGACTGGATTGTAGCCGCTGGTCAGCATCCGGACGTCGACAACCTCGAATTTGTTGGGGCCTTGATCGAAGGGTTCATGGACATTCCTCCCCTCCCTCCGCCTGACCAAAGTGACCCTAGTGCCGGCAACTCCTTTGAAGAAGCGCAACAGCGGTATCAGCAAGCGCGGAAGAGACTGGAGGACACGTTGGCCGTCGAGGGCCTACAGTATTTTCGTGGCGGGCGGATCATTCCAAACGGAACCACGCCGGGAACCTATCAGTCAGAGCGACGCGAACTCGGTCCCGCCAACATCACTTAAGCGACCGAGTACGATCGACGAAGTATTGTTGCCCCTGCTTCGCGGCCTACCGCGCGCGATGTACCCCCTGACGCACCGACGCAAGGGGCTACCTACCCTCACCTTCAACAACGAATACGACGTGCAGGATCTGCTTCACGTTTTGCTTCGTCCTTGGGTAAAGGACATCCGTCCCGAAGAATGCACGCCCAGCTATGCCGGAAAATCGACACGCATGGACTTTTTACTCGCCGATCACGGCACGGTCGTAGAACTCAAATTTGTGCGCGACGCCGCGCACGGCAAAAATATCGGGCAGGCATTGCAAATCGATATTGGCCATTACCTCCAACACCCAAAATGTCAACGACTCTGGTGCGTCGTCTTCGACCCGGACCATTATCTCGTAAATAGGGATGGGCTGAGTAAAGACCTGGAAGGACAACACAGCAAAGGCGGCAAGTCTGTCGAAGTGAAGATTTTAGTTCTTTGAGCTATGAGGTGAGGTTGAGCCTGAACTCATATACGACTTCCGGTCTCGCGCCCGCGCGCGCGCGAGAGACCCAATCCGGGCCCCGACGGCACAAAGTTGTGCCCGCTTGCCCGGCGCGCACTTCCTCGAGCCGGCTCAATCCGGCCTCGAGCTCGTCCAATCGGCACGAAACTGTGCCCACTGATTTCCCGGTGATTTAGCCGGCCAATCTGGCGATCGTAGCGTAGTGCACGCGAGCTCAAAATTGAGCCGGCTGCGTGCTTGTTAGGGACATCCGCTGTTGTTGCATCCACATGCGCGTTGAAACCCTGATTTGCCGGGGTTTCCACGATGGCAAATTGAGGACCCCTAAATGGTACAGAAGCGAGCGGCCATCTACTGTCGCGTCTCAACCGTTGATCAGTCGTGCGAGCGCCAGCAGCGGGACCTCGAGGTGTTCGCCGGCCGCGCCGGTTACACCGTGGTTGCCGCCTTCCACGAGAATGCCAGCGGTGCCGACAACGCGCGCCCTGAGCGGAGGAAGGTGCTTGAGCTGGCCCGCCGGCGGGAGATCCAAGCCATCCTTGTCACTGAACTCAGTCGCTGGGGCCGCAGCACCAGCGACCTAGTCGACACGCTCGACACACTGCACGCCCAAGGCATCAGCGTCATTGCCCAGACCGGCTCAGCTTCGACCTGGCGACGCCCAGCGGCAAGCTGATGCGCACCATCATGGCCGGCCTCGCCGAATTCGAGCGCGACCTGATCCGGGAGCCGGTCAAGTCAGGCATGGCCGTTGCCAAGGCAAGATCGAGCGTGATGGCCACTTCGTCACCAGGGTGGGCACCAAGCGTGCCAGCCTCGGCCGCCAGGTGGGCGAGCGTCCGAGTGATAAGAAGGTCGGCCATGTGCTCAAGATGCGCGGCGAGGGCTATTCGTTGCGCTCGATCGCCAAGCACCTGCATGTCGACGATGACCGTGCAGCAGATCCTAAAGCGCGAATCAGCGCCAGCTGCAGCTGCCTAATTGCCGGCGTGGGTAATCCGCCCGCGTCTCTCTCTGCCACCAAACGAAGCCCCGGGCAACCAGCGGTCCGGGGCTTTTGCACGCAGGCTTGGCGCAGCCCCCGAAACGCGGCCATGGTTTTCCCGTCCATGTCTGAGGTCTTGTCCCGATTTTCAGAACGGCTTCGAGCCCCCCATCGTCTATTCATAGCTTTTGGAGGTCGCGATGAGAGCAGGTGGCGCTTCACCCAAGCGCATGACGCGCTTGTTGGCGACGGGGGTCCTGATTGTCTTCTATGGTTTCGGTCTCGCCATGGCAGCAACCTTCTCGCCCGCACAGGCACGTGGTCGTGGTGGTGGGCATGGCTTTGCTCGCGGTTTCCGCGGTGGCGGTCGTGGGTTTGCTCGAGGTCGTGGATTTGCTCGCGGTTTCCGCGGGCGAGGGTTTGCTCGTGGTCGTGGATTTCGTCGGCGTCGGGGTCGGGGCTCGGGTTGGGGCTGGTGGGGGCCCGGCTTCTATGGCTCCAATTGCTGGTGGAGTCCGCGTCGCGGTCGTTGGGTCTGCCCATACTATTGATCGCCGCGCCGTAGGGCGCGGCAAGTGGGAACGACGGCTCGCCCCGGCGGCCCCAATCATCCATGAAAGGCGGCTCCGCCGCGCCGGCGGCCGTTTCCTGAGTCACGGCGCGACCGCCAGCCAGTGGACTCGCCAGGACGGTTCTACGCGTTGAGGGGTACAACTTCGCCGGCGGGCAAGCACTGAGTGGCCTTTTCAGGCATGGCGCGATGGGCCCGCCGCCAACTGACGTACATGGTCCGCCTCCTATGAGCTGCCCTTCACAAGGGGCGGGCGACCGCCACGCTGGATGCAGCTCCAACGGATGCGGGCAGCCAGCTCAAACTGAACTTGCTGTGCTGCCGCGACGCAAGCCTCCTGCGTCTCAAAGCGATCTGTATGGACAGCCTCCTTTTGCGCTGTCGCGCCGGTTAGGTGGATGTACATGACGAGGATCCAGGCGAGATCCATCCACTCGTCTCCGAAATCCTCGGACCTGCGCAGCCTACCACGAAGGCGCGCGCTGGTATAAACAGGCTCATGCCCACGATCGCAGATCACCGCCGACGTCGCGGCCGTTACGCGAGAGATAGACGATGGGCATGCCGAAGCCGTCGTCGATAGTCTCGACGTCATAGATCTCGCCGCGCCGCACTCTTGGGCAGTCTTCATCGTCGACAAGGCAGCGGACGCGGCAGCCTGGCTTGACCTTAAACTTCATGAAGTGGTCTCCTTTTCTAGCCGATCGGGTGGGCGCGGGGGCGTTGGCCCACGGCCTTCAGATTTCCCGAGGTTAAAAAAGGGCGATCAGCGCTATGGGCTGTTGTTCTCGAGACCCGCGTTCTTCGCTTCGTCGACTGCCTGCCGGGCCTTTTCCACGGCCTCGACGTACTTTCCTTGAGCACGGAGCTCGTTAGATTCCCTGCTCAGGAGATCAGCTTTTGCCGCGTCTGCATTTGAAGGTGACGGCAAAGGGACAAGCACGACCAGTAAACAGAGGGCGCGCAAGATCACACTGGAGTAGCGCATTTTTCTTGGGTTCCCCCCGCCGAAATGAAGATCTCGCAATGTCCGTTGCGCCCCACCTATGGGCAGCATCGAAAAGAGCACTATACATGTCCGCCGTCGCCGATGAACAGGCTGGGTTCCCGGACTTCGACTTGACCCTCTTGGTTGCGGTCGCGCGGGATCTGTGCAGAGCATCCGGTTGAAGAAGTCCTGCCTAGGAATGACCAATTGACTCAGACGCTTGCATCGCAATCTTCTTCTGGCCGGGCACGCGAGCTTGAAAGGAAATGAAAGGCCCGATGGCGCAATCGCTGTCGATATCACCGTGGGCAACCTCCATGTCCGGGCTTATTTGACTGAAACAGCCACTCGCTTCGGTGGTTGTCGTCTTTGGGTATGCTGCCCGCGTTGCGATCGGCGTTGCCGTGTTTTGTTCATCGGTTTTGGTCGGATTGCTTGCCGGCGCTGTTTCCGGCTTCGCTATCACTCGCGGTCGCGCACTTCACGCGATGGGTAAAATCGCCAAACGAATCGACCCGAATTCGGAAATGGATTTGCCGGATAAGCCGCCCGGCATGCACTGGAGTCGATACAATCGCCTCACCGAGCGCTTCGATCACCAGAGCAACGTCTGGAACCTTGCGATGATGAATAGGCTCGCTCTCCTTATGCCGCGACTGCAGCGTCGTTCAGCGCGTTGATATAGAAATCAAAGGAAATCAAATCTGGCCGCTGAATGCCGAACCGGCGCCCATGCAGCGTTGTCGGACAAAGAATGTCGGCCTGCCCCAATAAGCGGCCACAGTGGCCAGGCGACCGGGTAGGTCCGTTGAGTGCCAAATCCAGACATCTCAAGAGCGTCCTGCCAATCGGCAGGCTATCTTTGAATCACGGGAAAAAGCGCGAAAGCTGTTTGTGCCGCTAATCCGAGTAAGGCGTGCAGTTCTTGATAGTGCTCAAGATGATCGGCAAGTGAGCGCCCGAATACGAATACGAACGCGGCGATGGCGAACTCCGCAGTCATGAGTAACGCGAACGCGAGCCCGCCCATCGCGAGGCGGGCGTGTGTTGTCGACCTGCGCGTCCCCAGTCTGGCTGGCGCACCCGCCACCGACCATGGTACATCGTGAGGCTTTCTGCGCACAGCCAAGCGAGCCTACCCGATGTACAAGCGAATCCTGCTTCCCACGGACGGCACGGAATTCTGCGAACGCGCTATTCGTCACGGCATCGACCTCGCTAAGATCGTGGAAGCCAAGGTCGTTGGAGTGACAGTGACGCTGCCGCTGCACAGTGCGGTGCCACGAAATCTGATCCCCAAGAACCTGGCGGGCATCATCCACTCAGAAACGGTCAAGCTCGCCGAGGAAAAACTCGCCGTTATCGAGCGGCTCGCCCAGGCTGCCGGCGTGCAGGTCGAGAATGTGCGGCAAAGCAACGACCACCCCTGGAAGGCGATAATCAAAACAGCCAAAGACAAGCAGTGTGACTTGATCGTGATGGCGTCGCACGCAAGGCGCGGCGTTTCCGCGATTGTACTGGGCAGCCAAACACAGAAGGTGTTGACCCACTCAAGCGTTCCCGTGTTGGTGATACGGTAGGCTGCGTGCCAAGAGCGGACCCAAGCGAGCAGACGTTACCCATGGATGGAATACCGAGTGGTGACGAACAAGGCGGAGGATATACCGACCAGGAGCGCTCCAGGGCTTAAGCGCACTCTCTCGCTCGGACACGCCACGCTCTATGGCCTCGGTGTGACAATCGGCGCTGGCATCTATGTTCTCATTGGCGCAGCGGCGGCGCATTCGGCCATGTACGCGCCCGCCGCCTTTGCGATCGCAGCGCTTCTTATGGCATTCACGGCGGGCTCGTTCGCCGAGCTTGTGACGAGGGCGCCGGTCGCCGCCGGCGAGGCGGCATATGTGGCGCTCGCATTTCGCTCCGATCGCCTCGCGACCGCCGTAGGTCTCTTCGTCGTTGGGATTGCCGTCATTTCCGCCGCGACGATCAGCGTCGGTGCCGCCGGCTATATCGCAGTCTTCCTACCGTTGCCCGGCGTTGTTCTCATCGCGGCCGTGGTCCTCGCGATGGGTGCCATCGCGGCGTGGGGAATCAAGGAATCCATGGCGTTCGTTGGGGTCATGACACTCATCGAAGTAGGGGGCCTCGTCGTCGTCATTCTTGCAGGCATAGTATTTCTGCCGGGACTTTTCTCAAGGTTCCCAGAGATGATGCCGCCGCTCCAAACGCCGGGCACCGTCGGGTCAATCCTAAGCACCACGCTGCTTGCCGTCTTCGCCTTCATCGGCTTCGAGAGCCTTGCCAATGTCGCAGAAGAGGTGGAGGACCCGGCCAACACCATCCCGTGGGCGATTTTTCTAACGCTCGTTCTTTCTACCTTGCTCTACATGCTCGTCGTCTGGATTGCGCTCCTTGCGGTCCCTGTTCCCGAGCTCATTCACTCAAGCGCGCCACTTGCGCTCGTGTTCGAGCGTCTCACCGGGCTCTCGCCGCGCTTTATGAGTGCCGTCGCGATCGTCGCTACACTCAACGGCATCGTCATTCAGGTAATCCTCGCCTCAAGGGTTCTCTACGGGCTCAGCCGGCAAGGCCAACTGCCGGCGGTTTTTTCGGAAGTGAACCCGAAGACCCGTACGCCCCTGTTTGCGACGACCATCACGGCCGTGCTCGTCCTTCTCTTCGCCCTGTTTATACCGCTCCACGACCTTGCGGACCTGACGGCGCGCCTGACTCTCCTCGTGTTTGCGGTTGTCAACCTCTCGCTCGTTCGCATCAAGCTGAGGGGCGATCCGCCCCCGGAAGGGGCCTTCGTGGCGCCCACCTGGATGCCGTGGGCGGGCTGCGCGACATGCATCGCGCTGCTCATCGCGGAGCTTGCGCTTGAGACGAGCCTGTAGCGCTTGTGCTGCATGACCAAAATAGGACGGCTTTGGGTCGTGTGTCACGAGGACCGCCGTGAGTATCGGCGGTTCGCAACTGTACGAGAGATGAAGGAGGGCCCTTCGGGTTCGGCGATCAGGAGCCGATCCCAAGCCACCGCAAGCTGCTGCGGTCAAGAAGCCGTGGTGGTGAGCGTTGCGGAAACGTCGGGACGATGATCCCGGCAGGCATGGTCGAGAGAGGCGAGCGCAAGCGAATCGCCGTGCCGACAATGTCCATTATTTCTGCAAGATAGTCGCATAGGCGCTCGCGATCTTCCGTCTCTCCTGACTCAAAGAGGGACAAGGTCTTGGCACATTGATCGCGCACAAATTGCTTAGTCAGGCCGCCAGATAGACGGTGCTTTAGGTTATCAAGCAAGTCGTTTAGCTGGGTCTCGGCCAACTGGCGATCATATTCGGGAGGCATTCCAGAATAGAGCGTGCCAGGCTCATCGACGTATTTCGATCGAAGCCTCAGCTCGTCCAGCCTAACAATGATGTCAGCCGTACTCATGGCTCTGCAACGCGGTATTGGCTCGCTTGGGTTAGTATAGAGACGAAACTCGTTTACGTCGCCAATGGGGTCAAGGGCTGAAGGATCATCGCCCCGCTGGCACTACCAGATTACTCCCGCTCCACCCCCAGCAGCGGACCCAGGGTCGAAGGAACCGCAGCAATGACGCTCTGTGCCATTAGGAGAAGTTCTCGGCACGTCCGCGCAGCACCGCTTCAGCCTGTTAAGCAAGGTCTACGTGGACGACTAATTGCCCTTCCGGAGGATGGCGGGAAATGTGGCCTTTGCCTGTCGTATCTTCCGCCAGCACGATGCTACCTGCGGCAAGTCGGCGGATGTTGCCATCGCTTGTCTCGAATTCCACCTCCCCCGTGAGCCAGATCACAAGCTTACGGCCCTGCGGATTGTGCCAATCCACCTCACGCGTGCCCGCAGGTACACGGCAGATATTGCATCCATCAGCCACGAGCGTGTCCGAGAGGCACAAGGGAGGATGGTCTTTGAAAAACTCCCTGGGCAGTAACATGATGTCGACGTCTTGCATGTGGGTTTCGCCGTTGGCATCGGCGTAAATACGAAGGCACGTCACGCGCTGATCGGTCGCTTGTGCGGCATATGAGACTACTTCCACCATGCGCTGCTCCTTTCTTCGCTCGACAGGTGTTCACGAGTGCGGTGTAGCGTGCATACTCGCGATGTCATTGGTCATTTGGCGTTTGACTGCATCGGTCCATCCGCATCCCGCGTAGTGCGACAATGTCGTCCTCAACGCCCACACAACGGCCCCGGATGGGGGCGAAGAGGCCCCTGAGCCCTTTGAAACCACGAGCCACGAGTTCTGGCGACGCTTCACGGTGCCCGGAAGGTTGGCTGTCTGAGCCAGGGTCGATTGCATGTGACTATCTCTATTCTTGGGGTTGGCCACGACTTGATGCAGAGATGCTGCGCCCGCCCTACCGAGATGTCGTGAAGCAGTTCCAAAAAAGCTCGAAAATCTTCGCAAACCGCGGTCAAGTAGGTAGATGACCAAGATTCATGTATTGGGCCCGTTTCGGCTCGACGCCGAAGCCGAGATTTTCTTCTGTGGGGCCGAACGGGCCACGCTCGGACGGCGCGCCGTTGCATTGCTGCGTGTCTTGGTGGAACGGCCAGGAGCGCCTGTCTCGAAGGACGCCCTGATCGAGTCCGCCTGGTCCGGCCTCGTCGTTGAGGAAGCTAATCTCACTGTCCAAGTCGCGGCACTACGTCGAGTGCTCAGCGGGCACCCCGGCGGGGAGCGCTGGATCGAGACATTGCCCCGCCGAGGCTACCGCTACGTGGGTCCAGTGGCCGCTGAGGAGGCCGACACACCTGTGCTGCATGCGGAAGCGGCGCCGGTCCTGGCGCTTCCAGACCGGCCGTCGATCGCCGTGCTTCCATTCCAGAACATGAGCGGGGACGCCGAGCAGGACTACTTCGCCGACGGCATGGTCGACGAGATCATTACCGGCCTCTCGCGGATCAAGTGGCTTTTTGTGTTCGCGCGGAATTCGACATTCACATACAAAGGCCGAGCAGTGGACGTTAAGCAGGTTGGCCGCGCGCTTGGCGTGCGCTACGTGCTCGAAGGCAGCGTGCGCAAGGCTGCCAAGCGTGTGCGTATTACGGTCCAGATGGTCGAGGCTGGGACCGGTACGCATCTATGGGCGGAGCGCTATGATCGTCCGCTCGATGATATCTTTGCACTTCAAGACGAGATCACCTTGAGCGTGGTGGGCGCGATCGAGCCGAACCTGCGTGAGGCGGAGATCGAGCGCGTCAGGCGCAAACGACCGGACAGTCTTGATATGTACCTACGATCTAGTCTTGCGCGCACTCCCGCATGTCTACCTTGCGAACTCAGAAGAGGCAGCCAAGGCCATACCGTTCCTCGAGAGTGCGCTGGCGCTCGAAACCCAATACGCCGGTGCCCATGGCTTCCTCGCCTGGTGCCACGAGATTTTGTTCGTGCACGGCGGCTCAAGCGACCAGAACCGCGCCGAGGCGATCAGCCATGCGCGCGCTGCACTCAGCCACGGCCGCGACGACGCGACGGCTCTCGCCTTTGGCGCGTTTGTCATTGCAATGGTCGGGCATGATCGGACCACTGCCTTTGAAGCGTTCGAGCAGGCCCTCGCGCTAAGCCCATCGTCCTCCCTCGCTCTGTTCACGGGTTGTATCGCGCTGGCCTACGCTGGCGAGGCAGAGCGCGCCATCGGTTGGGCTCAGCGAGCGCTTCGGATCAGCCCCTTCGATCGGCTAAACTATTGCGCTTATCACGGGCTCGCCGTATCGCATTTCTTGCGCGGCTGCTACGAGGAGGCTGCGAATGCCGGGCGTCGTGCTGTGCAATCCAATCCCGGGTTCAGCGTGTCCAACAGTCTGCTGGTGGCACCGCTTGCCATGCTCGGGCGGATGGAAGAAGCAAAAACTGTCGCCGCACGAGTATTGACGCTGCAGCCATCCTTTAGCGCAGGCCGATTCTGCATCGCCCTCGCCCTTCCTGCAGCGCTAGGCAACTCCTTGACGGAAGCCTGGCGCTCCGCCGGGCTGCCTGCGTGAGCCGTGTCCTATCTGCAGCTCCGCTGTCAACGCGCCGCTGCAGCTGCTTACGTCAGCAACGGGTCAAAATATCGCCATTGCCGCTTGGTCGGCTTTCGGAGTGCTTTTGCAGTTCCGCGAAGCGCGACGGGCAATTTGTGCCACAAGGAGACTTTCCGATCTGCTCAAATCAGGTAGGCCATCAGCCAAAACGTGCTCCTATTGCCAACCGACATTGGGCAGGCTGTCGAGTGACTCAACCCAGAGCCGGACGTGCTCACTCGGCGAGCGCTGTTTGCAGCGACGCCACGAACTTGCGCAACTCGGCGCCGTCGTCGGGCGCCTCGTCCCACATCAATCTGAGTTCGGCGTCGCGAGTGAGCACACGCGCGGCGAGAATGCGCGCGGCACTCAGCGCCACGAGCATGAGCTTGTTGTTGGGAGTCGGGGGGAGTCGGCCGACCAACTCCACAGGCCACACGTCCTGCGGCCACGTTCCACGCCAGAGCGCGACGAGGCCGGAGAACGCATAGGAGCGACGCTCTTCCTGCTCCCTGGGGCGACCGTATCCTTGCTTGCCGACGGCCTCATCGTGGAACCGCTGAACGGCATTGTCGATGCCATACTGTTCGATCCATTGCAGCAGGCGCTCCAGAAGGGCGACGTCGCCGAACGGACCCGGTGTCGTGGCTTCCCGCCGGCCAGCCCATTTCTCCGCGTTGCGTGCGCGCAATTCGGCCTCGCGTTCGTCAAGCGATCGAACGCGTTCGACCGGTCGCGTGCCGCGGGCGACCGCGCGGATCGCGCCCTCATCGTGGAGACGGCCCACATCGTAGTCGCGCGCTTCCTCGTATGACACCCTCCGCAAGCCGCCACCGCTTGCTGTCGACAGATAATAATGTTCGAGCGCGCCGCTTTCGCTCGCGTAGTATTTCTTTCCCCGGAGCTCCTTTCGGAGCGGCACGTTACCGAGCTTCCGGCCGCGGCGTAGAAGCTTGTTTGCGGTCGTCGGCACCCGACGCGTTGGCCGGTTCTTCAGGCACTCAAGCGCGGCTTCTTCATCTGCGCACGTCCCCTCAAATATGGCGACCTCCCCAGGGCCGACGACCTGGACCACGACCAGCTCCGCAGATTGGGGCGCGGACTGGAGAACAATCACGTCGCCTGCCTTCGTCCTGGGCAGCTCCCGCGGGCCCTCGCCCGCGGCTTGCAGTCGCGAACGGAGATGCTTCAGGGCCCCGTCGAACAGCGCCCCGTCGCTACCCTCATGCCACAGGCCGGCCAGCTCGGAGTTGGCGCGATCAGCGATCCGCGGCAGCACTTCCAGCGCGAGCAACCGGTGCTCCTCCTTCGGGCGCAGCTTCGCGGCGAGATCGAGGATGCGGTCGTCGAGTGCAGCGGTGTCGCCGTAACCGAAGGCGAGAGCGACCATCTCACAGGCCGACCAACCAGCGCCTCCATCGTCGACGTCGATGTAATTCCCGGCCGGGGTCCGAGTGATCTCGCGCAGGGTCTTGGCAACGAAGCGCGTGGGAGACGCGCGCAGCGCGTCGAGGAAATCGGCGGCTGCGTCATTGTCGAACGGACCGGGACCCCAAGTGCCCATCGCAGACGCATTTAGCATGGGCCGCCGGCGCAGACCAAGGCCATGCTAGTCCGAAGCGGGGCATCAACAGGCATGCCCGCGGACCAGCCGGCACGGCAAATGTAACACTGTTTCCTGACGTGGGGCGCCGACGTGCCGCAACGGTGAAAGAGTGCCATCCGGAAGTATCATTCGTTAACATTTCTTGGCCGATAGCCCGATGCTCCTTGGCTTGACGCTTGTTAGCGAGCGCGATGGCGAGCTTGTTGTAGTGCAGCCGTCGCGCCGCCGCTTCGATACAGTGCTTCAGGCCGTAGCGCTCCCAGTTTTGCGGCCTGAGCAGGTACGACGCGGGTTCAGGGTTCACATGCGGTTAGCGCATCTTGCGCCAGGCCCGCCCACGCTTTAACAAACAATGCGCATTCTTTTTGAATTTTCTAATCAGGAGCATCACCATGCTCGCCTCAACCTTCAATTTATTCGCTACGGTCTTTTCCTCAGGGGTCATCATCATTGCATGCGCTACTGCAACTGCTCAGCAACCGAAGCTTGAGATGCATCGTGTCGGGGTCAGCGCCGATGATGGCACGGGATGGCATCCGGCTGTCTCAACCAAGGGTGCGTTCTCGATTCGCGTGCCGATCCCCTTTAACGACTTTACGACCCACGACGCGCGCACAGGTGAAGTAAGCCATGCCGTCGGCGGAAAGAGTTCCGAGGGGATCAAGTTTATGGCTGTTGAAATACCAGTAACTGCAACGACACCCACAGATCTCGGCGCGATACCCAAGTCATTCTCATCCAACCCAGCCAACAAAGTGTCTGATGTAAGCCGTCAGACCAAGGACGGCGCCGATATCCTATCCTTTTCCGTCACTGGGCCGGCCTCGACCGCCCATTTCCGCTACATCAAGGTCAAGGGCATGCTCTACTCGTTATCGATTGAATGTCCCAACGCGCACCTAGACGCAGTGGCGGCGATGAAGGACAAATTCTTCGGTTCCTTCAAGCTGAAGGGCAAGTCCTAGCTGGGCAACATGGTGGCCCACCCAAAAAGAGAAGCCCGTCGACGAGAACCTTCGCCGGAATCCGGAGTTGCGGCGCACTTCGCCGATCACGGTGGCTCATCGATGTTTATTGCGAGATGGTGTCTTGAGCACCTATGTGACGTTTGCCCTGTCTATGGCCGTGCGTTACCTAGCTAAGCCATGTTTCACGACATGATAAAAGTCTCCATTTGCGAAGCCTGTCGTCAAAGACAGGTTGCCGAGGTGATCAGCGACGACGATCCCGATGAGCCGTACAGAGTATGCTGCGAATGCAGTGTACGACTGCAGCAGCGGGGCTTACGTCCGTCGAATGGTTCAACCTCGCCGCGACACGGATGGCGCAAATACCTCCTACACGATGATTTCTATGATCAGAATGGGGCTGCCAACCAACCAGAAATTGAAAACTCCGCGGCTGGCATGCATGCGCACACGCTTGATGAAAGCACCCTGCTTGCTGGCATTGTGATTGGGAAAGCAGTGTTGCGTAGGCTATTCCACTCAAACTGGATCTTTCTGGTCATCGGATTTATCGGTTTGGCTTTCGCCACACCTGACCGGGTGGGCGGCCCGCCCATCTCGTATGTGCCTCCGCAATCCACGTTCAATCTGATTGCAAGCGCCTGCGGCATTGCGGGATTCGTCATTCAGCTGGTGATTTGGATCGTAAATATCGTTGGCTCGGCCTTGAGGCGCAGCACAAAGACAGCGTGAATCGGACACTCGCTAAGGGATCTAACCGGTCCGTCTTAGCCAGGCCCGCCATGCCTCGGCAAATTTTGACTGCGCTTCCTCGCGCGTAGCGCCATGGCCGGTTATTGGCGTGTCCCCGGTCAGCACGCAGGTGATCGACCAGAACCAGCGGTCGCCGAGCGTGCCGCCGGTCTGCTGCATCAGAGTGCCGACGACGGTCTCCCCGCTCATGATCGCCAGGTGTTCGTTGCTAGGCTCCCAGTGGGCGCGCGGGAATTGATTGGGCGGCGCGGCGCAGATAAAGCGCCATCAGCGGTGGCGCCCGGTCAGCTTGGCCAGGGTCTTCTTGGAAACCTTGAAGCCTTTGCCGCCACAGATGTCACAGGGGCGCTTGCGTAGGCCGCCGTGGTGCGGCACCCAGCCCTTGCCCTTGCAGTGCGCACAGGTGGGATGGACGACGGATTTCGGAGCCTGCTGGCAAACGGCGCGGCCAGGTTCGGTGGCTATTTGGGCAATCAGCGCGGGCGCGAACGTGCTCGTGCGGATTGCACCTGATCACGGGCCTCCTTCACCAGTTGGTCGCAAACTTTTGCGCGGTTGCCGTCGGAAAGCTTCGCATCGTCGAATTGTCGTTTCAAGCTCTCAAGAGAATTCCCAGATTGCAAAGCCTCTTCCATACTATTGACCTCTCGAACCGAACGATTTCTATCGCCATAGATCTCCGTAATAATGTCGACAGCAAGCAATTTTGCCGATTGAAACTGAGAAAGCCCGCCTGTGTACTTGTGGCACGCGTAGGTCATCCTCAGATGAAATCCGGCAGACTTTGCCAAGGCTTCATCGGCGCGTGCCTGCGACGACATCGCAAACAGCAATGCCATCGCCGCGGTGGTGGTCCCCTTCAAGGCAAGGCCTCCCCTGGTGCCGTCCCGCCACAGCAAGACCCTTCGCTGGCGCCCGCAGACGATTTTCTCCGTAAGAAATGCACTGTGGAATTTGAGCAATGGCCATCGCCGTCGTTTCGCTGCGAATCAACCTATCTATCCGGCCCGAATTGGAGTGGCCCATGTTGAGGGGTTCCCATGGGTGAGATCGATCGGCAGCGCGTCTCGGCGGTCGCGAAGCTGCAGGAGCTGAGATTGGTCTGGCGCGCGGACGCCTGGCGCCAAGGCGACCGAATTGGAAATGCTGCCGGAGGCGGACGCCATGCACGCGCTATTGGTGAGCCGGGCCGACGAGCTTGATGGCTGCACCAAGGGTTCGCCCCGAGGCGATCGAGGCCTACGAGGCCAAGCGCTGGCCGGATGGCAAAATCCCCGGCGGCAAGGGTTAGGGGTGAACGGGCCCATCCCCGTATGGGAGGCACGCATGACGAAGTTGGCGATAGCGCTACTCGTATTAGGCGCCGTCTTTCTCTTTGTGGACCACCAGCACAGGCTCTTGGCAGCCGACATTTACTGCCAGATCGGTGCCGGCGAGCTACGGCAAACGCGGTCGCCGGCCCGGAACGCCGGGGCTAGCAATCAATCTTGGACTGGCAATCAATATTGCCTGCACGGTTCCGTCTGGGACGCCATCATGGGGCGCCATAATAACTGGTACCAGGACAGCAATCCCTGAGAGACAGGCGCACTAGCTACTTAGCGAGTGAGCCACTTGCGCTAACGGCAGTGGCAATAGCCGTCGACCTGGCCGGGCTCCCATGGCGTCAGCTCGTGGCGGGGCCAGTGTGCGGCCCAGCACCAGGCGCGCCACACCATGAGGGACTCCTTCATCGTCACGTTCCGGGCCATTTGCTTCATCCAGGCCTCGTCCGGGTGAACGGTGATCCCGGCGATGACCACTCGACGGCTCTTAAGATGGATGAAGAACAGCACGTAGTAGGTCACCAGCCCGCGCGGCGTGAGCATTTCCGCGGTGAAAAAGTCGGTCCCAGCCAACAGCGCCAGGTGGGTACGAATGAAGGCCGCCCATGTGATCGTGCGCTTGCGCTCCGGTGCCGGTGGCAGACCGTGGCGTTGCAGGACATTGCCGATCGTCTGATCGCAGACCTTATACCCCAGATTGGCCAACGCCCCAGCGATCCGGTCATAACCCCAATCACGGTTCTCCTCGGCCATGCGAACGATGAGCTGCTCGACCTCGCGCCTGATCCGCGGTCTGCCTGGGCCGCGACGGGCTTTCGAGCCATCGAACTTGCTGGCGGCAAGCCTGCGGTGCCAGGCCAGGATAGTATCCGGCCTCGCCACTGTTGCGACCTCGGCGAGGGCTTTGCGGCCCAGGCGATGACCAATCTCGCCGAGCTTGGCTCGCTCGGCGTCCGAGAGCTTGAGCCGTCCTTTCAGCTGGGCCTTCAGGATGCGATTTTCGGCCGGCCGCGCGCGTTGATGTCGAAATAAGTCAGGAATTCCTGCCTGTATCCGTCTACACCAACGACGACGGCAATCTGTCGATCGTTGACACCGTCGCCATTGCCGTCGACGACCGTCGTTGAACTTGAGCCGATTTGATTGTAGGTCGTGGTCGTGACTGATTTTTGCTTCAGCGATGCGTCGGCGTAGAGGTCAATGATCGTCTGCGTCGAATTTCCGTCTGCAGCATACATCGTCACATCTGTCTCGGTTTCATCGACAATGCCGTCACCGTTCAGATCAAATTGTGTTGTTTTGGAAAGGCCATTCGGACCCGTTGTCCGTGCCGCAAATCAGATCCGGACGTACTCGTGGTGGAGCTCGCCGAGAATCGGCCTCGGCAGAATCCGACCAACGGCATGAACCACACGTGATACCGGAGCGTTCTTGCCGCTTCGACACGATGCCTTTCAAGCTGATAGCGCGCGCACCATTCAAGAAGTGGCTCGCCTTCAGGAAAGGCCTCCACGAGAAGAGATGCGGGACCAGCTCGCGGCCCTTG
>Ga0134122_10001152_pt1 | contig 18929 bp, 18 predicted proteins | sample KB302_FD_96461 | JGI IMG/M metagenome (GOLD analysis project Ga0134122, IMG submission 96461) | Terrestrial soil microbial communities without Nitrogen fertilizer from Kellogg Biological Station, Michigan, USA - KB3-0-2 | ecosystem: Environmental > Terrestrial > Soil > Unclassified ... | reverse complement strand
GCCTCAAACGCCAATAAGCGATCCACCATTGCTTCTCTTACCACCACCGGCTTTACCACAGCTACTATACGATCCTTTATTATGTGTCCCACCTCTTTCTCCAACAGTTAAATCAGAGGAGAATGATGATGGACCATTAGAATTGTGTTACGGACCGTTAGCGTCTCTTGTACCTCCGTCACCAAAAGCGCGTAAAAAGAACGAATCGCGAAAGGGCAACAAACGCAGATATGGAGATCGTAATCTGTCTGCGGAGGGATTACGTCATTTAGAAGATTTGTTTGGCGAGATGCAAGATGAAGATGTTGTTACTGCGAACCAACGAGGTGGCAAAAAGAAAGACCGCAAAAAGAAAGCAAAATCATAATAAGAGGTGGTCAATAGGATGTTTGTCCGGTGGTAATCTGGGAACAAAAAAATCGTGAAAACAATGTCCGAGACTGTGTTCATCACAATATTCGGTGAAAAAGCATTCTGAGCCATCGATCCAATTACATTTGTATAATGGAAGGTTGCGAAGCGCAGCAATGGATAGATCACACGGCGTTAATGTAGCTTCTTTGCTGCATTTCAAAAGATACACGCAATGCAAAGCGGGGAATACACTCTTCAGTATTATGGAAGCTCCCTTGAGATCAAAATTCGGAAACCCAATTAGGACTAATGTTTGTAAGTATTGAAGTTTAAACGAACAGACTCGTGGATCTTGCAACTCACATTCCCATGACCAAGAAGCTTTTTGAGCAGTAGAAGGCCACTTTAAAATAAGATGCTGCAAGTAAACAAATGCACCTAAACCACATAAATGCGTGGGTTCTAACAATTCGATTCGAAGAGTTTGAATAAACGCAATCGGACGAATACGTGGCACTAAATTACATATATGACAACTGACACGGTCACCATCAAAATCTACATGATTGACCACCTCGTCATCTACATAGTTTAACAACTCCGAACGACAAAATGTAAATGGCAAGTCAGTTACGTTTGAACGAGCCAACTCGGACCACAACCAATGCACATTTGGAATAACGTATAAGCACAACTCCCAATTTTTGCGCTTTTTTGGTCGTATTTTAATCCAACATTGATCAGGATTCACAACTGTATTATGACCAAAAATTCTCGATAATTGAGATTGGACACAGTGTCTTAACTCAATAATCTCGCTGGATAAAAAATTGATTTGTGATTTATCTGACGTATGCTGCAAAATAGATTGTTGGAATTGCCAATCATCTTCATGTGGAACAAGTATTGAATTTTGATTTAGCCATGAACAGACAGGTGCATTAAGCACTTCTGAATCGTGTAAACAATGCAAATTGTGACCTGACGTGGCATGTGTTACAATTTTTTGTTCCGTAAAACCATGTGATTGTGCAAATTCACGAATATCTACATTTGCAATATAACCTTTCAACTTGATAGACTGTGTTGCAATTGCTGTTGCACAATCGATCGATGGCACAATATTATAAAGTCCTTCCCACTTCAAAGTAAATTCTACTTTTTCAAGCTTCCATAAATTTTCATGCCAATCGGTTTGCCATTGTTTGCACACGTTTCGCAACGTATTAGGAAATGGTAAAAAGGTCCAAATGTAGTGTAACAAATCGGTTGCTAACCCTAATTTACCATTGTTGGAATAATTAGAATGAATTTCGTTTTGGTCGTCTTTTCTTTTCCGTTTTGCCATCTATCACGTCCGAGAATAGATTTTTTTTTATTTGTCGCTTTTTTTGTTGCGGTTTTTGAAAAAGAAAAAAAAGGGGAAGACAAAATTTTGCCTTTGCCACGAAAATGCAAGCAGAAATTACATTGTATGCCAACTCGGCCCAAATTCGGCAAAAGATACTCGTACCAGCGAAAAAAGAAACACAACTGTCACTTCCCTTGAGTTGTGTATCTACAAGCATCATTGTATGTGAAATCACCAGTGGTAAAATTGTTGCATTTGAGTATCATTCTCCGTTCGCTGTCTCGCAAATTGTCAATGGCCCTTCAAAGCCCGTTGGAGAAGTCATCAACAAAGGAGGTCGCTACGAAGGCACTTTATTGTCCATGGTTGATCATACAGTGACATTAAAACAAGAACAGACAAATCAAATTATTGAATTGTTTGATGTCCACACACTTGTTTTGCCGAATTACCATCCCGATGCGAATGATTTGTCAATCAATCCTTGTTTATCGATACCTTCAAACGGAGCAAATCGGGATATTGAATTAGGATATATGATGACTAACATTCAATGGAAAGCATTTGGAACCGCAATGTTAACGAATAATGGCAAAAGCATGATGTTACGCCTTGCAGCACAAATCAACAATCAATGTGGTATGAAACTCATAGGTAATGTGACATTGATTACAGGTCACACATCAGAAATGTTTCATTCTTCGCATGAAGTCCAGCGTCGATTGCCTACTGCGTCTTTAATGGCAGACAAACGGCAATCCAACTCACGTCATTTTCAAGTGATACAAGACGACGAGCCGGAAGGAGACGTCGCAATCCAACTCGAGGATTACAAAACGTACGTATTAGGACCAAAGATTGTTGGAGAAGATATTACCATGGTGGAACTGTTTCAAATGATGTTTGACGTTCGTAAATTTTATCTTCACGAAACAGAATGGTTGGATATCACACGAGTTGCGTATGATTTTGAAGCTCCGTGCTTTATTCCAACGTGTAATCTGCAAGTGCTAAGTGAGAGTAAAACCAATAACACGCTGGGTATGTTTATTGGTACTACGTCACTCAAAGAAAAACAATTTGGTGAACGGGTGGAACTTGTTCTGGGCACAAATAGTATGCTCACTGTGAAGACAAATGTGGTAAATAGTGTGAATAGTAATAATACGTACACACAAACAATTACGAGTGCGGTCCACAATAATAACCAACAATCGGTAAAGCTATTATTGCGGCACAATATTCTTCATCGCGATATTGTGACTATTGGCGAAGGTGCTTGGTTTGCGATTGACCCAATCAAGACTGAAACGCAACGTTCTTCCAAACATCTATGGTGGACTTTTGATGTGCCTGCTAAATCAAAGCAAACCTTTTCTATTAACATAACCATTCGTCAACCTCCTTCTGACAATCCATTTTGATTTGCCATTTTGCTGAGCAATAAAATCGTCCATAATAAATGACAACTTGTTACAACAAAAAATTCTTTTTTGTGAGGTGTGGAACTTAAGATGACAATCATGTAAAAAATAGCAATCAATGGATAGTCATACAAAATGCCCATTCCAAACACAAAAGCAGACAACGTATGAGGAATGAGATGATCAAATCGTTCAGGCAAAGGTTTTGTTAAATAATACATTGGTAGCAAACTCACCAAGAGCAAAAAAAGCACATAGATCATTTCGCACCGCGCCTTTTTTTTTCTTTCCTGGATTTTTTTTTCCACCGACCAAAAAATGTCTAAGCGAGTTGTGGAGATGTTTTTGCAACGAAAAAAAAAAGAGAGAGACATGAATAAGAATGAATGCTGATTTACCACTTCAATTGGCAGAAGATCTTGTTCCAGTTGATTTGACCGAAGAGCAACTCTTTGCGCCACTTACTGCGTTGTTTAATCAAAAAATCACTAAATTTCCAGGTACATTACCAGAAAGTTTAGATTCCAAAAATGTGCAAATTTTGCGTTATGGTTACGTATGTGCCTTGAAAGCAGATGGTGATCGTGTGTTTTGTTTACTAGAGGGTAGCAAGATGCGCATGCTTCGTCGAAACAAACAATACAAAACATTTGGTTTATCATTTGATTTACAAACAGACTTCATCTTTGATGCCGAATGGATCGAGGATTTGCATTTGCTGTTGTTGTTCGACACTTTATTATTTGCAAACCAACCCTGTTGGAGATTGAATTACACACATCGTCTCGAGTTAGCCAAATATTTTTTGACTACAATGATTCCAGATGTAGAACGACATATGTATGAAAGCTGTTACATTCATGACCCACCTCCTCTTCCTTCAAAATACCAACATGGTGTCACTTGGCAGTCGCCATCTTTTCAAGTACAAGTAAAACCGGTGTATGCACCAGAACACGTAGCACAGTTATGGAATAACCGTTCTTTGATGCGATATAATTGTGACGGTATTATTTTTACACGATTGTGGTGCACTTATCGTCCTTTTTGTGAACCAACGCAGTCTGTGATGAAATGGAAACCATGTGTAACAATTGATTTTTATGTTGCGCCATTGGCAGTAAAAGAAACGGTCAAACCTCAAATACCTTCTCAATTTGAACCATTCATATGTCCCGAAAATCAATCCACTTGCAATGTGGTATTACAAAGCGTTCATGATGGCGCTTTGTGTAACTTCAGTTACGCGCTCATTCGAAAAAAGGTCTTGGAATTATGCTTGGGAAAGATTTGTGAATTTCGCTGGAATATGGATCTTTCTGCATGGATCGTTGAACGTGCACGATTGGATAAAACAAGTCCTAACACGCTTGTCACGGTGTTTGCTTGCTTACAAAGCATATGTGACAAATTGGAAATCTCTGATATCGCGCCTCTATTTGACACAAGTCAACCACTTCATCGGAAAAAAAGACCCAAGAATTAATCACATGGATAAATGAAAACAAGAATCGGAAAAGTGACGGCACTTGCAAGTGCCCATGCCACTAATGGCCAATTCATTTGCAAACAGGAGTAAGGCGATAAAAAGCAATCATGTTTGATCATGGGCCAAATCTCTCGGTTTAAAAATCCTTCATCGACTCCATAACCAACGTCACAATATGTCTCGGTAGCTGCTTTCATATTAAAGCCAGGTCGAAGTTTTACGAAGGCTTGTGGTTTTGCACCCCATCGACTTGCATTTAATGGAATGATTGCAAACCAAAAATATTGTTTCGCAAAAAAATGTTTGTCTGATTGCAACCATGCTTTTAAAAATCCAACATAGACGTCATCAAAGATATCATCGTCAGCATCAATACTAACGACTGGTACGGTGGAATCATCCATAGCCCAAAATCGCCACATAGTACCTTCCAATCCACGTGGTGACTTATCCATGACATATACTTCTGCCCCGTTTTGAAGTAATTCTTGACGATATTTTTCACTTAAGTTCGGGGCCAAATAAATACGTAAACGTGCATGGGGCCAATACTTTGCGATTTTGCCTAACAATCTGGTAATTCCTGCATAATAACGTGTTTGAAACGAAGCCGAATCCGGATTACCAAAAAGCGACGTTGTAAACAACACTTCTGGCATAAGTGCAGTATTGTGAGGAAGATGTTTTTCTTTTACTTCATAAATTTCGCCTGTACCAAAAGGACACGGACGGATTAATTTTCCAAATCGACGAAACATCTCTCGGCTGCTGCACGCTTTACAAATAATGACAATGATAAATGCCAAAATCACGAGTTCGCATAAAAAAAACATTACAACACAAAACGGGTGGCGATGCATCGCTCTGTAAAATGCGCTACCTTTTTGTTTTTTATTATTTTTTGTTCGTACAACGAAACCGGGAACTTTTTTTTGGGTTTTGGATGGGTTTTATTCAAATAACAACCATCAACAATTCAACACCAGGACATTCTTGACGAATAATACCCGCTTGAATAGGATCATCTTCTAAAAAGTGCGTCACACCCAATTCTCGAATCATGCGAGCTTTGAAATGCCCCGCAGCGTTTGCATCCCCATACTTCCCATGACCACGGATGTACAGTGGCATTTGATTCGCAACGATTTTAGCTTCTGCATTGTATTCAGCAAATGTTCGTCCTGAGATGCATAAAGTTGGAGCAGATGGTGGTGCAGGAGACACTTTTCTTCCATATGTACCATCTAAATCTGTAGCGACAAGGACAGTTCGTTGTTTCACGATGTCTTTTTGATCCGTCATTTCAACGTTTTTCTCACTTTTTTGTCTTTTTCAATGATGTCGATTTGGAATAAAACTTTTTGCACAAGGAGCAATTCGCCAACGTTGACACACACGTACACAATTGCAAACCAATAACACAATGAATAAAATTAAAAATGCTAGCACCCAAAACCATGTGTGGCTATGCATTTTTTGAAGAAGCTCGTTTTATCTCTTTTTTTTTACAGAAGGTTCCCAACACCATTCTAGATGCATCTTTTCCCGCATTAAAAAAAGAGAAACAAAAAGTGCATCATGAGTTTTAAAAAAAGACGCAATTCTGCGTCACGTTCTCGTTCGCGAGATCGATTTGATGGTGTCAATGCACATAAACGTCCCCAAGTAGCTTTGGAACCAACAGATGATGAAGTAACATTGTGTGCGTCACATATGGACATCAAAGACATTCGTAAAACGCGAATTTATCTTGAAATCATGCCGAAATCATTTGCAATTAATGGCCGCAAAACTCCGAAATCGGCATTGCGCAAAAGAGACTTGTGTGCAGAATATCTTCGTTGGGGTGGCAAGATTTCGCGCCGAACTCCGAAGCCTTTGAAAAACTGGAGACCGCCTAGTAAACCATCGGCCGAAGATCGATTTCATGACAAGTTATCTCGGCAACGATCGTTGGATCACGGTAATTCATCCAAATCCAAGTCAAAGCAACACCACCGTAGACGACCATCGCATCAACGTGCAGAAAGTCGTGATTTGGATTTGGATGATGCTATGAGTGGATTACGATTATCGGATCAGGATGAAGACACACAAGGATTTGGAGTGTATCAACCAGCCTATGACACAAACGAAGAAGAGGATCAAGGCGAAGTCACACCAGACGAAATATGATTCGTTATTCTTTTTGGTGCTCATACCGAGTGTGACTAGCAATATCGGTCAAATCATCTATGGTTTGAAATTGATAATCACATGTTAAGTGAGAAAGAAATTCATCGTCCACGAATTTTGTTACATACACACTATCGTGTTGTAACAAAGTTATAATCTCATCTTTGTTTGCATCTAAATTAAAAATAACCACGGGAATGGCAGCACCGATCTTTGTCATTTGATATTCATACCAATGCCAAAAACGTTCCAACACAAATTGTTGTCCATTCGTTTTTTGTGCAAACGTAGTTTCGACTCCTCGTTGAAGCTCCTCCACAAAATAGTTAAAACTATCTTGAGTCACATCATTCTCATTGGATAACAATGTCCGAGCTGCTTGTTCAAAGGGATAGAGCATATCGTAGAAATAAAATCCTTGATCTCCAAATACGCGCAAATATCCTGCTAATACATCTTGTTTGTAGTTGGGCACTAGTAGTACGTGAATGCATTGCGTAAATACGCGCGCCGTACCTGCATGAGGTGATAATACTTTTTGTGAAAACGGCATTGTATTTTGTACCAACGATACAGGTCTGTTCGCATAAGGCATCTTTGAAAGAGGCCATTGAAATCGAGGTTCACACACATCACATAATAATTGTGCAAACGCATCATCGCCTGTAGGAGATTCAGACAAATAATAAGCACCAAGTCGAACAAGTTTGTCGATACTTGATCCAGAATACTTCTCAGAAACGCCAGTTACTATAATTGCGCTGGAATTCATGGAATCATCCTGAGTCGAGGAGAGCATCCAGCTTCGAATATTCCGATACAAAGCATCCTCGTCCTTTAATTGAAGCATTGTGTCAATGAGTGCCTTTCTGAGTTCCCAATCATTCACCAGACCTTCTCGTGCAATCTGAACAAATGCGTGGTCAAACAGATGTTGATAATGAAATACGCGACAACCATGATATTCTTCCATTCGTATTCGACAATTCTGACTCAATAAAATCAATGTATGACGAGATGATTTAGGCAACTGCTGCTCACGTTTGACAATAACGTGTCTTACTTTTTGTTGCGAAGGGCTATGTTCAATTGACTGGCGTTTCTTCACGATACGTGTAGTGATGACAGGTAATTTTGTCACCGACTTATTTGATGTTAATTCTTGTTTCATCAAACTTGTAATAGACGAACGGAAACGTTCAAAATCAGGTGAAAAGATTAAGGAAGAATTTTTGTGTGTGTCGCGACTTGGTGATCGAGAATTAGACGGACTTTGGCTACGACTTTGACTTGCACTTCGGGTTCGACTACGACTTTTGCTTGGTGTTCTGCTGCGATAGTTCCGCCTTTTTTTTCGACTTCGTTTATGACTGTGGGAATGCTTTCTTCGTCTGTGACTTTGAGAAGAAGGTCTGTGTGCTTTTTCTTTTCGACTGGACATAATAGGTGCATTTTCGCTACGTGTACATTTTTCTTGTGAAGCGACACCATTATCCTTTGGAACCGTTTCTGATTTTACTGTGCGCTCTGGCTCAACTAATAAAGTTTCATTCACACCATGATCAGGATCTAAATCCTCTTCGTCGGAAAATCCCATTGCACCAAGTATAGAACTAGTTGGTGTTTGTACATCCGATACACTTTGTAATGTTGATGCTGCATCTTCTACAAGCGGGGAAGGTCGAATGAAAGATGACGTTATTGCTGGAGGTGGCGTTGGTAGATTTACTGGTACTTGGATTAACGGAGGAGAAGTCGGTTTACTTAACGACACAACCATACGTTTACGAATCATCTCGATCGAATAAGAGATGTCTTGTTTTTTGTTTTGCTCTTTTTTTGTCGTAAAGTGCAAAGGAGAAAAAAAAGAGGATTGTGAAGTAAACTATGCAAGCAAACGAAAAAAAAACCAAAAGAAAAGAAAAAAAATCCACCCCAAAGAAATGTCAAAAACATCTAGTAAGGACTGTGTATCATCGCAGCCCAAAAGTGCATTGGAAGCGTGGCAGCGCATTGTGCCTTTGGATTCGGCACGAACAAATACAGATTACCAAGAAGAATGGAAGCAAGAAAACGCTTTTGCAGGTCTAGCACGATCGCGTGTGCCAAAAAATGGTTTTCGACCAACTGATCCTACATTGCAACATCCAACATCCATCAAGGATCAATATTCCATTCAACACCTTTTACAAGAAATCCCGGACGACGCAGATGCTGCATCACGTACCTGCGTGCGCATGTATGATAAAAAGGCTGATTCCAAAACACGCAAAAGTTGGAACGGAACTTGTGCTAAAAAGACACAGAATTGCTACACGGTAAATCCAAAAACAGGTTTATTCGAATCTGCCGAAGACGCAGCACAAGATGCGTATAGCAAAGAGCGCAAACCACAAGTTGCCAGAGGCTTTTGTATGGATCGTTTTGACGTTGTGAAAACAAATTTGAGAAACCGAGTTCGGTTTGAGGATGAACTGCAACGTGCTTATGACGAAATCGATAGGCTTGAAAAAGAAAAGGCTAAAAAAGAAGGCCTACCGCAACCACAATGCACGTAATTTTTTTTTCTTCCTCATGTTTTTTTTTCTTGGAGTGTCCCATTGGATTTGACTCGAATTAAAACAAACCGAGCTTCTTATAAAAAAAGCATGTTTTCGTCTGATAAAGGCTATGATTTTGCTTCGCGTCATTTGGTGTCTTGTTTCCATCTCACACATACAAAATCATGGACAGAGCAAATTACAGATCTATTAAAGTTGTGTCAAGACAATAATATGTTGTTTAAGCAAGGTGTTGTCGAGTGCATTCAAGATCTAGAACGACAATTACAGAGCAAAAATCGCATTTTTAACACCTTGTATCCACCACAACCGTCTTGTAAAACATGCAATCAAGAAACAGGTTCCAATCTTGCGGCACATATGGATATGCATTTTCGATATCATACATTGGAAGCCCGTTTTTATGGACACGGGAATGATACTTTTGTGCCATTAAAAAAGCAACAGTCGGCTGTACCACGACCGATGTCACAACGAACAAAACGACAACTTGAAATGCTAAAAAACGATACAAATATTAAGGAAGCAACACGAAAACGTATTGCGACACAACTGCAACGCGCCCAAACATCGAAAAAAAAATTCCTTTCCTCAAAAACACCAAATCATTCATCTCGATGTGAAACAAAAGGCATATCACAAGCTCTTCGTGGTTGGTTTTTACCAACATCGCAATGGTGCGAATTGAGTCCTATCGGCCGTGTGCCATATGATGTTCAAAGATTTGGAAGATTTGTTTCTTGTTTGCATCCTCAACAAGGATTTTGGCAACAGATGTTTCCTCATCTTTTAATTCCTCGGCACTGGGAAGAAGTAATGTTTCTAGACCATTCAAATGGCTTCCACAACAATGTTCCAAAACTCGCTTCCAGTATCAAACACGAACTTATTGTTTTTACAGATGACCAATACGATGCTCGAACATGTGATATTTGTGGGGAACGTTTTAAGACGTGTGAAGCAAACGATGATGCAAAGCATGATTTTATTTTAAACGATGCCATGGATTCTAAAGAATATGGCATCGTACATGTACGTTGTTTCGACATATCACAAGAAGCCTCGTCAAGTGCGTTACCCATAAATAAGGAACAACAAATCTCAGTCGACTAAAAAAACTGGTGGCGTATCTGGAAACGTGAATTTCACCCACTTTTGCCAATTCTTCAGATGACATCGCAATAGTTCCAATTCTGACTTGGTGGTTGAATGATAAAAATGTGACATTTGATAAACATGCTCGCGTTGAATGTCATCCAAACTCATTTCCGACACGGACGAGCTAAGCAAGCTCGAAGACGATGAGCTCGAAGTCGAGGAGCTTGAACTTGAAGAACTTGAACTTGAACTCGAAGTCGAAGAACTCGAAGTCGACGAACTCGAAGTTGAGGAACTCGAAGCTGTGTGCAATACAACTGTGTTAGGACACATCGGTGATTTCACTTTCATACGGTTCATGATCCCTTCAAGTCGATTCAATCTACCGCCATCTATCTCGTCAATTTCCTCTAGCATCTTGCCGACTAATGCACTCACCAATCCAAGTTGTGATGCCAATGGCGAGTATGCCACAAAGGCAGCACTTGTGACGTTTTCACCATGAGAGACAAACGACTCTGTGGCCGCAACGCTGGGTGTTGAATTCATTTCCGCTGTCGTATCTGTTGTGGTTGTTGTTGATTCCGCTGGTGTTGCATTCACGATAATTTCAGTACCCAGAACATCGTTGTTGTCGTCCTCACCATCCTCCATGTCTGCTTCCAGTTTATCTGTGAGCTCAACAAGGAAGGTTTGCACAGCCTTGTTCTTTTCATAAAAGTTGCAAAATAAAGATTTGATTGCAATGACACGAAGAACAGGTTCTTCTTCCGATGACTGAATCTGCTGCAAGCGGTCAGGCACAGGTGCAGTCCACGCATCATAAAATTCTTGTGCGAGATTGGTGTTGTAGAGTTGCGACTTAAATTCTTGTGCAATATTCAACAGTTGGTTTTTGGGTGGGAAGTCCTCGTTGATTGGATGTGCCTTTTCAAGCGCATTCAAACCAAGTGTAATTTGAAATGATCCCCATTGCGTGCTACCTTGTCCAAGCCCAGCCGCTTGCGTGACAAATAATAGCTGTTTCAAGATACCAAGACGTTGCAAGTTGATATACATTTCTTGAGCTGCAACTTGTTCCAGTCTTGCTTCATCTTCTTGTGACATAAAGTAGCTCTCATTGTTCCATGGGCGAATGCACACCAGCTCCTGAACGCTTGTAAAGTAAGCACATGCATCAACATCCATGAGCTTTCTTTCTTCCACATCTGCATTTCCATAATGCGTACGTCCTGGCCCCGTCATAAACGCTCGCACATCAACTGCATCCCGATCATTGAGTGAAACTTGAAGCTTGGTTTGCAACTCTGCATTCAATGCGATAATAAATTTGCGAAACAGTTGCATCTCGTCGGCTGGAACTCGAGGAGCTTTGCCATCCGGTTTGTACTTTAATCCAAGTTGCATTTCATTTGGATTTGGATTGAGCGTCTTGTCATTTTTTTGTTCAAACGCAACATGAGTTCCACGCGCGTCCGACATACAAACTTGACCTTTGATACCGCCTGTGCCACAGTTCAATCGCACCAGCACTTTTTTCTTGAGCGTCTTCGTTTCATCTTGAAGTATATCTTCACATGCATTTCCGAAAGAAACAGAAGTCGTGCCCACACTTGATTCCTTGACAGTGGCAACGTACAAAGTATTCAACACTCCTAACCAATCTTCAAGGCCAAAGGTAAAGTTACCACTCTGTTTCACTCTCTCGCTATCCTCTGGGTTAAATTGGAACAATACATTGACCATTTGCTTCAGCACCACAAATCCGCCAAATGGCCCACGAGCATCTTTTTCCAATTCTCCAAACGTATTGAGATTTGGCGTTTGCAAATCGTACAAAGAACGTAATAATATCAATGCCGACGATGCACGTTCTCGATCCTTGGCATACACATCATTCACGATTTTGGTTTCAGTCATAATGCAGACCCTAAAACAAAGATTTGTCATTCGATTCCTTGCCATAACACAAACACGTGCTGTGCGAATGACTATTTTGTATATGAGTTTGTAGGTGAAACTGGTTTCTTTTTTTTTGTGAAAAAAAAACTGAACTTTCGTTTTTTTTTTCGTTAAAAGAAAAAAAAATCCGTGTTTGAAACACGAAGATGCCTCGTCAATCTGTTGCAAAACGAAAAAAACCCAAATCGATTCAACTTCTTCCCCCATTCGCACATTCAAATGATGTACCACTTGTTCGTCCCAAAATTGAAGAGGATTTGTGGGGCAAACAAGTCGAATGCGAAGAAGGTACGCTAACAATTAATTTGATAGGTAACATATGCCCAACAAACGAAAAAGTAAGTTCTACAGTCGCTTATATTCCGAAACAAGAACGAGACAATTTAACGCCCGCTCAACGAAACGAACAACGAGTAGAAGATTACAACCGTTTAATCGCAAGAGCTATTGCGAAAAGAGATTTACTTCGACAACAAAAACGAGCAGCAAAACAGGCTCGTAAACCACCTAAAAAACAACAACCTAATAAACGCAAATCCCAAGCAAAACCGAAACCGATAAAACCACAAAAACGACAGGTTATAGGAAAAACGACAAGTGTCAAAAAGCCTACAACTTTGCCTAAAAAGCCTATTGTAATACAAGCAAAAGTGATTCCAAAAACAAGTATTGTTCCACAACCAGTTGTAATTGACAAAGTCAAAAAAGCAAAGCCCCCTCAACACGAGGATACACAAGAAGAAGAGGAAGAGGATGCAGAAGAAGAAGAGGAAGAAGACGAGGAGGAAGAAGAGGAAGAGGAAGAAGAGGACGAAGACGAAGAAGAGGAGGAAGAAGAAGAAGAGGAAGAAGAAGACGCAACATTAATTAACGCAGAATTAGAAGCAGATGACGATGATGAAGAACAACCAGTAAAAAAGAAAGCCCGTTGTGCATTAATTCCAGAAGAAGAGGACGACGATGAAATTGCACCTTCAGCGGGAGAAGAAGAGGAAGATGATGAAGATCAAGAAGATGAAGATCTCTATTGCGATGAAGAAAACATTCATGGCACAAATGATCCATATGACGCAGACGATTTTTTCGCAGACGATGACGATGGTCAAGAATGGTAAAAAAAAACCCTTCTTTTTTTTTGTTTCAAAACCATCGTTTGCATATCAGTTGCACAAGAAACCACAAGAACAAAAAAATCACAACAAATAACACAAGTTCAAAAATGATCCAACCAAGATGTGCTGAACTATAAAATTTGTTATGATGCCGTGTGGACGACGAAATGGTCGGTTGCAAAATCGTCGGAAAGTCGTTTGATAATTTCAATTTCGAATGCACGGCAAAATGATCCGATATTAAATCAACCCACCTTCGTGTGCTCATATTGACATGCATCTCGAAAGAACTTTGGCTTTTGATTGGAATCACTTGTGTGTCAAAATGTTGTATTTGACGCAGGGAGTCATTGTGAACAGCGATTACATCAATTAGTTGACGAGGACAACACGAACACACTCCTTGCGTCATGAATTCTTCATAACAGCCATTCTTTTTGCTCCACGTAGCATATTCGGACGCGTCGTCGTTGCCAACCAAGGAGTTTTTGGGAGGATCAAAAGAAAACTGTGGCGTTACCGGACGTAAAAATTGAACTTTCAAAATCCCAAATAATTTTTCCATGAGAATACGGTGCTCGTAATCATCCAAATTCAGATCGCCCATCACAATAGGTATTTCGTTATTGTCCAATGCAGCTTTGGATACTTTTCGTTGCATGAACAAACTCATTTGATGTGTTTGAGCTTCTCGAATCTCACATGCTTCTGGAGTTGTCCATGCTTGCAGATGTGTGTTAAATACGTGTAAAATGCGTAAAGTATTGTTGGGCCCACCTGGAATGGCGATTTTTGCATATTGAACTGCTTTTGCCATAAACGATTCTGCATTGTAAGCCGAACCGGTAAAAATATAAGCATCTTCTTCAAGAATAGGCCATCGACTCGCGATCGCAAGTCCAGCATGCACAAAACGAATGTTTGCCGAAAACAATGAGCTGAAAATCGGACTTGTATGATGTTTGTGATGGATAAATCGTTTTAAGATCGCATGATGCTGCACAATTAACTCTTGGAAACAAATGACGTCAACTGTTTCGGGAGGAATGCTAGAATAAAATGCATCAGCCAACCGATTCGCACGTGCAAATGCTCCATTATAACGCAATGGAGGACACACGGATAAACAACAATTAAATGTCACGAGCCCTAGTTCGGACATTTCCTTTGTTTTCTTTTTCCCCTTTTCATTTCTTTTTCATGAAGAAAAAAAAAGAACAATAACCCGAGTTTTTTATTTCTCCATTACGACGAGGTGTGAAAGCAAAAACGCGGAGAAGCTAAATGGTTTCGTTTTTTGTTTTTGTGTGTTAGTTGGTAACTGCAATATCCCCCGCTTAGGATGAAGACGACAATGGCGAATGGCCCGAAGGATTTGGTACTCAAGTGTGTGGTCAAGAGGAGGCGGACGATGTATCAATGTCTTATCTTCAATCAACAAATCCTTCACAAGAACAACATATCCTATCTAAACCAATTACTGCACCATTAACTGTGTATATTCAAAAACATGCTACACATTCCGCATCCCATCATCCAAAAAAACAACATGTAAAACGCAGCACCAAATCAGCTCCTATTGATCTTCCACGTGAATTTCCAATGGCGCCTCCTCTTCCACCACCACCTCCTCCACCTCCTCTAGTGGTGCCTGCAATTACGTCTATACAACCTCCCGTCGTTGCAGTATGCAATGGTGGTGGAGATCGACATCAATTTATGAATGTTTTGTGTGACTACGAAATCATGTGTTCGCTAAAGTCATTGTGTATTAAATGGGAAAAAAAGATGTTGACATCCATGATAGTATTCTTAGAAGACCATCTTCATTATCGCGCCTTTTCATCCTTTGTCGTATCGTTAAAGCCGCCATCGGTGCAAGAGGTCTTTCTTCTTTTTATTTCGTACGAGAAGAAAAAAAAACGAACAACTGTTATCAATTTTTTTTGTGTGTGTTTTAGTGCATGGCTTTGTTACATGGTGCAGAATCTGCATGGAAACCAACGGACTTGCTACAGAATGTGTATTGTTGTGCTTGGACGCATTCGCACCGACTTCGAGTATTATCATTTATTGAATTGCAATCGAATAGGACATTGATTACGAATTTGGTGTGTTTCACACATTGGATTCAACAGTGTCGTCGTGCAGAAAGTTGATAACATCATCGATATCCGGGTTCGTATCGTTGTCGTTGTTGGCCACTTCTGGCTCATCATCAGATTCAACAGGGTGAATGGATATGACATGTGGCTCTTTGAACGTAACTTGAGCCTCTACACCATGTTCGTCGTCATGTACACACATGCACTCAGGACAAAAGTTAGGATTGTCCATTGCTGCGGCCAATGGTATGACGACGCACTGTTGTGTTGTCGTGTTATCAGAATCAATTTTTGATTCGGCAAGATGTGTTATGACTTCTTCCACTTCTGGTTCGTTGTCATCATTATCTTGATCGGGATAAGCATTTCGAATACCTTCCATGTCTTGTTTCGTATTGTTATAGCGCAACGTGAACAATTTGGTTGCAACCCAAGGCTCATCGCTTGCAACCCAAGGTTGCACAAGATCCCAATCGACGGCATATCCACACACAGATTCAGGTCGCCAATATCGATATTGATGCAATAAAGTGACGTCATGAAGCAACGTGCTTGTATCAATGCGATACAATTTTGGTTCGCTGCATTTGACTCGAACCTTGTCAATGCCCTTTTCTTCAAACACAAATGAGCTGAAAGCAAATCGAGGCTTTCTTCCATCTTTGCTCAACCGTGTGGTGATAGCCTTGTGAAGCGAAGACAAGTGATTTTTTTCCCAGACGTTGTCGTCATCCAGATAAGCGACTCTGTCTTCGGTGACGAGGGTATGAAGTGCATAATTTCTTGGATAAATACCTGATTTGCGATTGTCTGCCAGATTCCAATATCGAATACGTGGATCATGCATGTACCCTTTCTCAGACATAGTCACATCAAGCGTCGGGCATTTGTCTCCAATGATGTACAAGACCCAATTTGTAAAATCTTGCGCCAATACAGATTTCACAGCTCGACAGAGTAACTTTTTGCGATTAAAAGTAGGCATAACAATCGCAATTGCATCGGGGGCAGGGTTCAGGACAAGATCGGCTGCTGGATGGTGCGTCCAATCTTCAAATGCAACCTTAGGTGGACTGTGGTAATTGTTGGGAAAAATGTCGTTTGGCAATTTCATTTCTTGCAGTTTCTTTTTGATGGCATCCATGTGCACACTGCGTAGCATTTCCACTAATATTTGGATGTAATGGTTGCGATAATTGGTGAAATTATCGCCATCGTTGTATCGGTATTGTTTGTACAAAAACACCGGTAATTTCGCCAAACGCCACTTGGAACAAAACATTCGCACGATCAAGTCATAATCATCTGCAACATACAGACGATGATCATGGCCACCTGATACGTCGTGATATGCTTTTCGTCGTACGGCACGTGCGTGGTTGTACACACCAACAATGTGCCCAAGTGTAAATTGGTTTAAGGGGCCATTGCGAGCTACACTCACCCATCGGTTTTGATACCATAACTTGTAATAGGAATGAAATCCCATGCCATAATAATCGCCGTAGCAAACATCGCTCAAGTTGTTTTCAAAAGGTTCGGTGCAATCTGTGCCAATCAATCCAACTTCTGGATGTGCTTCAAACGTGTTGAAGATCAATTCCAAAGCATTTTCGCACAGCTCGTCATCGTGATCTAGTTCTACAAAATACTCTGATCGACACATGGAAGCCGCATCTCGTTTCACCGATCCAATAAAACCATCGTTGCATTTGCCACGATAAATGCGAATCCGACAATCCTTCTCAGCCAAAGGCACCAAAAAAGCATTCCACGTCATGTCGTCAGGCGAATCATCCAAAATTACCCATTCCCAATCGCGCAAAGTTTGTGCTTTCAAGGATTCAGAAGGACGCTTGATTTTTTCCATGGATTTGTAGCACGTTGTAAAAATGGAAATTTTAGGTCCGATCTGAAGTTCCAAAGCATGTAAGAAACAATTTTGGATGTGATAATACTGAAGATCCACTACTGTCTTTTTCGTAAAATTAAGCCAACGTTGGCATATATAATTCGGCATCCGAAACAGGCAAGCAAACGATTCTGAGTTTTCAGCAATCGAAATGATCACATCTGGTTTGCATGCGGAAAACAGTTTGTTTGCATCTTTATCCGTTGCATGATAATGGAACTTGAAATCGAATTGCGTTTCCCATGTCGCAGAATTTGGAAGAGGCGTTACACTTCCGTGTTGAAACACGTATACTTGCATCTTGCCTCCTTTTTGTTCTCCGAAATAAAGCAAAAACGCTTCGATCTTGTTTTTTTATTATCTCCTTACGCAAGGATGAGATCGAAACCAAGAAAAAAAAAATTCATGTGTTTCTTTTGTCCTTGAAAATGGCATTTAACGAGAAGCTGACGCTTTTGGTAATTGCTTATTATGACCTTGTATCTGATTCCAAAATCGGTTGCAACGAATTGTTTCACAATGCACAATTATTGAAAAATCAATTTACAGACGAAGATTACATACATTTGAAGCAAATTCTTGTGCAAGACAGCGCACAGATAACATTAAGTAGTGGTAGTGTGATAGAAGTGAAGCAAGACTATGTTTACGGTTTACGCACCAAACGCACACCCTGTTTAATAAAAGAAGTGGATATTAATACTTTTGAGATGGCATTGGATTTTTATGCAGCGTCATCCCAAAATTATCAAGATGTACATAAATTATATGACGAGGTGCAAGCACTACGTCTCGAGGTTCAACGTTTACAAACAGAATTAGGTATGTTGACATTCGATGTTATGCGTGAAGACATCCTACGTTATAAAAAGATGAAAGAACAAGCTCAAATCATCGAACGTGCTCGACGTATTGCGCGTCGTGCAGAACGAGCTGTTATTGCTCCCAAAAAGTATTGTAAAAAGCGTAAAAAGACCACAACAAGTGTAAAAAAATCGAAAAAAACCCCAGGAAAACGAAATTCGGCCCTTTCCACAACAAGGTAAAAAAATAGGATTAACGACCCCCTTTATGGGTTACTAATTGCAAAAAGAATACATAAAACAAAAAAAGCAAAGACTTAATTTTGAACAAAGCTTATACTTATCAAAAAAAATGAAGTGGGACATTGGAGCTCTCATGATGTTTCTGGGGTTTCTGGGCTTTATTGCAACGATTGTTTTGTTCATTCTTGCATGCTCAAGTCAAACGCCATTCAATATGCAGAATCGCACAGAAGGCTTGCTTGTAGCAACAGTCCTTGCCATCATCAGCACATGGCTTGCTCTGACTGGATGTTACTTCTATGAACGCCAGAGACAAGGCTGGTATGGAGGACTGGAAAAT
>Ga0134122_10001148_pt1 | contig 18970 bp, 33 predicted proteins | sample KB302_FD_96461 | JGI IMG/M metagenome (GOLD analysis project Ga0134122, IMG submission 96461) | Terrestrial soil microbial communities without Nitrogen fertilizer from Kellogg Biological Station, Michigan, USA - KB3-0-2 | ecosystem: Environmental > Terrestrial > Soil > Unclassified ... | reverse complement strand
GGCGGCGGGTCGCGGTAGTCGAGCAGGGCATCGCCAGCCGGAGAACGGGCATCGATCACACGGCGCCGGACGAGCACGGCGATCTCGTCAGCCATGCGGTCCGCGGCGATCTGGTCGAACGTGCGCAGCGAGCGCTTGCGCAGTTCCGCGTTCTCCGCCAGCGCTGCCTCGAGATGGTCGGCGGACCGCGTGTACCTATCGTGCTCGGCATGACGGAGCGAACACTCACAGTCGGCGCACTCGCGGCAACTACAGTCCTCGCACTCGTAGCCGATGTTTCCTGCCACCTTGCGCAGCGACGCCACCAGACCGGCGCAGAGCGCTGGGTTGAACGCGGTCATGGCCGTCCCTTCCTACACGCGTCGACGAGTCGGGCGGCCTCCTCCTTGGTCATGCGTCACCGCCGCGCACGATGCGGGCGCGCTCCTCGCGCCGACGCTTCCACTCCGCGAAGTCGAGCCTGGGCTCGCCGCTCAGCATCTTGTCGAAGTTGAGCGCTTCCTCGCGAAGCCATGCGCCAGTCTCGGTCTCCGGTTCGGAAAGGTCCAGCCAGGCCATGATGCTCATCTCGGTCCTTTCATGGCATCCCGAAGGCGGATGCTCCTGCTGTGCGCGCGGACTTCGTCATTGCGTCCTCCGGAAGGTGTACACCCACACCCAGGGGTTCTGGTCCCACGGCGAGGGACCGGGCTTCAGGTTCCAGCGGTCCCCGGCGTGGATGCGGTTCCACTCGTTGGCGAAGGCCATCTGTGGTGAGCCCAGGCACTGCTCATGGCCGGTAGTCTTGCGGTACGACCAGCCCGCGCGCTGCTGGAGCATGACGCCCCACGTCTTGCCACCGTCAACCGAGAGTTGATGCTCGTGCTTGCCGTAGTCGGTGAAGAACACCCCCTCAGCAATCGCGTCCTCGCGGGTCATCTGCTGGATACGCATGGCGCGGACCATGGCGATCTCGAGCAGGAAGCGGGAGGCCCACCTCGGCATGAAGAGGGGCGACCGCTTGCTCCAGCACGACGGCCCCAGGCCCCCGCTCCACTTGAGCCAACAACGCTCGGGGAAGATGTCGTCTGGCCCGAACCAGTCACCGGGCTCGTCAGGTAGACCCGGGTTGTTCGGGCTGGCGCAATACTGCAGCGGTGCGTCCTTGTCCTCCGTGAGCGAGACGCCGCAGTCGACCAGTCGCCCGGACGCCTCGTCCCAGTCGGTGTCGTGCCCGATCCAGAAGGCTTCCTTCACCCACAGCCGGTCGCCCGGGTAGCCGAACGGCGAGTAGATGCGCGGGTACATCGCCGGGCCATCACAGGGCTCGCGCCTGTAGACCTTCAGGTACGGCCCGGGCCCGAAGACATCCGAGCCACCCGGGTCCACCACCACCTCCGCTGCATCGGGCGGCAGGCGTACCAGCCTGGATGTCTGCGTCTTGCGCCCCGCCTCGAGCGCCTGGACCGACTCCGCGGTCATGATGATGGGGCGCTCCTTCACAGTCCCTCAGCGATCGTGCCGTCCGGCCGAACGAATGCCCGGGTGGCGCCCTCCAGGTACTTGCTCGGCTCGGACAGTTCACGGAAGGTGTGAACGATCTGGCACCGCGGGCACCGAATCGTGTCGCCGATGGCAACGCGGCCCGGATGGTACGCGGCGATCAACTGGATCCTGCCCTCCCCACAGCACAGGAGCGGCACGCAGCCCCGGTCCATAAGTTTGCCCAGAAGCCCCGTATCGACGAGCGCCTCCCAGCCGCCCTCGACGACAATAACCTTGTCGAATGCGATGCGCACTTCCTTCACGGAACGTCTCATCCCTTGCCAACCTTGCATCCCTTGCCCGGACGGCAGAAGAAGTACGGACCGTCATAGTAGACCTGCGCGGTCAGGTTGGCCGCGCGGCGCCGACGCCGACAGCACATCGCGGGGAGCAGACAGCGACGGCGGGTGACCATCGTGAAGCTCGTGTCGCCCAGATCGATGCGGTACCGCGTGGCCGGCTGCGACGGTGCGCGGAAGACGTGCACGCTCGTGGTCACTTCGGCCTCGCGAACCATCGCCCCAAGATCGCCTCGTGGATCCATGGGCCACCAACGAGGATGAACAGGGCAGCGACCACCGGGTCCACCAGTATCCACAGTGGGACCGACAGCGTCGCGGTCAGCGCCGTACTGACCAGCGCAATCTTTCCCGCTTGGCGTCCGGCTCGCTTCGCGGCCTTGTCGACGATGTCGAGTTCCAGCGGCTCGTACGCCGGCGGCGGCTCTGGCGTAAGCCCGAAGCGGATGCGTTGCTCGCGGGTCAGCGGCATGGCTACGGAACCTCCGCGAGCGCACGGGCCACGATGCCCTCGACCACGTACGCCCAGCCCGACAGCAGTCTCCTCCCCCGACGCGGCAACCGGAGAGGCCGCCCGGCGATGGGGTCCCAGAGTTTCCAGTCTAGCTGGAGCGCTATCCAGAGCGCCTGGGAGAGCGTGAGATCTTCCGCGATCGAGCCGATGCTCATCCCCGATGGGATGTGCGTGACCGCGAAACCACCGTTCGTGGTCGGCACGAAGCTATTGGGCATGGGATGAGCGGCCCACTTACCGTGACACAGGGCGTCCACTACCCATGGCCCCGCGTCGCCAGCGTCGCATCGGATGCGGGCGATGCGGACGCCGATCATCATCGTCGTGTCGCGCAGCCCCTTGATCGTCCAGATGTCGTCGGCGACCGTTGCCTCCGACCAGTTACGGAGGTGGGTTGCCGCTTTGCGAACCGACTTGCGACTCATGATCTCCCCCAGGTACTCCACCGGGTCAGGTGGGCAAACACTCGCGTGAACCTCTCGGGCCGGGGCCCGAAGTACGTCAGCGCCGGCACGAACCGGCACGACTCACGCTTCTTGCCAGCCTGCTCGGCGAACGGGTCCAGGAACGCGATCCGCTTGAGCACCAGGATCCGCGGATTGCGGCGGGGCAGGAGGCACATGTCCCGCCACCACTGCGTCGATGCGTCCATCTGCGAGAGCCGCACGTGCTCCCGGACGTTGCCCACCTTGAGCTCGGACAAGAGCTTCGCCGTCCACGGCACCGGGGACGAGAACGGGAAGTTTTCGTAGCACGTCCGGTGGATGGGCCGGTGTAGTCGCCACGGCAGCACCAAGCCACCCGAGTACAGCGCGAGCCGAGCCTGTACGATCGAACGTGGGTTCGAGCACGGGTCGACATCGACCGCACCATCGAACAGGTCGACCAGCGGGACCGTGATCTCCGGCGGCGAGCACCACCAGTCCGAGGTGGCCGCGCCACGCATGCCCTTCACCCCGCGGGCGGAGCGTCCAGGCACGTCCGCAGCCTTCGCCTGTTCGAGATCGGCGATCCGCTCCATGGCCGAGCGCAGCTTTCGTTCCAGCCGCTCGACCAGACGTTTGTTGGTCAGATCCAAGCGCGCAAAGTCGGTCATCGGACCTGCCGGGGCAGGAATCGGAGGTACGCCTGCCACGCGCACTTGACGCAGTGCTCTCCACACGGCCCATCGGAGCCGCGAGCGTCTGGTCCGTGGTGGAGACGACCGTACGCGAGCGCGCGAATAACGGGCTCCAGCGCACCGAGATCCTGCAGGAGTTCATAGAGCACGTCCGCTACTTCGTGGCCTATGTGTTCGCTGCCGCCCCCATCAGGGCTGGCCTCGTAGCACCCGCGACCGTGCTCGACAGTGCCATCCAGTCGAGGGGCAGCGCCGCAACTGCACTCATACTCGCGCCGTCGGAGTCCCCGGATCGCTGTCTCGAGCGCGCCCAGAACCCTCATGGCACCTTGCCACTGTCAAGAACCGCCTGCAACCGGACCATGGCTGTGTAGGCCTGGCGGTAGGCGTCGCGCTCGGCCTCTGCCCTGGCCACCCGGGCGTCGGATGCCTTGACGTGGCGCTCGAGTTCCTCGATGCGGATGCGGAGCGGGTACTCGGCCTTGCTGATGATGTTGCGTTCGTGGCGCTCGCGCTCGTTGCGTGCGAATTCGGCCTTGGTCATCTGCGGCATCTATGAACTCGGGTTGCGCCGATCCGGGCGTGGTGAGTCATACGTAGGAGGTTCCGGAGAATTCCGGCTGGCCCCGCACCCAACCGTGGATCGACGCTTGAAATGTATACTATGGCTAGTCGAACTCGAGCAAGGAGAACCGGACGGAGGTCCCATCGATCTCACGCTGCGGCTCACGCGGCGGCTCGGTCGTAGGCTGCGATGCGGGTTCCGGAGTGGACCGGCGCGCAGCGGCTTCCCGTTCGAGCAGAGCGGCGCGCTCGACTCGCCATGCGCGCTCGTGTGCGGCTGTGAGGGACCGTGCGCTGTCAAGATCGTCACGCAACCGCGTCACGATCCGGCGCAACTCGAGTACCTCGTTGAGCATTCGCTGCCGATCCGTGTCGTGCGCAGCCTCTGCAGTCGCTTTCTCGCGTAGAGCGCGGCCGCGGTCGGCGTTCGCGGACGCCAAGCACTCGCGTACGCGGGCGAGCTCGGTCTGGATCCCCAGCCGCGCACATGCCTTGTGAAGCACCTCGGTGCCCGTAATCACCACGTCCTGGCGACTGCGGATCGGCTGAAGGCATGCGGCACAGGCAGGCTGCATCGGAGAAGTCTCGGAGGGTAGGTCTCGGGGGGCAAGGCACTCCGAGCGGGGCATTGAGCAGGGACTATTGGATCGGTTCGGAGGTATGCATGAGAGGGCGACCCTCGCGGATATCCCGGAGTTGCGTCTCGATGCACACGTTGTAGAGCCGGAGGGCGATCTCAGCGGAACGTGATCGCCAACCGTGTGCGTCGTCGATTACATGGTTGTACTCGTCGGTCGTGAGGCACGCGTTCGGCGGGTGGCGCGGGGGGGTTGCCTGTCGCTTGTCGACCATCTGCGTCAGGCGAAACACCATTGCCGCCGTGAGCGCGACGGCAGTGGTCATCACCACCTCCCAGATCGTCGGCATCAACCGCCGGGTAACGGCCGGCTGGAGATCTTCGGACTTTGTCATCTCGAACTCCTTGGGTGTGTGAGTCGCCAGTCTATCACGCCCTCACGCCCCCCGGACCATCGTTCACGGCTTGTCGATGGCGGCGGCCGCGACGCGCGCGTCCCGCCAGTCCAGGACCCTCCGCGCCGTGGTCAGTTCCGCGGCCATGTCGCACCCCACCAGCGTGCGGGCATTCCAGGTTCTGCCGGAATGACGGTTGTACTCCGCTAGGCGCGTGAAGTCGGCCACGCCCCAGCCATGTGAGACCCAGACCGGAATCATCGCGCCTACGGCATTCTGGTGGCTCTGGTCGAACGCTGGATCCCATGACCCCAACGCGAGCGCGCGAATCACGTCCTCCGCGGTGTACGGCATGGCCGGAGGTACCAGCGTGAGCACCCGGCGCTGGGCATCCTCCCCTCTCCCCCAGTCCCCCTCTCCGGAAAGAGAAGATAGATCCGGGATCCGGGATCCGGGATCCGGGATCCTGTTGGTATGCGATACGGTATCGGATACCGTATGCGATACCGTTTCCGGACCGCTGATTTCATTCGATTGACGCAGAACAGCAGAGTTATCCACAGAGATCGGACCATGCTGTGGATAACTCGATTCATGTAGGCTCGACGACACCGGAGGCTGGGAGGGAGGAAGACCAAAGAGGGACGGCTGAGCCAGAGTCCCGGTATCGGAGTCGGCCATACGGCGTACGCCACGACGGCGTGGTGCAGGTACCACGATGCAACCGAACGTCTGTTGCCATGCCTCCACGTGGTTGGGGCTGAACTCCTTGTTGGCACGCCGTGCACCTTCTGCGCAGATCCACTGCAGCGTCCGAACATGCGCATCTCGCACTTGACATGCTGGCACCGTGTTGAACTTGGTCCACCATCCGCGAATGACCTTCCCATTGCTGGGGAACTCACCCGTGTCCGGGAGTTCGCAGAGCCTCAGCACGCGGTACTTCGAGTCATACTCAACCAGGTCCTTTTCGAGTAGCACGTCCAGGGCGTGCACGACCTCCGAGGGCTGCATGCGAGCGGCGTCCGCCATCGACGGGATGCCCCCCTGCCAGAGGCCAGGGACGTGGCGCTTGCTCTCCCCCGACGTGTACAGCGCCAGCCACAAGATGCGGGGCCATGCGTCGAGCTCGGTCCAGCGCTCCCAGTCCCAGATCGAAGATCCCAGGCGTGTGAACGCCGTCATCGACGCTTCCTGCGCCGGCGCACGATGAGCGCGGTGGGAACCACTGCACGAGGGGGCTCAGCGATCGGTGTGCACTCGACGCCCAATACGATCACCGTCATGCGACCGTCCGGGTGATACGTGTGGCCCACGATCTGCCGCTCACGGTAGATGGAGCGCCGCATCAGTCGTAGTCCCCGATCCCGCCGCCGGCGGGGGAGAACCACGCGGCCCGCTCCTGGGGCGTCGGTTCCTCTTCATAGACGGCGGTCTCCAGTGCCGTCCACCCCGTCTCGATTCCCCACGCCCAGAGGTGCGCCGCCAACCTCCGGCAGCGGCGCATTACACAAATCCTCGGGTCAGCATGTGCCATCACGATACACCCAGATCTGTGCGCCTATGCAACACCCGCATTCACTGTCCACCCGAACAGTGCTACGCCTAGTGTGTCAGCGTCGCTCGGCACGCTACCAGCCGAGACTCAACTACGGCCGTACCACCGCGATGTTCCCGGGATCGGTGATGACCCATAGGTCTGCGTCGCCGCGATGCACAAGACCGATGTTGCCGGCGTGGATGTCTCCAAACAGCACGCCCTGGGCCGCATATACCTCGACGAGACCGTCGCCCAGCGGGCGGAGTTCAGGGATCTTGGTCTGCCTCGCCATCGCTTCACATCTGTTGAGCCAGTCGCGGATTGCGGATTCGGCGAACGGCGCTTGCTCTCTCAGAGCGCGGTAGGCGATCTGCGAGGCCTGCCACTGCTCGTCGATGAGGCGCAGTGCTTCGTCGGCCTTGTTGTCGTCGCTCGTCGTGTCGGAAATATAATGATCGATCGTACCGACGTAGTCAGCGCTCTCGCGCCAGAGCAGCGTGACGTAGCGCTTGTTGTGCTGCAGGGTGAGCGGCATGGTCGCGTAGTACTGAACACAGATCGGAGCGACGAGCGTGCTGGACCATTCCGCCGCAAACTCGGCCTCCGTGTCGTCGGTGGTGACCTTGAGCACCACCCGGGGATCCAGGGTCGGAATCACGCAGCCGTACACGCCGCACCCGTACTCCTGGATCTTGGCACTGAGCCGCCCGCGGCTGGGGTAGGTCTCCACGAGCTTCGGGAGCCATTCGGGGTGGTCTTTCACTTGCTCCTGGATCTGGTCGTACGAGCTCGACAACAGTTCCGTGACCCAGGGGGGGTTAGGGACCAACGGGGGGCGCCGTGTCTGTCGCATGGTGGTGCTATCCTACCGCCGACGTGGAGATTTCAGCGCACAACTTGAAGAGGTTCCACGCCTGGGTCCTGGCCCGGGGCCGTGTCCTGGGCACCGCCGATCTCTACGTCACCCACCTCCGGCTCGCCGCCGCCGACCCCGACGGCCTCACCCACCGCGTGATCGCGGGCGATCTCGCCCCCAACACCATCCACGGCGTCATGGCTGCCCTTCGGGCCTGGGCCACGTTCTCCAAGGACAGCGATCTGGCTGACCTCCTGCGAGATGTCCGCCTACCACCAGCGCGTCGCATCCACAGGAAACTCCCCCTGGTGCGCGACCAGTGGCGCACCGTCATCCAGCAGATCCGAACCTACCCGGCCTCTCAGGACCGCCTGGGCAACGACGCCATGCGCCAGGTGCTGCTCCTGATGGCGCTCCGCGGCATCCGGTCCGGAGACATCCTGCGCCTGAAGAAGACCGAGATTCGCCGCGCGCTTGACACTGGCAAGCTCGCCTACGAGGGCAAGGGCCGAAAGCGCCTGGAGTTCGCGGTGGCGCCGATCCGCGGCCCGCTCGAGGCCCTGGCCGACCAGCCCGGCGCCTGGGAACGCGTGCGAGACCTCATCTCGACCTCGAAGGATCCCAAGGTGGCCTCGGTGCGGGTGTGGCGGGCGGCTAAGCGGGTCGCCATGACGGCCGGCATCCCCCAGATGAACCCGCATCGCTTCCGCCACACGTTCGCTACCAACTTCCTGGGCGAGCTCGCCGGCGACCCCAACGCGATCGTGAAGCTCCAGCAGTACATGGGCTGGGAGAACATGGCGACCGCCGCGCGCTACGTGAGCGAGATCTCGCAGGACCAACTCGACGAGATCGGTGCGCGGCTGGTGGATGGGCTCAACGAGGGCCAGCCGGTGGCCAATCCGACGGCAGCGAAGCGATCTCGGACCCGGTCACAGCGTCGGTAAGTCTGTCTCGCATGGCCTCTTCGTCGACGGTCCGGCCGGGACGACGCACCCCGATTCATGATCTCCGGTGTAGGTGCCGTCGCAGACCGGCTCGTAGGTCGCCTGGAAGATGTCGGGCTTGCACGGGTAGTGCTCTCCGGATACCCCGCGGATTACCCAGTCTCCGGGCGCTACCACGTGCGAACCGCCGCCGCTCTCGAGCGTGCGAACTCGGAGGGTCATACCGAATCCCGCTCCGTCGGAGGGAACATGGTCGGCCAGGAACGCGGGCGTCGTTGTTCCTTGCGTCCACGCGATGATTCGCAGTCCATCCTCCTTGCTGGTGTACTGCAGTGCTTCAATGACAACGGGCTTCTTACGAAACTTCATGGCTGCTGATTCTCCTTGGTCATGATTCACCGCTTGCGCTTGGGCGCCAGCGGATAGAGCGTCCGCCACAGTTTGACGAACTGGTCCCAGGTCTCGACGTAGCCGTTGACCCGCTTGGCGAATTGCCGTGCCTCGATCTCGGTCTTCCATCCGGTGAGGACTGCGCCGGGCGGGTGGCCATGCGCGCCCTGGCGCACGCGCCAGCGATGCGACTCGGGTGGCGCCTTGGGGAGCGGCTTGGCCCGCTGGCGCGGCGGCGGCCCGGGCGGTGTGATCACGCGCTTGGGCTGCGGGAACAGCAGCATCTTGCGGCCGTGCTCGTCGTGCTCGTGGCAGTAGTTCTTGTCGGCGTCGACGGTCGGCGCGCACGTGGTGCAGAGCGCGCGATCGCAGGTGCGATTCTCGTCGCCCAGCGGGAAGTCGCACAGCGCCTCGGACACGCCGCCGCAGTGGAAGCATGGCGGTCCGAGCGATCCGCACAAGATCGCGTCCGGCCCGGGCTCGTCGCTCGCGGCCTCGTAGTGGACGTCGCCCACGATGCGGGCCTGCGGTGGCTCCAGGCCGCGGGAGCGGTACGCCTCCACTGCAGAGGGCAGGCGAACACGATAACAGTGGGAGCGTCGGTCATCCATCTATGAACTCCTAAGTTGTCTGTCTCGGCGCCGAGGATGCCGAGCGATCAGGTGCAGCGACACGGCCTGTTGAATGCGGGTCCCGCTTCCACCGCGGTCAAACAGTGCAGATACGGAAGCGATGTTACCCAACGGGACACACCCGTGGGGCTACCAACCTGTCCCGGAGGTCTCCTCCGATGCTATGGGCCAGTGCCACTACATCTAGGGTGTACCACGATCGAGACACCCTGCGGGAAGTGGTGGACCGTCCACTCCGGATTGCGTACCCTGTGGGAGATGTCCAGGAGATCAGCGAATTCAGTGGTACCGACGTCGGCGCCGCCGGTCCCGTTCCAGAGCCACAGCGCCAAGTTTCAAGATGTCGACCGGCTCACGAGCTCGGCTGGGATCGTGTCGGTGATCAGCCAGCGCGCGCGCGACGGCCGGTTCACGTTCGCGATCTTCAAGGTCTATCCGAAGATGCTCGACGACGGGACGGTGGTAGAGGAGAAAACCTCGTTCTTCCCCGAGGACATGTCGCAGGCGTACATCGAGCACGTCAAGCTCACCGTCGAGCGGATGGCGCAGTTGCGAGCCGATCCCCAGTCCTTGCCCTTCGAGATTCGGACTCCGCGATGATCGTCGGCGCCGACTTCGCGTCGATCGACGGCAACGACTTCGTGAAGTGGCCGAAGTTCATGAGCGCGTGCAGGGACGCCGGGTCGACCGCGGGGTTTGCGATCTTCCGCAGCGCATGGGGGACCTCGCCCGATGCGACGGTGCAGCGCGAATGGAAGCGCGCGCAGTCGTACGGTCTCGTCACCGGCGCCTTCCTGTACCTGCGGATGCGCCAGGACCTGCGGCCCGAAGATCAGGTGCACGTGTTCGCCGACAACCTGGGCCCGATCACCAGCAAGGATCTGGTGCCCATCATCGACGTCGAAAACGTGGGGCTACCGGCGGAGGTCGAGCTCGAGTATGTGTATCGAGCGTGCACGGCGATCTTGGGCATCTACGGCGTGTGGCCGATGCTGTACACCAGCGCGCGCGTCTGGTCGGAGGATCTGCACAACCTGCCTGCCGGCGCGATGACCGACTGCCCGCTCTGGCTGGCCAAGCCGTGGCCGTGGGCCGAGCGCACGCCGGGCCGGCTGTCGAGCGCCCCATTCGCCAGCGACCAGTACGACCCGGTCGTGCCCCAACCGTGGGGAGCGGGGAACTGGTGGATGCACCAGTACCAGGGCGACGCCGTCCAGGTGCAGGGGTTCTCACACACTGTCGACCTGTCTCGGTTCCACGTCATGCGGCAGGGCGAGACCGGCGTCCGTGTGGCCTGGGTGCAGCGCCGCATGGGCTGGCCGGTGACGAGCACCTTCGACGTCGCCATGGCCGCGCGGGTGCGCGCGCTGCAGAGCGCCCACGGACTCGCTGCCGACGCCGTGATCGGCCCTCGAACGTTCCCGCTGATCGCCTGGACCATGGCCGGCTTCACTGCTGCATGACCGGGTGCATCGCCCCGACGCGACCACCCGGGCGCTGTGACAAGCCGCGACAACCCGGGAGCTTGTTCTGCCGCAAGCACGAGCGGGCGCCGGCCGCCCGCCGCGGCGGCTGGATCTCCGCCGAGCAACGCCGACGGCAACTCGCCGCCGATCAGGAGCGCGCCATGGATGCCTCGAACGTCGCCACGCGGCTCTGGGTGGGCGCCGCGCCACCACTGGACCGCCCCCTGCCCACCTTCGATACGCTGGTCCTGTGCGCCGAGGAGATCCAGCCCGATCGCCTGGCCTTCGAGGGCCTCGTGATCCGCTGCCCCCTGCCCGACGCCGAGCTCAGCAACGCCGAGCTCACCCGTGCGCTCCTGGCCTCCCGGGCCGTGGCCGACGCGCTGGCCCGCGGCGATCGCGTCCTGGTGACCTGTCACATGGGCCTCAACCGATCCGCGCTGGTCGCGGCGCTGGCGCTGGCGCGGCTCACCCGCATGAGCGCGCGCGATCTGATCTTACACATCCGGTTGCGGCGCCACCCCGGTGCGCTCTCCAATCCCTACTTCCAGCACATCCTGCAGCAGCTCGTCGGCTCCGGGCGACGGCACTAGTTCAAGCCGCCCCTCAACAGATCAGTTGTGATGTGTCGCAGTCACGACACGAACATGTACCGAACACACAGGTGATGCATGTCAACGGCTCGGCTACTGAAGGCTTGGCCCCTCCGACGACAACACGGAACTCGGTCCCATCGAGCACGCGGAGGGTCTCAGCGTTGAGTCGGAGTCGTGTTTTGTGTGGCTTCATCTGGATAGATCCCTTCGGTCTCGGGATCAGGGCAACCCGAGCGTTGCGTTGTAGGCGGCCAGGAGATCCGCCGCTTGGCTGGACGTGATGAGCCCGGCCGTCTGCAGGAACTGCCCCATCCAGCACACCCCGTAGACGCTGCGGGTGGCGGCCGCCATCTGATCGATCGGCACGTTGCTCGCGTCCATCAGATCGGCCTGGTTGGACAGGATCGTCAGCCAGTTCGACACCGGGTGTGAGTTCGGATCGGACTCTCCGAACGACGGTAGCGCGAAGGCGCAGAAGTTGGTGAGCACCGTCTTGAGGCTCCCGCCAACCCCCAGCCAATGGACATTCGCGTTGTCCCACGCCAGGCCCGCAGCCTTCGCCAGAGTGACTGCTGTGGTCATCGCTTCGCTCCTTAGCCCTGCGACTCGTCGGACACCACGATCCGCAGCGGGGCCGGGCCGTTGTTGTTCACCGAGAACACCAGCGCATCGAACATCCCGGTCAGCCCCGCCGTGATCCGCACCGTGACCGTCGCGCCGGCACCGACTGCAGCAGGCGCCCGGATCACCGTCTCCTGGTGGTACGGATTCACCGAGGAGTCGTCGGTGATGGCGTAGTTGACGCCGGTGATCCCGAAGGTGTTCGGGGAGACCGTGTTGCGGTTGGTGAAGTTGACGTAGCAGTACTTCCGTCCGTAATACGGGACCACGATGTAGAGCGTCCCGCTCACGATGTAGTTCTGGAACTGGTACTCCTTGTCAACGCGCGAAGGCGTCAGAGTACCCGGGTCCGAGAAGTACTGGATGACGTCGAGGACCGGAGAGATGAACGTGATCTGATCGGTCGGCGCCACGAACGCCCGCGGTCGATAGTTCGGATCGTAGAGATCGCTCGGCCAGATCAGCACTCGACCGGGCCGCTGCGCCGGCGCGTACCGCCCGCTGTTGTTGGCGTCGAGCCGCCCCACGAAGCTCCGCGACGGCGACACCTGCGTGAACTGCATGAAGTTCGGCGCCTGCGCATCGAAGTACGCCACGTTGACGTTCGCGATGTCGCTCTCGGGCCCGAGCGCCATGCCCAGGCCCGACACCAGCGACTCGTACATGTCACCGGGCGAGGATAGCGGCGTCTTCAGGCGGAAGAAGTCCGCCCCCCCGGTGGTGTAGAGTTCGGAGTTGGGCTGCGGAAAGGCCACGGGTTATCCGATCTTGCTGGTCTTGCCACTGGCAAGAAGAGTGGCCCCTCCGGTCACCGCCGAGACGAGCGACATGAGCAGGCCCGTGATGGTCTCGAGCCATGGGTAGGGCTCGATGGCCAGATCGATCCGGTTGACGCTCTGGGCCGCGACGTAGAGCTTGCTCCCCTTGGCGATGTCGAACACCGCGGGCACCCCGGTCTGCAGCGTCTGTCCCTTGCCCGAGAGCACGGGGTAGAGGTTGGAGAACTGCCCCACGGCGACCGGGCCGGCCGTGCGCAGCGTGACGCGCACGCGGGCCCAGTTCCGGTCGCCGCTGTAGAGCACGTCGGGGGGCTGCCCATCCACCAGGACCTTGGTGAAGTAGGTCGAGATCTGGATGCGGTTCTCGCCCATCCCGACCTGATCGGATGGGGCGGGCGCCTGGGCCACGGTCCGGTCCATCGTGACCGGCGGGATCTTGCCAGCGCCGGCGCGCTGCCGGTTGGCGACGGATCCGGGGAGCGTCAGGGGCGGAAGTTTGCTCACGCGTGCCTCTTGTACAAGAGGTAGGCCACAACTGCGAGGCCACCTATGACCAGCAGGGTAACCGGAAACTCATCGGAAAAATAGGGGGCAACGTCCGGGGGCAACGTGTAGGGGCCCGCCGGCGGGTCCGGGATGCGGATCGGAGGCCCCGATGCGCCGCCGCCGGCGGCCTGGCCGATGCGCCACTGCCGGTCGATGTCGAGCACGCGCCGGGCCACGGTGGCCGCGCTCTGGTTCCCCAGCGGGACGCCGCCGTAGGCCGCGACGTAGCGCGCGATAGAGCCGTAGACGTCGCCGTCCAAGAGCCCGCCGCCCGCGGCGACCAGCGAGGCCAGTTGGCGAGACCCGGCGCGGCCGACCGCGAACGTCAGCCGCGCGAGTTTCCATGAATCGTCGGTGCCCAGGTGGACCTGGGGGACCTCGAGCATCCAGAGCACGGCCTCGAGCTCGTACTCGAGGACGGCCAGGGCCACGTTGGTCTCCGGGTCGTAGCGGGCGCTGGCGTCGTACCCGAACAACGCCGGTACGTAGGCTGCGATCTGGTAGAAGCCGACCTCGCCGATGGTCGGGTCGCCCGGAGAGGCGAAGTTGCCGCTGCTCTCGTGGAGCATGATGGACGCCATCCAGCCCGCCGGCAGACCACCGCGGTACCTGTCGATCCATGTGCCGTACTGGTCCAGGAGCGCCTTGGCTCTGGTGACGTCGGCATCGAAGGCCGGATCGGCGGGCACCCGCCGAGTCTATCTCTCAACAGATCCCGTGTCTCGGTTGTTGTGGGGCCACCGAGCGGGCGCAACGGAGTAGCGCACTGCCTCGCGAGTGGAGGGCCGCGAGTCGCCCTGACCGATCAGGCGCAGTCGCGGGTCAGGAGCCCGGCGAGGTGGACCCAGACCAGCGGCATCGGCGCCACGTTCTCGGGCATCACCTTGAGCAGGACCTGGGTGGCCTTGATGTCGGAGTCGATGGCGACGCTGAAGTTCTGCCGGACCGGGACCACGACCGGGCGGTAGAGCGGACTGACGCGCGCCGCCGAGAGCCAGATCTCCTGCTGGTCCTTGGGGAGATCGTTGAACACCACACCCGGCTCGCGGGTCTCGCACATCCCGTCGACCGGGCCCAGGCGGTAGCGGGGATCTGCATCCGTCCTGTACTGGTCATACATCCTGGCGGCGGTCCGCCGGATGTCGGCCTCGTGGGTGCGCTCGCGCTCCGAGAGCCCGCAGAGGTTGCCGTACGTCCGGGGCCCGAACAGGTTGGCGAGTGGGACCAAGTGGATGGGCTTGGTGCCGACGATAAGCGTGGCCACCGACGCGTTGACCCACGCCGTCCACGCGCGCGAGAACTCGCTGATCTTCAGCGGCTCGTAGACCTCCACCAGGTTGGTACGGGCGTACCAGTTCATGATGACGGCGGTCTGGTCGCACGCCAAGCAGTTGCCTATCCGCATGTTGGTCCGGGTCCACTGGCCGATGTTCTTATTGCCGTACAGTCGGAGCCGGTGGCAGGTACTGGAGCCGGAGTCCAGCAACTCCCGAGGATTGAACGAGTCCCACAGATCCATGTCGAGACGCTCACGGTAGCCAGCGATTCGGGGCATGCCCCAGTCTACAGCACGGCCAGGAGCACGTCCCGCGCGTTGTTGATGGCCATCATCTTCTCAGTCGCCCGTGCCTTCTCGGCGGGCGTCCGCTTGAGGTCCGGGTGGTTCTTGCGCACCAGCCTCCGATGAACATGGTTGACCTTGTCCGCGTCGAGCGGCTCGGTCGGCGTGAACCCCAGGACCAGACGAGCTGCGCGAATCCGACGCTCCTGCTCGACATCCGGGCTGGGAGGTGGCGGAGGCATGGGCCCCTGGCGTGGCGTCGACCGGCCCTCGAACATCTGGCGGTAGTACTCCCACGTGGTCGGCCCGGCGCCGGCCTGGGCTCGGCGATGCACCGTGTTCTCGGAGGCCCCGTCGAACATGTCGGGCCGGTACTGCGACCCCATCGAGCCGGCCCACTGCTGAAAGAAGTTCTCGGCCGCGCCGATGGTCGCCTCGCGGTTGATGGGGCGGCCCGACATCCAGTCCATAGCCGCCTCGGTCAGGACCGAGATCGGCGACCGCGGCTGGGCTGCCTGTGCCACCGCCATGCGATGCGGGTCGCACAGCGCTGGCTCGCCTTTGCCGGCGAACGTACACCGGCGGTTACCCTCGCGGTACACACAGCGCTTGGCGCGAACGGGGGATGGCATAGCCATTCTGGGTCCAGCAGAGATCCGGTTGCTGCCTTCGGGTCCAGCGGTCGGAAACAGGGTCGCTGGCTACCCTTGCGGGAACTTGTCGTTGATCTCGGCGTCGATCGCCTGGTTGTTGCTGGCGATCGACGCCTGCAGGCGACCGATCTCCTGGGCCACGTCCACGTGGCTCGCGGTCCCATCGAGCCCGGCCCGGATGGCCGCGGCGACCTTGGAGACTCCACCCAGCACGGCCAGCGCCTCCTCGAGCGTCGGGTTCTTGCCGATGACGGCGTCGACCGCCGTCCCGACCACCTCGAACGCGGTGAGTGCGCGGCTAGCGATCGCCAGGACGGTCTTGGCGTCGGCCATGGCTACTCCTCTCCTTTGCGTAGCGCCTTGACACTGGCAAGTAGGTCGTCCGCGTCGCGCAGTGCCTGGGTCAGGCTGAGATCGTCGTTCTGGGTCGCCGCGAGCCCCAGCGCCTTGAACACGACCTCGAAGGTCGCGACCACCTTGGCCTGCTTGGCCCGGTACTGGGCCACCCTCGCGGTGGCGTCCTCCCGAGATGCTGAACTCTGCACGATGACGTGCTGGTGCTGCAGGTCCCAGGTCGTGAAGCCCTCGCGGGCATCGCTGACGGCCAGGATCGCGGCGTGGATGGTGTCGGCGCGCTTGTTCTGAGTGCAGGCCGCCGTGAGCGACGAGCAAAGCAGGACGCCGCAGACGATGGCCATGAAGTAGGCCGTGGCGGGACTGGCTCGGTACCTCATAACGGGGTCGCTCCTTCCTGGGCGGGCTGGGTGGGCATGCGCGGCGGGGCGACAGTCGGCGGTGGTGGATCGGGCGGCGATGAGCGGCGTTCCAGGCTGGCGATGATATCGCCCATCGCCTTGAGCTTGTCGGCCCACGTCGGCTGGTCATCGGGGGTCGATGTGGCCAGTTGCACGCTCCCGGTGATGGTCTTGCCGGCCACGTACGCCGCGAAGATCCACTTGGTGTAGTCGAGCCACTGCGTCGGCGAGACGTAGCCCAGGCCGCAGAGCGTGGTCACGGCGACGATCAGCGCGACCAGGACGAGGCCGCGCTCACTCTTCCAGAGATCCAGGAGTGCTCCCATGTGGGCATTGTGAACCAGCGACCGCCGCGATGTCCAGATCAGACCGGAGACCGGGCGGTCTGGCGGCTCACGCGCACGCTACGGTCGGGCACTTGATCGTCTGGGTCGACGTGCCAGCGGCGGCGAGGCACCACGGCCAACTCGTGGGGTGGCCACCGGCGACGCGACCCAGATCGAGATCGGTCAGGTGGCGGAGGGTCTCGGAGCGGACGGCGAGGATGCGTGTTTTGCGGATCATGCCGGGACTATCGCACGGCACTCAGATCTGGCTCAGCAATTTCTCCAAGTAGTACGGTGCGCGGTAGGGCATTGCGCATCCCCAGTTCTCGTACGCGTGCTCTCCGAGATCGTCCCGGAGGCGTCGACTGGTGGTGACGGTGGCCAGCGCCTGCCGTCCTTGCGGCTCGCAAGTGCAGACCGTGCCACCACCGGCGAGGTGGCTGGCGATCATGGAGAGTTGCCGATGGGTAAACCGTCGCCAGTTCATGGTCAAGCACCTTGCAGATGAGGTAGGTAACGGACGCCGCCATCACCAGGACGTCCACGATCACCGCTTCTTCTTGGCCTTCTTGGGCTTGGACTTGTCGGCGGCGGCGGACAGAGCGGCCGCCCGGGCTTGCACCTGAGATCGCCGCGCCACGATGGACAGGTACTTCTGCCACGGCTTGGGGAGATCGGCCGCATCCATCATCCCGCTGGCGACCTTCATGCCCAGGATGATCCCCTTGACCATGTCGTGGGTCGGCGGGTTCTTGGTCGCGGTGGCAACGGTATCCTCGATCACCGCGAACGGCATGGCCTTGCGCGGCGGGCCAACCGGGGCGGGCGGAGCCGGCTTGGCGATCGGGAGATCGGCCTGCGGACCGCGCACGACCTTGTCCGTGCTCTTGCCACCCTTCGCGCCCTTGGCCACCTTCGCCGGAGGCTGCTCCTTGGCTTCCTGGCGGGCCAGGAGCTTCTGCTCCTTCGCGACCGCGCGGCTGGCGCCGCGCCCTTCGCCGCGAGCGGCGGCGACCTCCTGAGCCTTGGCCTCCTGCTTGCCGTGGTCCTTGGCCGTCGCCAGATCCCGGAACTGTTCCTCGGTGATGGCGCCGCTGCGCCACTGCGCCAGCAACTTGGGGCTCGCGGCCTCGCGAGCGGTCAGGATCTTGGAGATCCAGGACTCGCTGCGATTCAGATCCTTGGCGATCTGCGCCAGCGTGGTCGGTTTCTTCGTCTTCGGGTCGTTGCCAGCCCGGAGCCTCACGGCGATCTCGGAAAGCTCGTAGGCCGAGAGCCCCTCGCGGGTTCCGACGCCATGAACGGCCTCGACAAAGAGTTCGTGGGCGATCTCCGGGGTCCACTTCACGGGCTCCGGGTACCGCCAGACGACGGGCACGAGCTCGTCGCCGGGCTTGCCGAACACCTTCGTGGCGCCCAGGTAGCGGCGCTGGCCGTCGTAGATCAGGAGGTCCACCGAGCCGTTGTTGTCGATGGCGATGATCTTCATGGGATCGGTCAGCCCCACCACGATCGCCTTGCCGTCGCCAGCGCCCTGGACCGTCCGACTATGGATGCTCTCCGCGAGCTCGGCGATCTTGGCGTCCTCGAGGCCGGTGATGGTACGGGGGTTCGTCCAGTGCTTGTACTCGAGCAGGAGTTCGCTCAGCTTCGCATACTGGGTGACCGGCAGCGGCGGCGCGTCGTCCGGGACAGGATCCGCGTCGGCCGACGCGTCGGTCTCTGGTTCGGGATCTGGCTCCGGCTCCACCTTCTTGGCCGCGACCCGACTGGGCCCCGGTTCCGGGTTATCGTCCTCGTACGTGACTTCGGAGTCCGAGTCATCCTCGGTCTCCAGCTCGGGATCATCGAACAATGACGCAGACTCGTGTAGACGCATGGTAACTCCTGTCGGGAACGGGTGTGAAAAGGGGCGGGCCGATCCGAGGGGGATCAGACCGGCTCTGCGTCGGTGGGGTGAAACACCTCGCGGGCTACCGCCATGGCCGGTCCGCCGGTATCGGCGGCGGACCAAAGAATGGACATCACGAACACGGGCCCCATCATGCACGCCGACCTTGACACTGGCAAGTCAGATCTCCGGGCCCTCACGGTGGCAGCGACTCCAGGAACGCGCCGATGAACTCAGCCGCTACTTGCGGGACGATGGAGTTGCCGTACCCCGACAGGAGCCCCACTCTCTGGGGTACCCCTGAAGCCAGCGGGGATGTTCCGGGTTCAACTGGCCTGGCGACGGGCGGACCGCCGCCGGGATCTCGGCAGAGGATCCACTCGGCGGGGTACCAGAATCCTCGGGTGGCTCCGGGATC
>Ga0134122_10001146_pt1 | contig 18975 bp, 18 predicted proteins | sample KB302_FD_96461 | JGI IMG/M metagenome (GOLD analysis project Ga0134122, IMG submission 96461) | Terrestrial soil microbial communities without Nitrogen fertilizer from Kellogg Biological Station, Michigan, USA - KB3-0-2 | ecosystem: Environmental > Terrestrial > Soil > Unclassified ... | reverse complement strand
TGGTCGATGCCATGACCGTGCGCATGACCTTGAAGCCGGAAAGCATCGACACGGTGGTGGCCACCAACCCGCACGCCGATATCCTGTCGGACTTGGCGGCGCCGCTGGCGGGTTCGCTCGGCATCGCCCCCACCGCCAATCTCAACCCCGAGCGCAGCTTTCCTTCGATGTTCGAGCCGATCCATGGCTCGGCGTTCGACATCATGGGCAAGGGGATCGCCAATCCGATCGGCACCTTCTGGACCGGGGTGTTGATGCTGGAGCATCTCGGCGAAAGGGCGGCGGCGGGCCGGCTGATGCGGGCGATCGAGCGGGTCACGGCCGACGCGACGCTGCACACGCCCGACCTCGGCGGCACCGCCACCACGCGGCAGGTGACAACGGCGGTTTGCGAAGCGCTGATGGGCGACAACCTTTGAGGCCGCCAAGTCGCGCGGCCATCGGGGCGCAGCTGGCACTGGCCAGGCCAGCTTCAGGCCAGCTTGGTGTGGCGGCGTGGTCAGATGTTGCCGCCGTGGCTATCCTCCGGCTGCCATTTCCAGGGAGAGCGACATGCCACTGAAACGTAGGATCTTGACCAGACTCTCGGCCAGACGCTTGCGCAGACCCGGGGGCAGGCTGCGGGGCAAGACCTTGGCTTCAGTGCTGGTCGTGTTGGCGGCGACGGCAACGGGCAGCACGGCGCAGCAGGGCTTCCCGACGCGACCCATCACCATGGTGGTGCCGGCGGCGGCCGGCGGTCCCACGGACACGGTGGCCCGGCTGATCGCCGAGCCCATGGGCCGGACGCTGGGCCAGCAGATCGTCGTGGAAAACGTCGGCGGCGCGGGGGGCACGATCGGGGTCGGCCGGGTGGCGAAGGCCGCCGGCGACGGCTACACGCTCCTGGTTTGGCACATTGGTCAATCGACCGCGCCGGCGCTCTACGACAACTTGCGCTACGACGTGTTCAACGATTTCGATCCGATCGGACGCATCACCGACGTGCCGATGACAATCGTCGGCAAGAAGTCCCTGGCGGCCAAGGATATCGGCGAGCTGATGGCGTGGCTCAGGGAAAAGCAGGACCAGGTGACCTATGCGCACGCGGGCATCGGATCGGCGGCGCATCTGTGCGGACTGATGTTGATGAGTGCGCTCAATATCAAGATGAATGCCGTCGTCTACCGCGGCACCGGCCCCGCCATGAACGACCTGGTGGGCGGTCAATTCGACATGATGTGCGATCAGACCACCGGCACGGCCAACCAGATCAAGGCCGGTACCATTAGAGGCTTCGCCGCCACCAGCAAAACCCGCATTCCCTTGCTGGCCGAGCTGCCCACGCTCGATGAGTCGGGGGTCAAGGGCTTCGAGGTTTCGGCCTGGCACGCGCTCTGGGGGCCCAAAGGCCTGCCCAAGGAGGTGCTGGAGAAGCTCACGGCGGCCCTGCAGGGAGCCTTGCAAGAACCGGTGGTGATCGAGCGCATGGCCGGACTGGCGACGGTGCCCGTGGCGCAGGATCTCGCCACGCCCGCGGCCTTGAAGGCGCAGCTGGAGTTGGAAGTCGCCAAATGGGGGGCCGTGATCCGGGCAGCCGGGGTGAAGGCCAACTAGTGGCGCAGGCGCGCGAGCAAAGCCGGCTTGGCCGCCCGCGGCTGGGCCGGCACACGCGCGCGCTTGAGCGCTTCGCCAAGTGCCGAGGCCACCGGGGCCGCGGCTCTGAAGGAAACGTCGAAACCGTCGGGCGCCCTCAGCGTCAGAATGATCGATTGATCATCGCCGTTGGGATCGAGCCCCCAATCGGCCAAAGGGTGCACGAGATGCACGCCGGCCGCACCGGTGCACCGCGCGCTGGCCTCCTGCATCGCTGCCGATAAGGTCAGCAGCAGCGCGCTCAGGCTCTCGTGCGGCAAATAAATGACGCCCGGCTTGCCGCAGTGATCCGTAAAGCCGATTTCGACGTGCCGTCCCGAACAGCAAACGTCGCAATGGGTGAGCGACTGCACGGCGATAGGTCGAGCGCTGTCGGACATGGGGTATCGCCTGTTGTGTGGGCGCCTGCCACCAGCGACAGGCGGATCGGGCAAGACTAACTATTGTTGACCACGAGAGTCAACATTTGGCGGTGCGCGGCGACATCAGTTTTTTTGACAAAGTCTGCCTCGGGTGCGTTAATCGCCGCGGCCTATCGCCGGTTGCTTGGGAGTTTTTTGCCATGGCTTGGACGCTTCGAGGCACGTTAACTTTAATCCTGCTTCTGGCTGCGCCGGCGGCCCAGGCGCATTCACCCGAACAGGCGCCGCACCAGCTCTACGCCATGGCCGACTTCAAGTTGGAAAGCGGCGAGCTGATCAAGGACTTTTCCATTTCCTACGTGACGCATGGCAAGCTCAACGCCAACAAAAGCAATGCGATCCTGATGGTGACCGCCATCAGTGGCAATCACCATCGTTTGGATTTCATGATTGGCCCGGGCAAGGCGCTGGACCCCGACAAATATTTTATCATCTGTACCGATGCGATCGGCAACGGCCTGACCACGTCGCCGAGCAATAGCGGCGCGCAACCGCGCATGCAGTTTCCCAAGTTCGAGATCCGCGACATGGTCGCCTCCCAGCACCGGTTGCTCACCGAGCATCTGGGCCTAAACCACGTTGTGGCGGTGGTCGGGCCGTCCATGGGTGGCATGCAAACCCTGCAATGGGGTGTCTCCCATCCCGAGTTCATGGACGGCCTGGTGGCGCTGGTGCCGCTGGCGAAGACGCCGGCCTGGACGGTGACCGTGCTCGAGGCCTCGCGCAAGGCGATCATGCTGGATCCGGCCTGGCAGGAGGGCAACTATTCCAGCCCACCGGAGCGCGGCATTCGCTTGTGGCGCGACATTCTGCTGTTGGCGGCCCGCACGCCGGAGATCAATCGCGACCAGTTCCCCCACAACCAGCTCGACGTGTTGCCCTGGCTGCAGCAAACCGAGACAAACCTGGTCAGGGCCTTCGATGCCAACGATTGGATCTATCAGACTTGGGCCTATGAGCGGCACGACGTCGGCAGCACGCCAACCTTCAACGGCGACACCGCCAAGGCCCTGCAGAGCATCAAGGCCAAGACGCTGATCCTGCTCGGCAGCAAGGACCTGCTCAATCCGGAATGGGAGCCGCAAGATGCCGCAAAACACATCCGCAACGCCAAGGTGGTGACCATCAGGCCGGCGGCGATAACCGGACACGCCGCCGCCAGCGGCGCCTTTGCACCCGACGTCGAATTCATCAACCGTGAGACGATCGGCTTTCTCGACATCGTCACCGAGGGCGGCAAGAAGAGCAACTAGCCCTCGACGGCACGCCGCTTCAGCCCGACGGCATGGCCGGCGGCGCGGTCACCACGATTTCGCTCACCCCATAACCCGCTTCGGCGGGAATTCTGAGCCGTCGGCGTCCGCCGGAGAGTCGCTCGACCTGCGGCGTCACGGTGACGACCGGGCTTGCCCGCGCCGCCGCAATCGCGTCCGCGACGGTGGCGTGACGCGCCAGCTTTGTCAGGTTCATTTGCGTGGCAAACACCAAGGTGCGGGTACCGGCTTCGGCCGCGGCCAAGGCCTGCTGCGGCCGGATCCACAAGCCCTCGATGGATTCGCTGCCATCATGGGCGCCGAGCTGATTGACCGGGGCGGCGACCAGCAGGAAATGCGTATCAAACCGCTTCGGCACACCCTCGGGCGTGATCCAGTGCGCGAACGGCACCATCAGATCGGTCGCCAGCGTCAGGCGTTCGCGACGCACGATGTCGAGGAAGGAAAGCTTGCCGGCGATCAGGTTGGCGCGGTGCCGATCGACGAGCTCGTGGGTCTCGACCGCCGAAAGCAGGTCCGGGGCTCCCTGCCGACGCGCAAGCATCAGCCCCGCCTCCTCGAAGCTCTCGCGGGCGGCAGCGACATAGCCTGGTCGCAGCGGCGGGGTGGCCGATACGGGGGCAAGCACGCCCCAGCCCCCGTCGGCATCAGCCGGGTCCACCTTGCCCCCGGGAAACACCAAGGCCCCGGCGGCGAAATCGATGGCGCGGTGCCGCACCACCATGAACGCCTCGATGCCCTCACCACCGTCGCGCAAAATGACAACGGTGGCGGCAGGGCGCGCCGGCACTTGGTCTCTTGGGCCGGCCGTTGTGGGGTCGGTTGTGGGACCTGCTGGGTCAGGTGCGGGCCCGGTCATCAGGATTTGGCTCCGGCGGCGGGCAGTGGGAATTCCTCAAGGTAGCCCTTGTAGGCGTCCTCGACGTCGATCTTGAGCGTGTGCAGGATGCGCACGACGGCATTATAGAAGCCGATGGTGATGGTGAGGTCGACCAACCGTTCGTTGTCGAGGCTCTTCTGCAACTCGGCGTAGGTGGCCTCCGAAATCGCGAGATTATTGGTCATCTCGCGGGCCGCCCTCAGCACCGCTTTGGCGAGCGGGTCGAGATCGCTCGGCTTGCCCTCGGTCTCGGCGATGAGGGCGTGGATATCGGCATCGCTGACGCCGAAGTCACGACCGATCTTGACGTGGTGCGACCACTCGTAGGGCTGGCGCGCCAGATATCCCACCTGCAGGATGGCAAGTTCGCGCAGGCGCGGGTCGAGCCGGCTCTTGAGGCGAATGAACTGGCCGAGACCGCTGAAGGCACGCGCGGCGTTGGGGCTGTTCACCAGCGCCTGGAACAGCGTGATGTTGCGCGCGAGCAAATCTTGATGCTCGGCGGCGAGGTCGCTCTGCTGCAAGTAGGGCACACGGGCCATTGGCGTCACTCCGAGTTCAATGGGATTTGCTATCGCGGGCGGGGGCCTGCAATGAGGTGCCCCCGTCCACCACCAGGGTCTGGCCGGTGATGTAGCGCGCCTGGTCGGACAACAGGAAGCGCACGGCGTGGCCGATATCCCAGCCCGTGCCCTCGACGCCGAGCGCGGAGGCATTGCGGCGCTGCTCGCGAGCGGCGGCGCTCATGCCGGCCGCATAGACCATTGGTGTGTACACGGGGCCTGGTGCCACGCAATTGACGCGGATGGCCTGCTGCGCGTGATCGATGGCCATGGCGCGGGTAAGCGCGATCACCGCGCCCTTTGAGGTCGTGTAGGCCGTGAGGCCGCGCGGCCGCAGCGCCGAGATCGAGGAGATATTGACGATGGCACCCTTGCCGGCGGTCTCGACCATGGCGGGGATGGCATACTTGGAGGTGAGAAACATCGCCTCGACGTTGACCTGCATGATGCGCCGCCAGCTCTCCGGCGATTCCTCCACCACCGAACCGCGGCTGCCGATGCCGACATTGTTGTCGAGAAAGTCCAGGCGGCCGAAGCGCTCGACGCAGGCCGCCACCATGGCGCGGCATTGCGCCTCCTCGGTGAGGTCGGCCCCATGCGCAACCGCCTCGCCGCCTTCGCCGGCAATCATGGCAACGCTGCGCTCGGCGAGGGCGACATCGCGATCGACGACGAAGACGCTGACGCCGGCGCGCGCGAGCAGGATCGCCGCCGCGCGGCCGTTGCCGATGCCCTCGCCGACGGCGCCGCCGCCGGCGACGATGGCAACCTTGCCGGCTAGGCCCGCGTCATCCTCCGCGCGCATCACCGTCCGCGTCACCGCAGTCATGACTTACCCTCAAGACTTGCCCTCGCCGTTGGCGTGATAGCGGGGATCTGAGGCCGATGGCAAGCCCGGCGCCAGGGCCGGCGGGGAGAGGCAGGGCCTGCGCCGGTGGGCCCTGCCGTGGCAGCGGGCGCCAACGGCGGTAGCCGCCGTCGCTCGGTCGGCACAAAACCGTGTTGGGGAGCTGCTATGCTGAGCCTTGGCCGGCGTGATGTCTCAGCGCACCTCGGCCAGGAACGAGAGCTGGCTCGCGTACGCCTCGCCGTCCTGGTCGGTGAGTTCGGTGGGATAGTCGCCGGTGAAGCAATGATCCGTGAACTGCGGCGCACGCGGTTCGCGCCGCTCGATACCCAGCGCGCGATAAATGCCGGCAACGGAGAGGAAGGCGAGGCTCGTACAACCCGTGAAGGCGCGCATCTCCTCGATGCTCATGTTGGCAGCCAACAGCTCGGTGGTGCGGGGGGTGTCGATGCCGTAGAAATCGGGGTGGGTGATGGGCGGGCTCGAGACGCGCAGGTGCACCTCGCGGGCGCCCGCTTCGAACATCATCTGCACCAGTTTCTTGGAGGTGGTGCCGCGTACGACGCTATCATCGATCAGCACGATGCGGTTGCCGCGCACGGCGCTGGCGTTGGCGGAATGCTTGAGCTTGACGCCCAACTGGCGGATGCGCTGCTCGGGTTCGATGAAGGTGCGCCCCACGTAGTGGTTGCGGATGATGCCGAGCTCGAAGGGAATGCTGCTGGCTTGGGCATAGCCGATGGCCGCGGGTACGCCGGAGTCGGGAATGGGAATGATGACGTCGGCGTCGGCGGGGGCCTCGCGGGCGAGCTGGACGCCCATCTGCTTGCGCAGGTCGTAAACGTTGCGCCCGCCAACGATCGAATCGGGGCGGGCGAAGTAGATGTACTCGAAGATGCAGGGCCGGGCCGGGCGTTTGGGGAACGGTCGATGGCTCTCCACCCCGTCGGCGGTGATGGTGACGATTTCCCCGTTCTCGATCTCGCGCACGAACTCGGCACCGACCATGTCGAGGGCACAGGTCTCGGAGGCCAGGACATAGCCGCCGCCGAGGCGGCCGAGCACGAGCGGACGGATGCCGATCGGATCGCGTGCGCCGATCAGCATGTCGTTGGTGAGACAGACGAGCGCATAGGCACCCTCGATCTGGCGCAACGCCTCCACGAAGCGCTCGATGACGCGCCGGCGCTGCGAACGCGCCATCAGGTGCAAGATGATCTCGGTATCGGAGGTGGATTGGCAGATGGCACCGGTCGAGATCAGCTCGCGCCTCAGCGTCAGCGCATTGGTGAGGTTGCCATTGTGGGCGACGGCAAAACCGCCCGTGTCGAGGTCGGCGAACAAGGGCTGCACGTTGCGCAAAATGGTGTCGCCGGTGGTGGAATAGCGGTTGTGGCCGAGGGCGATATGGCCCTTGAGGCGGGCGATCACATCGGCCTTATTGAAATTGTCGCCGACAAGCCCGAGCCGGCGCTCGGAGTGGAAGCGCGTGCCATCGTAGGTGACGATGCCGGCGGCCTCCTGGCCGCGATGCTGGAGGGCGTGCAGGCCAAGCGCGGTCAGCGCCGCGGCGTCCTCGTTGCCAAATACGCCAAACACCCCGCATTCCTCGCGCAGGCGGTCATCATCCGCACGGGGCACGCCCGCCGCGGCTTCAGCGTGTAAGGGCGAACCTTGCATGGAAAGCCTCGTGACGTGGATAGTCCGGCGTACGGCCAAGCCCACTCATCCCGAATCTGCGGCGACGACCTCAGGCGAGCTGGATATAGGGCAAGTCAACCGGAGTTGCTACTGGGGGCGTCGTTGAGGCTGTTATGATCGAGCCGCAACCGGCCCTGCCGTTGCTCCCCGGTCCCCAGGGGCACCGAGGGGGCATAGCGCGACAGCAGCGAAAACAGCGTGCCGCTCGTCTGGTTGATGAGCGGCAGGGACTGGGCATTCTCCACCCAGCCCGGCAGCTCGCCCGGCCGGCAGCCCTGCGCGGAGGAGCGCGCCGGATTGTCCTTGCAGACGAAGGAGACGGCAAACATGTAGGGAATGACGATCAGGACGAAGCCGCGCACCATGCCGAAGGCCAAACCAAGGATGCGATCAATGGCACCCACGCGGCTGTCGAGCACCGAATCGGAAATGCGCGCTGTAATCAGATGAACGATGATCAAGACAACCAGGAAAATCAGGCCGCCGATCGCCACCTGAGCCACGTAGACGTAGGAGGTCTGCACGGGGTTGGCGAACTGCTTGGCCACTTCCTCGGCGATGTCCTTGTGGTAGCGGATGAAGTAGAAGACGGCCCCGGCCGCGGCGGCCCAGGAGAGGATCGAAAGCACCTCCCTCGTCAGGCCGCGATACATCGCCACGAGGCCCGAGAGGACGACGATGGCGATCACCGCCAGGTCGAGATTGGTAAAGGGTCCCACTCCGCTCATGATTGAGGATCCTCAGCCAAGCGCAAGGACTGCCCAAGCGCAAGCGCCCACGGGGCCCGCCACGCCACCCCGGTCGGTCTCACCCAAATAAGGCCCACCCAAGTCAGGCCCACCCAAGTCAGGCCCACCCAAGTCAGGCTCGCCCAAGTCAGGCGGGGCCAGACGAAGGACCAATTAGGGGCCCCGGGCCGTGCTGTGCTCGTTTCCGCGCAGGTCAAAGTCCGCTCCCGGTGCCAGGCTCAGGCCGCGCAGCCCAGCGCGCCCGCCCTCCCCGTTCCCCTGTCCGACGCATAGGCTCTAGGGCAGCTTGGTGGCGAACACAATATAGCTGGGTTCGACGCGGCGCGGTGATGCTGGGTGGGCACAACCGCCGAGGGATCCGCGGCGCCGGTATCGCGATCCCTTTCCTCACCCCCGTGCCGCCCCAGGTGTAGCTGCGCCTTGCCCGCTCGCGGTCCGCCGGGCCGGGCGCGGGGCTGCCGCGGGCGCCGACAGCGCCGCCATCAGCTCACGCACGTGGGTCAAGGGCAGACGCTGCAGCGGGTCGTGGTCGGCGCCGGCCTCCGCGGACGCGGGCAGAACGGCCGCCTTGAAACCCAGCTTGCTCGCCTCCTTCAGACGCAGGGGCGCATGCCGGACGGCCCGCACCGCCCCCGATAGGGCGATTTCCCCCAAAAAGACCCGGTCCGGGGCCAACGCCAGTTGGCCGATCGACGACAGCAGGGCGGCGGCGGCGGCGACATCTGCGGCGGGTTCGGTGATCTTCAATCCCCCCGCCACGTTGAGATAGACGTCGTGGGAGGAAAAGCTCACCCCCGCACGCGCGTCGAGGACGGCAAGCAGCATCGACAGACGATTGGCATCCCAGCCCACGACGGCACGGCGCGGCGTACCAAGCCCCGATGGCACCACCAGCGCCTGCATTTCGACCAGGATCGGGCGGGTCCCCTCGATGCCGGCGAACACGGCCGAACCGGGCGCGGAGGCCTGGCGGTCGGGAAGGAAGAGCTCGGAGGCATTGGCGACTTCGCGCAAGCCCTCGCCGGCCATCTCGAACACGCCGATCTCGTCGGTGGCCCCAAACCGGTTCTTGGTCGCGCGTAGAATGCGGTAGGGGTGGCCGCGATCGCCCTCGAAATAAAGCACCGTGTCGACCATGTGCTCGACCAGCTTGGGCCCGGCGATCTGGCCATCCTTGGTGACGTGCCCGACCAGCACGACGGCACTGCCGCTCACCTTGGCGAAGCGTACGAGCGCGTGGGCGGCCGCGCGCACCTGGGCAACGCTGCCGGGGGCGGCCTCCAGCCCATCGACCCAGAGCGTTTGGATCGAATCGATGATGATGAGATCCGCGACCGGACCGTCGTGCAACGTCGCCAGGATGTTGGCAAGATTGCTGTCGCAGGCCAGCGCCAGGGGCGCGTTCGCCACGCCAAGGCGCTCGGCCCTGAGTCGCACCTGCGCGGCGGCCTCTTCCCCCGAGAAATAAAGCGCCCGCCGCCCGCGTGCCGCCAGCCTGGCGGCCAGCTCAAGCAACAGGGTCGATTTGCCGATACCGGGTTCGCCGCCGATCAGTAGGGCCGACCCCGGCACAATGCCCCCGCCGGTGACGCGGTCGAACTCGGCGCTTCCGCTCGCCAGGCGCCGCATCGGCGGCGTATCGGGCCTCGCCAAACTTTCCAGCTCGAGCACCCGACCCTTGCGGGCCGCCCCGAGCCCGGTGCCGGGCGGGGGGGCCGCGCCCGCCTCTTCCACGAGGCTGTTCCACTCATTGCAGGCGGCGCATTTGCCGGCCCAGCGGGCGAAGCCGGCGCCGCAGTTCTGGCACACGTAGGCGTTTCGCTGCGGGCGCGCCATCCGGTCAAGCCCCTTCGTAGACGCGATGCACGCGCTGCCCCAGTCGGGTCAAAAGCTCATAACCGATCGTGCCAGCGCGATCGGTGAGATCATCAACCGTGACGCGCGCCCCGATCACCTCCACCCAGGCGCCGCGGCGGGCAAGCTCCGCCGGGGCGCCGGTGACGTCAACCGTTGTAAAATCCATGGAGACGCGACCGACGATCGGCACGGGATAGTCGCCGATGAACCCTACCGGGCCCGCCTCACCGGTCTTGACGCTCAAGGCGCGCAGGAAGCCGTCGGCATAGCCGCAGCCGATGGTGGCAATGCGCGAGGGCCGTTGCACCCGGTAGATGGCGCCATAGCCGATCGTCGCCCCCGGTTCCAGCTCGCGAATCTGCAGAATTTTGGCGGCAAAGCGGACCACGGTCTGCATCGGGTTTGGTCTGCCCTCGTGCGCGCGCCCGCCGTAAAGGGCAATGCCGGGACGCACCAGGTCGTAGTGAAAGGGGCCGCCAAGAAAGGTGCCGCCGGAATTGGCGAGGCTGGCCGGGGCGGGCGGCAGCTTGGCACGCAGGACATCGAAGCGCTGACGCTGGCGCTCATTCATTGGGTTGTCCGGCTCGTCCGCGCAGGCGAGGTGGCTCATCACCAGGCACATGTCGAAGGCCTCGATCAGCCCCGGCTCGGCGGCGAGCCGCTCGATTTCGGGCTGCGGCATGCCGAGGCGGTTCATGCCGGTGTCGAGGTGCACGGCCGCCGACAGCTTGCGCCCGCGCGCCCGGCCATAGGCCGCCCAGTCGCGCACCTCGGCCAGACTAGAGAGCACGGGCCTCAGGTCGAAGCCCGCGTAGCTGGGCTCCGCCCCCGGCAACAGGCCGTCCAGCACGTAGATGGTGGCCCCCGGCTGTACCTCTCGCGCGGCCCGACCCTCATCGACAGTGGCGACGAAGAAGGTTTTGCACCCCTCGCGGGTGAGCGCCTTGGCGATCGGCGCCAGGCCCATACCGTAGGCATCGGCCTTGATCACGCCGGCGCACTCCGCCCGACCCGAGGCCTCATTGAGCCGCGCCCAATTGGCGCGCAGCGCCGCAAGGTCGACGGAGAGCACGGCCCGGGCGGTCGGCGGCACCCCCGAGCGCGGCCTGCTGCGCGCGCCTCCTTGCCCCACGCTCACCCGAGGCGCTCCGGCAAATAGGCCTCACGCGCCAAGTCGGAAAAGCGCGTGACGTTCGACTCGAACTGGAGCTGAACCGTTCCGACGGGGCCGTGCCGCTGTTTGCCGATGATCACCTCCGCCTTGCCGCTCACCATCTGCATCTTGGCCATCCAATCCTGGAACTCGAGCGTACCCTCGGCCGGCTTGGTGCGCTCAACATAGTACTCTTCACGAAACACGAACATGACGACGTCGGCATCCTGCTCGATGGAACCCGACTCGCGCAGGTCCGAGAGCTGGGGTCGCTTGTCCTCGCGGTTTTCGACCGCGCGCGAGAGCTGCGACAGGGCCAGGATCGGCACGTTGAGCTCCTTGGCCAGGGCCTTGAGACCCGTGGTGATCTCCGAGACCTCCTGCACCCGCCCCTCCGAAGCGCGCCGTTGCGAGCCGGTGAGCAGCTGCAGATAGTCGACCACGATCATGCCGAGGCCATGCTGACGCTTGAGCTTGCGCGCCCGCGCCGCCAATTGGGCAATGGAGATGCCGCCCGTCTCGTCAATGAACAGCGGAATGGCGGACATCTCGCGGCTGGCCTCCACCAGGCGCTTGAATTCGCTCTCGTCGATCATGCCGCGCCGGATCTTCTCGGAAGGGATGCCGGCCTGCTCCGACAAAATGCGCGTGGCCAGCTGCTCGGCCGACATTTCCAGCGAAAAGAAGCCGACCACGGCGCCGTCGTGGCCCTGATCCTCAGGCGCAAGATCGCCGCGCTCCGCCAGGGAACGGGCGCGGCTGCGCGCCACGTTGAAGGCGATGTTGGTGGCGAGCGCCGTCTTTCCCATCGATGGTCGCCCGGCAAGGATGACGAGGTCGGAGGGCTGCAGCCCACCGAGCTTGCCGTCGAGATCGCGCAACACGGTGGCGATCCCCGACAGCCCACCCTCGCGCTGAAAGGCGTGGTTGGCCATCTCGATGGCGCTGACGAGGGCGTTGTTGAAGGTGAGGAAGCCTTGGCCGTACTTGCCCGTCTCGGCCAGAGAAAAAAGCCGGGTCTCGGCTTCCTCGATCTGCTCGCGGGGCGGGAAATCGACGGGCGAGTCGTAGGCCGCGTTGACCATGTCCTCGCCGATCAGAATCAGGTGCCGACGAATGGCCAAGTCGTAGACGGTGTGGGCGTAGTCGCGCGCGTTGATGATGGTGGCGGCGTTGGCGGCAAGGCGACCGAGATACTGCGGCACCGTCAGCGTGGCATCGATGCGCTCGGCGTGTTCGAAAAACGTCCTCAAGGTGATGGGCGTCGCCTGCTTGCCCGAGGCAATCAATTTGGCCGCCGTCTCGAAGATCTGCTGGTGCAGCGGATCGTAGAAGTGGTGGGGCTCGAGAAAGTCCGAGACCCGGTCGTGCGCCTCGTTGTTGATGAGAATGGCCCCGAGCAGGGCCTGCTCGGCTTCCAGATTGTGCGGTGCGCTGCGGAACGGCGGCGCCTCGCTGGTGGGCGCCGCGGGGGAGGGCGCCATCAAGGTGCGCTGGGGGGATTGGGTCATGCGCCGAGGCATTAGCCGATTCCGGCGGCGGCTAGGGCAGGACAGCGCCTGTCAAGCGCGACCATCCCTGTTTTGCACATTGGGACGAGAATCTGCTTGGCGCCGAATCGCTCCCGGACGCTGCCCGACTATTCCCCCGCCAGGCGCGGGCGGCGATCGATGGCATCTTGCGCCAGCAGGCGCTGCTCGTCGTCCCAGATGTAGTCGCGCGTGATCGGTAGCGCTGTCACGCGTTTGGCAAGCTGCAGCTGGAACACCACCAGGCCCTGGTAGCGAAAGGCCGTCTCGGAGCCGGCGAGATAGAATTCCCACATGCGGCAGAACTTTTCGTCAAGAATCGCCGCCGCCTTGTCCCAATTGGCAAGAAACCGCTCGCGCCAGGCGCGCAAGGTCTCCGCGTAGTGCAAGCGAAGCACCTCGACGTCGGTGATCACCAGGCCGGACCGTTCGATCGCCGCAGCCACCTCCGATAGGGCGGGAATGTAGCCGCCCGGGAAGATGTACTTGGCGATGAAGGGGTTGGTGACGGTCGGGGGTTCGGACCTGCCGATGGTGTGGATCAGGGCGACGCCGTTCTCGCTCAAGAGGTCGCGCACCTTCTTGAAGTAGGTGCCGTAGTGGGAGACGCCGACGTGCTCGAACATGCCGACCGAGACGATGCGATCGAAGCGTCCCACCACCTTGCGATAGTCGATGAACTCGAACCGCACCGATCGGCTCAGCCCCTCTCGGGCCGCGCGCTCGTTGGAGATCTGGTGCTGCTGCGTCGATAGCGTCACGCCCGTCACCTCGCAGCCCGCAGCCTTGGCCAGATAGAGGCCAAGCCCGCCCCAACCCGAGCCGATATCCAACAGGCGCTGTTGCGGCGTGATGGCGAGCTTGGCCGCCAGGTGGCGCTTTTTGGCCAACTGGGCCTCTTCCAGATCGGCACCGGGCGTGAAATAGGCGCAAGAATACTGCCGGTCGCTATCGAGAAAGAGATCGTAGATGGCGCCATCGATGTCGTAATGGTGCGCCACATTGCGCCGCGCCCGCCCGGCGGGATTGAACTGCGCGGCCCGCCGGATCAGGTAGCGCGCAACGTCCAGCCCGCGGGCCCAGACGGGGACCGGGTGCACCTCGGCATTGCTCAAGAGCAGCTCAAGCAGGTCGTAGATGCGCCCGCGCTCCATGCTGAGCGCGCCCCGCATGTAGCTCTCGCCCAAGGCCAGCTGCGGATCGAGAACCAAATGCCACTCGACGCGGCGCTCCCTGACGCGCGCGACGACGGGCGGCCCGGCTCCGTCGCCATACCGATGCGACAAGCCGTTGGCATCGATGAAGGTCAGATCGCCGCGTCGGACGATGCGGCGCAACATGACATCGAGCAAAATCAACATGACGCACGCTGCCGCGTATGCGGTCCTCGACCGTTCCTCCCTTCGGCCTCAAGGTCCTTTTCGTCTTTTTCCGCATTATACGAAAGTCGTGCACAATGTCACCGCCAAGCTTACCCTTGGCGGTCAGTTCGCAGCACAACTCGTAACGCTCCTCCTGCCGCGTGCCCCGACGGCGGCAACGGTGAGCGCGGCTACTCAACCGCGCCTGGCTCCTTGGGTTCCTCGCTGCGCTGATTTGCCAAGGCTTCCTCCTCGAACAGCGCCTCGGCGTTGAAGGTCTCGATCTCGACCGTCTCCTCCTTGATGACGGTCACGTCTTCACCGCGCGCCTGCCGCTCCGCCTCGTCCACCGAGCGGGCAACATTGAGCGCGATCTGAACGATCACCTCGGGGTGCAGGGCGACGCGGGTCTGATGCAGGCCGAGCGTCTTGATCGGACGATCTAAGACAATCTGGCGGCGGTCGATGGTAAAGCCACCGGCCGTTACCACTTCGGCGATGTCGCGCGTGGTCACCGACCCATAGAGCTGACCGGTGTCGCCGGCCTGACGGATGGCAAGGAAATTCTGGCCGGCGAGCTTGCTCGCCACCGCCTCGGCCTCCTTCTTGAGCTCAAGGTCGCGCGCTTCGAGTTGACCCCGGTCCTTTTCGAACCGTGCCAGGTTCTCCTGCGTCGCGCGCAAGGCCTTCTTCTGCGGCAGCAGAAAGTTGCGGGCATACCCGTCCTTGACAGTGACGACATCGCCCATCTGGCCGAGCCGGCCGATGCGCTCAAGAAGAATGACCTGCATGCTGTTCTCTCCAGTTCTTGCGTGTGCGTTGCCAGGTTGCGGTTCACGTTGATGGTGGCGGCGCACCGAGCCGCCGTTTGAGATTGATGAGGGGCTCGAGCAGGCCGGCCAGCGTCAGCGCCAGGGCGGCGTAGGGACCGAGCAGTAGCAGGGCGCCGTAGACCAGCCACAGCAGCCAGGGAGCCCGTCCGCGGGCGATGAAGTGCATGAGGGCGAGGCCGGCAATCACGTACGCCACCAGCAGGGCGCCGCTGAAGCTGGTGCCGACGATCCCGATGACGCCCGGCGCAAAGGACGCCGCAAAGGCGGCAACGGCGAGGAGGGGGAAGGCCGTCGGGTAGGCCAGCGAGGCCAGATCGGGCCATTCGCGCCCGAGCCGGTCCGAGGCGCGGGCAATGCGACCGGCGAGGTAGAGATTGATGGCGAAAATGATCAGCCAATAGGCGGACAACGCCGCCGGCAGGACGCTGAGCAAGAACTCGGTCAAGCTTTCGACCTGGGCCTCGCTCAGGGGCGGCATGTTGAGGTCGCTCGCGGTCCGCGCCGAAAAGCGCCGGAAATACTCGCCCATCGGCTCGCGCAGCACCTCATAGCTGCCGCCGAGCAGGGGCAGCACCAGGATCGGCAGCGCGCCGCCGTAGACGGACATGGCCGCGAGCAGGCGACCGGGCGGATACCACTGGATGGTCCCCGTGCCGGCGGGGTCGGAGCGATTGAGATAGGCAAGGTAGGCCGACAGCGCCGACGGTCCGCCCAGGACCAAAAAGTAGCCGACCGCAAACGGCAGGCTGGCAATCAGCAGCATCGCCGCGGCGGCGGCGACCCCGCCGATCAACGCCGGCAGCCAGCCCCAACCGAAGCCGGCGATCAGCGAGGGCAGCGGCGTCAGCAGCAGCAAAAACGAGCTTAGGAACGGGGAGCCCCGCGTCGCCGAATAGAACAGGAGCGCGGAGGCAAGGCCCGAGCCAACACCTGTCAGCAATCCGATCGGCATTGTAACAGCTGTCCCGCCGCAGCGGTTAGAGACGGCGCAAGCGTCCCAACCATTGGCCAACTTTGGGCGTGCCGGGGCGACCCGGCACCCCGCTACTTGATCAGGTAAGGCAACAGTCCGATGAAGCGGGCGCGCTTGATGGCTTTGGCCAGCTCGCGCTGCTTCTTGGCCGACACCGCCGTGATGCGGCTCGGCACGATCTTGCCCCGCTCGGAGACGTAGCGGCCGAGCAGGCGCATGTCCTTGTAGTCGATCTTGGGCGCGTTATCCCCCGAGAAGGGGCAGGTTTTACGCCGCCGGTGAAACGGGCGCCGGGCGGGAATAGTGGTGACTTCGCTCATGCTTGTGGCTCCTCAGTCGGGGTCGCGATTTCGGCCTCATCGCGGGGCGGCGGGCGCGGGCCACGCGGTCGCTCCCCATCGCCGCCCTCGCGCCGGAAGCCGCCACCACCACCACCACCCCGAAAGCCGCCCCGAAAGCCGCCACGGTCGCCGCCGCGGAAGCCGCCCCGATCGCCCCGGAAACCGCCGCGATCGCCGTCGCGGCGATCGTCGCGATCGCTCTTGCGCATCTGGATGGAGGGTTCGGTCTCGTGCTCGCTGACGCGCACGGTGATAAAGCGAATGACGTCGGTCGACAGCCCCATGCGCCGTTCCATTTCGGCGACAGCCGCGGGCGGCGCATTGATGTTCAGCAGCGAATAGTGCGCCTTACGGTTCTTCTTGATCTTGAAGGCGATGGTTTTGAGGCCCCAGTACTCGGTCTTGCCGACCTTGCCCCCGCCATCCTCGATGACCTGGGTATATTCTTTCGTCAGCGCTTCGACTTGCGTCTGCGAAATGTCCTGGCGCGTCAGGAACACGTGTTCATAAAGCGGCATGGCTAGCCCTTCCGTTGCCTTTTTTCCGTGTCCCCCTCCGGCGCATAGCCCCTTTTAGGCCGGCACGCCGGGACGGCGCGGGAAGGCCCAAAGGACCCGAAAGAGCGAAGACACAGGGAGGCGGGCCAAGGCCCTGCCGTCTGGCGACGGCCTCCCCTTCAGCCTCCGACCGGAGCGGGGTGCGGCGCCGTTATAGCGCAATTTGCGTTCGCGGCAAGGGCGGGCACGCGGGCGAGCTTGACAGCGGGCAATCTTGACGCGGGGTTGGGAGTGTGGTGAAGCCGCCCCGACAGCAGCGACCTTTCAACGTGCATGGCAATTGCGTTCCTATTCCCCGGACAGGGCAGTCAAGTCGTCGGCATGGGTGCCGAGCTGGCCAAGACCTATGCGTCGGCCCGCGCCGTCTTTGCCGAGGTCGACGCCGCGCTCGACCAAAAGCTCTCCGAACTGATGTTTGCGGGGCCGCTTGAGGAACTGACGCTAACGGAAAATGCCCAGCCCGCCCTGATGGCGGCCTCGCTCGCCGTGCTGCGCGTGCTCGAGGCCGAAAAGGGGTTCCGCCTTGCCGATCGGGTCAAGTTCGTTGCCGGCCACTCGTTGGGGGAATACTCGGCCCTGGCCGCCGCCGGGGCGCTGAGCCTGGCCGACGCCGCCCGACTTTTGAAGGTGCGCGGCAAGGCTATGCAGGCCGCCGTCCCGGTGGGGCAGGGGGCGATGGCGGCGCTGTTGGGGGTCGGCAAGGACGTGGCCGAGAAGCTCGCCGCCGAGGCGGCTCAAGGCGAGATTTGCCAGCTCGCCAACGACAATGAACCAACCCAAGCCGTGATCTCGGGCAGCAAGGCTGCGATCGAGCGGGCGGGCAGCCTCGCCAAGGCGCATGGCGTGCGCCGCTTCCTGCCCTTGAACGTCAGCGCCCCCTTCCATTGTGCTTTGATGCAACCGGCAGCCGATGCCATGGCGCAAGCGCTGGCCGGGGTCGACATCAAGCGGCCGCTGGTGCCGCTGGTGGCCAACGTGCTGGCGGCCCCAATTAGCGATCCGGCGGACATCAAGGCGCGCCTGGTGGAGCAGGTCACCGCCACGGTGCGCTGGCGTGAAAGCGTTGCCAGCATGGCGGCGGACGGCGTCGGCGACGTCTATGAGATCGGCGCCGGCAAAGTGCTCTCGGGCCTCGCCAAGCGGATTGCTCCCAGCCTCAACGCCCAATCGATCGGCACCCCGCCGGAGATCGAGGCGGCGCTGCCGGCCCTGCTGAAATAGGAAACTTTCATGTTCAAACTGGTGGACAAAACGGCGCTGATCACGGGTGCGACGGGCGGCATCGGCGGCGCCATCGCCAGGGCCCTGCACACGCAGGGCGCAACGGTGGCCATCTCCGGGCGCCAGGTCGATCGGCTCGAAGCGCTCGCCACCGAGCTCGGCAGCCGCGTGGTGGTCTGTCCCTGCGACCTTGGCCGCAGGGAAGAGGTCGCCAAGCTCATCGATGCGGCGATTGCCAAGCTCGGCCGGCTCGATATCTTGGTTAACAACGCCGGCCTCACCAAAGACAACCTGTTCATGGTTATGAAGGACGAGCAATGGGACGAGGTGATCGCCGTCAACCTGACCTCCACCTTCATGCTGATGCGGGCGGCCGCACGGGCCATGATGCGCGCCAAGACCGGCTATGGGCGCATCATCAACATTTCCTCCGTCAGCGGCATCATCGGCAACCCCGGCCAGGGGAACTACGCCGCCGCCAAGGCCGGCATGATCGGGATGTCGAAATCGCTGGCGCGCGAGGTAGCCTCGCGCGGAATTACGGTCAATTGCATTGCCCCGGGCTTCATCAAGACCCCCATGACCGACGCCCTCAACGAGAAGCAGACCGCCGCCATTAAGGAAGCCATCCCGACCCAGAAGTTCGGCACCCCGGACGACGTGGCCGCCGCCGCCGTCTACCTTGCCTCCCTCGAGGCCGGCTACATAACCGGCGAGACCCTCAACGTGAACGGCGGGTTGGTCATGGTTTGACGGCGATTTTGCCGGCGATTATTGACCCTGGGATGCGCCCGAGGAATGCTGGTCAAGGTCAATGAAGTGTGTTAACGAGCCCGCTGATTTAGGCGTTCAACCCAGGAAATGTCTGCGGTCGGGCCGCGAATCTGCTCGAGCCATGGCGCAGTTTCGGGCGTGGGCTTGACCAGGCCCGGTTTTTGGCACACGGCAACAGCGTGGATCAGCGAAGAGCCAAGGGATAGAGCAATGAGCGACGTCGCAGCGCGCGTGAAGAAGATCGTGGTGGAGCACCTCGGGGTCGAGGCCGACAAGGTCACCGACAGCGCGAGCTTTATTGATGA
>Ga0134122_10001144_pt1 | contig 19011 bp, 4 predicted proteins | sample KB302_FD_96461 | JGI IMG/M metagenome (GOLD analysis project Ga0134122, IMG submission 96461) | Terrestrial soil microbial communities without Nitrogen fertilizer from Kellogg Biological Station, Michigan, USA - KB3-0-2 | ecosystem: Environmental > Terrestrial > Soil > Unclassified ... | reverse complement strand
TTCCAGCTCTCCGGCCGGTCCGCGCCGGAGCGCGACGAGGAGCCGGAGCCGAAGCGCGAGGCGAAGGAGGCCCGGCCTCCGCGCGAGGGGCGGGAAGGGCGCGAGGGTCGCGAAGGACGGGACGGCAAGCCGCGGCGGGAGCGGGACCGCGACCGCCCCCCGCGCGACCGCGACCGCGAGCGCGGCCCGGGTGCGCCGGGCGGAGCGGGGCCGCGGCCGCCGCCGGCGCCCAGCTCCGGCGACTGGCAGCGGGACGCGCGCGACCTGGAGGAGGCCGGGCGCACGCGCGACGCGGGGAAGATCCACGAGCGGAACAAGAACCACGCGGAGGCGGCGCGCCTGTACGAGATCGGCCGCGACCTCAAGTCCGCGCTGCGGAACTTCCTGCTCGCCAGGGACGAGGAGAACGCCAAGCGGGTGCTGGCGCTGGTGCCGGCCCAGGACGCGCTCCAGGAAGTGGAGAAGGCCGGCGCGTACGAGCTGCTGATGAAGCTCTACATCGACAAGGGCGACTTCGAGAACGTCGCCCGCCTCTACGAGCGCGCCCGCCAGTTCGACCAGGCCGGCCTGGCGTACGAGCGCGCGGGGAAGTTCTCGTCCGCGCGCAAGGCGTACGAGCGCGCGCGCGACTTCTCCGCCGCCGGCCGGGCCCGCGGCCTGGAGGTGAAGCAACTGCTGGAGAAGGGCGACCGGCTGGCGGCGGCCACGCTGCTGGCGGCGGCCGGCGAGCGCGACCAGGCGCTGGAGGCGCTCAAGGATCTGCCCGCGCCCAAGGCCTACGGCTTCATGGTGCGCGCCAAGCTGCCCGAGGACGCCAAGAAGCTGGCCGACGCGGAGCTGGCCAAGGCGGACGCCGAGGGCAAGCTCGATCAGCGCGCCAAGTGGCTGGACATCATTGGCCAGACGCGCGCGTCGGCGGAGACCTGGGAGAAGGCCGAGCGCCCGGGCCGCGCCTCCCACCTCTGGGAGAAGCTGGGCGAGCTGGGCAAGGCGGCCGCGCTCGCCGAGGCCGCCCTCGAGCACAAGCGCGCCGCCGCGCTGTTCGAGAAGCTGGGCGACGCCGCCGCGGCCGAACGCAACAAGGCGCTGGCGGCGACCCAGCCGGAGCCCCGGCCCGAGCCCTCCGCGGAGCGTCCGCCGGACGACGCGAACCAGCCGGCCGAAGCACCCGCCGAGTCGACGGTTGGTGGGCAGGAAAGCCAATGATTCTGAAGATTTGACCCTGGCTCGGAGTGGCCCAACCGCAGCCGCCCGACTAGAGTGCGGCCCCGATCCATGGACAAGCCCTTTGCGGAGGTCGAGGCCGGTCTCGAGAAGTCCGGGCGTGTCGAAGAGCTGATCAAGCTCTACGACTCCCGCTCCCGCGAGGTCCCTCCCCCAGAGGGCGCGCCGCTGTTGAACAAGGCGGCCGAGCTGGCGAGAGATCGGATCAAGGCGCACGACCGCGCCGAGGAGTTCTTCCGCCGCTCCCTCCTGCTCCGCAGCGACCAGCGCGAGGCGCTGCTGGGCCTGAAGGTGCTCTTCGAGCAGAAGCAGGACCAGGCGCAGCTGGCGGAGACGCTGGAGCGGCTGGGCGCGCAGTCGCAGGGCCCGGAGAGCGCGACGTTCTTCCTGCGCGCGGCGGAGATCTACGAGCAGAAGGTGGGCCGGCGCGACCGCGCCATCTTCTGCTGCCAGCAGGCCTGCCGGATGAACCCGCAGGACCGCGCGTCGTTCCGCCGGGTGCGCGCGCTGTTCATGACGGAGCACAAGCACCTCTCCGCCTTCGACGCCCTCCAGCACGAGCGCGCCACCTTCGGCGACGAGGGGATGGCGGAGGAGTTCGTCGCCTTCGCGGAGCGGCTGATCGACGACCCCACCCAGCACGAGCTGGTGCAGCGCGCGCTCGGCCTGGCGGCGGAGATCGAGCCGTCCAGCCCGCGGGTGGACAAGGCGCAGAAGGCGCTGGAGAAGTTCGAGCACACCTGGCGCGACCGGGTGCGGATGCTCCGCGGCCAGTCGCTGGAGGAGCGGGACCGCAAGAGCGCGGCGCGGCTGTCGCTCCTGGTGGCCAAGCTGTTCGCCTGGTACGACCCCCAGTCCGCCGCCAAGGTGAAGGAGGCGCTGGACCGCTGCTTCCTGCTCTGGCCGGCGATGCCGGACGCGCTCACCCTGATCGAGAAGATCGCCGAGCGCGCCGGCTTCGGCTTCGACGCCACCGTCACCACCTTCGAGCGGATGGCCATCGACGCCAAGGACCGCACGGCGCAGGTGGACCTGTGGATCCGCACCGGCACGCTCAAGCTCACCAAGCTGGACGACAAGGGCGGCGCGCTGGACGCCTTCGAGAAGGCGGTGGCCATCGACCCCTCGCGCGCGGACGCCTCCGGGCTGGCCGCCGAGCTGCTGCTGGAGATGGGCGAGGCGAAGGAGGCCATCGCCATCCTGGAGAAGCACCTGGGGACGCTGAAGGACCGCGCCGCCCAGGTCGCGCTCCGGCTCCGCCTGGCCGACCTGTGCGCCGCGCTGGTGCGCAACGTCCCGGCGGCGCGCGTGCACCTGGAGGCGGTGCTCAACCTGGACGGCACCAACGCCACCGCCGCCTACGAGCTGGCGCGCCTCTACGTCGAGGAGAGCGACGCCGAGTCGCTCGAGCCGCTGGTGGACCTGGCGGCGTGGGCGCCGCGCCCGGTGAAGGACCGGGTGGCCCTCTGCGAGGCCGCGGGGATGCTGTTCGAGGAGACGCAGCACCCCAAGCTGGCGTTCCAGGTGCTGGCCCGCGGCCTCTACCTGGACCCGTCCCGGGTGGACGTGCTGGGCAGCATGCTGGAGAACGGCCGCAAGGCGAACGCCGTCCCCGAGCTGACCCGCGCGCTCCAGCTGGCCGCCGGGGTGGCGCCGCCGGAGGCCGCCGCGGCCCTGTGGCGGAGCGTGGCCGCGCTCGCCGAGACGCCCGCGGCGCGCAAGCAGGCCTGGGAGGAGGTCGTCAAGCGCGCCCCGGACGACCGCGCCGCCGCCGACGCGCTGGCGGAGGCCGTGGCCGAGCTGCCCGCCCCGCTGCCGCCGGAGCCGAAGACGGACCCCGGGTCCCCGGCCGCTCCCTCCGCGCTGCCGCGCATCACGCCCCCCACCCCCGGCGACGAGGCGAGGGCGCCCAACCTGGGGCCCACCATGGACCTGAAGTCGGTGCCCATGGCGCGCTCGCCCGTCCCGCAGGCCGACAAGGTCAAGACCGAGATCGGCGTCCCCGTCTTCAGGGGCGAGGACGCCAAGGCGAAGCTGGAGGCGGAGGCGCGGCGGCTGGAGGGATCCGCGGCGGACCCGGCTTCGGCGGCCGCCATCTACCGGCAGATCCTGGAGATCGCCCCGGACGACATCTCCGCGCTCAAGCGCCTGGGCGCCGCCTCCGCGGCGCTGGCGCAGTGGGAGGAGGTGGCCAGGGTCGCCGCCCGCCTGGGCGACATCACCGAGACGCTCTCCGAGCGCCAGGAGTGGCGCGGCCGGCTGGCCCAGCTCTACGCCGAGCGGCTGTCGCGCAAGGACGAGGCGGTGGAGGTCTACCTGTCGCTGCTCGCCGAGGGCGCCGCCAACGCCGCGGTGGTGGGCGGGCTGGAGCGCCTGGCCTCCGCCGGCGTGCGGCAGACGGAGATCTCCCGCGCGCTCGCCCCGCACTACGCCAAGTCCGGCGACTACCAGCGGCAGGTGGCGTCGCTCCTGGTCCAGCTCACCTCCGCGCAGGAGATGGAGCAGAAGAAGGAGCTGCTGTCGCTCCTGGCCCAGACCCACGAGCGCCACCTGGCGGACGTGCGCGCGGCCTTCGAGTTCCGCGTCCGCGGCCTGCAGGTGGACCCCGCCGACGCGGACTTCCTCGCCGAGGCGGTCCGCCTGGCGCGCGAGCTCTCCTCCCACACCGAGCTGTCCCGCGTCCTCTCCGACCTGGGCCAGAAGAGCGCGGACGCCCACCTCTCCTCCTCGCTGCTGGTGGAGGCCGCCACCCTGGCCGAGGAGGGCGGGTCGGTGGACGACGCCGCCGCCGCGCTCAAGCTGGCGCTGGACAAGGCCCCGGACGACCCGGAGGTGCTGGCGCAGCTGATCCAGCTCTACTTCAAGTCCGGCCGCTTCGCGGACTGCGACCAGGTGCTGCGCCGCCGCATCCTGCTCGCGGAGGGTGAGGAGAAGGCGAACCTCTACCTCACGCTGGCGGACGTCTCGCAGGAGCTGCACCGCCCGCGCGAGGCCGCCCAGGCGCTGCAGGAGGCGATCAAGGCCGGCGCCGCCGAGGAGCCGCTGCTGGAGCGGCTGACGGACCTGTTGGAGCAGGGCGGGCGGATCAGCGAGCTGGCCGCCGCGCTGCAGAAGCAGATCGAGCTGGCCACCCAGTCCGGCGACCAGGACAAGGTGAGCCGGCTGTCGCTCAAGCGCGCCCAGGTGCTGGAGGCGCAGCTGGGCGACAAGAGCGAGGCGCTGAAGAACTACTCCGCCATCCTCGAGCAGCGCCCGTCCGACCCGGACGCGCTCGCCGCGCTGGAGCACCTGCTCGGCGACCCCAGCTGCGCCGAGGAGGCCGCCAAGGCGCTCATCCCCGCCTACGAGGCGGTGAAGGAGCACCGCAAGCTGATCCACGCCCTGGAGCAGGTGGCCGCCGTCAGCCAGGACGACCTGGAGAAGGTGCTGGCGCTGAAGAAGGCCGCCTACGTGCACCTGCACCTCCTGCGGCAGCCGGAGCTGGCCTTCGCCGCGCTGGCCCGCGCCATGCGCCTGGCGCCGGGGGACGCGCAGGTCCGCAACGCCGCCCGCCAGGCCGCCGAGGACGCCGACCAGCTGGACGCGTTCGCCGAGGTCGCGGTGGAGGCGCTGCAGGGGCTCAAGGACACCGCGCGGGTGCCGCTGCACCGCGAGCTGGCCGAGGTGTACGAGAAGAAGCTGGCCAAGCGCGAGCTGGCGGTGGAGCAGCTGCGCGCCGCCCTGGAGCTGGACGGGAAGAACCTGGACGTCCTCAAGGGCCTGCAAAGGCTGCACCGCGCCGCGGACGACTGGGCCTCGCTGGCGGACGTGCTGCTCAAGCTGGCGGCGGTGGTGCCGGAGCCGTCGGAGAAGGTGCACCTCTGGCGCGAGGCGGCGTTCCTGTACGAGGACAAGCTGGCGGACCAGGACGCGGCGGCCGCGGCGTGGCGGCAGATCTCCGAGCGCGACCCGCTGGACCGCGAGTCCGCCGCCGCGCTGGACCAGCTCTACACCGCGCTCGACAAGCCGCAGGAGCTGGCGTTCGCGCTGGAGCTGCGGCGCGCCCAGGAGGGCCAGAGCCCGCAGGGCCGCGAGCTGGCGTACCGCCTGGCGCAGGTGCGGCAGAACAAGCTGGCGGACAGCGCCGGCGCGCTGCAGCTGTACCGGCAGATCGTCACCGAGGACCCGGGCCACAAGGGCGCGCGCGCCGCGCTCGAGGGCTGGGTGGTGAACAAGGGCCCGGTGAGCGCCGCCGCCCTGGAGATCCTGGACCCGGTGCTGGTCCAGCTGTCCGACCACCAGAAGCGCGTCCAGCTCCGCGAGGCGCGGATGGACGGCGCGCTGCCGCAGGAGAAGGCCCGGCTGGCGGCGGAGATCTGCGCCATCTACGAGCGCGACCTGGGGCAGGCGGAGCTGGCCTTCATGGCCGCGCTGCGCGCCTTCTCCTCCGGCATCGACCAGCAGGGCCTGCAGCCGGAGCTGGAGCGGCTGGCCAAGACCACCGGCTCCTTCGAGGAGCTGGCCGAGGTGTACGAGAACGCGGCCGCCAACATGGCGCCCACCGACGAGCAGGCGCTGTGGCTCCAGGCCCGCGCCGCCGAGCTGCGCGAGCAGCTGGGCCAGCCGGACGAGGCGGTGCGGCTGTGGCGGCTGGTGCTGGAGGGTTCGCCCCAGGACCGCCGCGCCCTGGACAGCCTGGGCCGCCTGTTCGAGCAGAGCCAGAACGCGCGCTCGCTCTCCGAGGTCTACGCGCGCAAGGCCACCCTGGCCGCGGACCCAACCGAGCGGCTGGACCTGCTGCTCAAGGCCGGCGCCGCCTTCGAGGCCGCCGGCGACGACGAGAAGGCGATCGAGCACTTCCGCACCGCGCTGGCGCTGCGCAAGACGCCGGATGGCCTGGCGTCCCTGGACCGGCTCTACGGCAAGGCGCATCGGACGGAAGAGCAGGCGGACGTGCTGGATCAGCTGGCGCAGCTGGCCGGGGAGCCGGACGAACAGCGCGGCTACCTGTCGCGGCGCGCGCTGCTGCTGGAGAAGGAGGGCGGGCCGGGCGAGGCGCTGGCCGCCTTCACCCGCGTGCTGGAGCTGGCCCCCAACGACCCCACCGCGGTGGCCGGCCTGGAGCGGATGCTGGCCAACGAGGCGGTGAAGCTGGAGGTGGCGCGGGTGCTGGAGCCCGTCTACCGCAGCGTCCAGGACACCCGGAAGCTGGTGGAGATCCTCGACCTCCGGCTGGGCAACGCGGTGGGCGAGCGGCGGCTGGAGCTCTTGGACGAGATCGCCCGGCTGCGCGAGGCGCTGGGCGAGAAGGCGCAGGCGTTCGCCGCGCGGATGCAGGCGTTCTCCGAGGCGCCCGGCTCGCCGGAGCTGTTCGCCGAGCTGGACCGGCTGGCGGCGGAGACCGGGTCGTTCGAGGACCTGGCCGCGCTCTACGAGGAGCACCTCAAGAGCGGGGCGGCCGAGTCGCTCCAGCTGGAGCTGTGGCGGCGGGTGGCCGCCATCTACGGCGAACGGCTGAACCGGCTGGACCTGGCGGCGCGCGCGTGGACGGAGGTGGCGCGCAAGGACCAGGCGGACATGCGCGCGCTGGAGAACCTGGCCGCCATCTACCGCAAGACGAAGGCCTTCAAGGAGCTGGCGCAGATCATGAAGCGCCAGGTGGGCCTGGAGAAGAACGTCGCCACCCAGATCCAGCTGCTGTTCGAGCTGGCGCGGCTGGCGGAGGAGATGCTCTCCGACAAGACGCTGGCGGCCCAGTGCTACCAGGCGATCATGGCGCGCAAGCCGGACGACCAGAACGCGATCAAGTTCCTCGGCCGCGTGCTGGCGGAGACCGAGCGCTGGCCGGAGCTGGCGGCGCTGCTCCAGAAGGAGATCGCGCTCTGCGAGCAGAAGGGGCAGGCGGAGGAGTCCTGCGAGCTGATGGTCCGCCTGGGCCGGCTCAAGCTGTCCCGGCTGGGCGACCCGCGCGGCGCGCTGGACCTCTACCAGGCCGTGTTGCAGAAGCGGCCCTCGCACCCGGGCGCGGTGGGGGCGCTGGAAGAAATGGCCAAGTCCGATTCACCGCTCCGCGGCGAGGCGGCCTCCATCCTGGAGCCGATCTTCGCCGGCGGCGGCGACTACCTGAAGACGGTGCAGATGCTGGAGTCGCGCTTCTCGGCGGCCTCCACCCCCGCGCAGCGCGCGGACCTGCAGCGGCGCATCGCCGGCCTCTACGCGGAGCAGATGTCCAACCCGTCGATGGCGTTCCTCGCCGCCACCAAGGCGCTGCAGGAGCTGCCGGACGACGAGGCGTCGCTCAAGATGTGCCTGGACCTGGCCTCCGCGGCGGAGGCCACCGACGAGCTGGACGCGCTCCTGGAGGAGGTGGCGGAGCGGGCCACCGAGGAGAAGGCGCGGCTGCACATCCGCCGGGCGCTGGCGCAATTGCGCACGTCCTCCGGCGACGAGGACCGCGCCATCGAGTCGTGGAAGCGGGTGCTGGAGCTGGACCCGTCCCACCCCGAGGCGCTGGAGCGGCTCTCCGAGCTTCTGTCCAAGGTGGGCAACGGGCCGGAGCTGGCCGAGGTGCTGCGGCGCAAGCTGGCGCTCACCGAGGACCCGGAGGAGCGCGCGCAGCTGATGTTCGAGATCGGCGACCTGCAATATGGCGCCCTCAAGGACGCGCACGGGGCGCTGGCCACCTTCCGGCTGGTGCTGGAGCAGAAGGCGGACTCCGTCCCGGTGCTGGAGCGGATGGAGCAGCTGTCCGCGGAGCTGGAGCGCTGGCCGGAGCTGGCGGACGTCATCTCCCGGCGGATCGCCCTCCACGTGGCGAGGCTGGAGCAGCAGGGCCACCCGGACCCGCAGAGCCACCAGGAGGTCCTGGACCTGAAGTTCCGGCTGGCGCAGGTGCGCGAGCTGAAGCTCCTGGACAAGCACGGCGCGCTGCAGATGTACACGGAGATCCTGGGCGCCGCGCCGAAGCACGCCGGCGCGCTGCAGCGGCTGGAGGCGATCTTCCAGCGCGAAGCGGGCAACGCCTCGGTGCTGGACGTGCTGCTGCACGCGTACCGGCAGGGCGGCGACGCCCAGAAGCTGGCCCAGGCCCTGGAGGCGCGGGTGAACCTGGCCGCCGACCCGTACGACCGCAAGCCCCTGCTCCGCGAGCTGGCCGACCTGCGGCTCCAGCAGCAGGAGCCGGAGATGGCCTTCCTGGCCCTCTTCCGCGGCTTCAAGGGCGACCCCAACGACGCCGAGCTGCGCGCCGAGCTGGAGAAGGTGGCGGACTCCGCCGGGACGCACGACGAGCTGGCCTCCGCGTACGAAGAGGAGCTGCCCCGCATCGCGGAGGCGAAGGACGCGGCGCTGGTGTGCCTCAAGCTGGGCACCCTCTACGAGCACCGGCTCAAGGAGGCGGAGCGGGCGGTGGGCGTCTACGAGCGCGCCCGCACCTTCGACCCGGAGATCGGCCTCAAGGCGCTGCCGGCGCTGGACCGCCTCTACGCGCAGCTGGAGGCGTGGCAGGAGCTGGGGCAGGTGCTGGAGCTGGAGGTGGCCGCCGCCGAGCAGCCCGCGGACAAGGTGAAGCTGCTGTTCCGGCTGGGCCAGCTGCACCAGGACCGGCTGCAGAACCAGGAGTCCGCCGCCGGCGCCTACGAGCGCATCCTGCAGATCGACAAGGCGCACCTCGCCTCGGCGCGGCTGCTGGAGCAGATCTACGAGTCGCAGGGCCAGGTGGACAAGCTGTACGTGGTGCTCAAGCTGCAGCGCGACGCGGTGCAGGGCCCGGAGCGCGACCGCATCCTGTCCCGGATGGCGCAGGTGTCGGCGGAGGGCCTCTCCGACATCGACCACTCGATCGAGATCTACCAGGAGCTGCTGGCGAAGAACCCGCGCAACGACCAGGCCTTCGGCGCCCTCGAGGGGCTGCTGGAGAAGGCGGGCAAGCACGAGGAGCTGTTCGAGCTGCTGAAGAAGAAGCTTTCGTCGGTGCTCGACCCGCGCGAGCTGGTCCGGCTGAACGAGAAGGTGGGCCGGGTGCTGTTCCGGATGGCCGGGAAGGCGGAGGAGGCCATCCCGTACTTCAAGGCGGCGCTGGACCGCGACGCCCGCAACAAGAACGCGCTGGAGTCGATGCGCGAGATCTACGACCAGCTGGGCCGCAAGGACGAGCTGGTGGTGGTGCTGCGCCGGCTGCTCCCGCTGCAGGAGCAGGCGGAGGGCGTGAAGGCGGTGCGCCTGCGCCTGGCCGAGGTGCTGGCGGAGATGGGCCGGCGCGAGGAGGCGCTGGACGCGGCCCGCCGCGCGCTGGAGGTGGAGCCGCACCAGACGGCGGAGATGGACCGCGTGCACGCCATCTTCTCCGGCCTGCGCGCCTGGGCGGACGCGGCCCGCGCGCTGGAGCTGAAGGCCGACCTGCACGCGCAGGTGGAGGAGAGGGACCAGGCGGTGGCCACGCTGTTCGCGGTGGCCGACCTGTGGCGCAGCGCCGCCAACAAGCCGGAGAACGCCGGCCCGCCGCTGGAGAAGATCCTCGAGCTGGACCCCGCCAACCGCTCCGCCTACGAGCAGGCCATCGACCTGCACGCCAAGCACAACGACTGGCGCGCCTACGCGCAGGCGGTGGACCGCTACCTGCCCCACCTCGTCACCGACGAGGAGAAGGTGGAGGCCCTCAAGGACCTGGCCAGGGTGCAGGAGCAGCGGCTGGGCCAGAACGACCTGGCCTTCATGGCCGCCTGCCGCGCGCTGCAGCTCAACCCGGCGGACGACGGCATCCGCGAGGAGGTGGAGCGGCTGGCGGAGCAGACCGGCAGCCACGACGAGATCGCCGCCGTCTACGAGGAGCTGGCGGACGAGCTCCCCCGCGGCCCGCTGGCGGAGCGCATCTACCTCAAGCTGGCGCAGATCCAGGACGAGAAGCTGGACGACGCCGGCGAGGCGGAGGCGTCGCTGCGGAAGATCCTCGACTTCGACCCCACCAACCAGGTGGCGCTGGACCGGCTGGCGCAGATGTTCGCCCGCCGCGGCGCGGACACCGAGTACGTGGTGGCGCTGGAGCAGAAGCTGGAGACCGCCGGCTCCATCGAGGAGCGCAAGGCGATCCTCCGGGAGATCGCCCGCGTCTACGACGAGCGCCAGCAGAACCCGGAGGAGGCCGCCGCCGCGCTCTTGCGCGCGCTGGAGCTGGAGCCGGACGAGGAGACGCTGCGCGTCCTCACCGAGCTGTACCGCCGCCAGCAGCGCTGGCCGGACGTGGCCAACGCGCTGCTGCGCGCGCGCGACCTGGCCTCCACCCCCGAGCAGCGCGGCCAGCTCCAGGTCCAGGTGGCCGAGCTGTACGAGCGCGAGATGGGCGACGACGAGGCCGCCATCGCCGCCTACGCCCAGGCGCTGGAGCTGGACCCCGCGCAGCGCGGGGCGCTCGACGCGCTGGAGCGGCTGTACACCAAGCTGGACCGCCCGGGCGACCTGCTGCAGACCTACAACGCCCAGCTGGAGCTGACCGCCGAGGTCCGCGAGCGGGTGAAGATCTTCTTCAAGAGCGCGTCGATCTGGGAGGACAAGTACCAGAACCTGGAGCACGCGGACACGTGCATCCAGAACATCCTGGAGATCGACGCCGCCAACCTCCAGGCGATCACCATGCTGGAGCGGCTGCGCCGCGCCCAGGAGCGGTGGGAGGACCTGGTGGCGGTGTTCGACCGGCACCTCCAGATCTCCGAGACCACCGAGGAGCAGGCGCAGATCCTGGTGGAGGCGGGCGAGGTCTTCTACCAGCAGCTGCGCCACGTGGACCGCGCCGCCCAGAGCTACACCCGCGCCCTGGAGGTGGAGCCCCACAACCGCGCGGCGATGCACGCCCTGGGGCTCCTCTACGAGCGCAGCGGCAACTGGCCCTTCGCGCTGGAGATGCTGACCCGCGAGGCGGAGGCGTTCGGCGGCGCGGGGGAGGCGGTGGAGCTGTACTACCGCATGGGGAAGATCAACGAGGAGATGCTCCTCGACATGGACTCCGCCAAGAGCAGCTACGAGCGGGCGCTCCAGATCGACCCCGGCTACCTCCCCGCCATCCGGTCGCTCAAGGGCATCTACGAGTCCACCAAGGACTGGAGCGCCTACGAGCAGGCGCTGGTCCAGGAGGCGGAGAAGACCGAGGACCCGGAGGCCAAGGCCAAGGCCTACCTGGAGGTCGCGCGCCACACCGAGGAGACCAAGGAGGACAAGGAGGGCGCCGCCCCCTACTACGAGGAGGCGCTGCGGCTGGAGCCGGAGCTGCTGGAGGCCGCGCGGCCCTTGGCCGACATCTACATCGCCCGCGAGGAATGGGAGAAGGGCGAGCGGATGCTGGACATCGTGGTCAAGGAGATGCCGGTCCGCGTCTCCGGCAAGCCGGACGAGCACAGCCTCAGCAAGGAGCTGTGCCGCCAGTACTACCGGCTGGGCTACGTGGTGGAGAAGCTGGCGAAGAAGGAGAAGGCGCTCGCCTGCTACGAGAAGGCGTACCAGCTGGACGCCACGTACCTGCCGGCGCTGGAGGGCCTGGGGAACATGCTGGTGCAGGCCCGGCGCCTGGAGGAGGCGCTCAAGGTCTACCAGTCCATCCTCATCCACCACCGCGACGACCTCACCGACCTGGAGGTGGTGGAGGTCTACTGGCAGATCGGAGACATCCACTACGGCCTCAAGCAGTACGACCGCGCCCAGAACCACTTCGAGAAGGCGATGGCCATCGACCCGCACCACGAGCCCACGCTCCGGGCCCTGGTGCAGCTGGCCGACGGCGCGGGCAAGTGGGACAAGGCGGCCGAGTACCGCTCCCAGCTGGTGCAGGTGCTGGACGGCGAGCAGAAGTTCGCCATGTACGTCGAGCTGGGGATGCTGGCCCGCGAGAAGCTGGCGGACCCGTACATGGCCATCGACGCCTACGGGTGGGCGCACAAGCTGTCGCCCGAGGCGCTGGACGTGATGGACGCGCTGTACCAACTCTACCGGGAGACCAAGCAGGGCGCCAAGGCGGCGGAGATCGTGGAGAAGCTGCTGGCGTCTTCGCAGATGAAGGAGAAGCCGGAGAAGGCGAAGCGCATCTTCTACGCGCTGGGGGAGATCGCCCGCGACGAGCTGAAGGACCTGGACCGCGCGGTGGGCGCCTTCAACGCCGCCCTCGACGCGGACGTCCGCTTCCTGGAGGCGTTCTCCGCCATCGAGGCGCTGCTGGGCTCCAACAAGCAGTGGAAGAAGCTGGAGGAGAACTACGCGCGGATGATCCAGCGCCTCCCCAAGACGGAGGACACCCACGCCGCGCGGATGACGCTGTGGCGGGCGCTGGGCGACCTCTACCTGCGCGTGCTCAAGCAGCCGCAGGACGCGCTGATGGCCTACAAGGTGGTGGCCGCCGGCCTGCCGCTGGACGCGCCGGTGCAGGAGACCTACGCGGAGCTGGCGTCGCAGGTCCCCGGCAACGAGGACGAGGCGATCGGCGCCTACCGCCGCGCGCTGCTCCAGTCGCAGAACCAGGGGAAGGTGTGCAGCGCGCTGGCGGAGCTGGCGGCGCGCAAGCGCGACTACGACACCGCCTACCTCGCCGCGCAGGTGGCGCAGTCGCTGATCGGCCAGGCCGGGGACGCGGAGAAGGAGATCCTCACCAAGCTGCAGCCGTACGCCAAGCGCAAGGAGGTGGCGCAGCGCCCGCTGAGCGAACAGCAGTGGCAGGGGCAGCTGTTCCACCCGTCCGTGCGCGGGCCGCTGGGCCAGCTGCTGGCGCTGATCTTCAACCAGGCCGGGCACCTGTGGGCGGTGCAGCTGGCGCAGTACCAGATCAACCCCAAGCGCCACCGCATCGACGTGGGGAGCGCGCCCGAGTACCAGATCCACCACTTCCGCTACGTGGCGAAGCTGCTGGGGATGGAGCACGTGGAGCTGTACTCGCCCTTCCTGATCGCCACCCGCGAGCGGATGGCGAAGCGCTCCAACGAGCCGGCGCCGGACCCCACGGTGGCGGTGGAGATCTGCCACAGCCACCCGATGACGCTGCGGGTGGGCGGGCGGTTCTTCGGCGAGGCCGGGCAGAAGGAGGTCTATTACCTGCTGGGCCGGACCATGGCGCTGATGCGGCCGGAGCTGGCGCTGGCCACCCGGCTGTCGCCGGAGCGGCTGGAGGCGGTGCTCCAGGCGGCGATCACCCTGGTGGTGCCCAACTTCCGGCTCACCGCGCACCCGCAGGCGGTGGGCGACGAGCGGCGCAACCTGGAGAAGGCGCTCACCGAGCCGCTCCGCGCGCAGCTGGGGCGGATGGTCCAGCAGTACATGAAGGTGGCCGGGGCCGCGGACCTCAAGAACTACCTGGAGGGCGTGGAGCTGACCGGCGTGCGCACGGGCCTCTTCGTGGCCGGCGAGGTGGAGCCGGCGAAGAAGATGGTGCTCAACGAGACGGGCGGCGCCTCGCGCCTCACCAGCAAGTCCAAGCTGCGCGACCTCGCGGTGTTCGCGCTCTCCGACGAGCTCCACGCGCTCCGCGCCGCGGTGGGCACCAACGTCGAGGTGCAGGTCCAGGCGCGGCGGTGAAGGGGCGGACGGCCCTCGTCACCGGGGCCAGCCGCGGCATCGGTTTCTGCGCGGCGCGCGCGCTCGCGGGCATGGGCGCCCGGGTGCTGATGGTCTGCAGGGACCGCGCCCGGGGGGAGAAGGCGAGGGCGGAGATCGGCGGCGACACCGCGCTCCACCTGGCGGACCTCTCGTCCCAGCGGTCCATCCGCGCGCTGGCGGCGGAGGTGATCGCCAGGGAGCCGCGGCTGGACGTGCTGGTGAACAACGCCGGCGGCGTGAACGGCCGTCGCGAGCTCACCGAGGACGGCCTGGAGAAGACCTTCGCCACCAACCACCTCGCGTACTTCCTGCTCGCGGAGCTCCTCCTCCCGCTCCTGAAGCAGAGCGCGCCCTCGCGGATCCTCAACGTCGCCTCCACCGCCGACCGCGGCGGGCACATCGACTTCGACAACCTCCAGGGCGAGCGCCGCTACATCGGCTGGCGGGCCTACTGCACCTCGAAGCTGTGCAACGCGACCTTCACCTTCGAGCTGGCCCGCCGGCTCCAGGGCACCGGCGTCACCGCGTGCGCGATCCACCCGGGCCTGGTGGCGTCCAACTTCGGCCACGACGGCGGCGGTTTCCTCGGCGCGATGGCGAAGCTGGCGATCCCGTTCTCCCTCACGCCCGAGCAGGGCGCGGACACGATCGTCTGGCTGGCCGCTCTCCCGGACGCCTCCCCGCACCACGGCCAGTACCTCTCCAGGCGCCGCCTGATCCGCGCGCAGCGCCAGGCGTACGACACCGACGTGCAGCGGCGCCTGTGGGAGGTGAGTGAACGCCTCTCCGGATCTCCGCGGGAACGTTGACGATTGTCAGGGTCTGCCCCGGGGGGAACCGAGCCCTCCCGCCTACCGTCCAAACGACAACCAGCTTTTTTCGAGGGCTTCTTGACCCCCCCGAAGGCGACCTCTACGATTTTACCCTCGCGGTTTTCCGCGTCTTTCCTGAAGGTTATCGGGCCGATGCGCTTCGTCTGTGACAGCTGCCGCGCGCAGTACATGATCAGCGACGACAAGGTCGGCGCGAAGGGCGTCAAGGTCCGTTGCAAGAAGTGCGGCTACGTGATCCTCGTCCGCAAGGCCGACGGCGAGACGACGCAGGTCGCGCCGATGCCTCAGACGTCTCCCGCGGCGCACGAGTCGGACGCGACCGGACCCAACGCGCTTCCGCCGGAGCCGGGCAGTCGCCCCGGCGGCGATCCTGGAGAGCGCTACGCGGGCAACGGCGCCAACGGGGTGCACGCCAACGGCTCGGCCGAGAACGGCCAGTCCATCACCAGCTTCGGCGGCAACGGCCAGAGCAACAACGTGCTGGGCGGGGTGGAGGAGGACGAGATCGGCGCGGTCTTCGACCAGGTGCTCAAGACGGGTCCGCAGAAGACCGAGCCGAAGGAAGAGTCCGAGGACGTCCCGCTGGGCTTCGACGACAACGACGACCTCTCCTCCACGCGCGTGGTCTCCGCGGAGGCGCTGCGCAAGCTGGCCAAGGACTCGGAGCAGTTCGCGCTGGGGGGGAAGGGGAACGGCAACGGCGAGAGCGGCGCCGCGCACGGCGAGGAGTCTGGAGACAAGCCGGCCGGAGACGACGTCCCGCAGACGGACTGGTTCGTGGCGGTGGACGACCAGCAGCAAGGCCCCCTCACGCTGGAGAAGCTGAAGGACCTGTGGGAGCGCGGCGAGGTGGGCCCGGACTCCCTGTGCTGGCGCTCCGGCTACTCGGACTGGACGGCGCTGTCGGAGGTGGAGGCGCTCAAGTCGGTGCTGGCGCCCAAGCCCTCCAAGCCGATGATCGCGTCCTCGCCGGGCCTGGTGGGGCCGGGGAGCGGCGCGGTGGTGACGGTGCCGGTGGAGACCTCGTTCAACTCGGGCGGGATGTCCCAGAGCGTCCGCACCGAGATGCCGGTGAGCATGGCCGCGGCCGGCGAGGGCGCCGAGCCCGCCGCCGACACCGGGAGCTGGCAGCCCTCCGCCGCCTCCGCGCTGGCGTCGCTGGTGAAGGAGGAGATGTCCGTCCTCTCCAAGCCGGCCTCGGCGCGCTCGCTGCTGGGAGACACCGGCCCCAACGAGGCCATCTCCGCCCGAGGCGGCGGGCTATTGGACCTGCCCTCGGCGACGCCCGCGCCGGCGGGCAACGGCCACGCCGGCAACGGGTTGCTCGACGTCCCGGTCCCGGCGGGGATGCCGGCCGGGCCCGCTCCGTCGGCGTCGCCGGCCTTCGCCCAGTCCCAGTACCCGACCTACGCGCCCCCGCCGGCGCACCACGGCCTCTCCCGGCCGCTGATGATCGCGCTGGGCGTGGTGGCGTTCCTGCTCATCGCCACCATCGGCACCGTGCTCTTCGTCTTCACCCGCACCCCCGCGGCGCCGGCGGCGACGCCTTCGGCCGAGGTGGCCAGGGCCGACCCGCAGATGCCGCCGCCCCCGGCCGGGCTGAAGCAGAACCCGCCGGCGCCCACCGCGGCGCCCTCCGCCCAGCCGGCCACGGGGACGCCTCCGGCCGCCGGCGCCCCGGCGCCCACCCCGGGCACCGCCACCGCGCCGCCGGGCCCCACGCCCGCGCCGGTGGCCTCCGCCACGCCTCCTCCTGGGCCGACGCCGGCCCCGGCGCCCTCGGCCGTCCCCGCGCCCACGCCGGCCGCCGGCCGCCACCGCCTGCCGACCGGCTCCGGATCCGCCAAGGACACGCCGCTGGTGAAGCCGGGCGGCGGTGGCGACGAGGGCGAGGTCATCACGCCCGGTGGCAAGGGCGGCGGCGGCGCCAAGTCCAAGGATGACGACGAGTTCGACTCGCTCTTCGGCGGCGGCAAGAAGGCGGCCCCGGACGGCCCGGCCCCCGGTCCGAAGAAGGGGAAGAGCGTCTACATCCCCGGCGAGACGGGCGGCGGCGGGGCGAGCGACCTCAAGGAGTCGCTCTCCAGCTCCGACGTGACCTCCACCGTCCTCAACTACCGGCCGAAGATCGTGGAGTGCGTGCAGGCGCAGAAGGCGAAGCAGCCGGGCGCCACCGGCACCCTGGTGATGAAGTGGACCATCCTCCCGTCCGGGAAGACCGCCCAGGTCTCCGTGCAGACGGAGGAGTTCAAGTCCACCTACCTCGCCAACTGCCTCACCATCCTGGTCAAGGGCATGTCGTTCCCCAAGCACAAGGTGCAGGGGGAGCCCATCGTCTTCCCGTTCAAGTTCTGAGTTGGCCTTCCGGCCACCCGGAGGCCGGGTTCCCGTCGGCCTCCGGTTTCAGTAGCGTTCGCCATGACTTGAGCACGGGCCCGGTCGTCAAGCCGCCAGCGGTGGAGGACATCCCGCTCCGCCCCATCCAGGAGATGGGGCTGAAGGAGCTGGAGCGGATCCGCGTCATCCTGCGCGGAGGCTCCGTCATCGACTGGCGGCGGCTGCACTTCAAGACCCGCCCCGAGGTGGACCGCTTCCTCCGGCTCTGCGAGCTGGACGTGAGCGACCCGGTGGACGAGGCGTGGATCCGCACCTGCCTGGCGGACGCGGTGGAGTACCTGCGGCAGACCTTCCGCTACCGGGTGACGGACGCGGTGGCCAACCCGGAGTACGTCGAGGACCTCTTCCTTCTGGCCTCCGGGGTGAAGGAGCCGCGGCGCTGGCGGCGGATCGCCTGCATCGTCCTCAAGGTGATGCACGTCATCCAGCACATCGAGGGGCACGAGCTCCTCCGCCACCTCGCCGTCTCCGAGGCCGAGCTGGCGGAGCTGGCCACCCGGAAGGTGCTCAGCATCGCGGACGAGATGCAGCGCAAGGGCATCCCGGTGGCGGAGTTCGCGGACTCGATCAAGACCCGCGAATCCGTCATCACCAAGCTGGTGGCGAAGAAGGAGACGGTGGCGGCGCAGATCTACGACAAGACGCGCTTCCGCATCATCACCCGCACCCGCGAGGACATCCTCCCCGTCCTCTACTACCTGACCCAGCGCCTCTTCCCCTTCAACTTCGTGGTGCCGGGGCAGACGGAGAACACGCTGCTGCCGTTCAAGGCGGTGCTGGAGGACCACCCGCACTTCAAGCAGTTCGTGGAGGACCTGCACCTGGGCGCGGACTTCGAGGAGAAGGAGCGCGGCAGCGGGAACGAGTTCTCCGGCCGCAGCTACCAGGTGCTCAACTTCGTGGTGGACCTGCCCTTGCGGATGGACGCCTTCCTCCCGCCGCCGGAGCTGGACCGCCGCGTGCGCAAGTGCCGCACCGGGTTCGCGCTGGTGGAGCTGCAGATCGTCGACGACCAGACCGCGCTGATCAACGAGATGGGGGAGAACTCCCACGAGAAGTACAAGAAGCGGCAGAAGCTGAGGGTGCTCCGCCGCCTCTCCCGCGGGCTGGTGGTGCCGAAGAAGGAGGAGGCGCCCGGCCCCGGCGGCAACGGCGAGCCGAACGGCGGCGCCGACCAGAACGGCGATCCGGGCGGGTGATCAGCGCCGCTTCCGGTTCTTCTTGCGCGCGTCGCGCTCCTGCTTGCGCTTCTTCTTCAGCGCGTCGCGCTCCTTGTCCGTAGGGCCCTTCCCGGCGGGGACGGTGGAGTAGCCCATCAGCCGGGCCTTGGCCATCTGCGCCTGGCCCATGGGCGGGGTGTAGCCGGGGGCGATCTGCGGCATCTGCATCGCCTGCTGCCCGCCGCCCAGCGCCGCCTCCATCATCTTGGCGTCCTTGCCGAACAGCCCCTCCAGGTCCATCCCCTTCATCTTGGAGAGCTGGCCCAGCTGCTTGAAGCCGGGGATGCGGCCGAGGAGCCCCGGGTTCTGGCCGATGCTCCCCATCACCTGCTGCATCATCTTGTACTTCTCCAAAAGCTCCTTCACCTCGTGCTTCTTGCGCCCGGAGCCCTTGGCGATGCGCTCCATCCGGGGGTCGTCGATGAGGTCGGCGCGCTGGCGCTCCTTCTCCGTCATCGAGTTGAACATCGCCTCGATCTTGTGGAGCTCCTTCTCGTCCGGGTTCAGCTGGTCGGTGAGGTCGCCGAAGATGGGGAACTTCTCCAGGAGGTCCTTCAAGGACCCCATCTTGCGGACCAGCTGGATCTGCTCCACGAAGTCCCGCAGGGTGAACTTGCCGGAGAGGAGCTTCTCGGCGTCCTCCTCGGCCTTCTCCTCGTCCACCACCTGCTCGAAGTCCTTCATCAGCCCGACGATGTCGCCGAAGCCGAGGATGCGGCCCGCCAGCCCGTCCGGGCGGAACTCCTCCAGCCGGTCCAGGGCCTCGCCCATGCCGAGGAACTTGATGGGCT